>Ga0206964_10306_pt1 | contig 13204 bp, 11 predicted proteins | sample Alteio_BWOrgHeat_25_FD_152980 | JGI IMG/M metagenome (GOLD analysis project Ga0206964, IMG submission 152980) | Enriched cells from forest soil in Barre Woods Harvard Forest LTER site, Petersham, Massachusetts, United States -... | ecosystem: Environmental > Terrestrial > Soil > Temperate forest >...
AGAAGCGTGAGTACGGTCATGCCAACGTCGAGATCAAGAGCGAGTCGCGGCTGTTTGGTGGACTTCCGAAAACACTGAATGTATGGATGTCACATGGAGATGAGGCGGTCGAGTTGCCTTCTGGTTTCCGCCTAACTGCGAGTTCGCCCAACGCTGTCGCCGCGATTGAAAATCCTGAGAGAAAGATGTGGGCGGTGCAGTTTCATCCCGAGGTGCGGCACACACAGTCGGGAACGGATATTCTTCGGAACTTCGCGCTGAACATCTGCGGAGCAAAGCCGACCTGGACGGCGCAGCATTTTATTGACGCGACTGTTGCCAATGTACGGCAGACCGTGGGCACGGGGCGCGCACTTTGCGCGCTCTCCGGCGGAGTGGATTCTGCGGTGGCGGCAACATTGGTGGATCGCGCTTTGCGGGAGGGGAAGGGGCCTTCGCGCTTAACGTCGGTGTTTGTGAACAACGGCGTGTTGCGCAAGAACGAATTCGAGAAAGTGCAGCAGAGCCTGCGGGAGAAGCTGGGTCTGCACGTAATCGCAGTAGACGCGACCGAGCGTTTTTTGAGCAAGCTGGCCGGCGTGACCGATCCGGAAAAGAAACGCAAAATCATCGGCAACGAATTCATTGCCGTGTTTGATGAGCAGGCCCATTGCATCGAAAAAGAAGAAGGCAAAGTCGAATGGTTGGTGCAGGGCACGCTCTATCCTGACGTGATCGAGTCGCGGTCAGTGCGCGGACCGTCGCAGGTCATCAAATCGCACCACAACGTTGGCGGACTGCCGGAGAAAATGAAGCTCAAGCTGATTGAGCCGCTGAAAGAATTATTTAAAGATGAAGTCCGCAAGATTGGCCGCGATCTGGGTATGCCGGAAGAGATCCTCCAGCGTCAGCCGTTTCCGGGGCCCGGTTTGGCTGTGCGTGTTCTAGGCGAAGTCACGCCCGAGCGTCTGGCAATCCTGCGCGAGTGCGATGACATTGTGGTGGGCGAAATCAAGAGAGCTGGTCTGTACACAAAGATCTGGCAGTCTTTCGCTGTGTTGCTACCCGTCATGTCTGTGGGCGTGATGGGAGACATGCGAACTTACGCCAATACTTGTGCCGTCCGCGCGGTACACTCCGATGATGGCATGACCGCCGACTGGGCTCCGCTGCCGCATGAGGTGCTGAAGACGATCTCCAGCCGGATTGTGAATGAGGTGAAAGGCGTGAACAGGGTCGTGTACGACATTACGTCGAAGCCGCCGGGGACGATTGAGTGGGAATGAAGCTTTCAGCTATTAGCTATTTGCTTTCAGCAAGAACCCAGGGACCTGGGACGGATGCGACTTGTGCGGATCCGCCCTGTTTTCTGACACGAGCCTTGCGGTCTTCGGGCGGGGACGCCCGTCCTCTATTAATTAATTCTTCGCGAAACCTACCCTTTCTGATCCAGAATCTTGCGTGAGATTGCCGTGACCAGCTTGCGCGGGCTTACTCGCAAGGATTCCATCAGCAATCGGTTGCGAAGTCCTGAAATGACCAGGGTCTTTCCTGCCATTGACCCGCGATAGCCGTCGCGGGCCACAGTCTTTGCATCCATGGGACGAAGTCCCTTGAGGAGCAGAGTATTTTCCGTGCCTGCGCGTCCCTGGAATCCTGTGTCGGTCGGGCCGGGACATAGACAGGTCACGGTGACGCCCGTCCCTGACAATTCATTGGCCAACGCCTCCGAGAAAGAGATCACGTAAGCCTTGCTGGCGTAGTACACGGCCATCAGCGGACCGGGCTGAAAACCCGCGGTAGATGCGACGTTCATGATCCTGCCCGCGCCGCGCTCGATCATCGGCGGTAGGAAAAGCCGGGTCATGTGAGTGAGCGCGGTGATGTTGAGCTGAATCTGGCCCAGGCTTTCTTCCAGAGAGATCTTCGAGAATTTACCCAGGATCCCATAGGCAGCGTTGTTCACCAGGACATCAATTGGGATGTTCTCGCGCTTTAATTGATCAAACAGAAATTGTGGTGCGCGGCCAGCCGTGAGATCGAGCGGGACCGGCTTGGCTGTAATGCTGAACTGGCGCTGAAGTTCGTCCGCAAACTGTGTGAGTTGAGGAGCGCTGCGCGCTACCAAAACGAGGTTGTAGTGGTCTTTGGCAAAGAGCTTCGCTAGTTCGTATCCGATGCCGCCCGACGCGCCGGTAATGAGAGCGGTTTTGTCTGATTTCATGGAGTGGCCTTCAGATACAGATCCCTCGTCGGCTCGTCGCGCAAGCGCGACTTCGCCTCTGTCGGGATGACAATTTTATCTAATGATCAGTTGTCCCAAAAAACAAAAGACGTGCCGTTGCGACCGGCACGCCTTACGATCAAGATGTAGCAAGCCGCGTCTCTACACACCCGCCATGGCCGGTTCGACTCCATAAATCGAGTGCCAGGAGGTCGCGGCCTTCAACCGGTCGTTCACATTGTTGATGTTCTTGACGCCCTCGCCTTGCAGCCACTTGCGGAAGGCTTCTGCGCCCTGCTTGGCGTAGATCGGGATGCCCTCTTTCCAGGTCGCGCGCCCGCATAGAACTCCGTTGAACTTTACGCCGGACTCTCCGGCAAGTTCGAGGGCCTCGGTAAACTCAGCGTTGCTCACGCCAGCGGACAGATAGATGAAAGGCTTAGTGGCGACGGTAGCAGCTTTCAGAAACAAATCGGCGGCTTCCTTCTTGCCGTAGGCCTTCTGGCCGGCAAAAACTTTTGCGCCTTCCACATACTTCATGTTTACCGGCACTTCCACTTTGAGGACGTCCACCCCGTAGCGGTCTTTGCTGAATTCGCGCATGCTCTCGATCACGATCTGCGGCTTCTTTTTGGCGTAGTCAAAACCCTTTTCGTCCGCACCTTCCTCGTAGCCTACAAATTCGAGAAAATAGGGGATGTCATTAGCGCGGCATTCATCGCCAATGCGCTCGACCCAGGCATGCTTCTTTTCGTTGACGTCCTTGGGATCAAAAGGCGTGTAGTAGAGCAAAATTTTGACGCAATCAGCGCCTGCTTCCTTGAGGCGGCGGGCGGACCACAGATCCAGCAAGTCAGGCAGGCGCCCAGGGCCAGTCTTGTCATACCCAGTCTTCTCGTAGGCCAGCAGCAAGCCTGCGTTTTTGGCGCGGCGCTTGGACGCGGGCAGCCCCCACTCGGGGTCCAGCAATATGGCGCTGGCATGGGGCGTCAGAACTTCGGCCACCAGTATTTTGAATTCTTCCATCATGGCATCGCTGACTTCACTGCCTTTTTCTTTGGCCAGCGCCTTCTGCAGCGAGCCGCGCTGGTCCATGGCTGCAGCTGCGATTACGCCGCGCTCATTGGACACGCGCTTCAGGCCGGCCAGCTTCCCCGGTGTAAGTTTCATGGATTCCTCCCAGAATGAGTGCTAAAGCCCAGTAATTGTAAACCATGAGGAAAGAGACGAACGAAACGGAAGGGAGCGGCGCTTTTCCATTTTCCATAGAAAATCGCGAAAAGCTGCGGTGTGAGCGGGGTGTTTTCGGGGATGTCGGTCGAAGTGCTAAACTAACTCCCACTTTAGCACTAGCGAGGCAATCCCTTGCAGTTTCAGTCCTTTGACGCGTCGTATGTTGAGCGACTTCGCTCCGGAGACTTTCGCACGCAGGAACATTTTGTAACTTATTTCAGTGAACTGATCCAGCTGAAACTCCGCTCACGTTTGCGCACTCCGCAGGCGATTGAGGACGTGCGTCAGGAAACTTTTACACGGTTTTTTGTGGCACTGCGCAAAGAGGGCAGTATTCGCACCCCGGAGCGGCTAGGATCCTTCGTCAACTCGATCTGCAACAATGTTTTGCTGGAGTCTTACCGGGCTTCCCAGCGCAGCGGTTCGATCGAGGATGAAGAAGAGAAAGATCTTCCGGCCGCGGCGGTTGACATATTTGGCGCAGTGGCTGCGAAACAGATGGAAGAGAAAGTGCGGGAAATCCTGGAGGAACTGCCGGAGAGGGACCGGCGTTTGCTGCGGGAGGTGTTTCTGGAAGAGCGTGAAAAGGACGACGTTTGCCGTGACTTTGGTGTGGACCGTGAATATCTGCGGGTACTGGTTTACAGGGCCAAACAGTCGTTTAAGGCGTTGTATTTACGGAGTATGGCGTCCGGTGAAGCCGGAGTGGCAACGGTCGAGAAGCTATGAAACGATTTGGCCCGGCGACTCACTATTCAACAGGGGAAAGGATGGAGCGATGGACCACAATGAAGCGGTCCGGCAGAAGGCCACGGAAAAGTATCTTCTGGATGAGCTCGATCCAACCCTTCGGGATCAGTTTGAGGAGCATCTGTTCGACTGCACGGAATGTGCTCTGGATCTGCGCGCGGCTGCGTTGTTTGTAGAGCATAGTAAGGCGGCACTGGCTGAATCTCATGCAGCGGGACCAGCGGTTGCGGCGGTTCCTGTCACGGCAAAGCCGGGGATGCTGGCGTGGCTTCGTCCTGCTTTTGCGTTGCCGATTTTGGCAACGTTGCTGGTAGTGATCAGTTACCAGAACCTGGTTACTTATCCCTCGCTGAAGCAGGCGGCTGCACTTCCGCAGATCGCACCCTGGGCTTCGATCCATGTGAGTACTCGTGGGGCGAGTACAACCCAGATTTCGGCGCACCCGGGCGAAGGCTTCCATCTGCTGGTGAGCATCCCTCCTGAGAACTCTTTTGCTTCCTACACATTGTCGTTATCAAGTCCGTCGGGAAGACTAAAATGGACGCGGACGACCCTGGCAACCGCATCCGACGACACCCGATCCATTTTTGTCCCGGCGGTCAATCTAGAACAGGGTGTCTATACGCTTTCCGTGCGCGGGGCCACAACCGCGGGGGAGAGCACTGATCTGGGGCGTTACGCGATCGACGTACTGGTCCAGAACTAGCTCAACCTAAGGAGCACCTATGGCAAATGGACAACCCCGGACCCATCATTTCACTGGCGTCGCCGAAGTTCTCAGTGCGCAATTACAACTTCCCCTGCTCCAGGATGTGAATCCGCAAGCCTACGTGACGCTTCCCGATCAAGGGGGTTATCTATCGGAGCAAGCGCAGAACTATCGCCTAGAAGGTGTGCTGTCGTTTCAAACGGCTTACACGCAAGTGGCGGGGAGCCTGGGCATCAAGAGTGGCCACGGCTGGACTACCGTAGTGACTTCTGTGGTCACGGGACTGAATGTTTTGGATGTGGTCACTGCGGATCGAGTTGTAGCCCAGGTTTCTACCGAGCACCCCCTCGATGGGTACGTTCCATCGGTAACGTTTTTGGGTACACGCTTCGAGAATCTGAGGATCGGTGGGCAGGACGTCAACCCGGTTCTCAATCTCGGAATCTGCGGTGCCACGCCTGCCAATGACGGACTCTATATTTTGGATCCTTCTTTTCTGGGCCGAGTTTCCCAGCAATATACGCAGATCAACAGTGCCAGTGGTGTGCCTGCTGCATTGCAACAGAGATATGATGCGGCTCTTCTGAATCCGGCGACGATTCAGGCACAAATGCAAGCAGCAGCGAACGGGCAAGGCGATAAACCGGCCATAGAATGCTCATTGGTGGACGGTGTCGCGTCAGATGTTACAGGAGCCGCTTTCGGACACGTAATTGTTGTGCCCGGATTCGGGACGGTGTCGCTCGCTGAACTGGCTGTTGATGACGATTCTTTTCATTTGACAATGATCAGCCTCGACCTGGGTTGTTTGGCTGATGGCAAGGCCAAGATCTGCGACGTTATCGTGAACGGCCATACGGTTCCGTAAACTCTTGTTCGAGGCTGTACCTCCCCGCTCCGGGTTGGACAACAAATAGAGACTGTCCTTTGTTATTGAATGAGGCAGTTCACACCTTTCTTAAAACTCCTCTGTGTACCTTCGCGCCCTCAGTGGTTTAACCTTACAAGTTCACAATGATCTAAGCCGCAATGGGTTTACGCCGAAAACCATCACACCGCCAATTTGCTGTTCTAGTCTTACGCGTTGCCTCGTTGTCCGCCGTCCTGGTGATGATGTCCTGCAGCCGGGCCAGCAATTCACAAGCTGCGTACATGCATGCTCAGCAAGCGTTTCTTCACGGTGATGTGATTCGCAGCCAGCAAGAAGCGGAGGAGGGTTATCGCCGATTTCAGAATTCTGATCTGCAATTGGCGGAACAGTTCAGAATGCTGGAAGCTGAATCCTTGACTTGGCGCGGATTGAACCAGGAAGTTGTGAAACTGCTCGATTCGGGGTCAGGATTGAAGAGGGAAGACACGGGAGTCCAAATACTTGCTCTCTCGGGCGGGGCACATGCCCGTTTGCACGAGTTTGCCGAGGCGGAGCGCGAACTGGACGAAGGTCAGCAGCAGTGCAAAGCATCTCTGGATGCTGCCTGCGGGGAGGTCCTTCGAGCGTGTGGGAATTTGGCGTGGGAGCGCGGCCAACTCCCCGGTGCAAAGCAGTTTTACCAGCAGAGTCTGGCTTTTGCTCGCGCCCACAACGATCGATTTCTTGAGTCCTCGGCGCTTCTTAACCTGGGTGCTGCGGCGCTGCACCAGGATCATTTCGAGGAGGCCATTGACTGGCTGGCTCCAGCGTTGCAACTCTCGAGCACGCTTGATGCCGGACTGATTTCTTTGAACGCGGTGGGCAATCTTGGGTGGGCATATTTCAAGCTTGGCGATTCGGAGAAGGCACTGGAATCTTTTCTGCAGGCCCTGCAACGGGCTACGCAGTTGGGGTCGGTGAGCAGCGAAGTGGCGTGGCTGGCCACGACTGGTTCTGTTTATCTCGACGCCCACGACTACGTGGTCGCCGAACGGTCTTATCAGCGCGCTCTCGATCTGTCACAGCAGATCAACAGCAAAGAGGACATCCTTAATGCGCTGATGTCTCTCGCACTGGTCGCCGAGCAAACTGAAAAACTGGATCAAGCGGATCAGTACGCCACCCGGGCCATTACCATGGCGCGAGCGGATAAGAACCGCCTGGACGAACTTTACCCATTCCTTGTTACCGGTCATGTGGCTGCGCAGCGGCACGAAACGGAACAAGCAGAGCGAATATTCAACGAGGTCGCCCAGGACCCCCAGAGTAACGTCTCTCTGAAGTGGGAAGCAGAACACGCTTTGGCGAGGCTCTACGAGGGCCAATCTCGCGTCAATCTTGCTGAACAGGAATATCGAAAGGCACTGACCACTTTTGAAACTGCTCGCTCGGCTCTGCAGCATGAGGATTCGCAGCTCCCATTCCTCACTAATGCGGAGCGCATCTATGACGACTACATCCACTTCCTAGTGGCAAATGGCAAATCTGTTCAGGCGCTGCAATTCGCCGACTACAGTCGTGCCCGGACCTTGACCGAAGGGCTGGGACTACTGAAGAAGGGGGCCTCGTCAACTCCGGGCCCACTGGATGCGCAACAAATTGCCCGTGGCACCAACGGAACTATCCTTTTCTATTGGCTCGGTGAGAAGCAATCCTACCTGTGGGCGATCACTCCGCAGACGAGCCGCGTCTTCCCGTTGCCATCCGCCGTGGTCATTGACGCCGCTGTTCAGCGATACCGGAAGACGCTGCTCGGGCCGCAGGATGTTCTCGCGAACAGTGACGATGGAATTGCACTCTTCAATCTGCTGGTTGCACCTGCAAGCCACATGCTGCATAAGGATGCTCAGGTCATCATCATTCCTGACGGCAGCTTAAACAGCCTCAATTTTGAGACGCTGATCGCACCTACGCCAAAACCGCATTATTGGATTGAGGATGTCATCGTTTCTACCGCCAGTTCGCTGCGATTGCTGGCTGCATCCCGTAGCGCAACCAATACACGGGCGGCCAAGCTGCTTCTCTTCGGTGATGTAGTCGCACCCAACAACGACTATGCCCAACTACCGAAAGCGGCGGTAGAGATGGAAAGTGTGGAAAAACATTTTCTGCCAGCCATGCAGCAAGTGTTCGCGCATTCTCGAGCAAACCCCACCGCTTACATGGCCGCCAAACCTGAAGACTTTTCCTACATTCATTTTGTCGCACATGGAACCGCAAGCCGTCTCAGCCCGCTCGATTCCGCCATCGTGTTGTCCAAATCTACGGCAGAGGATGATTCCTTCAAGCTCTATGCTCGTGACATTATCCATCATCCATTGCACGCGGAACTGGTCACGATTTCGACTTGCTATGGCGCGGGCGCGCGCGCCTATTCGGGCGAAGGGATGGTAGGACTTTCCTGGGCATTTCTGCGCGCGGGCGCGCACAACGTAATCGGTGCTCTTTGGGAAGTGAGCGACGCGTCGACTCCGCAACTCATGGACGAACTCTACCGTGAACTAAAGGAAGGGAAGCATCCGAACTCCGCCTTACGCGAGGCAAAACTGTCGTTGCTACATTCCAAAAGCACCTTCCGTCAAGCGTTTTACTGGGCGCCATTTCAGCTCTATACCGGGTCGTGACAAGCACTCCCTGGAACTTTTCAGTGGATGTTGGTGTCGTACTTGGATTGGGTTTTACCCATGGAAATGCCTATACTCGAGGCCCACCAACTGACCAAATCATATGCGTCAGTCCCGGCGGTGCGCGATATCACGATCTGGCTGTCTCCAGGACAGGTGTTGGGCTGTCTCGGTCCCAACGGCGCAGGAAAAAGCACGACGGTGAAAATGCTGATCGGGTTATTGCAGCCAACCCGTGGGAAAGTTTTCTTCAACGGCGAAGACATTCAGAACAACCTTCGTGGCTTTAGAAAATGTCTTGGCTACGTGCCGGAGGAGCCGAACCTCTATCCCTACTTGAGCGGGAGCGAATACCTGGAGTTAGTCGGAACTTTGCGGGGCATGCCACGTTCAATTCTGGCGCAAAAGATTGACGCTCTTCTCGATTTGTTCTCACTTTACTCCCATCGCCATGCCTCGATTGCCTCCTATTCGAAAGGAATGCGGCAACGCGTCCTATTGATCGCCGCTCTGATGGATGCGCCTAAACTACTGATCCTCGATGAGCCCCTTTCCGGTCTGGATGTGACTACCGCCCTGGTGGTGAAAAACCTGATCAAAGCGTTAGGGCAACAAGGGAAAGCCGTGTTGTATTGCTCCCATGTCCTGGAGGTCGTGGAGCAAGTGTGTTCTCACTTATTGATCCTGCGAAAAGGTAACGTTCTAGCGTATGACACGACCGAGGCGATTCATTCCAACATCGAGTCGAATTCCCTGGAGGCAACTTTCATGCATTTGGTCGAAGATGTTGACGCACAGAAGATAGCACGCGACATCATCGGTGTCATGGAGGCAGCATGACTTCTTCCCTCGGATACTCAGTCCGACGGACGTGGCAAACCCAATCACAAAAGCCTTTCGTTCGTTTGGTGCGTCTGTTCGCGGGCCGCATCTTTCATGGCAGCGGTGATTCCTCAGACGGCGAACTCGATCTCAGTTTGGGGCTGGTCCTTTCTCTGCTCGCTCTTCCGGGAGGTTTCTATTCAATTCTCTTGTTAAATAAGTACGCCACCCTGCTGCAATGGATGCGTGGCGAACACAGCTTTGACCCGCTGGCCGAGGCGCTTCCCGATGAGTATTTCTTCATTGTGCTTTCAATGACCGTGACGGGTATGGTAGCGGTGTGGCGCTGGGACCGGATATTTCCTGATAATCGTGATTATTCAAACCTGGTTCCGCTCCCGATGTCTATGCGAAGTATTTTTCTTGCGAACCTGGTGGCCATTCTATTTCTGACAGTTGTCCTCGCGCTCGATGTTAACGCCGCCTCTGCAGTCCTATTTCCGCTGGTGGTGAGTGCTTCCGAGAATGCGTTCATTTTCTACGTCCAATTTGTCTGGGTGCATGCTGTGGTTGTGGTTTTGGCAAGCATTTTTAGTTTCCTTGCGGTATTTGTGGCCGTCGGTGTACTGATGACTGTGCTGCCACAAGCAGTTTTTCGGCGAATCTCACTTTATCTGCGTGCCGCGATGATCGCGGGTCTGGTGGCAACGCTTACCACCAGCTTCGCGGTACCCCCGATGCTTAAACAGTTGCCGGATACCTGGGTGCGCTTCTTGCCTCCGGTGTGGTTTCTGGGTCTATGTCAGATGCTCCGCGGCCGGGCCGGCCCGTCGTATATGTTACTGGGCCGAACTGCCCTGTTCGGCTCAGGGGTTCTGCTGATCGCCGCTGTCGTGACCTACACATTCGGCTACAGCAAATATTTCGTTCGCATTTCTGAGGCTGCAAGCACGGTCGGGGCAAGGCGCCGCCGACAACTACGGTGGATTGGCCGAATTTTCGATGACGCGATTTTGCGCAGTCCGTTTCAGCGTGCTGGCTACCGTTTCGCGATGAAGACTCTGTTGCGCAGCGAGGTGCACGGTTTGGTGCTGGCGGGCTTTTGCGGCCCGGGAATCGTCATTGCGTCTCAATTTCTGTTTTTATCGTTGAGTAGCAGGGCGATTGCGGCTGATGCCTTCCCCTCGTCTGAAATCTTTGCGGTTCCACTGATCCTGAGCTACTGCCTGATCCTGGGTGTCCGTTTTGTTCTTGATATTCCTACTGAAATACGAGCCAATTGGATCTTTCGAATGTTTGCCGAGGAAACCAGTCATGGGTGCGTTCCCTTGGCGCGGAAGCTTGTGTTGACCTTCGTTCTCCCCTGGGTACTGGCAATCGTTTTCCCTCTTTACGGATATCTATGGGGTTGGCGAGTAGGGATTGTGCATGCCCTCGTTGTCATGCTCTGGTCTCTGGTACTCACCGAAATGTTGCTTCTGCGATTTCACAAGATTCCCTTCACCTGCTCGTATCCGCCGTTTCGCGATTCTGCTGTGATGTCCGCAGTGTTGTATGTTCTGGGATTCTTTGTATATGTGGTGATTACGTCGAAATTGGAGTACTGGAGTTTGGTGCACCCGATCTTCTTGGGAGCGCTGATCGCTATCGTTCTGATTTCATGGTGTGTCCTGTCCCGATTCCGCACGGGAATTGGAGAAAGTGAAAAAGAGTTGATTTTCGAGGAGAGCGGCCCGGTCTCATTTGAACTGCTCGATCTGGGACGTGGAAGTTAGAGTCCCTACTGCAGGATAAGAATTTTGGATGGTTGCAGGCCCGCAGAAATGATTGAAACCGAAGAGAGTTTTGGTTGGGGGTGGATTTGAACCCCCGACCTTTGGGTTATGAGGTTTCGATCACCAGTAACAGATTGAATTTACCGGCACGAGTGGCGCTCCAAGAACCCCCAAACTCGGCTAGAACTAATCAATGGACCGCCCAACGGGGATCTATGTTTTCTGTAGCGAATTCGATTTCGATATGCGATTTCTGCGACTCCGAACACCCCCTCGTCTCGTTCAGAGAAATGCACGTTTTGTATAACAATGTCTTATAAGCCGGGTGCTCGACCACGTAATTGTGAATTTGGTCTGCACTAAACTTCGGATGTGCTCGTCACTCGGGAGCGATCGAGGTCATAATGATGATAAGGGGTGAGAATGGCACAGCAGCATTTCCTGGAAAATCGCGAAATCGAGATGTTTTTTCTCGCTCTCCAGGCGTTTCAGGTTCTTTTTCTCTGGGTTCACGATTGGATTCCGCTTGGGCGCCTCAACGATGTCGCAGCGGTACGCAGCCAGGATACGGGACGCCGTCTTGTCACTGTGACGCTCATTCAAAGCGTACCTTGGACCATCGGGCTATGCTCTAGCTTGTTGCACTTTAGACGACCGTATCCCGACTGGCTTTACGAGTGGCTCGTGATTAGCTATGGCCTGCTCTTCATCGGGCAAATCCGCGCCTGGTGGATACCTTATCTTGTGCGACCGGAACCGGAGCGAGCTGCTCGCTATCAAATCATGTTCGGAAAAACGCATTCCTTCTTGCCGCCGCACAATGGAATGGTCCCAAATACCGCGCATATCCTGCTTCATTTGGCGACCGCCGCCACGCTGATCGTTCTTCTGATGAAGTGAGTCACGGTCGTGTCAGCGACAGCGATCACCACGTGTCCACCAGCGTCGTGGGCGCAATTCCCAAGTCTCGGCAACGATGCCACAAGACTAAATCCCCTGAATTCAGGCTAGTCGTTCCTGGCCGGAGTAGGACTCCAGGCCTCGGATAGAGCCCCCCATAAGCAAGGATAGGACATGGGAGAACGGGAGCATCGGTAGGGTTAAGCAAACGGGAGAGTTTTGGTTGCGGGGGGTGGATTTGAACCACCGACCTTTGGGTTATGAGCCCAACGAGCTACCAGACTGCTCCACCCCGCGTATTGATAATACCACGCGAATTCTTGTGGTCAAAGTTTCGCAGACGCTTTGAATGAATCACGACCGCAGCATTTGGCAAATAGAGAAAGAAATTCTCTCCGCGGTCGTGATTTCATTTTGGCTAACGGACTATGAATCATGGCCGCGACTCAGTTTTTCAGTTTTGGCCGTTCGCAAGCATCCACCAGTTTCGTGGGATCGATGGCTGCATCATCAATTTGCTCTTCCAGGATCTTGCCATCTTTGCCGATCAGGAAATTGATGCGGCGCGCGGCCTGATACTCGTTCAGGTAAACGCCGTACTGTCGGGTTGTTTTTCCGCCCCAGTCGCTCAGTAGTGGGAACGTGACACCAATTTGTTTGGCGAAGGCATTGTTGGCGAAGGCGCTATCCATGCTCACACCCAGGACCTGGGTGTCGGTAGCTTCCAGCCTTTGCAGATTCTGCTGGAAGTTTTTCATTTGCTGGGTTCAACCACCGGTGAAGGCGAAGATAAAGAAGGCCAGCACGACGTTCTTCTTACCGCGATACTGGTTCAGGGTTACATCTTTGAGATCGTTCCCATCGAAATATTGTAATTTGAAATCGGGAGCAACATCGCCAACCTTCAAAGCGGGTGCGGGCATCGCCGATTTCTTGCTTGCGGCGTGCAGAGGGGCGGTAAAGACTCCTGCCAGCAGCCACACTGTCAGGGCGGAAAGCATCAATCTTCGCATCGCATCTCCTTCCATTCCGGAGTGTGCCTATTGTCTCAGCAAAAAGATGTTTGCGCCAGACTCCCGTGTGGTCCAGTCCGGCCGCGACACAACTACACGTAACGGGACTGTTGGTGTGAGCAACGGGCCAGCGGCGCGTGCGCACTGACCGCACGCTAGCCGCGCCCGCTTGACTATGGCGTAACAGTGAATACCGTGCTGCTGGTAGCGCCTCCACCCGGTGTGGAGATGGCGATTTTGCCCGTCAACGCTCCGGTGGGGACAT
>Ga0206964_10307_pt1 | contig 13189 bp, 10 predicted proteins | sample Alteio_BWOrgHeat_25_FD_152980 | JGI IMG/M metagenome (GOLD analysis project Ga0206964, IMG submission 152980) | Enriched cells from forest soil in Barre Woods Harvard Forest LTER site, Petersham, Massachusetts, United States -... | ecosystem: Environmental > Terrestrial > Soil > Temperate forest >...
TAATAATAGAGATTATTTGCTTTTTTTGAAAAATCATACAATTCAAAGACAAATATCCTGTATAATTTAAAATATTAAAAAAATCAGGGGCTTTTATTGAAATGCTACTATCACGATCGTGCAATAGCGTTAAGATTTTTTAAATTGGCAATGGCGCTTGCCGGATCGGCCGCCGAAAAAACCGAGTTGCCGGCAACCAAAACATTGGCTCCGGCTGCCACCAAACGCGCAGCATTGTGTTCGTCAACGCCGCCGTCTATTTCAATAAACAAATCGGGCTTCCTGGCATCAGCTAGCGCTCTGATATCGTTGATCTTTTTATAAGTGTGCTCAATAAATTTCTGCCCACCAAAGCCCGGGTTTACGGACATGATGAGCACTTGGTCTAGGTCCTGGATAATGTCCTCCAACACGGCAACCGGCGTATGCGGATTGAGAACGACAGAGGCCTTGCAGCCTAATTCTTTAATATATTGCACTGTACGATGCAAATTTGGACACACTTCGTAATGTACCGATATAATAGCAGCACCTGCAGCAGCAAATTCCTTTAAATAACGATCAGGCTCAACGATCATTAAATGCACGTCAATTGGCTTTTGAGCATATTTTTTTACGGCTTTCAAAAGCGGAAAACCAAATGAAATATTGGGAACAAAAACGCCATCCATTACATCAAAATGAATCAGGTCAGCATCGCTGGCATTGATCATTTCAATATCCCGCTGCAGGTTAGCAAAATCGGCCGCTAAAATTGATGGCGCTATCAGGTGGTTCATGGCTTCAAAGATAGAGATTAGAGGCTAGAGATTAGAGATTAGATGAAGTTTTTTTATTGAGTTTATTGGGAACTTGTACAGTGTAAATGTTGTTTATTTAGGGATTTTATTTAAGCCATATACCATTTAATAAAATCAAATGAATCTGAAAAATCTGCTTAATCCCGGTTCAGACAAATGACCGTTTGTAAACGAACATTAGCTGTAACGAAAATGAACATTTGGTCGTCTTGTTCATGAATAAATAGTTGATATCCAAAAGTTACATAACCGGCACTCGTTTGGTGATAACAGCTATGATAATTTTGATACCGACAACTGTTCCTGGTATTTCATCATAATTAATATTGTCATGTTAAAAAATTACTTCACCACCGCATTCCGGAATCTCTGGAAAAATAAGGCGGCATCGTTTATTAATATTTTTGGCCTGACTATCGGGCTCACCTGCTGCCTGCTCATTGGGTTGTATATCCGCCACGAATTAAGTTACGATGATTTTCAGCAGAAAGGCGACCGAATAGCGCGCGTAATAATGGAATACAAGTTTGACGGAGGAAACGACCTGGTTAAAGGCAATTTCACAAGCGTTCGTGTCGCGCCAGTTTTTAAGCGCACCTTTCCCGAAGTTACAGACGCGGTGAGAATGACGCAGGGACAAGTTATTGTGCAGTACAAAGATAAACTGATAGACGAAAAAGCATTTATGTTTGCCGATCCCAGTTTTTTCAATCTCTTTTCATTTAAACTATTAAAGGGCACCCCTGCCGACGTCCTTTCGGCGCCGCATAAGGTGATCCTTACCGAATCGACAGCCAGGCGATATTTTGGAGATGAAGACCCTATTGGCAAAGCTTTGAAATTGGAGTCGGACACCATTTTGTACCAGGTTACGGGGATTATGCAGGACTGCCCGTCCAATTCACAGGTAAAGTTTGATTTCCTGGCCTCGTTTTCGTCATTAGGTTTGGGTGCTGATTATGAAAAGACCTATTGGGATGCGAATTACACCACTTATTTATTATTGAAGGACAAAAGCTCGATTGCCACACTGCAAGCCAAGATTACCCCTTTTATGAAAAAGGAAATGGCCGGGCAGGGCGCGACGGTTGATTTTTTGTTGGAACCTTTTGCCAGCATACACCTCTATTCACCTTATACAGGCTTCGAGCCAAACAACAGCATCACTTACATCCACATATTGGAAGCAGTGGCATTGATGATCCTTGTTATCGCCTGCTTCACGTATGTAAACCTCAACACGGCCCGGTCAATGGAGCGGGCAAAAGAGGTTGGTGTGCGGAAAGTGATCGGCGCCGGAAACCAGCAGTTGTTCTGGCAGTTTATTGGCGAATCTGTTTTATTATGTACCATAGCAACCATACTCAGCATTGGTGCAGCAACTGTTTTACTTCCCTCGTTCAATCAATTGGCCGAAAAGCAATTAAACGCAAGTGCATTATTTTCTCTCCCGGTTTTGGGCGCCTCCATCCTTTTGATTTTAACGGTGAGCCTGTTGGCCGGCAGTTATCCCGCGCTGATACTTTCCAACTTTCAACCGGTTAAAGTATTAAAGGGCTCCTTCAAAAATACCGGCTCGGGCCAATGGGTACGCAAATCGTTGATCGTATTTCAATTTTCCATTTCCGTGGTACTGATCGTCTCCACCTTTATTATTCAAAACCAGTTAAGCTTCATCCAGAATAAAAACCTTGGTTATAACCGCGACAGGATATTGGTACTGCCAATGGACAAAAAAATGCTCGATAACTTTGACGTTATCAAACAGGAGTTTAAATCCAACAGCAACGTCCTTAGCGTTTCGCGTTGTGTAGGCACCCCGGTAAGTATTGTTGGGGGCTATAATATGCGCAGTGCCGTGATGCCCGAGAATCAGCAGATAGCGGTAACTGCCGACCCGGTAGATGAAGATTTTATAAAAACAACCGGGTTACACCTGGTAGCCGGCGCCGACCTAACGCTACAGGATATTAAGGACGCTGCCGTTCCTGATCAAAATAAAAAAACATACCATTTTATTTTAAATGAATCCGCAGCAAAATTATTGGGCTGGACGCCCGAAAAGGCCATCGGGCAAAGGATGTTTATGGATGCATCGCGCCCGGGTTATGTACGCGGCGTGGTGAAAGACTTTAACTTCTCATCGCTGCACGATCCGATAAAAGGGCTAATACTTTTCCCCGAAATGCGCGGCAGAAGATTATTAGTTAAGCTGAAAAGCGGCAACATTCCGCAAACCATTTCCTTTTTACAATCAAAATGGAAGGCGCTTGTACCCTACCGGCCGTTTGAGTACAATTTTATGGATCAGGATTTCAATAAACTGTATAGTTCGGAAATGCGGTTAGGTAAAGTGCTTGATATTTTTGCCGGTATAGCCATCGCCCTGGCGTGTTTAGGCTTGCTTGGGCTGTCGTCCTACTCAGCAAAACAGCGGATAAAGGAAATTGGCGTTCGCAAAGTATTAGGCGCAAGCGTTAGCAACATTGCCACCTTATTATCAATGGACTTTGTAAAATTAGTGCTGGTTGCCGTTGTGGTTTCGTCTCCAATTGCGTGGTGGCTAATGGATAGATGGCTGCAGGGTTTCGCCTACAAAACGAACATCAGCTGGTGGATATTTGCATTATCGGGGCTGGTGGCCGTCGCCATTGCCATCATAACGGTAAGTTACCAGGCAATAAAAACTGCAGTTATGAACCCCGTGAAAAGCTTAAGAACGGAGTGAGAAAGTCCGAAAGTCGGAAAAGACCGAAAGTCCGAAAGAAAGAGTTTATTAAAACGTTGTAAAGAATAGATTGTTTACGTGACCAATATGCGTCGCCGGCTTTCGGACTTTCCGACTTTAGTCACAATTCTGGAGTAGATTATAATACTTCCGCATCAGCACTACGTCGTAGTTAACAAGGGAGTTATAGGCTTCGGTTACCAGTTCGTTTAATATGGATGAGCCAAGCTGGCCAGCGCCGTCGGGGATGGAATCGTAATATCTTATCAATTCTTTAACACGGACAATCTCATTCAATAACAATTTCACCAGGTCAGCCGGAACGCCGGCCGGCAGCTCAGGGGGGCTGTCGTTAATAAAATCTAATGGATCGTCGCTATCAGGGGTCATTTTATATCAATACCGATAAGGTATAATAAGGTTACGTAAACTTGTTTAACGAAGTTAAACACAACAAAGTTGATTTTGTTTAACTTATTTTCAAAAAAATAGAAAAAATAATTTTCTAAATAACAAAACCCTCTTTTGGAGGGTTTTGTTATTTATTTGTGCGTGAACGTCTGGTCAGACGTTGAACAATCCAACCGACCCGATAGCTATCGGGTCAATCATTCACTAATTCTTATTCTCGGGGCGCGGCAAAAGTGCTTTACGGGAAAGCTTCAACTTACCTTGCTTGTCAATATCAAGTAATTTCACACGTACTTCGTCGCCTATTTCGAAAATACCATCCATGGTTTCAAACCTTTTGTGGTCGATCTCTGAAATGTGCAGCAAGCCGTCTTTACCCGGCATTATTTCAATAAATGCACCGAAAGGCATAATTGATTTCACCTTGCCTTCGTATATTTCGCCAACTTCAGGTCTTGCAGCTATTGCTTTAATACGGCTTACAGCCTTGTCAATAGCTTCCTTGTTATCAGCAAATATCTGCACTACGCCCTGGTTGCCAACTTCCTCGATAGAGATGGTTGCACCTGTTTCGCGCTGCATTTCCTGGATGATCTTTCCTCCCGGGCCGATAACCGCACCAATGTATTCCTTATCAATACGGATGGTGATGATACGCGGTGCATGTGGTTTATAATCTTCGCGCGGCACTTCGATGGTTTTCTTCATTTCGCCAAGGATATGCAAACGACCATCTTTAGCCTGGTGCAATGCCTTACCTAAAACCTCGTACGACAAACCGTTTATCTTTAGGTCCATCTGTACAGCAACTATACCTTTTTCGGTACCGGTTACTTTAAAGTCCATGTCGCCCAAGTGATCTTCGTCGCCTAAGATGTCGGAAAGGATCGCATATTTGGTACCCATTTCGTTAGTGATCAAACCCATCGCGATACCTGATACCGGCGACTTGATCTTCACACCTGCATCCATCAGCGCCAATGTACCTGCGCACACAGTCGCCATTGATGACGAACCGTTTGATTCAAGGATATCAGAAACGATACGGATGGTATAAGGATTCTCATCGTCAGATGGTAATACTTGTTTTAACGAACGCATGGCTAAGTTACCATGACCGATCTCGCGACGGCCGGCTCCCCTGTTCGGGCGAACTTCGCCGGTTGAGAAACCAGGGAAATTGTAGTGTAAAAGGAATTTGTTGTATCCATTGATAAACGCACCGTCAATCATTTGCTCATCATCCTTAGCGCCTAAAGTAACGCTGGTTAATGATTGCGTTTCGCCACGGGTAAATACTGCTGAACCGTGTGCAGCCGGTAAATAACCAATTTCGCTCCATATCGGGCGGATTTGCGTAGTTGTACGGCCATCTAAGCGTTTGCCTTCGTCTAAAACAAGGTTGCGGATAGCATCATACTCCACATCGTGGTAATATTTTTTTGCAAGCGATTTGGTGATATCGTCAATCTCACCTAAAGTTTCGATATAAGCATCGCGTACTTCTTTAAACTTAACTGAACGTTCGTCCTTAGCTGAAGCAGAAGAAGCCACGGCATAAACCTGCTCGTAAGTAGCAGCGTAAATAGCTTTTTTCAGCTCCTCATTGCTATGCTCATGGCAATAAACGCGTTTTTCAGTTTTGCCAACTTCAATAGTTAATTCTTTTTGAATAAAGCATTGGTGTTTAATGGCGGCGTGCGCAAATTTTATCGCCTCAACCAATTCATCTTCCTGGATCTCTTTGGATTCGCCTTCAACCATGTTTACGTCATGTTCCGAACCTGCAACGATAAATTCTAAAGTAGCAGTTTGTAATTGGGTTAATGTTGGGTTGATGATCAGTTTGCCATCAACTTTAGCTACGCGCACTTCGGATATTGGACCGTTAAAAGGAATGTTCGAAACAGATAGTGCCGCTGATGCCGCCAAACCGGCAAGGCAATCGGGCATGATATCTTTATCAGCACTGATTAATGAGATCATCACCTGGGTATCAGCATGATAATCATCAGGGAACATGGGGCGCAAAGCGCGGTCAACCAAACGCGAGATCAAAACCTCATAATCTGATAAACGGGCCTCGCGGCGTAAAAATCCGCCAGGGATACGGCCGGTAGCCGCGTATTTTTCCTGGTAATCAACAGATAGCGGTAAAAAATCTGTTCCTTCTTTTGCTTCGGGAGAAGATACCACAGTAGCCAATAACATGGTGTCACCCATTTTAATCACTACGGAGCCATCGGCTTGTTTGGCCAGCTTTCCGGTTTCGATCTCAATGGTGCGGCCGTCACCTAAATCAATAACCTTTGTAATTACGTTTAAACTCATCTTTTTTTCGTTTTGATGCACTTTTCATCTTTCGGAGCGCACCGGTTTTTATGTTTGTGTATGTTATTTCAATGTAAAAAGCCACCCCGTAAATGTGGGATGGCTTTTTTTAAATGTTGAAAGTTTTACTTGATGATATCCCTTAGCTGTAAAGCCTTGATGATGGCACGGTATCTTGCAATATCTTTTTTGTACAGGTATGCCAGCAGTGCGCGGCGTTTACCTACTAGTTTTTGTAGTGACAATTGGGTTGAAAAATCGTGTTTGTTTTTTTTCAAATGCCCTGTTAAATGTGCAATACGGTAAGTGAATAATGCAACCTGACCTTCGGCTGAGCCTGTATCAGCAGCATTTTCACCATGTTTTGCAAAGATCTCTGCCTTTGCTTCTGAACTTAAATACATTACCTGAATAATATTAAAGCGTAAATAATTCGATTAATTGTGGGTGCAAAGGTATGTTTATTATTAGTGAATTGCAAGTGTTTTTTGGTTCAGGTTTAATGGTTCATAGTTCATGGCAGAAGTTGCGGAGTATCTCCGTTTGAAATCTAATTTTCACTTGTAGCTTCAACCCCGTATCTTATTGCATCTTCAAGTATATTGATGTTTATATCTTTCAATTTATTGAACTTTATGCAATACCCCGTCACGCTCGCCTTGCCTAGTTCTTTCCCAAAGGTTTGGGCTAAGTATGTTTTATCCTTGATACCAAGGATATAGACAGAGATCCCGGTTTTGTTTGCGCTCAAACCAATTTGAAAAAAATCCCTGGTTTTTCCATCTGCATATTTTATGGTGTAAAATCCATAGCCTATATTGGGGTTACTAACCGTTTTATTTTCGCTGTTTTTACCATTGTCGAACCATAATTTACATCCTGGTAAAACTTGAAGTATATGATGATGCAACGTTTGCAAATCGCCACGCTTTGGTTCAGGCTGGCTGGTAATATATTCTTTGATTTGTTCCTCTACGTTCATATGAAATATTAATTTATGGGTTGTTTACTTTGCCTTTTTCAAATTTCGCATTATTTTTAGTCAAACACCAATTCATTTCTCTACCTTTTTTCGAAAATACTTTCCGCTTTTCTTTGGTTCATCATTCAAAGTTAAACTAACACTATACTTTGCGTTTCCAAAATATACCGGCCGACACGGGATTTTTATTTAAATTAGTGGCAAACTATGGATAGCTATTTCAATAACAAAGTGGCCTGGATAACCGGCGCGTCTTCGGGTATCGGTGAGGCATTGGCTTACGCCCTGTGCGATGCAGGCGCACGGCTGATAATATCCGGCCGGAGGCTGGACGAACTCGAAAGGGTTAAACAAACTTGCAGCCATTCTGATGCAGTGCGGATATTACAACTGGATCTCGCAGATGCCGCTTCGCTGGGAGAGAAAGCAGCAGCGGCTATTGCCTGTTTTGGCCATATCGATATTATGGTGCACAATGGCGGCATTTCCCAACGATCACTGGTTATTGAAACCGGCATGGAAGTACACCGCCGGATGATGGAAGTAGATTATTTTAGTTATGTGGAACTCACAAGGGCGCTGTTGCCGCATTTTGTTGAGCGCAAAGCTGGTCATTTTGTAGTTACCAGTAGTGTGATGGGCAAAATCGGTACGCCCATGCGCTCGGCATATGCCGCTGCAAAACACGCGTTGCATGGTTTTTTTGATTGCCTGCGGGCAGAAGTGGCGGCAGATAACATTAAAGTAACGATACTAACCCCGGGCTATATCCGCACCAATATTTCCTTATTTGCGCTTACCAATAAAGCATACGGTTTGGGCAAACCTTCGGAAAACATAGAGAATGGCCTGCCGGCTGATAAAGCCGCCAAACAAATATTAAAGGCCATCAAACGAGGCGCCTTTGAGCCGTACATCGGCAAATTCGCCGGCGAAAGGATCGCGATCTGGGTGATGCGGTTTTTACCTGGTGTATACGCCAGGATAGCGCCGAAACTGGTGCCGAAATGAAACTAAAGTCAACTCAATCAACTACTCCCCCATTATAATCGCTTTTGCCCGGTCAAGTAACTCATCCTTGCCAGATTTTATACCCGCAATGGTTGGCTGAACAATTTCATTGATCTTTACACCCTTGCGCTGTGTTTCGGTACCATCGGGGTAATAAATGCCAAGGCCGGAGATCATGGTTGATATGCCGCCCGGTAATTGGATAGCCGATACATCACCATCAGCGCCTGCAGTCTGGCTGCCGATAACCGTAACATTTGGCGAGCTTTGAAACGCCATTGTGGTATATTCGGCCTGGCTTTGGCTGGTGGAATTTACAATAACCACTACCTTACCTTTGTATAGTTTTAACGATGGCGTTGTTTCGGTCTCGTTAAAAACAAACAAACCGGGATCTCGTGCGCTCCCTTTGGTGATCTTCGCAAAACTGGATTCATCGGCTTTAATATAGGGTACAAAAGTAAATGGCATAAACTCCGAAGGATAACAACGCATATCAATGATGATGCCTTTGGTTTTAGCAAATAGTTCTTCAATTTTTGGCAGGTCTGTGTTGTGATACCTGCCCGGGAACAGATACCCGATCTGGTCGTTGATCAAATAATAGCCCGGCGCTTTAGGATCGGGATCAGCATCAATGCTATAATTAATGGCGCCACGGCCGATGCCAGTTACCGTAACATTCTGCTTTTTACCGTCACGTACCATCTCTAGATTGAAGGTTGTTGAACTATTTCTTAATAAAAATTGCGGCGGCAGATCCCTCAACTGCGTGGCATAATTTGATGCCGGCGTATAAGGCAGGTATTTCTTTACCAGTGTGCCTACGCCCTGCCCGTTTATTTTTTCAATGATATCGCCAGGCTTTACCAATTTTTTAACGTTAAGTGTATCGTTATAATAACCAACTACTACCAGTTGATCACCGATAAATTTAGCCCTGAAAGGTGCTGCAAACTTGCCTTTATAGGCCGTAAGCGTTGCATTCATACTCCAGATGTTGGCATGGGTATCATGAACACGGGCAATCAGCGCGAGGGTATTCAAAACATAATCGGTTGCGTTTGCTGAGGTTACAAATTTGGGAATGCAATCGGCAAGTACATTATTCCAGTCCTCGCCGATGGCATACTTATACGGATAAAAATAGTTGATCATATTCCAATACCTGAACAGGCAAAGCAACCGGTAGCCAACATCGGGGTAGGTCATTTTAGCATAACTACTTTCATGCAAAAAAGCCGGGTTTCCAATAGGCAGCATATCAATATAATAACCTGTACCGGTATTGCGATTGTTAAGAATATAGGTGAGTTTATTTGTAAGGGAAGTTGACAATACTTTATTGCTAAACAAAATGCCGTAATCAGGAAGTTGTTTAGCGTCTGCATTTTTTGCAATTGCGGTACAGTCTTTGCAAACGGGTGGAACACCTAATCCGTCAACCCATTTTTCAAGAACATTGCTTAATTCTTTATTGTCGCGTGTTTTTATCGACAGCGGCATTATCCTGAACAGTTCAGCATCCCAATTATAGTTACCTTTTGCAATTGCCGGATGGTGGTATTTTAAAAAGCCCCAAAGTTGCCCCAGTGCGGTTAAGTTGACTATTTGCTGTTTATTAATGGCGACAGTATCTATTCGCGAACCATTTTTAAATGTCGTATCCCCGGTAAGCCTGGTGGATTGCGGCATAGCCCGGCAACCCGCGCTCAAAAGTAAAATTGTGATAAATAAAGGTTTGATTTGCAGCATATCCATAAACGAACACAATATACCTTTAATTACAAGTGCGGCCACAATTATTTAATAACCAAATTCTCATATTTGCAATATGACCACAACTCCCACCTACTCCACCTTCGAAACTGAATTCCGCGTTCGCCCGGATGATATCGATATGTTTCAGCATGTACATAACAGCAAATATTTCGACTATGTGCTGGCCGCCCGGTACGACCAGATGGAACGCTGCTATGGTGTGGCCATGGAGAAATTTATGGAGCGTGGCTTTGGCTGGGTAGTACGTACTGCCTATGTTGATTATAAACGCGCCTTAACCATGGGCGATTACTTCATCGTGAAAACGGGCATCGAAACCATCGACGAAAAAGGCTGCCGCGTAAAATTCACTATCACCAATAAAGGCACAAAAAAGATCTGCTGTGATGGCTGGTTCGATTACACCATGATAGATATGGCCACCGGACGCGGCGCTAAGGTGCCCGAGGATATAATTGAGCATTATACAATTTAGTCATTGGTCAGTAGTAAAAAGCTTGTCCATCAACTACAATGCCCCACGCCGCCTAATGATCAATTGACGGCGCAGCGAATGACCAATGACGGCGAAGCCATCCCCCTTTCTGTCACAACCCCGTTACTCAGCCTCATTTGTAAAACAGTATTAATTTGCTGTTATTTGATTTGGAATTGACCCCATATTATTTATCATGATTAAATTTACATTAACAGCCTGCTGTGTTGCTGCAGTACTGTCGGCCGCTGCCCAGCAAGGCCCTGTTTTAACGGCAAAGGACTATGCCCATGCCGAGAGCTTTTTAAGCTACAACACCGAACCGTTTATTGACCACGCCACGGTACGGCCCAACTGGTTACCTGGCGACAAATTCTGGTTCCGCGACCTTAATGCGCGGGGCAGCGAGTTTATATTGGTCAACCCGGTTAAGAAAACTATTTCGGGTGTTTTTGACCAGGTGAAACTGGCTGCAGCCCTTTCTACGGCGACGGGCAAACCATACGATGCCCTTATGCTGCCTTTTCAATCCTTTGGTTATTCGGCCGATAATACCGCTGTTATTTTCCGTGCCGATGGAAAACTTTGGAAATGCGATCTGCAAAGCTACCAGGTGAGCCCGGATACCGGAAAAATGGCCGAATCGATAGCCGGCTTTGGCACAGGTCGCCGCGCACGCGGCGGGCAGGGCGACGAAATCAAATCCCCCGATGGCAAAAAAATAGCTTTTTTAAAGAACTATAACCTTTGGGTGCGGGACGTCGCTACCAAAAAAGAAACACAACTAACCACCGACGGGGTTAAAGACTTTGGTTATGCCACTGACAATGCCGGCTGGAAAATGGGCGACGGGCCGATCATGCTATGGTCGCCGGATTCCAAAAAGATAGCCACCTTTAAACAGGACCAGCGCAATGTAAGCGACATGTACCTGGTGACTACCAACGTAGGTAAACCGACCCTTAAATCGTGGAAATATCCACTGCCCGGCGATAAAACCATTACGACTATCCAGCGTGTGATCATCGATGTTGATGTTCCGAAAGTGATCAATATCCAGGTGCCGCCTGATCCGCATCGTGCCACCTTAAGCGACGATATATCCAGCAGCGGTACATTCGACGATGTAAACTGGAGCGAGGACGCTTCCCAGCTGGCCTTTGCATCCACCAGCCGCGACCATAAGGATGAAAAATTCCGGATCGCCGATGCCAATACCGGCGCAGTTCGCGAAGTTTTTGAAGAGACAGTGCCTACTCAATACGAATCGGGCTGGGGCAGCATCAACTGGAGATACCTGCAAAAAACCAACGAGATCATCTGGTTCTCGGAGCGTGATAACTGGGGACACCTTTATTTATACGATGCTACTACCGGCAAAGTAAAAAACCAAATTACCAAAGGCAATTGGGTAGTAACCAACCTGGTAAAGGTGGATGAAAAAAATCGTGAACTTTATTTTATGGTGGATGGACAGGAATCAGAAAATCCCTACTTCAGCCAGTTTTATAAGATAGGTTTCGACGGCAAGCATCTTACCTGCCTTACACCCGAAGCCGGAAACCACGATGTTACCCTTTCGCCCTCAAAAAACTACTTTGTAGATAGTTATTCAAAACCGGATGTACCGCCGGTAACGGTTCTGAGGGATATGAATGGCAAATTACTGGTTACTGTGGAGAAAGCGGACATTTCGCGCTTGCAGGCTACCGGCTGGAAACCGGTTACGCCTATAACCGTAAAAGCGCACGACGGCCAAACCGATCTTTATGGCTTAATGTTTACCCCTACTAACCTCGATCCCAATAAAAAATATCCGATCATCGACTATATCTACCCAGGGCCGCAGGGTGGCAGCGTAGGCGGCTGGTCGTTCGCAGCATCAAGGGGCGACAACCAGGCATTGGCCGAATTGGGCTTCATTGTGGTTGCTATCGAAGGCAGCAGCAACCCTTTGCGCTCAAAAAGCTATCACGATATGAACTATGGCAACATGGGCGATAACACCCTACCCGACCAGGTGAGCGGCATCCGTCAGCTATCACAAAAATATACTTATATCGATACCACCCGTGTAGGGATATGGGGGCATTCGGGCGGTGGCTTTGCTACTGCGGCGGCGATGTTCCGCTACCCTGATTTCTTTAAAGTAGGCATTTCCGAATCGGGCAACCACGATAACCGTAACTACGAGGATGATTGGGGCGAACGCTACGATGGCCTCACCAGCAATTCAAACTACGACGCGCAGGCGAATGAGAATTATGCCAAAAACCTGAAAGGCAAACTGATGCTGGCGCATGGACTTATGGACAATAACGTACCGCCGCAAAACACCCTGCTGGTGGTTGAAGCGCTTGAAAAAGCGAATAAAGATTACGACCTGGTGATCTTCCCGAACAGCGCACACGGCTATGGAGGCTTTTCGCCATACATGATGCGCCGCCGCTGGGATTATTTCGTAAAAAACTTAGCCGGAGGCGAAACACCTAAAGAATATGAACTAAAAATGAAAACCGACCCGCGTAACAGCAAGTAATAAAACATCGGTAAAGTTTAATAAAAAAGCGGGTGACAAAATCACCCGCTTTTTATTTTTCTACGATGGCGTTTCTAATGTTGAGACTTACGCCCAATGCCTTTCAAAAGCTGTGGCCACGTGTGATTCC
>Ga0206964_10276_pt1 | contig 13150 bp, 9 predicted proteins | sample Alteio_BWOrgHeat_25_FD_152980 | JGI IMG/M metagenome (GOLD analysis project Ga0206964, IMG submission 152980) | Enriched cells from forest soil in Barre Woods Harvard Forest LTER site, Petersham, Massachusetts, United States -... | ecosystem: Environmental > Terrestrial > Soil > Temperate forest >...
GTATAGCCATTTTGCCAATTGAACAGGCGGGATTGTCGACCAAAAGGCAAAAGCGACCCCCAAACGCCACCAATCGGCACACCGGGTAGGTTTGTCGCCTGATTTTGCCTGTATGGGCTTGGGGTGCCCCTGTCTGCCTGATTTCAGGTTTTTACATCTTACTATCGGCTATCATTGAACAAAATACAAGATCGATGAAGCTTTTATTCAGATTATTGCTACTGCTTTTAATCCTTTTTTATGCTGGGGTGTCGTTTGGGCAAGGCACTATTAAAGGCCGCGTAACCGATTCGAAAAAACTGTCTCTACCATCCGTCACCATCCGCCTAAAAAAGCTCCCCGACACGCTAGTTTTTAAAACTGTAGCAACAGATACGTCGGGAAAATTTATCTTCGATGTACTACCCACGGGGAAATATACCCTGGAAGCTGATCTGGTGGGTTATTTGCCCCTCATTAAAACAGGTTTGGTTATCGGTCAAAATGATTCGGTAATCGATATTGGCCCGGTAATCCTGACGCCATCGTCAAAAATGCTAAGTGAAGTGGCCATAAATGCGCGGGCACCGTTAATTGAAAAGCTGATAGATAAAACCGTGGTTAATGTGGATCAGAATATTGCCAATACCGGCACCAATGCATTTGAATTACTAAAGAAATTGCCCGGTGTACAGGTAACCCCAGACGGACAGGTTACGCTTAATGGTAAATCGGGGGTCAATATAATCATCGACGGCAAAACCACCTTTTTGTCTGCCGACGACCTGGCTAATCTGCTGACCAATATGCCATCATCTGATATCCAGAAGGTCGAGATCATGACCAATCCTTCGGCAAAATATGACGCTGAAGGAACAGGCGGTATTATCAATATCGTTAAAAAAAAGAACGGCAAAAGCGGATTGAACGGAAGCCTGACTGAAAGTTTTGGACAAGGGTATTTCAGCCGTTATAATAGCAGCCTGGTGCTCAATTACAAAACCGACAAATACAACCTTTATTTAAATAATAGTTACGGTTACAACAAAGGGATCTATGTAAATGATGTCACCAGCGACATCATGAATGGCAGTGCTTTATCCACAGAACAAGTATCAACCAATACCAGCACAACGCTTAATAAAGCCTTCAATTCATCAGCCGGTCTTGATCTTTATTTTTCAAAAAAAATGGTACTGACATTGACGGGCAGTGTTTCTGACAGGAGTTACAACAATACGCTTACCGCACTGATGACAATAGCTGACAGCAACCGGAATAAAACCAGCAGCGAAAAATTTTCGGCAATAAACGCCGACAAGCCGCTTAATTACACTACAGGTGTAGGGTTGCTGCGCAAACTGGATACAGCGGGCAGGCAATGGTCTGCAGACGTTGACTATTCCGATTACCATTACAGGCCCGGGCAGTACAATACAACCATAAACTATGATGCATCCGGGAATTTTTTGAGCCAGGACAATGTATTTATTGACGAGCGACGGGCGCTGCACATTTTTGGCGCCCGGGCCGATTATGAACAGCCTTTACCCGGCGGCGGTAAAATGGAAGCAGGCGTAAAATCAAGCTATGTAAAAACAAGTAACAACAGCAATTATTATAACCAGTTGGGCGGAAAAAATGTGATCGATTCGGCCCTTAGCGACTACAATATTAACAGCGAAAATATCAATGCGGCTTATGTGAATTTTAACAGGCAATACCAGCATTTGACAGTACAGGCAGGCTTACGTGCCGAGCAATCGGTTATGAAAGGACAGCAGCTTTTTTCGAACGCCTCGGTGGATCAGAATTATTTCGAGCTGTTCCCAACGGTTTTTCTCAATTTTAAGCTTAGCGATCAAAATACGCTGAATTTCCAGTTCGGCAGGAGGGTTGACAGGCCCGATTATCATGAGTTGGTGCCCTTCAGGCGGCCGCTATCGCCCACTATTTATTTTGAGGGAAATCCCAATTTGAAACCCGATCTGAACTGGCACACTGAACTCACATGGTCCTGGCAGCATACATTTTTTATCACAGCGGCTTATGACATTGACCGCAATTACCTGCGCACATTGTATTATCTCGATTCGAACAAAACAACCATTACGCGCATGCCTACCAATGTGCAGGGGGCGCACTCATGGAATATCGATATCAGCTATAATAAAGAGCTGGTAAAATGGTTTACCACCAATACTACTGCTACCGTTTATCAAAACCTGTTCAACGGCAGTGCCGATGGGTTCAGTCTAAATGATCCCGGTTTTGCCACTATTGATCTTGTTACAAATAACAGTTTCCGCTGCAGTGATAAATTATCTATGGAGGCTGATTTTGAATATGAATCCAAACGCCAGTTCGTCGGTTCCATATTTGGCGCTTATTCTGTTTTAAGTTTTGCGATTAAACAAAAAATCTTCAATGATCAGGGCTCCATCACCATCAATGCAAACAATGTGCTGAATACCGAGAGCCGGGGCGCCACCGATCATTATCTTAACCTCAATCAATATGGTTATTCGTATTTTTATTCAAGAGCAGTTATTGTAACTTTAAATTACAGGTTCGGCAGCGGTAAGCTAACCAAAACGCAAAGCAAATCGGGCTCGGCCGAGGAACAGCAACGGGCTGGGAGCTGAACCATTTTTTAACATAACCAAAATGCCAAAGAAAACGCATGTGCTTTGCGCGGCAACATGCGAAAATGTAAAATTACTGATAATCAGCGGGTTTCATAGCGTTCCGGGTGTTCCGTGTGTAAAAATGGAACGCTTTTATTGGCATTTAGAAGTTTTTAGAATAATTATCTACCTTTAATAAACAATTTAACCTTCCATATTATGAAAAGAAAGATCCTGACAAGGGTGGCCTTGCTCGTTTGCTTTGGCGCGGCATTCGCATATTTTGCCGGTATAGACGGCAAATGGTCGGCTATGCTAAAAGGACCAGATGGCAACGAGTTTCCGATAAGTTATACTTTTAAAACCGATGGCGCGGCGCTTACAGGTACGGTGACCTCATCAATAGGTACCTTCGATATTTCGGATGGCGTAGTGAAAGGCGACAGCTTATGGTTCACGGCTAACATCAAAACCATGAAGATTAAAAACAAAGGTAGGTACTACGCCGATGGCGACTCCATAAGCCTGCGGGTAGGTACCAGGTCGACGCATACTACATTGAAACGCGATGTGGACAAATGAGTTGAGGGTTCGATGTTATAGCGCTCCGAAATAGAAATCCATTCCGGATCTCGCTTTTACGCCTGCTTTTTGATTGGTTGCTTGAGCACAGCCGCCATATCCCGAAATCTAAAAAACGAAATCAGGCTTCAGGCTTTCGACTTAATACGCCACTCAATCATTCAGCGCGCCATACACCAAAGGTTTAAACGCTTTAGCGGTATTGGCGACATAGGGCCCCCACATCTGCTCGTAGGCCAGTACAATCAGATCCTCTTTCGGGTCCACCCAATAGGAGGTGGAGAATACGCCGCCCCAGGAGTAGGTGCCGGTCTGGCTGGGCGTATAATGGCTGCCTTCGTCCGTGATGATATAAAAGCCGAACCCGAATTTATTGTGGACGGCATCATCGCCCAGGGTGGGGTGCAGGTCGCCGATCTGGTTTTCGGTTATCATGCGTACCGTATTAGGGGCCAGCAGCCGTACACCGTTATATTCGCCCTTGTTTAAAAACATTTGCAATAAAACGGCATAATCATAGAGAGTGGAGCACAAGCCGCCGCCACCCGAAAAATAGCTGGATTTTTGCAGCGGGTAATTCATATCCAATGCGCCGCCAAAAACTGTGGGCTGCTTTTTTATGGTCCCGGTTGAGTCGCCCATAAAGAAATTTACCAGCCGCGGGCCCTTTGCGGCGGGTACATTAAAGTAAGTGTCGTTCATGCCCAGCGGTTTAAAAATGCGTTTGGTAAAAAACTCCTCCAGCGTCATACCCGACCATTTTTCAACCAAATAGCCTAACAGATCCATATTCAGCCCATATTTCCACGCCGTGCCGGGTTGGAAAAACAGGGGCACAGTGCCCAGGCGGGTCATGGCATCGGCAAGTGTTTGGCCCTTAGTGCCCACCCCGCCGGTAAGGTTAGCCTTGGCATATATGGCATTTTCGGCCGGTGTGCCTATAGCCGGGTAGCCAAGCCCCGAGGTGTGGGTAAGCAGATCGCGGATGGTGATGGGGCGTTTAGCGGCAACCGTGGTGTACGTTGTATCTTTAGGATTGAAATTGGCCAGCACCTTTTCGTTAGCGAAAGTGGGAATGAATTTAGAAACCGGGTCGTCCAGCGAAAATTTGCCTTCTTCCCACAGCATCATCACGGCCGTAACCGTTACTGCTTTGGTTTGCGACGCGATACGGAAGATGCCGGTTTTATCGAGCGGCGCTTTTGTAACAGCATCGTTGTACCCATGGGCTTTATAAAAAACGATTTTACCATGGCGGGCAATAAGCACTGCCGAACCGTTTACCCATTTCTGCTGTACCCAGGCCTTCATGCCCGAATCTAACCGGGCAAGGCGGGCGGCGGAAAATCCACCTGCGGCAGGCGCGGCCTCTGTCAATACTTTTGATTGTGCTAATACAGGGGCTGCGTACACAATAAATGCAAGCAGCGTAAGCAGGAGGGTAAAGTAACGTTTCATGGGTTTATTTTGGTTAATCAAAAATAGTAAATTACTCGACCCATGCAAGTTAACCCATCCTGGTTTATATTTTTTTCTTAACTTTCATGCAACCAAATTATACCGATGAGACTAAAAGACAAAGTTGCCTTAATAACCGGTGGCGCCAACGGCATAGGCCTTGCTACCGCCGAGCGTTTTGCTAAAGAAGGTGCAAAAATTATTTTGTGGGATGTGTCCGACAAAGGAGCTGACGTAGTTGAACGACTAAAAAAAGAAGGGTGCGAAGCCATCTTTAAAAAAGTATCGGTAACCAACGAGGAGGAAGTGCAGAAGGCAGTAGCCGAGGCTCACCAGCATTTTGGCCGTATCGATATCCTGATAAACAATGCCGGGATCACTAAGGACAGAACCTTGCTTAAAATGTCGAAACAGGAATGGGATGATGTGATTGGTGTGAACCTTACCGGGGTTTTCAATTGCACGCAAGCGGTGGCATCAATTATGAAAGAGCAAAATTACGGTCGCATTGTTTCGGCATCTTCCAATGTGGCCATCCGCGGCAATTATGGGCAAACCAATTATGTGGCGACAAAATCGGCCATTATCGGCATGACGAAAGTTTGGGCGATGGAACTGGGCCGGTATGGCATTACTGCCAATTGTATTGCCCCCGGGTTTATCACCACCGCTATGACAGATTTGATGCCTGAAGAAGTACGCAAGCAAACCTTGCCACTAATACCACTCGGCAAATGGGGCGTCCCGGAAGATATTGCAAACGGCTACCTGTACCTGGCCTCGGATGAAGCATCGTTTGTAAGCGGAATTTGTTTAACGATTGATGGGGGAGCAGCCAGGTAGATTTTTAAGTCTTAAGTTGCGAGTCAAAAGTCAAAAGCCTTTTCGGTTTTGGGAATGATGATTTGGGCTGAAAATAAGCGATGGTTCCATTTACTCCCTCAAATTCAAATCAGTTACCAATTTTTTCGCAGTAGCAAAAAAGAGGATGGCCGATGCAACGCTGATAACGATAACGATGGACATGGCCCAGCGCAGGGATTCAACGCCGAGGCTGGGTTTCAGCAGATCACTGAGGATGCCCACTACTAACGGTCCGAAGCCTAAGCCGACAAGGTTAATCACCAGGAAAAAAACCGCTGAGGTAAGTGATCTCATCGACGCAGGAACAAGACTATGCGCCACTGCCAGCGACGGCCCCAGGTACATGCTTTGCAGCAGGGCAACCAGCCCTAAGCAGGCCAGCGAAAAATAGGCGCCAGGCAGAAATATGGCCCCTGCCATACACGGGATAGCGATGAGGATTGCATAAGCAGGTACCTTTAGGTACCACTGTTTATCGGTCTTTCCCAAATGATCTGTTAGCACGCCGCCGGCAAACGAGCCGATGGCCCCGCCAATGCCGTAAATGAGACCTAGTAAGGCGCCTACCTGTGCGCTCTTCATGCCGTGAAGACGCATAAGAAAAGGGGGCGTCCAATTCAACAGCCCGTAGATGCAAAAAACGTTAAGGGCCGATGCTGCGGCCAAAAAAACAAAGGTTTTGCTGGAATACAATACGCTCAGCACTTCGCCCAATGAATGCGGCTCGTTCAGTTTTGCCGGTTTGATGTCGGTTGCACCTCTTCGCGGCTCTTTCACCGTAATGTAAAACAGCAACGAGAACAAGATACCGGGTAAGCCCACAACAAAAAACGCTGTTCGCCAGCCCAGGTGCTGATTCAAGTACCCGCCCATCAAAAAACCTATCAATATGCCGAAATAGATACCCGCCGAGTAAATGGAAAACGCTGTTGACCGTTTTTCGGGCGGGAAGTAGTCCGAGATCATGGCATGGGCAGGCGGGCTTCCGCCGGCTTCGCCAACACCAACGCCGATACGGGCCAATAGCAACTGGAGGAAATTTCGCGCAAGGCCCGAGCAGGCGGTCATTACACTCCATAAGCCAAGCGATACGGCTACGGTGTTCCGCCGGCTCCTTCTGTCGGCCACACGCGCAATTGGAATGCCCAGCGTAACATAAAATATGGCAAACGAAAACCCTGACAGCAAACCAAGTTGGGTATCGGACAGATGTAACTCTTTTTTTATCGACTCCTGCAGGATGACGAGCAGTTGCCGGTCGACAAAGTTGAATACATACACCAGTGTCAGCATCGCCAAAACATAGTTACGGTATGCGCGGGTTATGCCATCATCAGTATTGATTCCGCTGGTTTGCATAAAGGTATTTGGTTGAAAGGATGGTGATATTAAAAAGAAATAAAATAAAGCAAAATTTCCGTCTATTACCAAACCTGTTTTCAAAGCAGTTATCGGAGAATCCAAATTTTGGAAGAACATCCCTTAAGCGGAAAATTTTACACTCTTGGTGCTAATTACCTTATTGATTATCAATATATTGTATTTTGGGCACTGTATTGGCATCAAAGTGCTAAACAATATAACATGGGAACGGAAAACACATTGAAGATATTTTTAGTTGACGACGATTCGTTTTGCAGAAGTACTTATAGGCAATTCCTTGCCAACAAGGGCTGCTCGGATATACAGGAATTTGGCAGCGGCCCCGACTGTCTGGACCATCTGTATCAACAACCGGATATAATTTTTCTTGATCACGGGATGGACCCCCTTACGGGTTTGGACGTATTAAAAAAGCTAAGGATCAGCAACCCTGACGCTTATGTAGTTTTCATATCAGGCCAGGCAAATATTACTACGGCTGTAAAAGCCTTAAAGCTGGGCGCTATTGATTATATCGCAAAGGGAGTTAATGAGCTTGAAAATATAGCCAATGTGTTGGATACGATTACCCCATTAATAATTAAAAGAAATATAAAAAGAATGCTGGTTAGTCAGTCCTAACACGTCTGTTTATGGTAAATATCCAATGCAACTAATTTAAATACTTTTTCAATTTCAGGATCAGTTCCGAAGGATTGAACGGTTTTACAATGTAATCCTGCATACCACTGTCAAGTACTTTATCGCGCACATCACTGGTTGCCGCTGCAGTTAATGCAATTATCGGAACTTTTTGATTGAACCCCCTTATTTTTAGCGTTGCGGTATAGCCATCCATCACAGGCATTTGCAGGTCCATCAATACAATATCATAATCCGTATGTTGTGTCATGTCAACGGCTATCTGGCCGTTTTCGGCAACATCAACAGTGGCGTTCCAGCCTTCTAACAACTGGGTAGCGTACAGCACATTAAATAAAGTATCCTCAACCAGCAACAAGCGCTTGTTTTTCAGATCAAAGCCGGCAATGTCATTTTCAAGCAGGTGTATTTCGTCGGCATTCACCGTTTTAAGCTCAATTAAGAAGTGAAATTTTGAGCCTTTGCCCAGTTCTGAGTCTACCATTACATCGCTGTTAAATAAGCCAAGTATGCGGCGGCTTATGGCCAGGCCCAATCCGGTACCACCATACTGCCGGGTAATAGAGGTTGATGCCTGCATAAAAGGGGTGAAAATATTTTCGAGGTTTTCCTTTGCTATCCCTACGCCGGTATCATGTACGGAGATGTGTAACAGGGCGGAACCAGGCTTTAGTTTTTGTAAATCAATGCGCACGGAAATAAAGCCCCGATGGGTAAACTTTACCGCATTTGAAACCAGGTTATTAAAAACTTGCCCTATACGCAATGCGTCGCCCATAAAATAATCGGGCACCTTTTCATCAATAACCAGCGCCATCCTGTTTTCCCGTTCATTAGCGCCATTCTTATTTGCTGACACAATGTCTTTGATCAGCTTCTTGATATTAAACGGAGCGATCTCGAGGTCGAGTTTACCGGCCTCGATCTTATTAAAATCCAGGATATCGTTAATTAGCACCAGCAAATTGTCTGATGAAGTTTTTAAGGTCTCCAAATTATCCACCTGGTCTGGCCGGGGATTGTTTTTGAGGAGTAAATGGCCCATGCCGATCACCGCATTCAACGGCGTACGGATCTCGTGACTAATGATGCTTAAAAACTCTGACTTGGCTAAACTTGCTTTCTCGGCTTCTTCTTTCGCTTCTACCAATTTTTTTTCTACCTCTTTTCGCCGCAAGATCTCATCATTCAACATATCCATTATTTCCAACAGGTCGTCATCGTTGCCGGCAATATGTTCAACCGTATCTGTTTTTATGTTATTAAGCGTTTCCTTTAATTTGGCAATTGAAAACTTCCGGAGTTCAACCTCATCAGACAATCGCTCGTTTATTTCATTAAATTCCTGCTGGCTTACAGTAAAAGCATGGTCCGAGAGGTCCTTGTCGCGGTCGAAGGCGGCATAAGAGTCGTTTACCGCGTCAATAAAACGCAAAAACGTTTCATTTGAACTTAGTTCATCGGTCGAATATTTTTTTAACTGTCGGCTTAATAGTTTATGATAGGACATGTTAGTTCAATTCTTCGTTAAAGGTAGTAATTGTCATGGTTTGATTATGCAATTCACATTTAGCGCTCGTATTTAAAGGCGAAATTTCACCGTAGGAGTAAAAGCCCGACAATAAAGTACCCTCTCCGAATATCTCTTTTACGGCTTCTATTTCCTCATCTATTCGTTTGCCAAGTATTAGCTTGCGCCCAACACAGCTTATCAGCAAGGCAAGCTTAGGTTTCGACGGCATTTGGATAAGGGCAGCGCCGGCTGCATGAGTTGCGGCATCAACTAATTTATCAAAATTTGCCTTCATAAACCTGATATAGGACCCCTCAGGGATGTCACCCGCAAAAACCATGCTCTGCTCGTCATTATCGATCGATAAAATGGTACGTACAACCGAACTGGTTCCGCCATTAAGCCTAACATATAATGGAAATAAGAGGGCCGATCCCGGAAGCTCGTCTGCATATTTGCCAAGGTATTGTTTGTAAAGTTCGAGCGCACTTTTATTGTCGATTTCAAACAAACGATTGGATACTGAGCGCGTTACTTGTTTTTCGGGCCCGAATATTTCCCAGCCACCAAACGATGCATGACCCACCTTCAGGCTTTTACCATAAAAGCCAACGGCCACTATATTGCCTTGTTTTGGCTGTTCATTGCAGCCTACAACAGTAGAGTTGAATTTGTCGCTATCGCCTGCCAGGCCACCCGTAACAGGGATGTTGCCAGGGTTAGCATATTCAATTCCCCTAACCAATTCGCTGCCGTTTACCAGGCCACCATCAGAGATCACTAAAACGTAGGCCAGATCATCCTTTTGCAAATTGCTAAACAGTGTTTTGCCAGCCTCGTAGCTGCTTGGCATCTCCTGTATGTTTATGCTCACGGTTTTGATCAATGTCTCTTCAAACTCGGCTATAATAACAGAAACCGTATTGTCAAAAACGGCGTCATTATAAATTTCTCCTGATGTTGAACAGAGAACAATATCAGCACCGGGGTGGCTTTTGCTTAATTCGGTGTATATGCTGCCGTCCAATAAAACATCTTTTCCGCCAAATCCCAATATAAGCCTGTTGCCTTTTCCGGTGAGTTGCTCACCCGATTCAACTTGCAATATTCCACCACTGTACAGTTGCTGTGCTACTTTCATTTTTTTTTATATTATCCCGGGTACTCAACCCGGATTTTTTCTATTACAAGTTTTATTGTTTGTTTTAATTTTTCCACCTTTTCAACCATAGCCGGTTGAGTGAATGAATCTTTCTCCATTTGTTCGATGTCCCTGACCAGCTGTTTTAACTCCACTATATTGAGATTATCAATACTTGGTTTCATTTTGTGGGCGGTTTCCCGCATTTTTTCCAGGTTTCGCGACTTAAAGCCTTCCTCTATCTCATCCACCATAACCGGTGTTTGTTCACAAAAGATGTTCACCATTTTTTGTACAAATGCCTCGTTTCCCCTGCTGATTGCCTTTAGGGATGTCAGGTCATATAATTGATCTTCTTTCATTTTAACAGGTGATTTATTTGTGGACTGGCATGAGCAAGATACCCATTTGTCGAGCGTTTTTAAGAAATCTTCTTCGTTTATTGGCTTGGTGATATAGTCATTCATGCCAGCGGCTAAACATTTTTCACGTTCGCCTTTTATTGCCTCAGCTGTTAAAGCTATTATAGGGCAGGTAAAGCCATTTTGGCGAATGATGCGGGTGGCTTCAAATCCATTCATACCCGGCATCTGGATGTCCATTAATACAGCATCAAACCGTTGCTTTTTTAGCAGATCAATAGTATGGCTGCCGCTGAGTGATTCAGTAACCAATGCACCATAATTTTGCAAAATAACGGATGCCACCAGGCGGTTCAATTCGTTGTCATCTGTAACCAGGATGTTTTTATCTTTCAAAAAGTCGGCTCCAAATTCCAGGTTTACTTTTTCGGGCAGATCATGCTGATTGCCTTTTTTTAACTCAATTTCGAATTTGATCTTAGTGCCTTCATTTTTTTTGCTTTCCACATAAATATTACCGCCCATTAGCTCAACAAGGTCTTTGCAGATACTCATGCCAAGTCCTGTCCCGCCATATCCCCGGCTTACTGATTTCGACTCCTGGCTAAATTTATTGAACAATAAATTCAAAAAATCCTTATCCATTCCAATGCCGGTATCTTTCACTTCCACTTCAATCAATTGGGTGGTTGCGGTATCTTTTTTCAACCGGAACTGCAGGTCAACGGTGCCCGATTCGGTGAATTTTACTGCATTGCTGATCAGGTTAAGCAATACCTGGTTTAAACGGTACGGGTCGCCAATTAAAACCGGTGAAATCGCCTCATCAAAAAACGAATCGATCAGCGTAAGGCCCTTTTCTTCCGCCCGGTGTGCTAATACCTGGATCACCCTTTTTGCTGATTTCCTTATTTCAAATCCAATATTTTCGATATGAAGTTTGCCGGCTTCAATTTTTGAAAGATCGAGTATGTCGTTAATGATCACCAGCAGGTTTTCTGATGCCGCGTGGATCACTTCCAGAAAAAATTGCTGTTGCGGAATTAAATTTGTTTTTGCAAGCTGGGTGCTCATCCCAATAATAGCATTCATCGGGGTCCGGATCTCGTGACTCATGTTTGCAAGGAATATTTCCTGCGTGCGCGCCAAATGTTCTGCATGTTTCCGTGCGTCTATCAGTTCAGCTTCCTGCTTTTTTTGTGCGGTGATATCGAGGTGGATGCCGATGGACCCTACCAACACGCCATGATCATCATAACGCGGGGCGCCGCTGATCAGCCACCATTTTTCTTCACCTTTTTTATTGGTCAGGTTAACCTGGTAAGCATCGGCTATGCCGTTTTCACGCATTACCTTTTTGTCCCTAAATACGTTCGTGTTTTCTGCCTTGGCCAGCAACGCGCGTGCGTTTTTGCCTAATAATTCTTTTAGCGAATAACCGCTCATTTCGCAAAAGCTGTTGTTGGCAAAGGTGATATATTCATAATTGTCAACCTCTATCAACCCCAGGTTCATATTTGCAATAATATTCCGGTATTTTCCCTCATTTCCTTTAAGCGCTTCCTCTATGTTCTTTCGTTCGGTAATGTCCATCATAAAACCGGTGAATACTTTTGCACCGTTTTGTGAAACATATGAAAACGATGATTGAACAGCATGCCATTTTGTACCAACACCCGGAATGGTTAATTGCGACTCATCGTAAAATGGTTCCAGTGTTTGTTTGCAATGCTCATTTTTTTCAATGATCCTTTGCCGGTCCACGGGGCCAATATAATTGAGATAGTTGTGGAAATCCTCAACACTTATCCCAAATATGCGTTCAATAGCTGGGCTAATGTATCGCAGCCCCTGCGATCCGTCGGGCATGAATTCGTACTCATAAATTACGCCGGGGATATTTTCAGATAGCGATTTGAATTGCTTAACACGTTGTTCCAGTTCGGTTTCGGTTTGTTTTATTGCTGTTATATCGGTGTGCGTGCCGGTAATTCTTAGCGGTTTGCCGGTTTCGTCATTTTCAATTACTACTCCCCGATCCAATATCCACTTAACACTTCCGTCGTTTCCGAGCACCCGGTATTCCAGGTTATGCGAATCAATTGAGCCTTTTTTATAGTGGTTATAGGTGTCCTTAAGTAACTTCAAATCCAGCGGATTGGCAACATGCCACCAAAACATTTCCGTTCCTTTAATTTTATGGGCAGTATACCCTAGTTCGTTATTTGATTTGGAGAATATGGTTTTTCCGGTTTTAATATTATGTTCCCAAACATTGTCGCCAATTTTCTCTAGTGCAAGCCTGAACCGCGATTCCGACTCTTTTATGCGCTCGGCAGCATTCTTTTCTTTGGTGATGTTTTCTTCCAGTGCAAAAAATCCGCTTAATTCGCCGTTTGAGTTGTGAATTGGCTGGCCCTGGATCCTTAACCAGTAGGGTACGCCGCTTTTTGAATAATTAAGAATTTCTGTATTGAAAGGCTTGCCGTTACTTATTTGCGTTTTCAGGTAAGCAATGGTTTTTTTGTCAGTTTCCGGGCCCTGCAGTAAATGGCCCGGCTTTTTGTTGATGGCCTCATTCAACGAATAGCCCGTTACC
>Ga0206964_10308_pt1 | contig 13107 bp, 12 predicted proteins | sample Alteio_BWOrgHeat_25_FD_152980 | JGI IMG/M metagenome (GOLD analysis project Ga0206964, IMG submission 152980) | Enriched cells from forest soil in Barre Woods Harvard Forest LTER site, Petersham, Massachusetts, United States -... | ecosystem: Environmental > Terrestrial > Soil > Temperate forest >...
CGATAATTCCGTCAATAATCCTCTTTATCCTCTTCCAAAATATTCGCTTTGCTCCATCCCCGGTTTTTAAAAACCTGGTAACTGACGCACATGCCAACCAACAAACCGGCAAATATCCCGGCGTAGTTTAAAAGAAGGTTTATGGAGGCTAGCCGATAGATTTTATTATATAGAACTGTAAAAATAAAACTTGCGCCTATTAAACACGAAATTATTAATACCGCTACAATTGCGGCATATTTCCGCTTAGTAGGCACAAAAAGGCAGGAGAGAAATACTAACATTGAGCAGCATACCAAGTTACTAAACGGGTGATAATATTGGGAGATGGATAAAAAAAGTTGGTTTTCATAAAAAGAAGGTTCGACGTATGCATTCAGCAGAAGGATGCAAAAAATGATGGCAAAAGCCACCGGTATACCAAAGATCCATCGTAAGCGGTTCATAATCAAATATAAAAATTTTAATAAACCTCGCTGTCCTCGTCAGCGGATTTTGGCACACTCCAGCCTTTATGTTTAAACTTTGCATAAGCCAGGTAAATGCCTAAACCAAGCCCGGCGATAATACCAACGTAATTGATAAAAAACCTGATGCCAACGGTTCGGTCAAATCTTTTATCGGTGAAGTTTAAATATAAACCAAAGATGACGACAGAAAAGCTGACCACTGCAGCGAAAATGGCGGCAATCTTTTTTTGATCGGGTACAAACCAGCAGGCGCAATACGCAAATATGGAAAAACAAATGCTATCAACCACCAGGTGATAAATGCAGTAGTAAGTAAGATGCCTGCCCATAAAATCGTTTACCGGGTCAAGGTAAGCGAGTCCTGAAACTAAACCGAGCGCTATCCCGAAGGCAAACATAAAACGGACGGCCCAGTTCAGTACTTTCATAGTCAAATATAAATATTACCCATTACTTTCAGGATGTCGCCGCAGAAAGCTATTTTTGACCATGATTTCCGGGTTTAGTCCCGCACAAAAAGAATAAACCTATGTGGTACAACAATATATTGGAAACCGTTGGCAATACGCCGATGGTGAAGTTAAATAAAGTCGCAAAAGATATCCCGGCTACGGTTTTGGCTAAGATAGAGACAACCAACCCGGGCAACTCCATTAAGGACCGTATGGCCATTAAAATGATCGAGGATGCCGAAAAAAGCGGCAAACTTAAACCCGGCGGAACCATCATTGAAGGTACATCCGGCAACACGGGCATGGGCCTGGCCATTGCTGCCGTGATAAAAGGCTATAAATGTATTTTTACAAGTACCGATAAACAATCCAAAGAAAAGTTTGATGCGTTGCGTGCATTTGGGGCAGAGGTAATTGTTTGCCCGACAAACGTCGATCCGGAGGACCCGCGTTCATATTATTCGGTTTCATCCCGTTTGGAACGCGAAGTACCCAACTCATGGAAACCCAACCAATACGATAACCTATCCAATTCGCAGGCGCATTATGAACAAACCGGCCCCGAAATTTGGGAACAGACTGAAGGAAAAATTACTCACTTAATAGCAGGGGTAGGCACCGGCGGCACCATTTCGGGAATCGCCAAGTATCTGAAAGAGAAAAATCCTACCGTACAGATCTTAGGGATCGACACCTACGGCTCCGTATTTAAAAAATACAAAGAAACCGGTGTTTTAGATAAAAACGAGATCTACCCTTACATCACCGAAGGCATCGGCGAAGATTTTTTACCGCAAAACGTTGATTTTAACCTAATCGATCATTTTGAAAAAGTAACCGACAAGGATGCCGCTTTAATGACCCGCGAAATTGCCCGTAAGGAGGGCATTTTTGCCGGAAACTCAACCGGGTCGGCAGTTGCAGGTTTACTGCAGATGAAGGACCGGTTCAAAGCCGGTGATGTGGTGGTGATCATATTCCCCGACCACGGCTCGCGCTACATGGGTAAAATGTATAACGAGGACTGGCTGCGCGACCACGGCTTCCTGAAAGACGAAAAGCTTACCGCGCGTGATATTGTCCACAGGAAAGAAAGCCAGCAAATTGTTACCATTGATTGCGAACAAACCATTTTGGAAGCGATCAATACCATCAAATCGCTCAATATCTCGCAGATCCCGGTTACGCAAAAAGGCATGGTGATCGGCAAGATCACCGAAAGCGATATACTAAATTCACTGATCGAAAATCCATCCATCAAGTCGCAGCCGGTAAAAAATATCGCCACCGCACCGTTCCCTTTTGTTGATCTGAATACTTCTATTGATAAGATCTCGGCAATGATCAACAAGGATAATATCGCCGTATTAGTAGAAGATAACGGGCAGATCGAAATTATTACACAATACGATATTATTAATGCGATATCGGCTTAAACGCGTCAGACTTACGAAGTTTTCAAAACTTCGTAAGTCTTATACGAGTAGCAACTTTTTTTGGAAATTTCCCTAACTTTAAGCATATCCTAAATCCATGTATCCAACTAAGTTTCTTTTTATTTCTCTTCTGATCTTTTGCGGACTGTCCGCATCCTCGCAGAATAAAGATGCTGTTTTTATGAAATGGAAATTAAAACCGGGCGAGGTAATTTCGTATAAAACTTCTATGGATGAGATTGATACAGCAAATCGTAGGGATTTTGATATGTCAGGTATGAGCAAATTAATAACCGGTGAAAAGGATACGTCTTCGCAAAAGTTTTTAAAACAGCTAAACAAGCTGGCGATGAACTCCAGTTTTGTTACGCACCTTAAACTAGACAAAAATAAATTGATTCAAATTGAGATGCTTATGAATAAAAATAAAAACGAAGTTTCTAAAGACACAACACGTGATGGTAGACAAGCACAAGAAATGCAGGATATGCTGAGCAAAATGACTTCGGGTGTGCTGTTGAGGGCGACAATAAATGAAACCGGGGAAATTGAAAGTTTTTATACTAAAAAGGAGCAAAAAAACCTGGCTGCTTTATTCTTTGAACTCCCCGGGCGGCCAGTAAGGGTTGGCGATTCGTGGCCTGTCAGTGTTAGCTTTATTTCGATGGATCAGAACTTTATCTGCGATAGTTCTTTCAGAAAAAACATTGTAACGGTCACTTTGATCAATGATATTCAAAATGAACACATTGTAACACTGAAATACGAAATAGTGGAATATGTAAACGGTGATTTTAGCTCTCCATTTAACAATACTTCTGTCAAAACAATGATGAAAATGACGTACGAGGCACTCGCCCAATTTTCAATTGAGAAGGGAAAATGGGTTTCGTATGGAGGCATTATGGCCCTATCATCAACAGGGGCAATGGATTCCCAAACCACACAAAAGTTTGCTTTGGTTGAAGAGTAGAATTGATGAAAGGTAAACCAATTTTTAAATCGTTAATAAAAACATCACTCCAACCTCTTCCTCGCCAATTCCTTGCTATATCTATCCCGCAAACCCTGCTTTGGATGCACCAATATAAAAATAGCCGTTCCTTTTTCCCTTGCCAGCGGGTTTTCCACTTCGCCGACCTTCCGGTAACTCTCCAGGGCCGATTTAAAGCTATTGATATTGCCGCCGCCCTGGTCGTCTACATAAATAATGTATTCGCCATCAAGGTTGTCGGGCGCCCATAAGGTAAAGCTGCTATTGAGTGATATTACCTCCGGCAAATTGTATTGTTTGTCATAATGGTGCAGTGCCCCGGCCTCGCCGTAGTTGTCGGCGTAGATCTGGGTATGTTTTTGCTGTTCGGGGGTTAAGGTGTTCCAGGCGGAATCCACTTTGGCGGCCATTTCGTCCCAGCCGAGCATATCGGCATAATCCTGTGTAGTGGCATGCTCTTTATGGTCCTCCCAGGTAACGGCAAACCGTAATGCATCGGTATGGTTATGCACATATTTGAAAATGCCCAGTGTTTGATCGAGCGAAAAAATCGGAAGCACCAGCGGGAACAAAATAAGATTAGGGATAGTAAACAGGGCTACGGTAAGGCTCCGCAAAGTATAACCTCTTGCTTTTAGCAATCGCTCGAAACCAAAGCCACCTGCAGCAAACAGCATAGGGAATGCGCCAAACAGGTAATAGCTTTTGCCATGCATTACCAGTAAAAATGTAAATATCAGTACAAAAGCAATGGCCAGGAACTGAAACTTATGCAGCCTGAAGGAGAATAGCAAAAATATAAAGCCAGTTAGCCAGACAAATACAGCAATGCCGTTATCCAGCAATTCCTGTTTAATATAATCGGATGGGTGAATGTAATCCAGCTGCTCTTTTTGCAGGGTGCTCATGTGCGTGAACACCGGCAAATGATGATTGAACTGCCAGATAATATTCGGCAGCCATATAAGAATTGCAACCACGGCTGCACCAATAAAATGCCTGTTCAGCAACATTTTACGCTGTTTGCTGATCAGGATGCCGAATAGCAGCGAAAATGTAAAAAATGCCATGGAGTATTTGGTCAGCATACCGATGCCAACGGCCATACCCAAAAAGTATAAATATTTTACCGATGAGGTATTGCAGTATTTAACCAGTAGCCAAACCGCCAGCACCCACCAAAGCTGATCGAAAACAACGGGCTGAAATAAATAATCGCTGGCTGCAAATGCCGGGGAAAATATTAATGCCAGGCAAGCCAATGTTATAGCGAACATTTTGCCCCCCAGTTCTACGGTTATTTGCCCGGTTAGCCAAATGATAATGCCGCCGGCCAGGGTAGGGAAGATACGCGCTGCGAAAACTGAGTTGCCGAAAATGACGATGGTGATCTTTGCCAGGATGGCTATAAATGGCGGTACTTCCTTATAGCCCCAATCCAAATGGTCGGCCAGCACCAGGTGTAAAAACTCATCGCGGTGAAAGCCGAAATGAGCAATTGCCAGTAAGTTTAAACCAATTTTAATCAATACAAAAATCAGAATAAAACTGGAATAGGTTGATCTCCGGTTTTTATAAGGCATTTATAATCGCGTTTGCGATAAAGATAGTTTTTTAGTCCGAAAGGCAAAACAGAACGAACGTAAAAAAACTGTCCGGGCTTTCAGCGCTTTTTTATGCCGGATTCACAATGCCTTACGCCGGATTCACATTTCGGCAATGCTTACAGAGATCGAAAAATATATTTGTATCAGCAAGCGAAAAAAAATATTATCGATCATAGGGCCGAAGTGCAGAAAACGGGAAGTTATTTATTTTTGAATGCAACGCATTATTCAACTTAAACGTCTCATTAAAAACAAAACAACAACAATGAAAAGGGAATCATTCATTTTATTATTGGTAATGTTCACGTTGTTTTCAACGGCGAGTGCCACGGACAAAGGCTTTGAGGATTATGCAAAACATCAGCATGATCTGCAGGTCAGCGCATACGAAAAGCACGATGTAAATGCTTACGGCAAACTGTTGGAAGATTTTTTAGAAAAATACAAGCAACTTCCGGCGGCAGACCAAAAGGCCTATGTTGGCTACCTGATAGATGGTTATTATAACTACAGTTGTACATGGTCGTTAACAGGGAACAAAGCAATGGCTATCAGTTACCTCGACAAAGCCATCAAGGCCGGGTATATGGATTATTCGCACATCAGCGGGGATACCGACCTGGATAACATCAGGGGCGATGCTGCTTTTGTGGCCCTGGTGCAGCCTTTACGCAAGGTGGGCGATTATTTGTACATTATCCAAAAAGCAGGCGCCTATAATAGAAATGATAACCGCCCTTTACCTGCGTTTACCTATCAAGACGCGACCAACTCTGATTTGAGGGTTCTTCGCAAAACTTTTAACCTCGATTCAATTGCGGGCACCGGAAACGAGGTTTCGAAAGTCATCAACCTGTTATACTGGGTGCACAACATGGTGCCGCACGATGGCAATCACGACAACCCCACCGTAAAAAATGCGTTAAGCATGATAACCCAATGTAAAAAAGAAAATCGCGGGTTAAATTGCCGCGGGCTGGCTACGGTATTGAACGAGTGTTACCTTTCAATGGGAATCAAATCGCGGTTTGTTACCTGTTTTCCAAAAGATAGCTTGCACATTGATAATGATTGTCATGTGATCAATATGGTGTATATCAATTCATTAAATAAATGGATTTGGATCGATCCGACATTTTGCGCTTACGTAATGGACGATAAAGGCCAGCTGTTGAGCATACAGGAGGTGCGCGAGCGGATAGTTGATAACAAATCACTGATTATTAACCCCGATGCCAACTGGAACCACAAGTCCTCTGAAACGATAAACGAATATCTTTACCATTATATGGCTAAAAATCTTTACCGCCTGGAATGTGATGTAAGCAGCGAATATGATGCAGAAACCAGGTCGCCCGGAAAAACATTAAACTATATTGAGCTGTTGCCGCTCGAATATTTTAAGCAAAAGCCTGATAAAAATGAAAGCCTGAATCCGGCCGGAACAAGTTATATCACTTATAATACCAATAATCCAGATGCATTTTGGGCAGCGCCGGCAAAATAAGTTAAAAGTAAAGGCCCGCCGGTACACCTGCGGGCCTTTACTTTATTTTACGCTTTGGGAATTATATCCTTTTAATATTGGCCCCCAGCGCAATCAATCGTTTGTCAATATGCTGATAACCCCGTTCTATCTGCTCGATGTTGTAAATGGTTGATTTTCCTTTTGCTGATAAAGCAGCGATCAGCAGGGCAACCCCTGCACGGATATCAGGCGAGGTCATGGATATACCCCTCAATTGAACTTGTTTATCCAAACCAATAACGGTAGCGCGATGCGGATCGCATAAAATGATCTGGGCACCCATATCCAGCAGTTTGTCTACAAAAAACAGGCGGCTTTCAAACATTTTTTGGTGGATCAACACCGAACCTTTAGCCTGTGTGGCAACTACAAGGCAAATGCTCAGCAGGTCGGGGGTAAAGCCGGGCCATGGAGCATCGGCAATGGTCATTATTGAGCCATCAATAAAGGTATCAATCTCGTAATGTTTTTGAGCAGGGATGTAAATATCATCTCCCCTCAATTCCATTTGGATGCCCAGGCGCTTGAAAACGTCAGGGATCATCCCTAATTCACTATATTTTACATCCTTTATTGTGATCTCCGACTTTGTCATCGCCGCAAGGCCGATGAATGAACCGATCTCTATCATGTCCGGCAGCAGGCGGTGTTCAGTTCCGCCGAGCTCGGTAACGCCTTCAATAGTTAGTAAGTTTGAACCAATACCGCTTATTTTTGCACCCATGCGGTTAAGCATTTTGCACAATTGCTGTAAGTAAGGTTCGCAGGCGGCATTGTAAATGGTGGTAACACCTTTAGCCAAAACGGCTGCCATTACTATGTTAGCTGTGCCGGTAACCGATGCTTCATCCAGCAAAATATAAGTACCTTTTAAATTCGAGGCATCAACATTAAAAAAGCCGTTTGAAGGGTCGTAGTTAAATTGCGCGCCCAATTTTTCGAAACCCAGGAAGTGCGTATCCAGCCTGCGGCGGCCTATTTTGTCGCCACCAGGTTTCGGGATGGACGCTTTGCCAAACCTGGCCAGCAACGGACCCACGATCATGATGGAGCCCCTCAACCCGCCACCTTTTTCCTTAAAAGCATCTGATTTAAAGAAATCAAGATCAATGTTCTTTGCTTCAAAACTATAGGTGTCCGGGGCGAGCTGCTCGACCGTTACACCCATATCGCCAAGTAATTCTATAAGTTTGTTTACATCCTTAATATCCGGGACATTGCTGATGGTTATTTTTTCGCCGGTTAATAAAACTGCCGAAAGTATTTGTAAGGCCTCGTTTTTAGCACCCTGCGGAACAATTTCGCCTTTCAGCGGTGTGCCGCCTATTATTTCAAATGCGTTGGTCATTTTAGTTCATGGTTCATGGTTCATAGTTCATGGTTGATTAGGTTTTTTAATTACAAACTATCAATGATGAATGATGAACCAGTTAATGCTATTAATTCACGGTTCGCAGCAGATATTCTTTTTTTACTATGAACTATCAACTATGAACCATGAACCAGTTAATATTTCTTCGCGCCCCCGTTATTGCGGTTACGGTTTTGGTTATTATTGTTGTTGCGCGGGTTATTATTATTATTGTTATTGTTAGTGCGGCCGCGGTTGTTTTGGTTGTTATTATTGTTGGTACGGCCCCGGTTATTTTGATTGTTGTTGGTATTATGCATCGGAGCACGGTACTCAACTTTGTTAAGGTTGATATTCTCTTCGAGTTTTAGTTGGCCGCCCGATAAATTATAAAGGTCGGACAATATCATTTCGTCGGTTACCGAATCTTTGTTCCATTGCACGTAAGCCATTTTCATAAAATTAGCAACAGCCTGCACCATATGGCGTTTACGGTCGGGGTCGTCAATGCTTTTTGCCTTTTCTATCATCAGCTCAATGGTTTTGCCATAGTGCTTGTACCTGATGCGCTGGTGCGGATATTTTAATGGCTCGGGTTTTAAATGGATAGCCTCAGGCGAAGGTTTTGGATAAGGCGAATCCACATCGATCTGGAAATCGGATATGATATGCAGGTGATCCCAAAGCTTATGTTTAAAATCGGCCACATCGCGCAGGTGCGGGTTTAAAAATCCCATCAGGTCAATTACTACCTGGGCGTAACGGTTGCGTTCTTCTTTGGTAGGCAGCGCAACAATATATTTTACCATATTTTGTACGTTGCGGCCATATTCCGACAGGATAAGTTTATTCCTGGTTGAGTTATAATCAAAATTTTCGGGCATAGTTTATTTATGCTATGTGTTAGTGAAATTTGTGAGCTTATAAAATTAGCACAGGCATTATTTCCAGCGTTTGCCGGGAATAACAGGCTAAAGTTGAATTTACCTGAACAGGTAACGCAAATATAGTGCAATTGTGTGAAAATGCAAATTTGTTCATTCACGCTTATTATTATTAGTAGCTTTGCCGTAAAAAACCTAAACCGATGCTCAAATTATTATCTGCACACGACGAAAAGCTATCAGCTATTTTAAATAATATCAGGGCGACCAGAAAAAACCGCGGCTACACGCAGGCCTACATGGCCCAAGCCTTAAAAATTTCACAATACTCCTATAACAGAAAGGAAACCGGAAGTAGCGGCTTCACCCTGACAGAATTTTTTAAAATCTCCGAAATCTTAAAAGTTGAACCGGTTGAATTGATCGAATATGCATAGGTTAATCATCAACATCGGTGAATAGGTTTTGATTTTCGATTCCCGAACCGGTTATTGCAAAAATTCACAGCCGATGTTCAAGCTCAATCGCATTAATCGCTATTTTCGCATAATGATACCGCCGGTTAAAATTACTAAAGTCGACATATACCGATTCAGCATCCCAATGGTTCCCTTTACCATATCAACGGGGACGATGGATCATGCCCAAAATGTTTTCATTAGGGTGCACACGGATGCCGGCTTTTACGGGGTGGGAGAGTGTTCGGCCTTCCCGATGATCGTTGGCGAAACCCAGGATACCTGTTTAATAATGGCCAAAGAGTTTGCCCGTTTGTGGATTGAAAAAGACGCGCTGGACATTGAAGGCCGTTTGCAACAGCTGCATAGTTTTACGGCCGGTAACACCACCATAAAAGGCGCTTTTGATATGGCATTGTACGATATTGCTGCCAAACATGCCGGGCTGCCGCTTTATCAATTTTTAGGCGGAACGAAACGTGTTGTTGAGTCGGATATTACCATCGGAATTGCCGCCCTTGGTGTTATGGCTCAAAAAGCATTGGAATTTAAAGCATCGGATGCTCATATCCTGAAAGTGAAACTCGGCAAAAATGCGGTGGAGGATGTTGAACGCGTAAAACAGATCCGTGAAGCAATTGGCGACGACTTAAAGATCCGGATAGATGCCAACCAGGGCTGGAGTTTTGACGATGCTGTTTTTGCCCTGCAGGCGATGGGTAAATACGACATCGAATTTTGCGAACAACCCATGCGCACCTGGGATGATGACCGGCTGCCCGAGTTGATGAAACTGTCGCCGGTAAAAATTATGGCTGATGAAAGTGTTTACAATCATCATGATGCCCGCAAACAGATCAATAGCAGCTCATGTCACTATATCAATATCAAGCTGGCGAAATCCGGAGGAATATTCGAAGCAAAACAAATCCACGACCTGGCCGCGTCTAAAGGGATTCCCTGCATGATGGGCGGTATGCTGGAAAGCCGGATAGCTCTAAGCGCCAAACTGCATTTTGTATACGCCAGCCCCAATATCAAATTTTACGATATGGATACCTGCATGCTGGGCCACCTGGCTGACCCCTGTGTTGGTGGCGTAACCTACGATGGATATAAGTTGGATATTGCCGATGCGCCCGGTATTGGTGCAGATGCTGATGAGACGTTTTTGGCGAAGTGTGAAAAGATCGCCGTTTGAACTTGGATTGAACGGACTTATCAGATTATTCGGATTTAAAATCGGATAAATCCAAAAATCCGCTTAATCCCGGTTCAGACAATTACACTGCGCTCAGCTCCGCAAAATATTTATGAAACAACGGGATGGTCTCAATTCCCTTGTAGTAATTAAAAATATCGTATTTCTCGTTTGGCGAGTGCAGGGCATCGCTGTCGAGCCCAAAACCCATCAATACCGTTTTTATACCCAATTCAGCCTCAAATAACGATACAATCGGGATGCTGCCGCCGCCGCGTGTAGGGATGGGCTCCTTGCCAAATGACTCGGTAATCGCTTTTTGTGCTGCACGATAAGCCACGCTGTCGGTTGGCGTTACGGCCGGTTCACCGCCATGGTGCGGGGTAACCTTTACTTTTACCGATTTTGGTGCGATCTTTTCGAAATGCGCACTGAATATTTTAGTTATTTCTTCGGAGCTTTGGTTTGGCACCAGGCGCATCGATATTTTCGCAAATGCCTTCGAAGGCAATACTGTTTTTGCACCTTCGCCAATATAACCGCCCCAGATCCCATTTACCTCAAGAGTAGGGCGGGTGCCGGTGCGCTCGAAAGTGGTATAGCCTTTTTCGCCCCAAAGCTCTTCAACGCCCAGGTCGGTTTTATATTCAGCTTCATCGTATGGTGCGTTATTGAGGGCTTTACGTTCGGCGTCGGTTAAATCTATTACTTTATCATAAAAGCCGGGTATGGTAATATGATTGTTTTCGTCGTGCATGGACGCGATCATTTTGGCAAGGATGGTGGCGGGATTTGCTACAGCACCGCCATAAACACCCGAGTGGAGGTCTCGGTTTGGCCCGGTCACTTCAACTTCAAGATAGGATAAGCCACGCAAGCCTGTTTCAAGCGAAGGGTGTTCCATGCTGATCATCGAGGTGTCAGAAATTAAAACGACATCCGCCTTTAATTTTTCTTTATTGTTTTTTACAAAGATGCCGAGGTTTGACGAACCCACTTCTTCTTCGCCCTCAATCATGAATTTGATATTGCAGGGAAGGCTGTTGGTTTCCATCATCAATTCGAAGGCCTTTACATGCATATAAAACTGGCCCTTATCGTCACATGCTCCCCTGGCGTATATTTTTCCGTCGCGAACAGTTGGCTCAAAAGGAGGAGTGTTCCACAACTCCAGCGGATCAGCAGGCTGCACGTCATAATGCCCATACACCAAAACGGTTGGCCTGGAGCTATCAACTATCTTTTCACCGTAAACTATGGGGTTTCCTGCAGTTTGACAAACTTCAACATTGTCGGCTCCAGCATCTTTCAATTTTTGGGCAACAAAATCTGCAGTCTTCAGTATGTCCGCCTTGTATTTGGGATCGGCGCTAACCGAGGGGAAGCGAAGCAATGCAAACAACTCATCCAGTAAGCGTTGTTTGTTGGTTTCTATATATGTTTTAATAAGCTCCATAGGTATTAAAGTTTGGCACAAATATAAATTTTGTTTCAGCACCAAATGCAAAATTGAACTTGATTAAAGAATAAAATATCGTGGAACCAGGAGGCCGGCTATTTGCATTATGTCCACAGGTAACAAACACTATAGAAATGCAGTCGTATTAAGCCGAAATGCACAAAAAATATTAAAACGACAATAGGGGAAAAGGCTATAAATTATCTAAAAAAATAAAAAGACCTATCCTGTAAAGGGATAGATCTCTTTTATTTTTATAAAACCTGAATTAAATTCAGATTAATTCAAATCTGCGCTACCGGTGTTTTTCTTATCGCTAAGATCAGCACTACCAGTGTTTTTCTTGTCGCTTAAATCATCGCTCAAGTCGGCACTACCAGTGTTTTTCTTATCGCTAAGATCGGCACTACCAGTGTTTTTCTTGTCGCTAAGATCAGCACTACCAGTGTTTTTCTTATCGCTAAGATCGGCACTACCAGTATTTTTCTTGTCCACGCACGTTGCTCCGTCTTTGGTTGCAATTGTTGTAGCAAAGGCTGAAGTTGAGAGGGCTCCAACGCTTAGTACAAAAACTGCAGATAGAAGTAGTTTTTTCATAAAAGTGAGTTACTGTTTAATAATAAAATGTTATAGCTAAAAATCGTATTTATTCATTTATCAAATCTGAACCTTTTATACAGTCGTCTTCGTACAAGTGCCTGCAACAATATCGGCAATAAGTTCAATTCAGGCGTAGAAGACTGAATTAACAACGACTGTAAAAAAAAGAACAGGGTAGTCGTCAAGGCCGCTTTATTTCCGATTTTTACTTTTAAAAATCTAAAACAAAGACGGTATTAACTTTTAAAGCTATTGTTGAATTAGGGTAGTCAACACAGATTTCAGACGATTTATTATCGATATATACGCAGCATAAATGCCTAAACATTTACTGTCACACCGATGAATAAGAAGCTTTATAGGGTTAACTTTCGCTATTCAATAATTTATCAGCTTCAAAAGTAAAAAATATTTCTGGATAATCAAAGTAAAATGTCAAATTAATTAGTAAATATTTTCGAACTTCTTTACATAAGGTGAATTTTAACCACAACTTTCTTTTTTAATTGAACGTAATAATGCTTTGATGAGAAAACTTTGCATATTTATTTTTTTCGTTTTGCTTAAAATTTCGGCGTTCGCGTTGCAGTTTGATGGAAATCAGGCGCAGGATACGGCTGAAGTTATTAAACTCAATAAACTGGGTCTCGACAGCCGCTTTACCAGT
>Ga0206964_10309_pt1 | contig 13101 bp, 12 predicted proteins | sample Alteio_BWOrgHeat_25_FD_152980 | JGI IMG/M metagenome (GOLD analysis project Ga0206964, IMG submission 152980) | Enriched cells from forest soil in Barre Woods Harvard Forest LTER site, Petersham, Massachusetts, United States -... | ecosystem: Environmental > Terrestrial > Soil > Temperate forest >...
GGCAAAGTCGTTACCGAGCTTGGCGTGCAGGTGAAGGCGTATGAAGATCATGTTACGGTCAATGGCGAGACCATTTCGCTGCGGCCTCGCTATCTTTATCTGTTGCTCAACAAGCCGAAGGACACCATCACCACCACAAGCGATGAGAAGGACCGCACGACCGTCCTCGATTATGTGAACACGCAGGAGCGAGTGTATCCCGTCGGCAGGCTCGACCGCAACACCACCGGTGTGCTGCTGCTCACGAATGATGGCGACCTGACGAACCGGCTCACACATCCAAGTTTCGAGATCGAACGGGAATATCATGTTACGCTCGATAAAAAATTAGAGATCTCGGACGCAAAGAAAATTGCGGCCGGTGGAATTGATATTGGCGAGGGCGATGTGACCGGTCCGGCGGAACTTTCCATTATGGAAACGCCGATGGAGATCGAGCTAAAGATCAAGGAAGGAAAGAACCGCGAAGTGCGCCGTATCTTCGAAACATTAGGCTACGAAGTAGAAAAACTCGACCGCGTAACCTTTGCCGGACTCACCCACCGCGGCATGTCCCGCGGCGAATCCCGCCCGCTTACGCCACAGGAGATTCATCGGTTGAAGAAAGAGGCGGGGATGGAGGAATAGGTTCTCATTCACGCAAACGCGGGAATCCAGCATAGTTGTCTCTTCTACATGGAACCGCTTTCGGCCAAAATAGCTTAATAATGTTCCTTAGTTTAGATTTGTCAGTAGTATGATTATTTTAGGAAGTGGTGATTCAATGGCAAAAACTTCGTCAATCATAGTCTGTATTTTATTCGCAACGGTGCTTCACGCTCAAGGCGGGTATTGGCAGCAATTGAATGGCCCAACGGGGGGATATTCACAGGGCGTTGTCGCCGGCTCGGATGGGACCATCTATCTCGCGACGCACTTCGGAGAACTATGGAAACGATCCCCTCAGGATGTTGGATGGAAAAAAATGGGGCCGTTACCTTTTGAACTTGATGGTATGATCGCTCAACCTCTCTTTGCTGCCGATGGAAAATTATTTTTGATGAACGATGCAGAAGGAGGAGTTGTGGAGTTCACCACCGATGGCGGACGAAACTGGGAACTATCAAATGCATCCATTTATGCAATGGCCGCTGTGCATGGAATCCTATACGGTATTGACGATGGAGACATCTTACGCTCAACCGACAGCGGCGTTACCTGGAAGCGGCTTTTGAGAGATACGACCTTTAGCTTCGAAAATATCAGTGCCTCAAAAGATGGAAGGATTTATGCGGCTGGGGGCGGGGTCTATATTAATGTTCAAGGAGATTCGATTTGGCAAAAAGTAATCACACCAGGCATAACCCAATGGGCCTTTGTCACCGAAGAAAATAGCAAAGTTTGTATAGGATTACCGAAAAGAGGCTACAGTGACAATTTTTTCCGAACAACGGATGGTGGAGCAACTTGGGACAGTGCTGGAAGATGGGTATATAATTGCCCTATCGCTAAAGACTCAAGCGGTGCCCTTTGGACTGTAATGGGGTTTCCGAATCAGGTCATGGTTTCTTATGATAGTGGCGCTACTTGGATTAACGTTGGGTTCCCACATAAGATTATCGGTATAACAACTTCCAGTCTTTGTGTCGGACCATCAAACGACGTTTATCTTCGGACTGATCAACACGTTTATCATTATTCTCGCGATAAACTGCAATGGTCTCAATGGGAGGATTCTCTTGACTGCGGGAATATTTATGCAGTGCTTCCAATTAACGACGATACGATTGTTGTTTCTTGCAATCAAGGATTTTGCCGCACGGCGGATGGGGGACAAAGTTGGAGCACGGATTCCATGGATATCGGAACTACAAATGGTCATCCCACTGGATATAATCCATCGAATTTATTCCGCGACCATGAGGGTTATCTTTATTCAGGCCCATCAAAGTATGATCCGCAACGACAGGAGTGGATATACCAGCATGATACTGTATTGATTGAACTTAACGGCAAACCGTTTGGGCAGCAATTCGATGCTCAGGTTTTAGCTGTCGATTCATCTGACTATATATATTCTCCTGGTCCTTCACAAACCTTTAAATATGAATCCTTGCTCCGTTCGTCGGATCACGGGAATTCCTGGCAAATGCTTTCTCAGTCTCCCGACGATTGGATCGCGATGGCAGTCGATTCCAGGGGAAGAATTTTAGCTTCTATTGGTCTCGCATCAACTGGTGGAATTATTATTCGATCGTCGGATCATGGAGAAACTTGGGATACGATTTATCATGGTTCTTCAGGCGGACTCGATGATATTGGGGCAATTGTCGTTAGCCAAGATGGAACCATCTTGGCGAAGGATGAAGGTGGTGATGCATCGGGACCTTTTTATATGATTGAATCAAACGATGACGGTGCCCTGTGGCAGCATTACGATAAACTCGAGCCATGGACTTTTGCATTGGACGGCTCAAACAAGCTGTATGCCGCTGGTATCGTCTCTGCCCCTACCCTTACTAGGGGAGTATTGATTTCAACGGATACAGGAAAGACGGGACAATTGCTATCCTTTTCTACCGACACAGGTTATAGCGTTGTAGCGGTTAGTCCGAATCATGTACTTTACGCCGGAACACTGGAAGACGGCCTCTTCCACTACGTTCCAGCCGCTTCGAGCGTTGAAACTGTGGTATCTTCCCCAGAGAATTTCACCATATTCCCTAATCCTGCAACTGATAAAATTCAGATTACATCAGCAGAGAGAAGTATTTCAATTCTCGATCCTCTTGGCCGAAGCTATGAAGTGAAGCAAACCGGCAACACGCTCGATGTTTCCTCGCTTCCACCCGGCGTGTATTTTGTAAGCGATGGGCACACGCGGGCGAAATTTGTGAAGGAATAGGAACGTCTGAACCATGATTTATGAGATTAAAAGATTTTTGAGATGAGACATCCTATCTTCCTCATCTTTTAATCTCATAAATCCCGGTTCAGACAATTGCGCCTCTTCCCAGGATGAGTCACGGAAGCAGCGCTTCCGTGCACACGTCTGTAGAAAAAAATCAATTATTTTTCAGAAATCACTTGACTTCTGGAAATTCCTTTCGTATATTGAGAGTGAGACTATAGGCACCAATTTCTACGAGAATACTATTGGCGCCATTGCTCATTAAAAATCCAGCAGTGTTTATTAGTTTTCTATATGAACGAGTTCTCTGAGAAAACACTTGTTACAACAAATCGGCGAAAACAGCCTGGAAACGAGGAATCATCGGGAACTCACAAGAAAGAAAAACGGCACCTATTTCTTGGAGAAAACAAAATCCTACATTCCAGCCTCGATCGCTTTCAGGATCATCTCGGCAACGCGGAGGGCGTTCAGACCATCGACGCCGGAAACGAGAGGGGTGGTATCGTGAACGATGGCATCGCGGAAAATTTCGAGTTCGAATTTCAGCGGGTTCAGGTCGCGGACGGTGGGCTTTTCGTAGATGATGTTTCTGGGTACATTTCCTTTTTCGATCTGTCCCAGTTTCATCGTTAGCCCCGCGTGGTGGGCAGCGCCCTCACCGCCCGATCCCGATTCCAGCCGGAAAACATCGACCGATTTCGTTCCAAAATCGAGCGAGAGATATGCTTCCTTCGCAAAGATGCGGAGCTTGCGCATCGGGGTTTGGGAGATGCGGCTGGCCGTCACGTTGGCCACGGCGCCGTTCTCGAACTTGATGCGCGCATTGGCAATATCCAGTTCCTCGGAGACAACGGCAACGCCGGAAGCATCGATGGATCTCACCGGCGATTTGACGAGCGAAAGGATCACATCTATATCGTGGATCATGAGATCGAGCACAACGGCGACATCGCTGCCACGCGGCTGGAACTGCGCCATGCGGTGCGATTCGAAGAAGCGGGGATCGTCGAGATAGGGTTCAGCCGCCAGCAGCGCAGGATTGAACCGTTCGATATGACCAACCTGAATTTTAACGCTATGCTTTTTTGCGAGCGTGATCAGTTCCTCAGCTTGCTCGGTGGTAGTGGTGATCGGCTTTTCGATCAGGACATGCTTACCGGCAACGATCGCTTCTTTTGCGATCGCATAATGCGACGGCGTGGACGTTACAATGGAAAGCGCATCGACCTGTTGCAGGAAGGAGGAATAGTCATCAAATTTTGGAATACCGATGTCGTTCGAAACGGCGGTCGCCGCATCGGGATTTGCATCATAAATTCCCATGACAGTAACGCCCTCGACTTCCTTCCAAAGCTTGGCGTGGATCTTTCCTAAATGACCGACTCCGGCAATACCGATTCGAAGCATGCTGTACAAATCAGAGTTCAAATACTTCTTCGATCTTCATGCTGAAGCCTGGGAACATTGGCGATTCAAGCAATGCAGGGAAACGAAGTATCGCCTCGGTCTGGAAAACCTTGCCGTCGTGTATCATTATCTCGATTGTCTTATCCAGTGGATCGACTATCCAATATTCTTTTACTCCGCGCTCAGCATACACTTGTTTTTTATGGGAATAATCGTAATACGCTGTGGAAGGAGAGAGTACTTCGATCACGAGATCAGGAACGAAATAGATTCTTCGGTCAGTGCGCAAACGCGCAAGGTTCTCTTTTCGCACGAAAATGAGATCTGGCTGAAAGATATCCTCCTCGGTGAGGTGGACATCCATTGGTGAAAGGATGAGATCCCCAAGTCCGCGCGAACGTACGACCGGACGAAGCCTTTCAAGAATATTTGCAACGATTCCCTGGTGTGGGTACTCTGGACTTGGACTCATAATTAATTCCCCGCCGATCAGTTGATACGGCGCGCCTTCGGGCAGGCGCTCGTAATCTTCTTTGGTGTGACGTTTTTCGGAAGTAAGTAGCATAGGATAGCTTTACATGCTAAAAACAAGAGACGTCCAATTCGTTCATTTCCATCCTTCCCTATCCTTGGAATCCCGGGATCGTGGTTACCAGCGCTCCGCTTTGGCGTCGCGATTCATCAGGTCGTTGGTTGCCTGGCGTGGATCTTTGTTCTCGAACAGAATTTTGTAGGTTTCCTGCACAATGGGCATTTCGATCTTATGAAGTTCCGCAAGATTCTTGGCAGACTCCGCCGTCGAAACGCCTTCGGCAATCGTTTTCATGCCTTCCAAAATTTCAGAAAGTTTCTTGCCGCGACCGATCTGCTCGCCAACAGACCTGTTCCGGGAATGCTTGCTGGAACACGTCACGACAAGATCGCCGAGTCCGGCAAGGCCGCTAAAAGTATGCTCTTCGGCACCCAGGGCAATGCCCAACCGCCGCATTTCGGCAAGACCGCGGGTCATGAGGGCCGCTTTGGTGTTATCGCCGAAACCTGCGCCATCGGTAATACCAGCGCAGATCGCGATGACATTTTTGAGCGCGGCAGCGAGTTCCACACCAACGACATCCGAGCTGGAATAGACTCTGAAATAGGGCAGAAGGAACGCACTCTGCACTTCACGAGCTACATCATGTTCGGTACTGGCCGCCACGATCGCAGTGGGAACCTGACGCGCCACTTCCTCAGCATGGCTTGGGCCGGAAAGCGCAACGGTTCGAGAAGCATCCACGCCAAGCGCATCGGAAATAACTTCGGTAACCCGAAACAGTGTATGCTTTTCAATTCCTTTCGAAGCGCTTACATAGACCGCGTTGGTATGAGAAATATGGGAAGAGAGTTCACGGATAACCTCACGCGTTGCCTGGCTTGGCAGAGCAAAGACATAGAGATCCTTCCCTTCCAGGGCGGATGCTTCATGCGTGATCTCAATAGAAGAAGAAATCTTGATACTGGGAAGATAGGCGGCATTTTCCCGCGACCGGCGCAGCGTTTCCGCAAATGCTTCCCGCCTGGACCAAAGGGTTACGTGATGTCCGCGTTCATCGAGTATGCGGGCAAGCGTTGTGCCCCAGCCCCCTGCTCCAATAACTGCCGTCTTCACGATGTGGAACCATTAAGTCTCATCAATAGTGAGACGAAAAATTCAGCTTCGAAATATCCGCAACTTGTCGAACCGATGCTCACGGTTCGCCAGCAAACGCGAGATATTCGAGCGATGCGTGTAGATCAGAAAAGAAGAAAGCCCGATCGCAAAAACGATCAGCGTATTATAACCAATAATTTGAACACCAAAGGCATTTTCTCGGAGGAACATCGTCGTGGGCAGCGTGATCGCCGCGATGATCGAACCGAGCGAAACATAGCCGCTGAAAAGCACCACCAGCAGAAAGATCCCAACTGCGACAGCCACTTCGACCGGAGCGACACCGATCATCATTCCCGCTGCGGTGCTGATCCCCTTGCCGCCGCGGAACCCGGCAAAGATGGTAAACACATGACCCAGCACCGCCGAGCAACCTGCGATGATCCGGAAAATGGTGACATCCTGGAATGGCGTCGCGTTATGGAATGGAAGGCCGTTAAAAAGGAACGTTGCCAGCAAAACGGCGCCAAAACCTTTGGCCAGATCCAGAATTTGAACCGTCAGGCCCAGCTTCCAGCCGAGCGTACGGAAGGCATTCGTAGAACCGATGTTGCCGGAGCCTTTTGAGCGGATGTCGAACCCGCGAAATTTTTTCGATATGATGATGCCGAATGGGATCGAGCCAATAAGATAGCTGGCGATAACTACGAAAAGAAGATTAAGCATTCTGTAATGAAATTCCTCCGTTTTTTTGCGAAAACAGGCAGATTTCGCAACTTTGCGTTTATGCAGGAGTGACTTAACACTATGGAAACAGGAATCGTTGATTTCCTGCATCTATTTATCCTGCCGAGGATCCACGATCCAGAATGGCCAAACGCGCACGCTCCAGATCACTCGGATAGGTGATCTTGAAATTCATCTCGCTGCCCGGTACGATGCGAGGGTGCTGGCCGACGCGCTCCAAAAGCTGGGCTTCGTCCGTACCGGAAAAACCGGCGCCGCGAGCAGCCTCGTATGCGTGCCTAAGTATCGGGAGGCGTGCTCCTTGCGGAGTCTGTGCGCGCCACAGGTTTTCGCGCGGGATGGTCTCGACAATTTCGCTATCCACTACTTGCTTTATCGTATCGACTACTGGAATACATGCCGCTGCCGCGCCATGCTCGCGAATCGCCTCGATCACGGCTCCGATGGTTGCTTCCTCCACCAACGCGCGTGCCACATCATGCACGATCACGATCGTAATATCATGGACATCCGCCATCGCCTTCAACCCATTTTGCGCCGATTCCTGCCGCGTCGCACCCCCTGCAACTACTTTATACTTCACCGGCAGATTCAAGTTTTGCAATCCTGTTTGCATTTCGGCGATGTCAGATTCAGGACCAACGAGAACTATTGTATGAATCAACTCCACACGCGCAAACGTCCTCGCCACATATTGATACATCGGCAAATCGCCGATCATCTCAAATTGCTTCCGCGAACCGAAGCGAACAGATGCCCCTCCGGCAACCAATATGGCGGCAACATCACGCATTGGTGTTCTCGATTCGAGCTTCCGGACCGTCATATTCCATCACAAAGCTATAGGCTGGGAACCGTCTCGGCAAGCGCATGATGGAAAAGACCATCACGCCGGTCGAAAAACGGTCAAGCCAGCTCGAGGTCGGCCAGCCCAGATGAAAGATGATCTTTCGGTCGGCAAAATCATATTGCAGCATGTGAATGAGCGAGACCAATCGCCGCGATAGCGACTCCCGAAAGATCGTAAGGAGATAATGATTCGGGCCCAACTTCGGTGGGGAACCCGACCGCGGCGAGTAGAATGTGACATACGCGACATTCTTGTCCTCGAGCAACGGGGTGGTATCCTGCACTCTGCGGAAGTAAAAATGGAAGGGCTTCGCTTCATCGGCCTCTGCAATCCGGAAGATGATATCCATAGGGTTATCCGTCTTCTTAAACTGCTCGATCTCGGGCGCGCGCCGTTTCGCCACGCGGAAGCCGATGATCTGAAAAATAGTGACCGTGATCGCCCACAGTACGAATCCCTGCCATTTGTGGAATGCAATAAATCCGAAGCACGCCAGCAGCAATGCGAAGATAATGAATGTACCGGTTCGGGAAGTATAATAATCGGGAATTTCTTCGCTGCCCCGCGAGTAGCGATAATACACCAGCGCTCCCATGTTGATCGTAAAGCTCGCCACCAGTCCGACGGCATACATATGCGCCAGCATCTCCTGGCTTCCCGCTGTGATCGCAATAATGACGCTAAAAAGCGTGGCATTAATAATGTGGATGCGATACAGCGAATCCGCTTTGTTGGTCTTGATGAGCCAATGGAACCCATACCGATGCGCCACACGCTCCAATAATTCGCTCGATGCAACGAACGCCGTATTCACCGCCATAATAAGTGTAAAGCTCGCCAGCGCGCCGACCACATATCCAAACCATGGGCCGTTGACGACCGTCCCAAAATAAGTTATAAGGTCATCCTCGTGCAATGCAAAATTGATGTCCGTGCGCGTTAGCACGAGCATGGTGATAAGCGGCGTCACAATGCCGACCGTCACAGCAAGAAAGATATATGCCTTGCGAATATCCTTCCAACTTTTTACAAGCCCCGCCGTTTGCACCACGCTTTCGATCCCCGAATATGCAAGGATAACACCCGCAAATCCAAAGATAAAGAAGCTTGCCCCGTCAAACAAACTTCCTCCCGTTAGTCCAGTCCAGGAAAGATGAAAACCCTCACTCACCTTTGCAATTTGTCCATCGCTTGGGGACATGATCGCGGAGAGAATGAGCGTCATCAGCACCATCGCCGCCGCGATGAAGATCATGAACGTGAACCGTGCATTTTCACGAATACCGATAATATTCAGCGACGCTACAAACCAAATGACCGCAAAAAATAGCCCATAGATCACATAGATCGGAAGATGGAAGAACGAGCTTCCATTATAGACCGCAGCAACAGTCGAAATAGCTGCGGTAAGAATGTAATCGACAAGGATCGACGCCACTGCCGCGAAGGACATCGTCGGCCCAAGCACCAGGTAACTAAAGCTGTAGACGCCGCCCCCCCGGATGCCGTGATGCTCTAAGATATGCGCGATCTCGACCATCCGGCTCGAAAGAAATCGCACGAATATCGAGGTCGCAATAATAAAGACAAACGCTGCAAGCCCAACGATGAGATAAGACTCCGCAGCCACATAGAAGACGGACGTCAGTTCGTCCATCAGTGTAATGATAGCAATGGAAAGCCACGTAAGCCACCATTTCCCGCCATCCATAAAGGAAAGCAGGTTTTTCTTTTTTAATAGATAGACGAACAGGCCGATCAGGCCAAGATTCAGGACGACGATCAGCGTTATTTTCATTCTTTTGCGCGACCGTTAACACATATTCGAGGAAAAGAATAACCGTAAATTTGAACTCTAGACATTACCGTTTCTTAGAAAATGCGGTCACATGCTAAAAAATCCATATTTTTGTATCAACTTCATGGCAAAGAAATATCTTTTAGGAATTGGATTGTGCCTGCTTTTGGCAGGATTCATTGGCGGCTGTTCGAAATCGAGCAATGCACCAAGCTCTTCAAACGAACCCGAATGTGGCGTCGAGCGATGGCATGTGAAAATTTTGACGGACGCCGCTTCTGCTTCCATTATTTGGAATCCAGTAACCACCACTATTGCCGAACAAAACGCATTTCCGAAAATTTCGGTGAGCGAAGATACCACGCGCATGTCCTTCGAAGAACAATCGGTAACGATCGCCTGTACGATCGTTGCATTCAAGCGGGAAGATGATAAGGATATTCATCTTATCCTCATCGATGCTTCACAGGACTCGATGATCGCCGAAGTTCCAAGCACCGATTGCGCGGAAGTAGCCGCGTCTGCCTATGCCTCGGATTTCATTGCTGCATCGCAATGGGTTACCGCGAATTTGGGCACACCAACAACGGATTTCAAGAATGTGAACAAACCAGCAACCGTCACCGGCGTTCTCTTTCAGGACTTCGATCACGGGCAGGATGGACATGCCAAAAATTACCGAGAGATTCATCCTGTAACGAAAATAGAATAAGATCACGAACGTGTTCTTAAACCAGTCACGGCTGCTGCGAACACACTTATTACAGCTCCAGAACACGCAAGCGCTCCGCACGCGATCAACGATTCCCGAAGTGTCAACGCAACAATGAAAACATCGCTCATCGCCATCAGGACTTGAGCGTGAATGAGTAAAAGAATTCCCATTCCCACAATGCCACCAATCGCTCCTGCCAACCCGCTATAAAAGATCATCGGAGCAGTGATCATCCATCGTGTCGCGCCCATCCGAGAATGAGTACGGGAAGTTTCCTTTTGCACATCTGCTCCATGCTGAGCCGCAGTAAGTGCATAAAAGAACGCCGCAAGAAGCAGCAACGAGCAAAGGATCACTGCAATACGATCGAGAGCATGAGAACGCGATTCCATGCTTGCAATGAGTGGCGCATCGCTTTTCACATCTTGGATGTGTGGAATGCGTCGAACAATCGTCTCTAATCTCTCTGCGGAATGTGCAGTTGGATCGGCAAGATAGATTTTCACGCTGGCCGGAAGCGGGTTCATGCCCAACACTTGCTCAATGTCTTCCCCGGACATTTTCGCATAATCGTTCAGCGCCTGTTCTTTCGAAATAAATACAACACGCGTTATCTCAGGTAGCGATTTAATATTTTCATTCACGATATTCGATGCCGCCACAGAGGGAACATCGGGATCGAAGAATGCTTCGATGGCAAGATTGGCGCGAAGCGACGACATCGCTGTATGTGCATTCCATGCAAGGAGTACAAAAAGTCCGCTCACACCGAGCGCCACGCCAAGTGTAAGCACCTGCATGAACCATGCAGCCCACGCATGTCGTAAATATCGGAAGGTTTCTCGGATGACAAACACGTCAGAATGTATCAGGCCATGACGACCGAAGTGTCCTTAGAAAATCGTGATTTGTCAGATCGTAATGGATGGGAGTAATGCTGATCTTGCCATCGCGAATGGCGATGTCGTCGATGTCTTCGTTCTTATCTTCCATAATGTATTTACCCTTCAACCAATAATAAGGGCGCTCCTGCGGATCGACGCGTTTTTCGAATTCATCTTCCCAATACGAAGCGCCTTGCTTGGTATAAGCCAAGCCGCGAATTTCGGAACTCGGAAGTGCGGGAACATTTACGTTCAACAGGGTGCCACGAGGCAACCGAAGACGCGCCACCTCCGGTGTGAATCGCTTCATAAATTCTGCTGCCGGAACGAAATCTGCATCGGGATGATAGCTCGTAAGCGAAACCGCGATCGCGGGAACATCGAGCACCGTCGCTTCTGTCGCTGCGCTCACGGTTCCCGAATAAATGATATTCACTGCCGTATTTCGGCCATGATTGATCCCGCTTACCACAATATCGGGCTGTGGAAGACCGTGCTCATCCAAAAATGTTCGGAGCGCGAGTTTAACGCAATCCGCTGGCGTACCACTCACGGCAAATCCAAAAAAATCGCCATTCTTATGGAACTCTGTAACTCGCAAAGGCAAGCTGACGGTAAGTGCATGTCCAACAGCCGATTGCTCCCCGAGCGGAGCCATCACAATAACATTCCCAACCTCACGCAAGGCAACAACGAGATCGTAGATCCCGCGCGAGTTGATACCGTCGTCGTTCGTTACAAGTATGTTCATTGATTCGCTCCTTGTAACACCGTGATCGCGATCATGTTCACAATATCGCTGACGCTGGCTCCGCGAGAGAGATCGTTCATAGGACGGCGAAGCCCCTGAAGTATCGGCCCAATGGCCTCGCCCATGCCAAGCCGCTCGGCAATTTTGTAGCCAATATTTCCCGCATCGAGATTGGGGAAAATGAATACATTTGCGCGGCCCGCTACATTGCTATCCTTCGCCTTTCGTTCTGCAACATCAGGAACGAATGCAGCATCGAATTGCAATTCTCCGTCGATATTCAGACTGGGTACTTTTGCCCGGGCAAGCAAGGTGGCTTCGATCATTTTTTCAGTCGATTCGGAATGTGCACTGCCTTTGGTCGAAAAGGAAAGCATTGCAACGCGGGCTTCATTCCCTGTTAGCGTCTCATACGTTCGTGCCGTCTCAATAGCAATATCGGCAAGTTGTATGGCCGTTGGCTCCGGCACGACCGCTGCATCGGCAAATGCCAGTGTGAACTCATGGTCACGCATTCCCGGAATTGCAGGAAATGCAATCAGAAACAGACTCGAAAGCACGGAAACATTCTCGGCAAGCCCGATTCCTTTAAGTGCTGCGCGGATCACATCGCTGGTTGGGGAAAGTGAACCGGCCACCATGCCATCGGCATATCCCGATGCGACTAGTGTCGCTCCGAAAAGCAGATCGCTCGAACGAAGTTCCATTGCAGCTTCGTCTTTCGATTGCACTTTTTCTTTTCGCCGTTCGAAATAAAATGCAGCAAGTTGGCTAAATGCAGGGCAGTTTGCCTGCGACACGATCTCGATCCCATTCAAAGCAATCCCCGCACGTTTAGCACCTTGTTCGATCGCCGTTGGATCGCCAATCAAAATCATCGATGCAATTTGCTCATCGGTTGCGATACGCGCAGCTTGAAGCATCCGTTCATCGGTCGAATCTCCGAGTGCAATACGCGCGCGGTCATCGGCTTGCCTGCGCGATAGTCGCGCCTTCGAACGGATCTCTTCAAGAATTGTGGCAGCCATTATCGGACCGGAAAAACGGAATCAATTTTATCGCCCATTTTTCGCTGGAAGACATCATCCATGCCGCTGATGACCTCAGCCCAGATCGTATAACGAGCATCGAGATGGGGCGTCGGGCAATCGGTGATGAACCATTGAGAACTTTCTGTATCTTTGCCGTCGCTTGCCATCCCCGCCATTCCTTCTCGCTCGTAGCCGCGCGGGGTGATCTCGCTACGGATCATATAGCCAGGGCCTTCCCACCCCGTGCCGCTCGGATCGCCGGATTGAATGACAAAATTGGGAACGACGCGATGAATGATATTGCCAGAAAACCATTGCTCATGCGCGAGCTGGATCATGTTAAGCACCGTGAGCGGTGCCTCTTCCGTCAGCAGGTGAAGCTGGACGGAACTGCT
>Ga0206964_10310_pt1 | contig 13055 bp, 10 predicted proteins | sample Alteio_BWOrgHeat_25_FD_152980 | JGI IMG/M metagenome (GOLD analysis project Ga0206964, IMG submission 152980) | Enriched cells from forest soil in Barre Woods Harvard Forest LTER site, Petersham, Massachusetts, United States -... | ecosystem: Environmental > Terrestrial > Soil > Temperate forest >...
TCTGGCTGCCGAAAGAGTCTTCCACCGCTTCGTGGATCGTCTTTACGTCTGTTGTCGTGGCATCCGGGGCGACTTCGTGCAACGCTTTGTCAAAGTGCGCGCGCAGAGCGTCGGCAGGCACTCTGCCGCGAATGGCAACTTCGATGAAGGCGGTTGCAATGTTATAAAGCGGAGCGCCGGGAGTCATTTGCGCGAGGCAGAAATACATCTCAGGTTCGGTGCCTCTGGTCACATCCGATTGCTTGACGTCGCCGATGACGCCAACGATGTGTGCCTCTTCAAAACGGCCCTTGCCCATCGAGATGACGTGACCAATTGGGTCCGTATTGGGCAGGTATTTGTAGACGAAAGCCTGGTTAACCACCACCACGACAGGCACGGTCACGGAATCGTCTTCGGTGAAAAACCTGCCACGCAGCATGGGAATTCCCATTGCATCGACGAGGCCGGCGGAAGCGAGTCGACCCTGCGCCATGGGTCCCTGGCCGGCGGCAGGCTTTTTGTGATCGAGATCGGCCCTGATCGTGACCGCGAACTCGGTGCGCATCGGCAGAACTGAACTCAGGGCAGCTACTTGTACACCAGGAATGGCACGCAGCTTGTCGAGTAGAGGCAGATAGGAGGTTTGAACGATATTCGGTGAATCAGCCAGATCCTTGTCTTCCATCGCGCCTGCAACAGAATTAAGAATGATCCCTCCGGTGAGCACATTCTGCTGCGCAAAACCAAGAGGGACCTGCCGCAGCGCATGAATCGTTCGGAGGAAGAGTCCCGCGCCGACAAGGAAGACGAGTGTCAGCGCAAGCTGCGCAACCACGAGGACTTCGCGGGTGCGATTATGGCCTGCGGACGCGGTGCTGTTCACTCCATGCAGACTGCTTTGCAGGTTGCGGCGAGAGGCGCGCAGCGCGGGAAAAAGGCCTACCAGTAACGCAGTGACGCCGGTAAGTATCGCAAGACCCGCGATAACACGCCATTCGACATGCACCTCATTGGTAAGCGGCAGGGTGCGTTCAATCCTGTGCCAGAGCAGTTTGATAACAATCTGGCCGGTCAGCAATCCCAACACGCCACCCATGACGCTAAGCAGCACACTCTCGATGATCGCCTGTTGCAGCAGGCGCGCCCGGCTTGCTCCCAGCGCAGATCGCACGGCCTGTTCGCGAGTCCGCGATACTGCACGCGCAAGCATGAGGCTGGTGACGTTGAGACAGGCCAACGCCCAAATGCCAAGCACGACAGCGTAGAGCAGTCCCAAAGGCTTACGCGCGTCCTGATTGAGTGAGCTCTGATACACCGTCACAACGACGGTCGAAGGTATCTCGCCATCGGGTACTTCTTTGGCTATCTGAGCCTGCGTGCGATTCAGATTGGCGTTGAACTGCTCAGCAGTGACGCCATCCGGCAGGCGGGCATAGAACTCACCCCACATCTGGCGCCCACCCTTCATCGCAGTCTTACCTTCCGCGGTGATGGGAGCGGGAGACCAGACCTGCATCGTGCCTCCAAAGGGCAAAGAAAAGCCTTTAGGCATGACGCCAACGATGATGTAGGGCTTGCTCTTAATGGTTAACGTTTTGCCAATGATGCCTGGATCGCTTGCGTACAACTTTCGCCAGACATCTTCTCCAAGCAAAACCACGTTTCCGCGGCCCGGGTCATTCTCTTCGGCACGAAAGTCGCGGCCCAGAATCGGCTGTACTCCAAGCATCTTCGCCAGGCCCGTTGTTACGTCCTCTTTCTGCAACTGAAACCGCCCGCCCGGACCGACAACGCTGGCGGTAGACGAATCCAGGAGTGCGGCGGTTTGCACCGATGAACCCGCGGCATCGCTGAGTTGACGCATATTCGCGTAACTCATGGCCTGATTGAATCCGTTGATCACGGGCCGGCTGATCACTACGATGCGATCCGGCTTTACATAGGGCAACGGCCTCAGAATGATGCCTTCAATCAGGGTGAATACAGCGATGTTCGCTCCCAGCCCGAGCGCCAGCGCCGTCACTGCGGTCGCCGTGAATCCCGGCGACTTGCGCAGCTGACGCAACCCATAGCGAATGTCCTGAATCAGAGATGCAATCACGACGAGACCCCCGGCTAATTCACCGGCTAACTTCGGACTGGGATGGTACTAACCCGGCAACGGCTCGGAGTTAGACCTCGGCCAGCAATTGATTCAGCTCACCTTCGGCAACAACCTTGCCGTCGAAGAGATGCACCTGGCGCTCCGCATGCGCAGCAAAGCGCGGATCGTGCGTCACCATGCAGATCGTCGCGCCTTCTTCGTGCAACTCCTGCAGCAGTTTCATTACCGCTTCACCATTCTTCGAATCCAGGTTTCCGGTAGGCTCGTCAGCCAGCAGGATCGATGGCGATCCCGCCAGTGCGCGGGCCACGGCAACACGCTGCTGCTGACCGCCTGAGAGCTGGGCGGGATAGTGGCGCATGCGATGCGCCATGTTCACGCGCTCGAGTGACTCCTGCACCTTCTTCTTGCGTTCGGCAGAGGGCATGCCGGTGCGATACGTGAGAGGCAGTTCAACATTCTCTGCAACGGTCAGATCGCCAATCAGATTGAAGCTCTGAAAGATGAAGCCGATCTCCTGGTTGCGGATGCGCGAGCGATCGGCGAAGTTAAGATTGGCAACTTCTTTGCCGTTCAGCGTATAGCGGCCGGCTGTTGGCGTATCGAGCAGCCCGATGATCGAGAGCAGCGTCGATTTGCCGCAGCCCGATGGGCCGGACATGGCGACGTACTCGCCGCGCGCAATGCTCAGGTGAACGCCCGAAAGCGCGTGGGTCTCAATCTCGTCGGTGTAGAACACCTTCGTCAGGTGCTCGATTTCAATAATGGTTGCGCTCATGCTTTCGTTCCTCTCTCTTTTGCCTATTCCAGGCGAATTTTGTCGACGTTATCCTTGCTGCTCATGTCCGACAGGATGACGGTGTCGCCTTCCTGCAATCCCTCAATGACCTGGATGGCGTTGACTGAAGCGCGGCCCACTTTAACTGGTACTCGCACCGCCGTCTTGCCATCTGTACTTACCTTGAAAAGGCTGATGGTGCTGTTCTCATTGCCAAAAGCAGGCCGACCTACGTACAACACATCCGAAAGCTTTTCGAGGTCGATCGTTCCATCCACACTGAGGTCAGGCCGCGCTCCCTGTGGGAGTGCTCCTTCAAGCTCTACGTCAACCGTGACCGTTCCGTTCAGTACTGCGGGATCAATTCTGCTGACCTTGCCCGCGATGATGCCGTTGTGGGTGTCTACTTCGGAGGGCTGGCCGATTGAAATATCGCGGGCTTGAGTCTCAGCGATCTTCAAACTGGCCTTGAGCTTGTCGGTCTGGATTACTTCGGCAACCGAGGTACCGACCGCAACATGTTGACCCACAGACAGCGGTGTCGGCAGTGCAACCAGCACCCCGGCGATGCCGGCTCGCACCTGTAGAGCCTGCTCCTGCTTTTGATAGAGACCGAGCAATGCTCTCGCCTGATCGATCTTGGTCTGCGATGAGGCGAGCTGAACTTCAATGGCTTTTGTATTGACATCGATCTGCTGCTGGCTGATCTGATGCTGTGCGGTCAGCTGTTCAGCCTTGTTCTTACTCGCGTTGTACTCAATTCCCGACTTCACACCGAGGTCGAAAAGCTGCTTGTCGATCTGGGCCTGCAGCTGGTCCTGCGTGTAGTCGGAATTGACCTGCGCTGACGCAGCCTTCTTGTCCATCAAGGTGCTTTGCAGAGTGGCCTGCAGGCTCTTGTAATCGGACTGAGCACCCTGCAGAGCCAACTGCGCGTCCAGCAATTTTTGCTGAAGCTGTGGATCGGCCAGATCGAGCAGGATCGTATCCGGCGTGACCTTGGTTCCGGGCAGAACGCGTATTCGAACCACTGTTGCGTCCGTCTGCGCAGGAATCAGCTGAATGCTCTCCTCGCGTGGCACCAGCGTGCCGGGTCCGCGAACCTGGCGCTCGAACGAGCCTCGTTTAACCGTGTCTGTCCATACTGTCGCCCGATCCACGCTCGGGGCCGCGGGTTTAAGCCGGGTTACAAAGAACGCAATCGCGGCTACAACAACCACCGCGACAGCGCCCCAAATCAACTGTTGACGGCGCTTTTTCTTCTTAATGTCAGGTCTTGAGATATCCATCGCGGTAAGGCAGTTGCACGTCGATGGCCATTGCAGACTTTGCACTATCAGCCACTTGCGGCGAAATTGAGGACGGGCGTTGTCCGGGGACGGATTCGAGTGTCCATTTTCGGACAAAGGCGCGTTGTCACAGCGAACCTTGGCGTCAGACACCGTTTCGCTCAACAAGCAAAATCCCTCACACCGTGGCGTAACCGCTGCGATGTGAGGGATTTCGGAAATTGCGAGGTTGGGAGAGGGTCTTGCTTTACCGGTTGACGTTGACCGTCAGCGACATATCGATCGGAATCGGTTGTTTGTTCAAAGTGGCTGGACGGAAATGCGACTGCAGAACCGCCGTGACAACGTGCGAGTCCAATTCAGGACTGGCTGATTGCACGACGCGTACGTTCTGCGCGTTGCCCTTCTCGTCAACACTCAGGGTCAGGACAACTTTGGAATTGGCTGGTGAGTGCCCGAGCACGCTGGGCGGGATGTAGAACCCGATAGGTTCCATAATCACGGGGGCAACGATGCCCGAACTGACACGCAGGGGCGGGCAGAAGGGGCGGCGGCGGTTTTAGGGGTGGCCGCAACGGCGGATGCCGTAAACAGCACGGAAGTTAGTAAGAGACCAGTAACATGAAAAGGGCGCATGAGTATCCTCCGGTGATCCGGTTAAAAGAAATAGTTGAACGAACTCGATGGGTACCCGTCACCATCATCCCACTAATCGGATACGACTGTCAATCTAATAATTTAAGGTCTTATTGTTGAACCGCTTGCACCATATAAACTCATAAATTGCAAGAAACGTCTCATATGACGAAAAGCCCGCCTCACAAAGAGGCAGGCGCCGCGCGGCTGTCGAAATCAAGAGGTGCTCGGATACTACTTTGTCAGGTTATAGATCAGACCAAAGGGATCTTTGACGTAGTACCTCGGGAACTCGGGCTCATCCTTCACAACCTCGCAGCCATTTCCCATAAGACGCGCCTTGGCTTTTTCGACATTCTCTACAGTGACTTCAAGGACCGGCCCCACAGACGGTCCCCGCTCGATAAATAAATTAATGTTCTTACCGTGCAGGCTCATCATTTCGGGCGTGTCACCCGTAATCGTGAATCCCAGTTGCTCGACGTAAAAAGCGGCCGCGGCCTTCGGGTCAGGCGCCTGGACCAAGATGTCTGTTCCAAAACTGTTCGCCATGTGTGCCCCCATTGAACTACGTTTTACGGTTCGTCGCGGTAGATGCCGATCTGCACGGTTCCGCCCTCGGCCAGCTTTGCGCGAAACATCCCTGGAGTATTGAAGCTCCATGCCATCTGCCCGTCAGGAGTGAGTGCGATAATGCCGCCATCGCCGTGCATTGCAGTTAACTGCTTCTGAATCACTTCGTCCGCAGCCGCCTGCAGAGGCATTCCCTTGTATTGAACCAGCGCACAGATCGTCCTCGCCACGGTGAGCCGGATAAAGTACTCTCCAGTCCCCGTGCCCGATACGGCGCACGATTGGTTCGAAGCATACGTGCCCGCTCCAATCACAGGCGAATCGCCCACGCGATTCCAGCGCTTCGCGCTCAGGCCACCTGTGGATGTACCGGCAGCGATGTTGCCGTTGCGATCGAGCGCAACCACGCCTACGGTGCCCCATTTATGCGCATCGGGCGTCTCGTAAAAAGCGACCGGCTTGCCGTGCGCAGGTGGCGCAGGTGCGCCCTCAGGACGCAGAGGAATCGGCTGTCCTTCCTTAGTCAGATCTCTGACTAGTTCCTGCCAACGCCTCTCGGTGAAAAAGAAGCTGCGCGGCACCTGCTCCAGCTTCTCGTGAGCGGCAAAGGCATCCGCACCCTCTCCAATCAGGAAGACATGTGGCGATTTTTCCATTACCGCTCGCGCAAGTGAGATGGGATGCCGCGTCCGCTGCACATCGGCCACTGCGCCGGCCGTCATGGTTTTGCCGTCCATGATGGCGGCGTCGAGCTGATTGGTCCCGTCCGCAGCGAATACCGCTCCACGTCCGGCGTTGAAGTGGGGATCGTCCTCCAGGATATTGATAGCTGCCTCAACCGCATCGAGCGAAGAGCCTCCTTTGTCGAGCACGGCTGCAGCAGCGTCGAGCGCCTGTTTGAGCCCGGCGCGGTACTCGGCCTCAGCTTTAGGCGACATCGAAGAACGCTCGATCACTCCAGCACCGCCATGCATCACGATGGCCCACTTGTGCCGGCTTTGTTCTGACTGCGCGCGCGATACGCTGCTCAGCAGCCCGAGGGCGGCAATTGCAACCATTCCGGCAATAACACTGTGCGACAACTGCTTCATTGAAATTTCCTTCTCAGTATGAGGCTTACTTCTTGTAGACGACGCCGTTCTTCATTACGAAGCTGACCGACTTTGTGACCGATATGTTCTCCAGCGGATTGCCCTGCACCGCGATCACATCCGCGAAGTAGCCAGGTTTCAGTTCACCAATTCTGCCTTCCCAATCCAGCAGACGAGCCCCGTTGATCAGATCAGCTTTGAGTACTTCTGCGGGCGACATTCCATATTGCACCATCAACTCCATCTCGCGCGCCTGTGTCCCATGCGGAAACGGTCCTACGTCCGATCCCACTGCAAACGGCACGCCTGCAGCAAGTTGCTTCTTGAACTCGGCAGCATGCAGGTTCAACATATTGGTTTCCCACTCCGGCAGCGCCGCATTCTCAGAGTGCTGTGCAAAGTATTCGGAAATAGTGAATGTCGGCACCGCATAAATCTGCTTTTCCTTCATCAGGCGCATCGTTTCATCGCTGAGCTGAAAAGCGTGATCGATAGAGGCAACGCCCGCTTTGACAGCGTAAAGTGCGCCGGGCTCGCCGGTGCAATGAACGCCGACTCGGGTATGCATCCTGCCGGTTTCTGTTACCGCTGCTTCGAGTTCCGCTTGGGTGTACTGATATGGCGAGACAACCTTGCCGTTAATCAGTTTGTCGCTACCCGTCTCGTAAATCTTGATGAAGTCCGCGCCTTCTTTGAGCTGCTCGCGGATGACGGCGACCAGCTCCGCAGCGCTATTTGCGTAATCGGCGTTGGAAGGCACATGTGAGGCGGGGTTGTAATGGATCGCGTCCTCATGGCCTCCCAGAATGCTGATGGCATTGCCGCTCATGCGCATCCTCGGTCCCGGTATCAGCCCTTTGTCGATAGCATTACGCACGGCGGAATCGGCCGATCCGGCGCCTTCGGTGCCCATGTCGCGCTCGGCCGTGTATCCGGCCATCAGGTCGTCGCGCGCTGCCAGTTCAGCAAGAATAGTGCGCTCCGCCACGGATTCGACGATCGTCTGCAGGTCTTCCGCGCCGGGATGCAGGAAGAGATGCACATGCGCGTCGATGAGGCCCGGCATGAGGGTCTTGTCACCCAGGTCGATGACTTCAGCTCCAGCCGGATGGTTGACAGAAGAGCCTGCTTCCGCGATGTGATTGCCGCGTACCAGCACTTCGCCCGGGGAGACAAGCTTCCCCTGCGCCACATCGAGCAGGTGAGCAGCATGGAGCACCGTAACATGTTCCGGAGCCGCCGGAGTTTGTGCGCCAATCCCTACCGCCTGCACCAATGCCAGAAAGATAGCCAAAGAGAACGATTTTTGGGCCATGCAACCGATACTAGCACGCAGATTTTCGTCTCAACCTTCTGCCCGGATTCCGAGGGCTCATCTCTCGATAAGATCGTGCCGCAACATCCCCGTAACGTTCGACGCTTATGCTTGGGTTCGCCCATATGAGAATCGACAAACACCAAAACGAGCGCTCAGTCATCGTCATCACCGCTGGAATCGTCGCAGCACTGACGATCGCAGCCACGCCCTTCTTGTATTCACAAACGCCACAGGTCCAACCACCGGCGCAACAGCAAGCAGGCCCCGAACCCGATGGCGGCTTCCTGTTGAATACCGGCTGGCAGCTTCACCCTGCGGGAACGACAATTCCGCTTTCGACGCTGCCCATGTCTGTTGCGGCATCACCAGACGGGCAGCGAGTCGCTGTGCTCAACGGAGGATACCTGCCCGCTTCCGTTGATTACCTCGATATGAAAAGCACGGCTAAAGTTTCATCCGTTTCGATCACCGACGGATGGCGCGGATTGGCATTTTCCGATGACGGAACGAAGCTATACGCAGGGAATGGAGCCTACGCCAGTATCTCCGAGTTTGCCGCAAGCGGGAACCAACTCACCCTGTCACGAAAAATTGACTTGTTCCCCGGCGAGCCAAAAGAAACGCTGCATCTGATCGCTGACATCCTACCGATTAAGAACAACCTGCTTGTGCTGGACACCTTACAGGATCGCCTCTTTTACGTCGATTCGGTACAAGGTAAGCTGACCAGTACGATCCCAGTCGCTCCTTATCCCTATGCGATGCTGCTTGCGCCCGATGGCAAGTCCGTATATGTGTCTAGCTGGACCGCCGCAACCGTGGTGCAATATGCCTTGCCTGGCGGCAAAGAATTAGCTCGAATTCCCGTCGGCGCGCATCCGACAGAGATGGTCTGGCTCGCCCATAATCGCCTGGCCGTAGCCTGCGCCAATACCAACTTCGTTTTTGTTCTTGCCAGGAATAAACAAGGCAAATGGCAAACTCAGGAAAAACTCAACCTTGCACTCACGCCAAGACAGCCCGTCGGTATGACCCCAAGCTCTCTGAGCCTGAGCGCAAACCAGCAAACTTTATATATAGCCTGCTCTGACGCAAATGCAATTGCGGTAGCTGACGTTTCGGGGAAAGAAAGCAAAGTTATGGGATACGTTCCTACCGGATGGTATCCCACGACAGTGCGCACGCTGCATGATGGACGACTCCTCGTATTGAATGGCAAGGGCAATGGTTCTCACCCGAATCCAGACGGTCCCAATCCGTTCCGATGGCCCGTGCCAAAAGGTGAGCGCGCCAAGATGGAGTACGCCCCCGCCATACAGACGGGGACCGCCTCTGTCATTAACACTTTTACTTCAAAAGAACTCGACGAATACACGCACACGGTTATCGCCAACTCGCCATATCATGATTCGCTCCTCGATGATGCGAGCATCCCCGCCAACAATCCCATTCCGAGCCGCAAAGGTGAGCCCACACCGATCAAACACGTCATCCTGCTGATGAAAGAGAATCGGACCTACGACCAGGTGTTAGGTGACATGAAAGAAGGCAATGGCGATCCGGATCTGGTTTTATTTGGAGAGAAGGTAACGCCGAACCATCATAAGCTGGCTCGTGACTTTTGTGCTGCTCGACAATTTCTATGTCAATGCCGATGTCAGCGAAGATGGCCTTTACTGGACCACATCTGCCATTGCTCCGGATTCCAATCAGCGCACCTGGCCAATGGAATACGCAGGCCGTACACACGCCGATTATGGAGATACTCTCGAAGGCGCAAGATCGGCTCCGGGAGGCTTTCTCTGGAACAAAGCCGCAGAGGCAGGAGTCTCGTTTTATAACTACGGTTTCTTTGCCAAGAACCTTTCGCACCCGCCGGATAGTGGCATTCAGATTCGCGATGTTGCTGATCCTGTATTGAAGCCACACACCAGCTACTATTTCCGCCAGCATGACCGCTCATTTTCCGATATCAACCGCATCCAGGTTTTCCTGCACGATCTGGCCGGCTGGGAAAAGACTGGCGACATGCCGCAATTAATAGTCATGACGATTGGCAACGACCATACTGAAGGCATGCGCCCTGGCATCCGCTCACCCATCTCCTGCGTAGCCGATAACGATCAATCTGTAGGAATCATGGTCGAAGGTCTGAGCAAGAGTAAATTCTGGGGTTCGACCGCGATGTTTGTTCTGGAAGATGACGCACAAGATGGAGCGGACCATGTGGATTCACATCGTTCTATCGCGTATGTCATCTCACCGTATGTAAAGCGTCACGCAGTGGATAGCACCTTCTACAACACGACTTCGGTGCTGCGAACCATCGAGCTGATCCTCGGGCTGAAGCCAATGACGATGTTTGATGTATCAGCGCGGCCGATGTCAAAAGTATTTACAAATACTCCAGATATGAGTGCTTATGCCAACGAACCACCGCGCGTTCCGCTGGACGTAAAGAATCCAATGACGGGCCCATTGGCAGAGCGGTCGAACAAACTTGATTTTCGTGAATCGGACTTGGCGGATCCACGCGAGTTAAACGATATTCTGTGGCTCGCAATCAGAGGCACCCCACCACCGGCACCGGTTCGCAGTCGGTTCGGCAACTGACGAGCGACTATTTGCTTCAAGATGGGAGCACCGAGTTACATCAATGCTCCATCAATTCCCTCGCCCGCTGAAAGATCTTCAAGAACATCACGGCCGTCAGCACTCCGGTGTTAGTGTTCTGCAGCGAAGGATGATAGGTCGCCAGCAGATGCAGTCCATTGGGCAGCTTGTATTCGGCTCCGTGGCGAAACTCGATGCCGGACCGCGATGCAATCACCCCGGTGCGGATCAGATGGGCCACAAACGCGTCGAAGCCAATCTTGCCCAGGCACACGACCACGCGCAGCCGAGTCAGCAGCGTTACCTCCTCATCGAGCCAGTGGGCGCAGTTGCGTTGCTCCTCCGGAGTTGGTTTGTTGGCCGGAGGCGCACAGCGAACAGCCGCGCTGATCCACATGTCTGTCAATCGGAGCCCGTCATCCCGGCTGTCCGCGTTTGGCTGCGAGGCAAAGCCGGCTTCATACAGGATGGGAAACATAAAGTTGCCCGATCCATCGCCGGTGAAGGGCCGTCCGGTGCGATTCGAGCCGTGTGCCCCGGGAGCCAGACCGAAGACGAGGACCCGCGCCTCGGGGTCGCCAAACGACGGCACCGGCCTGCCCCAATAGCTCCAGTCGCGCCATTGACGCCGGCGAACACGGGCGATTTCAGCGCAGTACTCTCGTAGGCGGGGACAGCTTTCGCAGACGACGATCTGGGAATTCAACGCTTCAAGAGAGCTGGCTGCGCACATCTGTCTATTGTAGGAAAGCGAGGCGCGGCTGAAGTGTCGTAAAATCAGACCGCTTTCAGAAAACCTTTCCCGGCATGGCTTTGACAATCAGGAACGGTGACGAATCAACCCGCTTTTAAGTTCAAACAACTCTGAGGACGCATACATGATGCTCGCTAAACGCGCAATCGCAGGCCCAATCTCAATTGCAGGCTCAATCTTAGGATTGACTATGACTCTTGCTCCATTTGCCCTCGCAGGTCAGGCCCAGGAAAAGGCGGTCAAAGTAAACGGAGAAGACTCCGTCACCCTTTCACGCAAGCCAACGCCGGGAGCTGCCAAACCGGAGTTCACCTCGATCACGGTATTACCCGGCCGCGCGCTCTTGCTGCAGCAGATCACCGCATACTTCCCGGGCAAAGGCAATGTAGACGTGCTCGCCTCGCCCAGTCTCGCCGAATCCGCCGCGATGCTCAATGACAAAGACACAGCGAATGGCGACCTCGCCTACCGTCTCGGCGCAGCGTTCCTCTTCCCTTACCCGAATCGCATTCGCGGACCGCTCTCATCCGACGGCAAGACCCTGACCACGGAGTGGCAGGGTCAAAAAATCACGTTGCCCGCCAACAACATCGGCACCAAGCCCGGCGCGGAACGGCACGCCATGCACGGCCTGATCCTTAAGGCCAAGGTCGAGAACCTGAAGGTAACGCCAACGCCGCAGGGCGGCACGGTCACCGGCACGATTCATGGCGGCAACTTCAATGGTCACTGGCTCTCGAAGACTGACCTCGTAATCACGATCACTCTGACTGCCGACAGCGTTGACGTCTCGATGACCGCTCACAATGTCGGAACGGAGTCTGAGCCGGTCGCGCTCGCCTGGCATCCCTACTTCAACCTGCCCAGCGGAGACCGTAAACAGGCGCGCCTGCATGTTCCTGCCAGCGAAATGGCACAGGTTGACAACTATGACAATGTCTTCCCGACGGGGAAGATTCTGCCGGTAGCAGGCACTCCTTATGATTTTCAGGCTCCGACAGGCAAGGCTCTCGGCGATCAGTTCCTGGACGACAACTTCAGCCAATTCAACAGCAAGACGCTGCCGATCACGGTAACCATCACCGATCCGGCTGCGCACTACGGGGTGAAAATCGAGGGAATGTCTCCTAATATCAAGAGCTTGCAGGTTTACGCTCCGCCAGCGAAGTCGTTTATCGCCGTCGAGCACCAGACGAATCTCGCAGATCCCTTCGGTAAGGAGTGGGGCAAGACTGATACGCACATGATCACGCTGGAACCGAGTAAGAGCACGCAGTGGCATGTGCGACTCAAGCTATTCGTGCCCTGAGCCGCCCACTTTCGCGATTCTCGGAGGGCCCTCATTTCTTCGAGAATCGCGAGAGGTCTGGCTTCCTTCTCTCACATAACAAACCATCCGGTCCTTCTTTACGAGGCCACGTAACCCGTCCGTTGTATCTTCAACTGCCTCCGCTGGTTTGACCGTCCTCGCGAACCCTCTTACCATTAAAAAGAACGTCCCCGGCCCGCAGCTCATCTTGCGGACGCGTCTCAGATTTCCTGAGCGCTTTCTCGCACCTTGAAGGCTTCTCGCGAGCTGTAGCGTAGGGTTCCAAGGGACAAGCAACGGCAAATATCTGAAAGCAATCTGGAAGGCAAAAATTTTGAGTTCCGCAGAGACAGTAGAAAACACCCCCGATTCCAGCGCTTCTCTCCAGCCTGTGGAGAACGAAATCGAAGCCGGCCGCGGCTCCGAGCAATCCGCCCACGAAGGCCACGACCACGATCACAGCCACGAAGGGCACAATCATCCGCCCGCTCCCGTTCTAAATCCCGAATGCGTGCGCGAAGTGAAGATTGAAGCACCCGTCGAAGAGGTGGACAAGACCTTTGCCCGCGTTCTGCGCGAATACAAGAAGCATGCCCGCATCCCGGGCT
>Ga0206964_10311_pt1 | contig 12960 bp, 16 predicted proteins | sample Alteio_BWOrgHeat_25_FD_152980 | JGI IMG/M metagenome (GOLD analysis project Ga0206964, IMG submission 152980) | Enriched cells from forest soil in Barre Woods Harvard Forest LTER site, Petersham, Massachusetts, United States -... | ecosystem: Environmental > Terrestrial > Soil > Temperate forest >...
TGCGCCTCTTGGCAAAGAATATGGACGGAAGCTTTCGATGTCTGATGCACGCAATGCCTTACTGAAGGCGGGTATTCGGCCGGACATAGCAATGGTGCCTGAAGATTTTGATAGGCATCCGGGCCTGTTTAATCACCTTGGCGGCACGCTGGATGTTGAGAGTTGGAGTATTAGGGCGTGGGATCGTTCCGATTATCTAACGCAATGTGCCGCGGCCACTGTGACGGAAGGTGGAGGAAAGTCGCCGCGGTGGTTGGCGTTCCTCGAAAGGATCATGCCAGATCGATTGGACCGGGATTATCTACAGCGTTGGTTTGGCTCGTGTTTGACGGGCTATACGCGGGATCAGGTGTTTACGAACTTTAAGGGGAAGGGCGGCAACGGAAAGTCTGTTCTTATCGAGGTAGTGGCTGCTGTTTTAGGGAACTACGCGCAGTCGGTCCCTTGTTCGGTGTTCATACAGCATAATACTGAACAGCATCCAACTGGGATTGCTACCATGAAGGGTCGGCGTTTTGTCTATACGACCGAGGTGCCAGCGGGAAAGTATTTGAATGAGGATCTCGTTAAGAAGTTGACGGGCGGTGATACCGCGTCGGCTAGGAAGATGAGGGAGGATTTTTGGGATTTTGTTCCTGAGATGAAGATTACGATAGCTGGCAATGAGCAATTGTCGTTGCGGGTTGTTAATGATGCGATCGTTCGCCGGCTTCACGTTGTGCCTTTTGGGGTACGGATAGAAGGTGAGGAGGTCGATAAGCGGTTGAAGGAAAGGCTGTTGTTGGAGAGGGATGGTGTTTTGAATTGGATGGTGGAAGGTTTGGGAATGTGGCTTCAGATCGGGCTAGCGCCGCCGGATTCTGTTACGAAGGCAACTTCCGAATATTTTGAATCACAGGATGTCATTCGGCGGTGGTTGTCAGATAGATGTGATTTAGGGAAGGCGTTTGAAGAGCCGTCTTCGGTTCTCTTCTTTGATTGGCAGGTTTGGAGTGAGGGCGCGGGCGAGCCTAAAATTTCACAAACAGCATTCGGAACTATTTTGGAGAACCGCGGATTTACCGAACGACGAGGGTACACTCGTTTTCGTAAGGGCCTTCGTTTGAAGAAATCATCGGAGGCTGCTGGGGTAGTGGTATTGCCAGGAAGCGGTGTTCAGCCCGCCCCCAGCCCCCCTCCAGTCGATAGCGAGGGCGGCGCGTCCGCTAAGCCGGAGCGGGGCCGGAAACCGTTTCGGTTTGACAGTTAATTAGTCATGTCGGGTACGTCGGGTCTAAAGGTTATGCCCCTAGGGCGGCACGCCTGCTAATTTAAAGTTTCGTAGCGGTTCTATACGTACAGTTAAGGCTTAGACCCGACGTACCCGACGCGATTTAATTGTAAAATTCTCCGTCGGTCGGCGTGGTTAGCCGACGCGGCTCGTCGCAGGGTCGGTTTTTTGCCCTGGACGGCGGGTGGAGGTTTAGTTTTGGATTTGTTTCGGAGGTGAGGGGTGAGATTGTGCGTGTTATTCATTTCATGGTTCCCACAACGTAACAGAGGAACCGATTTCAAATAGACGCGTCTCCTGGCCGGGCCTTGCGCGCCCTGCTTGCCGCCTGCTCAAAAGAAAAGAGGAAGCCGAAGCCTCCTCTCTTCAAAACGCCCCTAGCCCTAGGGGCGATTACGCGCTGAGCGCCGCCTCCATCAAGGCACGCGCGTCCACGCCCTGCGCCTCGGCCTTCGCCTGCCAACGCTTGAGGCGACGAGTCCATTTAGCGCGGGCCTCGGCTGCCGGGTCTACCTCCACAGGCGCTGGGGCCTCGGCCTTAGCCTTCCGCCCGCGCTTGCTGGAAGGCATTGCCGTGTGAGCCTCCACCGGGGCCAGAGGCGCGTGGGAGTCTGTGAGGGTCACTACAGGGCCAGAGACGGCCGCAAGACCATGAGGAATATCTTGGGCCGGAGCGGAAGCCTTCTTGGAAACAACCTTCTTTGACTTAGCCATCTGAACTCTCCTTTGTTAATGACAACCTCAAGTTGCATTGACTAGGAGAAGATCGAAAGGACTATTCTTCCTCCAACCAGGAATACTTGCCTCTGAAAAAGCCCCTGGAAAGCCGCGCTCCTGCCCCTCACAGGCCCTGTCGGCCGGGGCCGAGGAGAGGCCCGACAGGCACCTTAAGTTAGCTAAACCTAAGGTCCGGCTTTAGGCTCCTGGTAACTGAAATCATCTTGAGGGTAACTGAGTGGGAGAGCACTGGCGGGGGTTCGCATGTCAACTTGCAACTCGTTCGTGTACATGCAAGTTCCAACTCGTTCGTGTACGAACAACGAGTAAACCGGTGATTGTGCAACCTGACGCACGAGGGCTGGGGCCTTGTGGGCTGGCTAGCACCGGCCCCCGCCCCAGCCAGCAGAGGCCCCCGCCGGAGGGATTCTGTGACCTCCCCTACAGGCATCCGCGGACCAGGCATGGGAGGGTTAGCGCCGGAGGGTGCCCCTGGCGCCGGGGTGGTCACGGGACTTAGTTTAATTTCGACGCAGTCCATTGGATGCAGGCGATCGGAGGGGCGACGGGTAGCCGCAATTTGCGCCGGGCCGGTGCTGTCCTCAGGGATCAATGACAGGCCCCCTTGCTGGCGCTGCACCTCCCACCCCGCCCCCGCGTCACCGGGCTAGCTACCGAAGCCAAAACGGACCGCAGTCCCCCGCAAACGCCCTACAAACCGATTACTCCCGGTTGTAGGCACCGCCCCCGACCCCCGGCCGGTCCGGACGCAGCGGGGCGATACGGGGTTCTTTAGGGGCGGGCTCGAAAACCTTTGCGGACCCAAGAAAAACCAATTCCCACCAGAAGAAATACGAATGGGATCGATGCAACAACAACTATGGTCAGATAAAGAGCCTCCAGACGTTCACGGTAAACAATGGAAGTGATCCTTCGCAGTATTATTTCGCTTGTGATTTCTCCTTCATTGAAAACGTCTAGCGTACCTCGTTCTAGTGACCAGCCGCTTGGTCCTAACCATTGAACACCAACTTGGCTAACGAGTTTGTCTTTTGCCAACCCTTCGATATTCAGTAGCGACGGCCATGTATTGTCTTCACAGATTTTCCCGGATCGTGCCTTCTTCTGAGTGTCTTCAACGTGGGCTTTTTGATCGGGTGGAATTTTCTCCGCAACACTCACACTGGCAAATGAAAAACAGACGGCAGGCAACCAAATCTTACTATAACCATAGACGGCCCAGCCAAAGAACCAGATCGTTGAAAGAAAGAGCCACAGCCTCCACCAACCTCTATTCATCGATTGTTCCAATCCATGTTCCCCAACGAACCATCGCGCCATCCCTAAGCGATGCCCGCGATGATCATCATGCCGCTACGATTCCGCAACCGAAAACCGACCCTGACGCTTGTCGGACACTCACAGCGCTGGCAAGGTACAGGGAGGCGGGGGAGCAATCAGTGGATTTTCATCTAGAGCGCGGACTCCGGTTGCACACCGAGCCGAAGCACAAAAACCTCCACAAGTGGGCTATCAACGAGATCGACGCCGAAGGCGAGCCGATCGGCCGCGATCAAATCCCATGGGAATGGACGTTGTATTTCACTGCAACGTCGTGCGTGCTTTCCGACAGCATCGACATCAGCCAGACAATCAAGTTCAAATTCAAAGTTACCGAACAGGATGGGACGGTCACAGAGCGGGAAACCGGTGGCACGGAAACGATCGATCGACAGCAGACCATACAAGTAAAGTTGCGCTCGGGTGACTCACGGGCCGGTTACGGCCACAAGGAACCAGCAACGTTCAAGATGTTCGGCACCGACCGCTCGATCAAGAACTTCCAACTGAATATCGTTCAGCTTACCGACCCCGCCGAACAGGAACTATGTAGGGCATGGGGCTGTCCATCCTACACAAGCGAGGGTGCCGACTTCATAGAGGAGACAATCGATGACAGCTTCATTTTCTATGTTGCGGTAAAGCCCGAAGCTTTTGCCCGCTATGTTGAGAAGATCACTAGTGGCTCAGTGGACGAGATAGTGTTCAGGGTTGGAAAGGTCGACGGCTTCTATTCTGAGTGGAGTCCTTCATGGGCCACTGACAGGGTGAAGATTCTGACCGCAGATAAGGAACACAAACTCACTGCACCGCCCGACTCTCAGCTTGAGCCTCCACGCCTGGGCCAGGTAGGTGAGTTTGCACTGTTCATCAATCGAAAGCTTGAGTTTGAAGAGGGCGTGAACCCCACGCCTGACGAGTTGGACAATGAGACGAAGCGGACAGTCTCAAGGACAAAGGCTTCGACGGTGGTGGACCCGCAGATGTTGAAGATGATGCGATCGCTAAGACGCGCTGCGTGGTTCGTCGTAGGGCTTCTGACACTAATCTTCATTGTGACGTTGTTGCGGCGCTAGAACAGCAGGTTTGGCAAGCACCAAGATGAGCGACATTCCCAAATTCACTCTGTACGGAGAAGGCGACGCGGCAATAGAGCAAGCTATTCAGCCAACGCTCGCCCTTCGGGGCTGGAACGAACTAACCAACTCCGAAAAGGAAATTGCTTTTAATCAGCTTGAGAACGCGGGGTGGCTAGGCAAAACGAACGAGATCCTGGCAACAATTCGTTATCTAAATTACCGATTCCTTCGCACGTGTCCTGGTAAGAATGTTCACAAGGCCCCAGGCGACGATGTTAGCTTGCGCCGAGCGGCCATGAAGGACTTTGCTGAAATTTTCCTGAACGAGAAGAACGAAGCTCTAGTATTGCTGATGCTGAGCAAGTTTGCAGAGCGTAATATCGGTACTGATTGGCTAAAAATGGCAAAGGATAGGGAGGGGGAGAAGCGGACAGAGTGTGTAGACAAGGCATTCTACTTCTTCGATCGTTTAGGAAACTGCCTCGACCACATTTTCGAACAGTTCGCAGTCAATCAGCTCGTCACACGTAACGGATTCGTACCACGGCAAGACGATAAGATTACGGAGCAACTCTACAAACCTACGCTTATCATTCTTGCTGACCCGAAGTGGACAACGGTAAGCGCAGATCTTTCAGAAATGTTCGTTGACTACCGGGAACAGCGGTACCCCGAAGTCATTACCAAGGCCCACACCGCCGTCCAACGGTTCTTACAGATCAGCGCGGGGGAAGAAGGCAGGAGCGGAAAAGGCGAACTATCTAAATTGGTGGCAGAAGCAAAAGCCCAGAATATCATTCCCACCAATCGCTTCATTGACCCCGTCATTACGGCAATTTTCAAATACATACCTTCTGAGCGGGCCACCAACAGCACGGCCAAACCGGCGCTCAAAGACACGTCTCCATCGGAAGCGATGTTGATGATGAACGTTGTGATGATTCTTCTACAGTTCTGCCTTCAGAACATGAAATAGGTACACCTACTTCCGCCCTGGAATGACGGTCATAGCCCAGCGATGCAACGCAAGATTGCTCATTCACTAATTGCTGCCGCTCTCCTCGGCATAGGAGTTGCGGGAGCGCAAATGACCCTGTCGTCGTCAGAATACGTGCCGGCGTGGAAGATTGTGATGATCATTAGCTTTGTCGGCGCTCTTGTGTTCGGAGTGTTTGCTGTACGTGACTGGATACAAGGCGAGGAAACGTCAAAAGCCGAACCCAATCTCCGCCTCGCAGTGCTAGTCAAAAATCGCCTGCCGGGTGGCCCCTTCATGGGAGATGACGTTCCTGAAGGCAGGTTTACCGAGTTGAGTTCTCTATTCCATGAAATCCGACAATCGGCACGGCTGGGAAAGCTGACGGTATGGGGCCGAAAGGATTCTCCCATCGGTCAGGAGCGCATTCCCCTGTCTGATGTACCCCCTGATTTCTGGGAACACGGAGAGATAGATATATTGGGATACCTGCGCGGCGGTGAACATGAACGAGGCACAGCAACGCTGGACCCCTTCAAGGGAAAAACCGAATACACAGATCTGAGGCTGAATAGCCGCCAAGTTCGGCACGCAATTCCTCGTTATCGCTGGCCGAAGATCACATTTGCCATGCCCTTCAAGCTGGAAAAACGCAGCTAAACATCATTGCCTCGAAAACACCGCCGCCTGCTTCACCTCAAAGTTAACCAGCGAAAGCGCCCGCTCGACCGTTTCCCAATCAAGCGGGCGGCCATCGAACTTCTCTACGATCATGTGAAGCAAGGCGTCCTTCAGCGCCTCCACGCCAACAGGCTCCACCGGCTCAACAGGCCGAACCGCCCCCTTGCGCTTTGCCATGTTCAACTCCGCTAGCTCACGCCCTCCGCCCGCGCTCCTCAGGCTGGCACCGGGGCGACCTCCATCACAGACACAACCCCCGCTCGCAAGCTCGCACTTGCCTTTGCCTCCTGATAGCATCCTCCCCAATAGGGGGATCTGGATGGCCGTACCGGGAAGATCGCTCAACAACATGGACCTGAGGACTCCAGGCCAGAGAGAATTTGTCCAAGAAGTTGCACGAGTAGTCGAAGACGCGGGCTTCAAAACAGAGCCCGAAATAAACCGATCCTTCGATCTTTCCTTCTACGCCGTGAACGGCGACCGCATCGTTGTCGACTGCGGACTGGCTGTGAATCCTGTTAGCTCCAGAAATCAAATCGATCATTGGACTCAACGGCTACTGGTTGCGCGGCCGGTGATCAAAGAGACGCTCGTCGTAAATCATTCTTTTCCAAGTCGACTCCATGACTTACTACGTGGACGCGCCGGCATAGAGCTCGTCGAGTACAAACGCCTGCCGCAGTGGCTGGAGCGCTACAAGGTGTCGCCCAAGCGCAAGCGCCCAGCACGCACCGCTCGCATCGCAACAAATGTCAAAGCGAACCGAGACCAAATACTAATAACCGCTGAGGCGCTGGCGCTTCAGATCGACGACAAGATCACCGAGCTCAAGGACCAAAAGCCAAACTCACCTGATGCAATCGACGCGCGTGATTCGGAAATATCCGACTACCAGGCCCTCAAAACACAAGTTGAAGATCTGAAGAAGGCGGTAGCCAAGCTGACCGCGTCAGCTAAGAGCAAAGAACACGCGGCCAAAGCGGCAATTTCCTTTGTTGATGGCGTCCAAGACTGGTGGAACAAACGGCACGCGGACTTTCTCGACAAGTCAGCGGGGTGGGGACTCGTACTATCGGCCGTTGGAGTGTGTTCCCTGATAGGCGCTCATCCAATGGTAACGGCCACTGTTGCCGCAGTGGTGGGTGGAAGGTCCGCAGCGAAGGCTTTGAAAGATGCCATCAAGGTCAACGTCAACTGATGAAGTCTTCGATGTTCAAGCACTTCCCTCTATCTGTCGCTCTCACACTCATCATTCTCGACCCCGCACAAGCAGGGGAGATCAAGACAGTGATCTTGCTTGAAATCGCGGGCGGTACACCGATCCAGTGTCTTCGATCCCCGGATGAAAAATCTATGCAGCAATGCATGGCACTCTCGGAACATAAATCGAGGACCCTTCGCAGTGAGGTATTCGTCGAGATGAGACTCGATCCAAATTGCGCGGGCATGGGCTTCGCTAGGGATTTTAGCGATTTGGAAAAAAGTTTCGGTCCGATGCAAGAAAACGACTTCATCAAAGCGTGGGTGTTAGATTTACCAGCAACAAATGAGAAAGAGTGGTGGCTGGCTATCCTGATTATCAACGGCAAACCTGGCCCTGTCTCCATGAATGGAAAAGCAGCCAACGCCAAAGAGCTCGCACACAAGCTCTGCTACATCATCCACCAAGAGAAGATCACACGGCGATAGCTGACCGGCACGCCCGTTACTTCCGCCCCGGGATCACAATCAATTTCCGTTGCCCGGGACAATTGCCCGCGCCCCCTTGGCAGTCACCCTCACTAAGTGCCTACCAGGCGCTAGCTCGATCCAACCCTGATCGACCGCGTACCCAAGTTCATCAACTTCGCTAGCCTTCACAATCACATCGAGCGAAGACCAAAACCCCAACCGCGAAAACCCACCCCGCGAACCCTCGGCGTGAAGTCTACGAACAATGGCTAGTGCCCGCGTGTGCTTATTCAGCAGCCATCTCCCCATCCCCACAAATCGCCCCTACCTTACCTCCGCGGACACATGTCCCACTCGATCCGAATCCCACTCTGCCGCAAGCACCATCCCCGCCGACCTAGCTCCACACGAGCAACATCGCGCGCATGGCAAGCATTCTGACCCTCAACCGAATCAACAGGCAGCTTTCGACAAGCCGAATGCAACTCCTCCCACCGCCTTTGCAACCCGGCAATATCCCCCAGCGGAACAAGAGGCCCTTCATCATCCAATGGAGGCGCCACAGCCTGAGCCAGCAAAACAGCCAGCACTAACATCACACCGTCCTACCTCGGCTTACAGGCCTCCCGCTGGCAAAGTGGCACGGACAAATAAGCGGCAAGGCGGAGATTGATAAGGCGAATGCCGCCATCACAGGACCTAGCCCGCCCGGCTTGGCTGATGTCCGCTTTTGGGTGCGAGATCATCCAAGCGCATAGCGGGAGACGTGATCACTCTGACGCGTCCCACATCGCAAAGGCAATGATGACGATGGGGATCATGAAGAGGAGGTAGTCTTTCCAATCAAACGGATTGCGCGGAACGTCCATCTCCAGCGCACAGTCTTCTCGCTGCTCTTCGACGGCAAACTGTTTGGTCAATTCGACACGTGCATGATCGTGGCTCTTCATGATCCGCTCCCTGAATGCGATCCTGTTCCCCCTTCGTTACAGCTAGACGCCGAGTTCCAATCGGACGCCCGATCTTGATTCAGACATACTGCAAACGCACACTTACTGCAATTTGAAACGACTGGGCGGGGACGCGAACGAAGGCCGCTTTAGGCTGCCCTGGGAGCGGACATCCCCTAGTCATCTCCCACCCACTCCCGGCACCCGGCCAATCGCCCGCGCTAACTCCGCCCTCCAGTCATCAGCCTCAGATGACCCAACCACAGGCCAGGGCAACACCCCGGACACAGCAGGCCCCGAAGGCATCACTGGGATAGGCCGCCGCGACACGGGAAGCAGACCACTACCCAAACCGAGAATAGGTCCCGGCGACAGAACAGACGTATGCATCACAACCCCATCTACGTTATACCATCTAGGGTTGTGTTTACCGCGCTAAGCCCCCTCCCGATATAAAATCGTCGGTCGGTTCCACCTGAACCCCTCAAGGTTTTTTAGCGTCAGGAAAAGCTCTTTTTTAAAGCTCTACCGAAATTCATCCTTTACAAAAATATTCAATCAGGGGTAGCATACCGGCTGCCCTTTGACGCTGGCCTATTTCCTCCGGGAAGTTGGCCGTCCTCACGGACTTCGTCGGGCCCCTAATCACAACGAGAGATAGCCATGAGCAACTCTCAAGCCGCCCGCCTGAAACGTAGAAGGCAGCTAGAGAAAGAGATGGAACAGTGCGATCTGCACTTCCCAAGCAAGATTAAAAGGATAGTTGAAGTTCCTATTGCCACCGCGGAAGGGATTCTAGAAAACCCCCGCGCCATCAGCCCCATTGTACGAGGCACGGCTGCGAAGCAACTGAAGAACGCCATCGCCTCAGTCTCGGGCTATCGCAACATGCCTATCTACAGGATGAACAAGCTCATCAGGCTGCTGAACGACAGAGGCGTGCCCTACCCCTGGAAGCCCCTCCCACCTAAATCCCACGATGAAGAGGTATTGGAAGTAGTTGACGACATTCTCAGACAACAATTCCCATACTTACGCCACGATGACTGCACGCCTATCGCCCGCCGTCTCCTGGCCCTGTTACACAAGACATTTACGATCATGCCCCCTGAGGCGCGCAAGCAGATCGCAAAGCTTGCGACGTTCGTTCCTGAATACAGGCCCGAGCCAAACTTCCTCGAACAGTTCGAAGAACACCTGTCGCTCGGAGAACAGCTAGACAGGTTGGATAAACACTTCCGCTACCAACAAGCCGTTCAACTGCTCAACGCCAAGCCAGCAGGCCACGCCTAATGGAGCTTTCCACCCACGAAATCCGCGCCCTGCTGAGACGAAGGCAAGAGGCCGAGTACATGAGGGATTGGGAAAAGCTCAACCAAATCGAAATCGAAATCGCAACAAACATTATTTCCAAAAACTGGCCGAAAATCCCCGCCTTCAAAACCGTTCAACTCAAGGTCCTAGACAAAGCAACCGGCACTTTCATCGAATACACAGACAGCACTGCCACAATGTTCCGAGCCTAACCGCCCCTCAGATGACCACGCTAATCGGCGGTCGCCCTCATCGCCGCCATCATCCTCGCTCTCATCTTCACGGAGTAGAAAATGTCAGACCTTGAAAACGTCAACATCACTTCCGAGCCCGTCTCCGAAGGCCCTCAAGTATCGCTGTCCGAGCGTCGCAAGAATTATACCGACTGGATCGATTCCGGTCGCAAATCCGCGTCCCCAATTTCGAGGGCTGTCCATCGAGTTGATGACGGGCCTGCGAGCCTTAACCTCGCTGCCAAGAGGGCTGAGGCAGAGCAGAGAGCAAAATCGCACCTTATTAGCCCAATCGAGCCTGGATCGGTCGCTAGGACTGATCAGGGTGAAGATAAGCCTGATGCCAGTGATGAAGTTCGCCTGGGGTTTGGCAGGGCATTGCTTGCCAAGGCCGAAGGCGCCAGTCCTGAAACCGCCGCACTGATTGCTAATGCCGCCGCTGGAATGCTTGGGCCTCTGGTCAGGGCTGATGACGCAAAGAAAGATGAAGACTTGAAGAATACGGTCATCAATCAAGGCCCCGTGAAGCGCGGATCGAGCCCTGGCCCCGCGACGGCTAAGAAGGATGATGACGAAGACAACGATGGGAAGGAACGTCGGCTGACGGAAGGTGATGAAAAGCCGGAGCCGACGTTGAGGGAAGTGATGGACGCCCTCGGCAATCTCGGCAAGCGCATGGATAACCTTGAGAAGAAAGATGATGACGATGATGACGATGACTCGGGTTCAGAGGACAATCCTGTGAATGCCGCTCCTCTTGGAAAGGGCGAAGGCATCCCCAAGCAGCTAGCGGCGGATGCTACTCGAGCCCGCGCCGATAACTTCAAGTGGCAGAAGAGAATGGACACGATCGGCAAGGTGACTTGGCAACCTGAAACCCAGGACCTCTTTTCCAAGTTCCAGGCCCGCGCGGACACGGTGTACGGCTATCATGGGGCGCAAGCGCCGAAGCCGTTGAACGGCGAGACCTTGAACGCCTATCGGTGTCGGCTGCTGACGCCATTCTTGCCGTATTCACCTGCCTTCAAGCGGGCGGACCTGCGAGTGTTGGCGGTCGACCCGGCTGGTTTCAATCATTCTGAGGAAGTGATTTTGGCTGACGCTACTGCCGAAGCCCGAAACCCCACGACTGTTCCGCTAGGCCATCTTCGTATGCGTTCAGAACAGCGCGGGGGCCACACCTATACTGAGTTCTTTGGAAGGCCGAAATCCTGGATGGCTTCGTTTGCACCAGCCGGCAAACGAGTAAAGCGCATCGACCAACAGAACGAAAACGGCATCGTGGTTAAAAATCTTTGGACCTCACCCTACTAACGCTCACGGTTGCAGGCATGTTCGCGTGAGCGCTGGCGCGCCGGTCGCTATCCTCGTTTCGGCGAGGAAGGGTCACTCCACCCTGCCGTGGCGGCCGGCGCGCCTTTCTTCTCGCGGGTTTGACGAGATCCGCGCGTTGTGAAGAGCGCAACCAAAGCACGGGCGCAGCATTTTTGCTGGGCTTTACCTGCTGCTACACAACGATAAGATATGCGACGCCATCGACACCATCGGCAAGAAGGGCGTGCTGCTGCTCGGTCGGTTCACCGAGAGCAGGACCAAGGACCTGGAGCGGCTGCCGAAAGAGCTTCGCAAGCCGATCGTCTTCAACTTCGACAAGCCGGAGACGAAGGAACTTCACCGAGACGGTCAGGCTGCTCGCCGGCCTGTCCCGCTTCCCTGATCGCGGGTTCTCCCACCGCGTCGTCGAAGACTATTTCGACAATCTTCCCGAGATCGACTTCCTTAGACGGTCGGGTAAAGGCTCGCCGTTGAGACTAGGCCACTGGACCAAATCGGCCGTTTGGTAGCCATCAAATTCAACGGGCAGGTCTGTTGCATCAATTCTCACTGGAATTAGAACTTTGCGTCTTGCGGCACGCCTTGCTTCATTTCGCACCCAATCGCTGTCGATCGAGTCCCGTGACCAAACCACCACCACTATCCGCGCTGTGTTCAAATGAACTCCGATATAGTCATCCCACCTCATGCCGATCGGAATCTCTCGGTCCCAAAAGACTTTCCAACTCTCAGCGGTTAGCGCCTTAACAATAAGCTCCACGCGCTCCACATCCTGACGCGCATAGCTAATGAAAATGTCATACGTTTCCTTGTCGGGGTTCGCAACTTCTCCTCTCCCGGCATGCGCTTCGGCCACAGTTGTTGCGTCTCTTTCCAGCTCAAACGCGCGATTAGGAGGTCCCCGGTACCTGGAGAGCTCGGATGGCAAAGGAGGGGGTGGGCGTGGGTCGATTTCCGACAGCTTATTTAGTCGATCTCTAATAAGGAATGCGAGCTCTCGTATGCGCCTAGCTGGGCGGTCGTTGAAACGACCATTTTGAAATATTACCTCTCGGCTGCCGTTGACCGTGAAGTCTGCGAAGGCATAGTCGCCGCCTTCCGACTTTAGTTCATTGAACTTCCCTTCTTGCTTTTGCCTCGCCCACCAGACGACCGCCTCTGCGTCCATGATCACGGGGACAAACACAAGCCGCCTTTGAACGTGCTGAGCCTGCGATCTCCAAAATTCAAATAGAGTAAATTCTTTCCGTATATAGTACTTCGAAATGAACAGGATGACCGCGTTTGAGGAATCGATTTGCGTCTTCAACCACTCCTCTTTTGGGCCGACATTCGCAGTATCGCTATAGTCAACTAGGCTAACGTCACGTCCGATTGCGTCGTTAAATACGGG
>Ga0206964_10314_pt1 | contig 12904 bp, 18 predicted proteins | sample Alteio_BWOrgHeat_25_FD_152980 | JGI IMG/M metagenome (GOLD analysis project Ga0206964, IMG submission 152980) | Enriched cells from forest soil in Barre Woods Harvard Forest LTER site, Petersham, Massachusetts, United States -... | ecosystem: Environmental > Terrestrial > Soil > Temperate forest >...
TCATTTGGACTTTTGCCACCCGGCACGATCAGCGATCTGACAGCAGCACAGAAGAAGCGGCTCGTGGAGTATCACATTGTCGTCGATCGCGAAGTTGATCCGGATGCCATCATCGCGGGTAGTGTCACCGCTCTCTCAAAAGACATGCTCAATTTCACTGTCCTCAGCAGTGGCGGTGTCCGCATCAATTCCTCGTCCATCATTAAAACGTACAAGGCGACCAACGGCATTGTGTATTTGATCAGCGGAGTACTCATCCCACCGACGCAATAGGAGGCAGTTCTTTGCAATCACTGTCTTTCGTGGCACAGTGCTTTTAGTTTGGAGGAAAAAATGGAGGCCAGCGGACTACACTGGAGCAAACGCGCACGATTGATGTATCTGCGAAAGAAATTCAGCGGACGTAGCGGAGCAGTGCTTTTCCAAAAGGTTGTAGAAGCCCATAGAGAACTTTCTCTGACTCAATTCCAGGATCTGCGTAACTTGCGACTTGATTTTTGTGAGCGATCTGTTATCGAGGACGAGTTCGGCGTACGAAAGAGTTTGTCTCTTGCGGTGTGCTTGAGACATATGAACACGGCAATCGCATGGGGGAGCATTCACCTCAGTGGCGATTCTGTCGTCCTCGATCACGTATATACGAATTCGTCGGGCAAGATCGAAAGTCGCGTCATTCGCTTGGAAATGCTCTTCGTTGTGTCGCTCATCGAGGCACTTCACGATGCGACGTGGTGCAGGTCAGTGCGTATTTCCAGAGTGTATGCAGGGGCGATATGCGAAACCTTCGGCATCACACGGTCGGTAAAAGAATCGCGGCTCGATGTCGTGGCGCGGGAGCTCAAGTTTCTAAAAAAATGGACGTCGTACGAATACGACTTAAGGCCGACTACTGCGTAGTGTCGGCCTTCTATTTTGCGGATTTTTTGCTAGTATTCCCGCAATGAACGGTATTCATGTTGAGCTATCTCCGGCGGTCCTCACGACCATTGCTGGTATTCCCATCACCAACACGCTCGTTACGAGCTGGGCTGTGATGCTGATCCTCATTACTGTCGGAGTATTGGTGAGCCGCAATATCTCGCTCATGCCGTCGAAATTCCAAACGACTCTCGAATGGGCGTTCGGCTATGTGTACGACTACGTCACCGAAGTGCTCGAGAGCAGGGATCTTGCGCGCAAGTATTTTCCTTTTCTGATGACCATCTTCCTTTTCATTTTCCTCTCCAATCTTCTGGAATTCACACCGGGCGTAGGCTCGGTAGGTTGGTTCAAGGGCGAGGAATTTACCCCGCTTTTCCGAAGCGTCAATACGGATCTCAATGTCACGGAGACACTCGCGATCATCGTCTTCACCGTCGTCGAGATCGCCGGCTTTGCGGTGCTCGGGACGAAGGCATATCTCAGCAAATTCTTTGTCAATCCTTTTAAGTCGGCCATGGGCACAATGGTCGGTATCATTGAGCTCATCGGCGAATTCGTCCGCCTTATCTCACTCAGCTTCCGACTCTTTGGCAACATCCTCGCAGGGGAAGTGCTCATTATCGTCGCGACGTATTTCGCGCCGTATTTTGGCCCCGTTCCGCTCATGATGTTTGAGCTTTTCATCGGTTTCCTGCAGGCCGCTATTTTTATGCTTCTCGCGCTGTTCTATATAAAACTCGCGATCACAGAAGCGCACGACGATTCGCATTAAAGAAAGAGCCCCGCGATTGCGGGGCTCGAGGAGAGTGCTCACCTCTCCGGTGGAATGAAAGTCCACTCGTCAGGAGTGGTTGCCAGAACAGTTCGGACGGCCACGACGCCCTCCTTGACGACTTCGTGCACAGTGAAGGCATATCCAGACATGTCACCACGAATGACATCGCCTTTCTTCAGCTTTTTGAACTCGTCCTTAGACATCGACATCGATAGATCCTCCTTCAAGGTTAGCCGCAATGTTTATATAACAATGTACGCAAAAAGCAAGTTACCTGCCAAAGTGACAGTCATATTTTATTGAATCAAAGGCATAATGTGATAGTATATGGCGGTCGAATGCAACATTAATCATCTAATTTTAGACAACATGGACGCAGAAACAGCAAAAATAATCGGCATGGCGCTTGTCGTCGGTTTGGGCGTTATCGGCCCGGGTATCGGCCTTGGCATTTTGGTCGGCCGCGCGCTCGAGGCGATCGGTCGCAATCCGGAGGCTTCCGGTAAGATCCAGACAACGATGTTCATTGGCATCGCCGTTACTGACGCTTTGGCGATCTTTGCCCTGGTCATCGGCTTCATCATCAAATTTACGTAATTTTTTGCGCTGTGCGTCGTTGCGCTGCATTTGACAGCGCTCACCGTACGACTTTGTACGGCTCGCTCATCAAATTTGCGCGCCTAGCACAGCATCAAAAAATAACGTAAATTAAATCAGAATCTATGTCGGATCTATTCGCAGTCTTCGGTGTTAATTGGAAACTCCTGATAATTCAGGCGTTCAATTTCGCCGTGCTTCTCGCGGTACTTTCGTATTTCTTGTACCGTCCGATCTTGCGTATCATCGATGATAGGCAGAAGAAGATCGCAGAAGGCGTGCGCACTGCCGAGGAGGCAGATGGCAAGCTCGCTGAAGCCAAAGGAAAGAGCGAGGACATGATAGGGCACGCCGCGCGTGAGGCCGAAGGCCTTGTAGCTGCAGCGAGAAGTCGCGCTTCCGAGAGCGCCGCGGAAATGCAGCGCGCTGCGGAGGCCCGCGCAGAAGCTACGCTAAAAGACGCGCAAGCTCGCGCAGAAGAAGCGCAGCGACTCGCGATCAAGGAGAGCGAAAAGGATATCGCGCGCGCTGCCATGCTCGCGGCGGAAAAAATTCTCCGACAAAAAGCCTAATGTATGGAAAACGCGTACGCACAAGTCCTCTGGCGATTGATACAAGCGGGAAAAACACCGCATGATGCCGTGATCGCATTACGCGCGGTTCTTGTCACTGATGGTCGTGAAGTGCTTTTGCCGCGTATAGGCAAGGCATTCGAGCGCATCGCAAGGCGAGAAATGGCAAAGTCGCGCATCACCCTTTCGATAGCAAGGGAGAAGGACGAGCATCACGCAAAAGCTGAAGCGAAAAATGCGCTCGAGAAGCTCGGACTCTCCGACAAGGATATCCACGTGCAGATAGATGAGGATCTTATCGGCGGCTGGCGCCTGGAGGGGGGCGAATACCTTGTGGATGAGAGCTATCGCAAGCACCTACTTTCAATATATAATCGGTCAACTAACGAATAATTATGAACAGCACCATCGTAGAGAAAATTCTCAAAGAGATCGAGCACTATGCGCCTGCGCATGAGGGCGAGCATGTCGGTCGCGTCACCGCAGTTGGCGATGGCGTTGTGGCCATCGATGGGCTCTCCAAAGCTGTCATGAGCGAGATCATCGCCTTCGAGGAGACCAAGGACAAGAAACTTGCCCATGCGATGGAAGCGCAAGAGGTGATCTACGGACTTATTTTGAATCTTGAAGAAGACGGCGTGCGTGCAGCGGTGCTCGGCGATACCGCGCGCGTGAGCGAGGGCATGACAGTCAAATCGACCGGCAAAATTCTATCCGTCCCATCCGGTGAAGAGTTGCTTGGCCGCGTGGTGAATGCGCTTGGCGAGCCTATCGATGCGAAGGGTCCATTCAAAAATGTAACGATGATGTCTGTGGAGCGTGAAGCATATGGTGTCATCGATCGAAAGTCGGTCTCTGTACCGATGGCGACCGGCATCAAATCCATCGACGCGATGATACCGATCGGTCGTGGTCAGCGCGAGCTCATCATCGGCGATCGCAGTACCGGCAAGACGACCGTCGCCATCGACACCATCATCAACCAGCGCAATGAGCCAGCAGAAAAGCGCCCGATCTGCATCTACGTCGCCATCGGCCAGAAGGAATCCAAGACCGCGCGAATCGTCGCGCAGCTTCGCGCAGAGCGCGCTCTCGAATACACGATCATCGTCGATGCGCCGGCTTCCGCTCCGGCAGCACTCCAGTTCCTCGCACCATTTGCGGGCGTCGCGATGGGCGAATACTTCATGGATAAAGGACGCGATGTCCTCATCATCTACGATGACCTCTCCAAGCAAGCCGTTGCGTACCGCGAGCTCTCGCTCCTCCTTCGCCGCCCGCCGGGCCGCGAAGCGTACCCTGGCGACATTTTCTACTTACACTCACGCTTGCTCGAGCGAGCCGCGCGACTCTCGGACGCCAAAGGCGGGGGATCTATCACAGCACTCCCGATCATCGAAACGCAGGACGGCGACGTCTCCGGCTACATCCCGACCAATGTCATCTCCATCACCGACGGCCAGATCTTCCTTATCTCTGAGCTTTTCAATAAAGGCATTCGCCCCGCGATCGACGTCGGCATCTCCGTCTCGCGCGTCGGATCCAGTGCTCAGACCAAAGGAATGAAAGCCGTTGCAGGCACGCTCAAGCTGGAGCTTGCGCAGTTCCGTGAACTCGAAGCCTTTATGCAATTCGCACAGGATCTCGATAAGGCCACTGCAGATCGCATCGCTTCAGGTCAGCGTATGGTGGAGGTCTTGAAGCAAAAGAACGGCGCACCGATGCCGGTAGAGATGCAGGTCGCAGTCCTCTTTGCAGCGCAAAAGCAGCTTTTCGCCGACGTCCCTGTCGCGCGAGTCACCGAGACCGAGGCGAAGCTCGTCGCATTTCTCGATGGTCAGGCATCGGGTGTGCTCAAGGAGATCAAGACGAGCGGCGCACTCTCGGACGACCTCAAGGCCAAGCTTGCCAAAGTCTTTGAAGAATTCCGACTTGCTCACACTGAATTGTTCGCCGCCAAATAATATGGAAGGAGGTCTTGAAAAACGACCGACGGTAGGGAAGACTAGCGCGGAAGAGATCTACGATCAGAAGGATGTGCTCGCTAAGGATCTCGGGGATGGCCTCACAATGAAAAAAGCTCTTACCGAGCGATACAATGCGCTCGCAGCGGATCATGATCGACTCGCGCATGAGCTCAAGACCGTGAATGCAAACAGTGCTGCGGGAATGGGACTGATCGACGAGATGGACACGATCGAAGACGAAATGGGGCAGATCGCAGCTGATTTGCGACAAAATGACCCCGCGCTCAGGGAGCTGAGCCAAAAACTCAAAGAAAAAGAGGATGAAATGAAAAAACATCTGAATTAAGTTGCTACTAACTACGTATCCATGGCATTACTCAACAACATTAAAAATTGGTTGCACTCGCTTCTGCCGAAGGGAAAAGCGGCCGATCCCGTCGCAGGTATGTCTTCCGAACAGGCGGCAGCATATTTTGCCAAGAAAAAAGCCGACGAAGCAGCGGCTTTGGCGCACTCCGATCAGGATGCTGTATCGTCATGGCCAAAAGATTTCAAAGTGAAAGTTCGCTCTCTTGAGGAATCTGAATTGCATGAATGGCGCGAGAAATTGGGTCTCGAAATAGGCTCGATGGAGGCTTGCCTGGGGAAAATTCAGGATCTGATAGACTCACCGGGGGCCGATAGTATGAGATCGCTTGTAAGCGAGATCACTGCCTCTCACGGTCTGGTCAAAAAATTCAAGGGGGAACTTAAGCGCCTTGAAGGCATCTTGAAAGGGGAAGAGCACAAAGTTGAAATGCCTGAAGATACACAAGAGAGCCCAGTAAAAGAACCTGAGACCACATCTGAAATAACGAGATAATATGGCATCGCTCAAGAATATAAAATTGAAAATTCTCTCGTACAAGAAAACGGGCACCGTCACGCATGCCATGGAGGCGGTCTCGGCGGTCAAAATGCGAAAGGCTCAGGAGCGCGCGCTCTCGGGCCGCGCATACGCCGCCGCGGGTCTCACAGTGCTAGAGCGATTGTCGGGCACAGCTGATCTGCAGCGGCATCCGCTCATGGGTGAGGTTTCGGAGTCCGCAAAGATATGCTTCATCGTCATCACGAGCGATAAGGGGCTGGCAGGTGCGCTCAATAGCGGCGTTATTCGAGCGGTGGAAAATCACATCAAAGAGAAGAATTTGAATAAGGATCAGGTGGTCATCGTCGGCTTCGGACGAAGGGGTGCAGATTTTTTTGCAAATCGCGGCTATGACGTGCGAGAGCGGCATGAAAATCGCTCCGACAGTATTTCCGAGAAAGAGATGAGCGAGCTCACTGGTAAGATCTTGCACTGGTTCAGCGACAAGGAGGTCGGCCAGGCATATGTCGCGTACCAGAATTTCATCTCGACCTTTGAGCAGCACCCGACGATCCGTCGCATAATACCGATCACTCCCTCGTCGATCGCAGAAATGGTGGAGGGTATCCGTCCGGCCCGAGGCAAATACGCGCCGCGTGCTCGCGAGGAAAATCGCTCTGTCGCTGCCTACACTATCGAGCCGGATGCCGATACTGTGCTCGCCGTACTTTTGCCGCGACTTTTGAATATGGCCATCTTCCATGCACTGCTCGAGTCCAAAGCTTCCGAACACTCCGCGCGCATGGTCGCAATGAAAAGCGCGACCGACAAAGCGCGCGACATGGCGCACTCGCTCACGAGAGTTTTCAACAAAGTCCGCCAGGCCGCTATTACACGTGAGGTTTCAGAGATCACTTCCGGTATCGAGGCGATGAAATGATATGGAAAAACCCGACAAATTCGCACAGTTTAATGCAGGAAAAAAATCTATCGACCATCTCGATGAGACAACAGTGCGCGCCGAGCAGCTCGCAAAAATCTTCGCACAGATCAAGGGGGCTTTCACCGAAGCGCTTTGGGTCATGGGCGATACCCCGGAAATTCGCGGCAGGGTCAATATGATCCTCAATTCTATTGAAGATGAGTTGGGAGGAGACCTTGAAACCGACCCGAAACTTCTGGCAAAAAAGGGTGAAGATATGGCGATCCAGGCCGTGCGGGACTTTGCCCCCAGTGACCAAGAGAAGATCATTGACAGCTTCAAGACGATTCTCGCAGAAAGATTGCGTGTAAGTGGTGTCACCAGCTGATATGTATGCGCGAGCTCTTGATCGCATCGACCAATGAGGGAAAGCTCAAGGAGATCGCACATTTATTTAAGGGGCTGCCTCTCAAGTGCGTTAGTATCGCTGATATAAGGGCCGAAGGCGATGTTGAAGAGGTGGGCGAGACATTTGAAGGCAATGCGCTTCTCAAGGCATTGATCTGGGGCAAGCGCAGAGGGATGCTCACGCTGGCGGACGATTCAGGACTGGAAGTAGACGCGCTCGGCGGAAGGCCGGGAGTGTATTCCGCGAGATATCCCGGCAAGGATTGGCCGGATCGTCGAAAAAATTTGCTCAAAGAAATGGCGCATGTACCAAACAATAAGCGTACAGCCCGCTTTCGCGCTGTCATCGTGATTTACGACCCAAAGGACGACAAGACGAGGATCTGTACCGGAGTTACAGAAGGAACGATCACACACGAAGATATCGGGACGAATGGTTTTGGCTATGATCCCATTTTTCGCTTTACGGATTCAGGAAAAACGGGTGGCGAAATGGAGCTTGAAGAGAAGAATAAGATAAGTCACCGCGGCCGCGCTGTTGTCAAGGCGCGCGATATCCTCCTTGCCGAATTTGCATAAAGCTTATAAACTAGCCCAATCATTATGTCCAAAGGCACAGTTACGCAGATCATCGGTCCGGTCGTCGACGTGAGGTTCGACGAGAAGCTTCCGCCTATTAAAAATGCACTCCACTTGAGCCATAAGGGTAAGCAGATCACGCTTGAGGTCGCGCAGCACCTTGGCCTCAACCGCGTCCGCTGCATCGCCATGCAAGACACCGCCGGATTGCCTCGTGCTGTCGAAGTCACGGATACCGGAGCGCCGATCTCAGTGCCTGTCGGCGAGGCCGCGCTTGGTCGCATGTTCAATGTTATCGGCGAGCCTATCGATGGCATGGAGCCGCTCAAGGCCGGTTCGAAGCGCCTTCCTATTCACCAAGATCCGCCGAGCTTTTCCCGCCAATCTCCAAAGGCAGAAGTATTTGAAACGGGACTCAAGGCCGTCGATCTCCTCGCGCCGTTCATCAAAGGCGGCAAGGTAGGTCTTTTCGGCGGCGCAGGTGTCGGCAAGACAGTCCTCATCCAAGAGCTCATCCACAATGTCGCATCCGAGCACGGCGGTTACTCGGTATTTGCCGGCGTCGGTGAGCGCGTGCGCGAGGGCAACGACCTCTATCACGAAATGAAAGAATCCGGCGTGCTTGAGAAGACTGCGCTCGTGTTCGGCCAGATGAACGAAGTGCCTGGCGCCCGCGCGCGCGTCGCGCTCTCGGGCCTCACGATGGCCGAAGCGTTCCGCGACGAGGGCGGCAAAGATGTTCTCTTTTTTATGGACAACGTGTTCCGCTTTGTGCAGGCCGGCTCCGAAGTCTCTTCGCTCCTTGGCCGCGTTCCTTCAGCTGTGGGATATCAGCCGACGCTCGCCAATGAAATGGGTCAGCTTCAGGAGCGCATCACATCTACGACCGAAGGCTCGATCACATCAGTGCAGGCCATATACGTGCCGGCCGACGACCTCACCGACCCGGCTCCGGCGACGACATTCTCGCACCTCGATTCCACTATCGTTCTCTCGCGACAGCTTGCATCGCTCGGCATTTATCCGGCCATCGATCCGCTTGAATCCAATTCAACCGCTCTCACACCAGAGATCGTCGGTGAGGAGCACTACCGTGTCGCCAATGAAACGAAGCGTGTACTGCAGCGCTACAAGGATCTACAGGACATCATCGCAATTCTCGGTATCGAAGAGCTCTCAGAAGATGACAAAAAGATCGTCTATCGCGCGCGCAAGATCCAGCGATTTCTCTCGCAGCCATTTTCCGTTGGCGAAGTATTCACCGGTCGCAAAGGTCAGTACGTAACGCTTGCAGACACTGTGCGCGGATTCGGCGAGATCTTGAGCGGCAAATACGATGCGCACAACGAACAGGATTTTTACATGGTGGGCAGCATCGATCAGGTGAAGTCCGCTCACTGATCATGGCGCACACAACCTTCCATCTCGTCATCGCATCAGTCGGGGAGACGCAATTCGACGGACCTGTCGAATCCGCGACGCTTCCGGGTGAGAGCGGCGAATTCACAATGCTCGCCCACCATGAGCCAATCGTTACGACGCTCAAAAAGGGCACAATCACAGTGCGCACAGGCGCAGAGCAAAAGCAATTTGATGTAGAAAGCGGCGTCGTCGAGTGCTCCAACAACCGCGCGGTCGTGCTCTTGTAAATGTGGACATTGAGTCCGGTTACTTTGAATTCGAGTTACAATTCATTTGATGAGGTCATGGATGATGATCATTGGAAGCGTCATAGTCGCAGCTGTTTTTCCGTTGCTTGTTTTAGCGCAAGGTGCGCCGCCGCCTCTTGGAGCGGGCTGTCATTACACGACGGATACGGAAAAGCAGCAGCTCATCGATCGAGGAATACCGGTGGCGTACGAGACATGTCCCAAAGATACGCAGATCCTCGGAATTGGTGACAATTTCGACCAATGGTATGCGCAATTAAAAACGCAATCGCCGTGTAATAAAAATACGTGCGGTCTTGCGTGTACTACCCGCAATACTGGAGCTCAGGTTTGCGGTCCGACAGCTACAAGGTGGAACTCGATCGGTTGTCATCCCAACAACAATACAGCGATCTTTCCTACGGTTGCGTACGGCTTTGCCGCACATATAGAGCTCTTACGTCGCTATTGCGGCGAGCGTGGTCGCTGCACGATAATCACTGTGATCCAGCAATGGGCTGGCGACGTGAGTGCCCACGCTTCCTATGCTAATTTCGTATCTAAAAATTCCGGCATACCAGTTAACCAAGTTTTCAATCCCAACGACGTTGATCTCATGGGGCGGATCGCGCTCGCGATGTCGTGCTTTGAATCAGGGTCGATGCCGTACAATGTCAGCGATCTAAAGCAAGGTCTCGCGATGGCGGGAGGTGGGGCGAAACAACCTATTCCGGCCAATGTCGGTCAGCTGCTCCAGCAAAGCTTAACGTCGAGCTATGCACCGCCTCCGGCCGGCGTACCGCATTATAGTCCTTCAAGCTGGGCATACCCCGCCCAGAGCGTGGTTGGAAGCACTTATTTTCCTCCGACACCGCCACCGGCTCCGCTACCTATAATTCCAAATTCCATCGATACGTCAGGAACTTCCGTAACCCCAGGTAATGGAACTCCGGGTGGTACAACGAATCAGCCGCCTTCCAATCCGGGTCAAAATAATCATGGACAAACGGGCCTTCACTCGGAAAATTTACTCACTCAGCCGTCGTCCGTGCATAGAGGTGATCCGATCATAGTTTCGTGGACATCTGTCGGCCTCTCCGGCCAATGCCATGTGCTCATTGGTACTTCACAGGCGCTGGGGCAGGGTACGGAGGGGACGCAGCATGTCAGCAATTATCCCACTTCTGGAGCATCCGTTGATTTCACACTTCAGTGCCCGGTACCGGGTGGTTCGATAGACGTGCAAACAGCCACGGTGAATTTCATTTGATGCATGTCCGAAAAAAAGTTCCAAAAAAGAGTGGAGGATTTTGCGTGCGACCACTGCGGCAAAGAAGTGCAGGGGAGTGGCTATACTAATCATTGTCCCCGCTGTCTTTGGAGCAAGCATGTCGATATCAATCCCGGAGATCGAGCAGAAAAATGCGGCGGCATGATGAAACCTTTGCGCGTAGAGGGCACTTCTCCCCGGTACCGCATTGTCCACCTCTGCAGCATCTGCGGCGCGCAGCGGATCGTCGATGCCTCAGAGACCGATAGTGTCGATGCGCTCGTCGCCCTCGCTGCGGGGTTTTCTTCTACTTAGATTGCGCGCTTTCAAAAGCGTGCAAAAATGCTTCATATGCCACCAGTCACCGGTACAGACCTCAATACAATTCCCCACTATTACGGCACGTATGTCCGCCAGCTTTCACTATGCGGTGCGGCGCTGATGCTCATGACCTCGCCGCTGTATGCCGAAGCGCTGCGCACAGAGATCCCATTCGAGATCGTTGCTGCGATCATTATCGTTGGCCTTGCGGCATATACCAATCCGCTTAAGCGATGGATATTCGTTGCCGACGCTGTTTTCGCCGGCTCCATTACTCTCGTCTACGCGTATTGGGCACTGTATGAATACCAGAGCAGCTCACTCCTGGCATTCGTCCTTCGTATTGCCATAGCGATCATATTCCTGTTTGCTTTCTATTTCAGTATCAAGACACTGCGCTCCATGATCCTTCACGAAGTCGGCAAACCCGACGAAGAATTGGAAGCGCTGGTACGACAGCGGCAAGTCGAAGAAGAAGAGGAGGAGAAGCCGGACAAAAGCGTGTTAGACGAGAAAAAAATGCCGTATAATGATGATATTACTGATTCAGACAAATACGTCGGCGAAGACGAGTGATATGGCAAAGAAAATATTTATTCTTTTGGGACATCCCGATAAAGTCGGCATGTGCGGTAATCTTGCAACTGCATATGAAGAAGGTGCGCGCTCTGCTGGTCATGAAGTGCAGCGTCTCAATCTCGGCGAGATGCAATTCGACCCGATCTTGCACAAAGGGTATCGCGCCATCCAAGATCTCGAACCGGATCTCAAAAAATTCCAGGAATTCGTCAACTGGTGCGATCATCTCGTCATCATCTATCCGGTGTGGTGGGTCGGCATGCCAGCCCTTCTGAAGGGGCTTTTCGACCGTGCATGGCTGCCCGGATCGGCTTTTCGCTATATGAAAATGCCCAGCGGCAAGCGCTCGATGTTCTGGCACCGCCTTTATCGGGGCAAAACTGCCCGCACGATCCTTACCAGCGGCACACCTCCCTGGCTCGTGCGCCTTTTGCCGGGCAATGTCAATGCGCAGCTCAAGTGGGGGATCTTATGGTTCGCCGGCTTTTCTGTGCGCTCAATGTGGCTCGGTCCTGCAGAGAATGTACCCGAGATAATGTGCACAAAATGGTGCGATCGTGTGCGCGAGCTAGGTTCGCGTGGTGCATAATAGAGTCATGATCAAAAAATTCCTCATCTTTTTTATTGGAATTATCGCTGGCACAGTGCCGGTCGCATTCGCGAGCGCGATGTCTGTTTCGATCCAATCGCTTACACCGGGCGCTACCGTGTTTGCCAAGAACAATATTTCTTTCATGGTCGTTGCCGACGGTTTTGCCGCGCAATATTATCGACTGACTGATTCTCTTTCGGGATCGACGGCCTCGATCGACAATATCAACGGGGGAGGCAACTTTTCATGGACACCGATCGTGAGCGATGTCGGCTCGCATACGATCAACATTACAGCGGCCGACTATTCAGGAGATTCGGCCAATACTACTATCACGATCACGGTCGCGCCGCCGCCCTCTATAGCGATACAAAATGTCACTCCGGGAGCTAAGATAATGCCGGGCACGAAGCTGTCTTTCAATGTCGTCAATACCGGATTCACGAATCCCACCTACAGCATGGGAGATACATTTTCAAATGGTTCAACAGTGAGTAACTCCAATATCGACAGCGCGGGCAATTTTTCGTGGACACCCGACATGAGCCAGAACGGTCAGCATGACATTTCTGTGTACGCATCTGATGCGCTCGGTCATAATTTCACTGCACATCTGCCGGTGCAGGTTGGGGCGGGACCAACGGTTGTTATTTCACCCCCTTCGCCAAGCGCGAATGTATCGCCCGGCCAGACAGTGTCGTTCTTTGCCAGCGGTCTCAATTTTTCACCTTCCGCTTATACTGTCAGCGATAGCTTTGCGGGCTCTAGCGCTAATAACGGCACCATCAATACCTCAGGTGCTTTCCAGTGGACGCCGTCCGGCTCCGATGTCGGAACGCATGTCCTCACGATTACCGGCACCGTTGGCTTTTATGGCGATAAGGCTAGTGCCCAGGTGACGATCA
>Ga0206964_10315_pt1 | contig 12821 bp, 9 predicted proteins | sample Alteio_BWOrgHeat_25_FD_152980 | JGI IMG/M metagenome (GOLD analysis project Ga0206964, IMG submission 152980) | Enriched cells from forest soil in Barre Woods Harvard Forest LTER site, Petersham, Massachusetts, United States -... | ecosystem: Environmental > Terrestrial > Soil > Temperate forest >...
CTCAAGACTTTAGACTAAGAAAATATGGAACTGAGCAATATAAAACGTGTTTACCTTATAGGAATTGGCGGAATAGGCATGAGTGGCCTTGCCCGGTATTTCCATCATTTGGGATGCGTTGTTTGCGGATACGATAAAACATCAACTGAGCTTACGAGCGAATTGCAGCGGGAAAGCATTCCGGTAATTTTTGATGACAACTCGGATTGGATCCCCTCGGCTTTCCATACCCCTAATGAGAGTACGCTCATTATTTTTACACCGGCCGTGCCGAAGGATTCCGTTATTTTGAATTTCTTTAAAAACTCCGGTTTCGAACTGTTTAAACGGTCGCAGGTATTGGGTATTATCAGCAGAGGGATGTTCACGGTTGCCGTAGCGGGTACGCATGGTAAAACCACCACCTCGACCATGATCGCCCATATTTTAAAGGATTCGGGCAAGGATTGTTCGGCGTTCCTGGGCGGGATTGCTACAAATTACCATACCAACGTGCTCTATGGTAAAAATAACATAGTAGTAGTTGAGGCAGATGAATACGACAGGTCGTTTTTAACGCTTCATCCCGATATCGCCATTATTACATCGATGGATGCCGATCACCTGGATATTTATGGTGATCATCGTCATCTGACAGAATCGTTTGAGTTATTCGCCTCGCAGATAAAGCCTGGTGGCCAGCTGATTCACAAAAAAGGCTTGCCGCTGGACAAGGGATTAGAATATGCCGTCGAAACAGAGGCAGATGCCTATGCATCGCATATCCGAATTGAAAACGGCGACTTTTATTTCGATTTTAAAAACGATAAGGTAAGTATTCCCAATATCAGGCTCGGGATACCCGGTACGCATAACGTTGAAAACGCCGTAGCTGCAACAGAGGCAGCCTTAATGCTGGAGATTTCACCGGAGGCGATAATAAGTGCGTTGGGTTCTTTCGCGGGGGTAAAACGCAGGTTTGAATATATTGTAAAAAATGAAAACCACATTTATATTGATGATTATGCCCATCACCCAGAAGAGTTAAAGGCTTGTATCAGGTCAATAAAAAGATTATATCCCGGCAAAAAGCTAACCGCTATTTTTCAACCACATTTATATACCCGCACCCGCGACTTTGCCGATGGCTTTGCCGAAGCGTTGGACCTGGTAGATGAGTTGATCATTCTCGACATTTATCCTGCAAGGGAACTACCAATTGAAGGTGTAAATGCTGACATGATACTGGAACGGATGAAGCTGGTAAACAAGCGGAAATGTGGAAAACAAGAAGCTGTTGAACTAGTAAAAAACGAAAAACCCGGTTTACTTTTAACTGTAGGGGCCGGGGATATTGATCAATTGGTTACACCCTTAAAAAACGCTTTACAAAATGTTTAAAAAGCGAATTTGGAGATACCTGCTTATCGGGTTTGCCTGGGTGATCAGTCTGGGTGGCTTGGTGGTGCTGATGGGTTTTATTCGGGTTAAAAAATCGGAGGTGGTGTGCAAGGACGTGAAGATTTATATTCCCGGCAGCCAATATTTTATCGACAGGCAGGAAATTGATAACATTTTGGGCATCCAGAGTCATGCTATTATTGGCCGTAAAATGGACGATATAAATATTCATGAATTGGAAGCCAGGTTAAAATCGAACCCGTTTATCGAGTTTGCTAAGATCTATGCAGATATGGATGGCATCATAAACGTTGAAATAAGCCAGCGCCAGCCCATTTTACGGATCATGAACAGGTTCGACCAGGATTTTTACGTTGATCAGCATGGTTTAAAGCTGCCACTCTCGGCAAATTTTACTGCGAGGGTTTTGGTGGCAAACGGATATGTGGATGAGCTTTTTGCCAATCGTGTAGACACACTGCATACTGCCCTTGCTATGCAACTGTTTAAAACTGCCGACTACATCAGGAAAGATTCCCTTTGGGACGCGCAGATAGCGCAGTTATATGTAAATAAAGATCATGAGATAGAACTGGTGCCACGCGTAGGCAGTAACAGGATCTTGCTGGGCAATGCAGACTCGCTGGATTCGAAGTTCCATAACCTGCTGGTCTTCTATAAGAAAGCGCTCCCGCAGGTGGGATGGGACGCTTATAAAGTTATCAACATTAAATACGCCAACCAGGTTATTGGCGTACGAAACGAAACTGTTAAAAAGGATTCAGTTAAGGCGAAAAGCCCGGTGGATTCGACGAAATCAATAATAGACACATCTCTAATAAAGCAATAATATGGACAAAAGCTTAACTCAGGAAAAAGGTTCACCAATCGTAGTAGGATTGGATATCGGAACGACAAAAATCTGCGCCATCGTTGGCCGCAGGAGCAAAAATGGTAAGATAGAGGTATTGGGTATCGGTAAAGCGGAATCTGCCGGTGTAACGCGCGGCATGGTCTCAAATATCGATAAAACTGTTCAGGGTATTAGCGCTGCGGTTGATGTTGCAGGTGCCCAATCGAATGTAGAGATCAGGGTGGTGAACGTAGGTATTGCCGGCCAGCATATCAAAAGCTTGCAGCACCGTGGGCTCATCACACGCCGTGATATCACCACGGAGATCTCCCGCAAGGATATTGACAAACTGATCGAGGATATGTATAACCTGGTAATGCCTCCGGGCGAGGAGATCATCCATGTATTGCCGCAGGAATTTACAGTGGACAACGAACCAGGTATCAAGGATCCTATCGGTATGGCCGGTGTTCGGCTGGAGGCAAATTTTCATATCATTTCCGGGCAGGTAACGGCTATCAAAAATATTGTGAAATGTGTAAATAAAGCAGGCTTGGAAAGCCAGGAACTGATCCTGGAACCGCTTGCCTCTTCTGAAGCCGTTTTGAGCGACGAAGAAAAAGAGGCTGGGGTGGTTTTGGTAGATATTGGCGGCGGCACCACGGATGTGGCTATCTTTCACGAAGGGATCATCAGGCATACTGCGGTCATCCCTTTTGGCGGCAACAGTATTACGGAGGATATCCGCGAGGGCTGCTCGGTAATGCGCAATATTGCTGAGCAATTGAAGATCAGGTTTGGTTCGGCATTGGCGGATGAGAATAAAGAAAACGAGATCGTTTGCGTTCCGGGATTGCGCGGCCGCGAGCCAAAAGAGATCTCGGTAAAAAACCTGGCATTCGTGATCCAGGCCCGTATGGAAGAAATTGTGGAGCATGTGTTTTACGAGATCAAATCATCGGGTTACGAGAAAAAACTGATTGCCGGGATAGTGATAACAGGTGGTGGCGCACAATTAAAACATTTATCGCAATTGGTGGAGTATGTAACCGGTTTGGATTGCCGCGTTGGTTTCCCGAACGAACATTTAGCAAAAAATGAAGTGCTGCCAAAACCAATTTACGAGGAATTGCAAAGCCCAACTTATGCTACCGGTATCGGCCTGCTGATAAAGGGTATCCAAAAAATGGAGTACAACGATGTGGTGCAGGCGCCGGCTGAAGTAAAGGTTGCAAAACCCAAATATACCGAAGACAAGAAGTTTGGCTTGCTGAGTAAAATATTGGAAAGCGGTAAAAAATTTATAAAGGACGATATAAAAGACGAAGACTTTTTAAAGCAATAATTATCCGAAAAATCGGTTCATTTTATGGGAAAATGAAAGGTTTTAAATAATTATTCACAAATCCCAATCTTTCCACATATTGACAATTGTGGATAAAGCTTGTGGAAAAAGTTTTAATATTACATTACACAAATCTGGTTATTCATCAATCATAAATAACAGAAAATAAGGATTATGAAGTTTGAGATGTTAAAAGAAAAGTCGTCTATCATCAAAGTAATTGGTGTTGGCGGCGGCGGGGGTAACGCGGTAAACCATATGTACAGGCAGGGTATTACCGGCGTGGACTTTATTATTTGCAATACTGATGCGCAAGCTTTGGAGTTGAGCCCTATCCCAAACAAAGTACAACTGGGCGCCAGCCTTACCGAAGGTATGGGCGCCGGATCGATCCCGGAAGTAGGAAAAAATTCAGCAATTGAAAATATAGACGATATAAAGGAGATGCTGGGCGTAAATACCAAAATGCTGTTTATTACTGCCGGAATGGGTGGTGGTACCGGCACAGGTGCAAGCCCTATTATAGCCAAAGCTGCCCGCGAAATGGACATATTGACCGTTGGCATTATCACCACTCCTTTTGCATTTGAAGGCAAGCGCCGCAAAATGCAGGCCGAAGCAGGGATGGAAGAATTGAAAAAATATGTCGATTCTTTTTTGGTGATCTCAAATGACAGGCTCCGCCAGATCTTTGGTAACCTTACCCTGGGTTCAGCGTTCGCACAAGCCGATAATATTTTAACTACGGCTGCTAAAGGCATTGCCGAAATAATTACCCTTCCGGGCTATGTGAACGTCGATTTTAAAGATGTGCGCACAGTAATGAAGGACAGTGGCGTATCCATCATGGGAAGTTCATCTGCCGAAGGTGATAACCGTGCTTTGAAAGCTGTTGAGGGCGCATTGTCATCACCATTATTAAAGGATAATGAAATAGAAGGCGCACGTTATATCCTCCTCAATATCAGTTCAGGCTTGCAGGAAGTTACTATGGATGAGGTAAGCGTGATCACCGACTACATCCAGGAAGAGGCTGGCTTAATGGCCGACCTGATATGGGGTAACTGTATTGACGAAAGCCTTGGTGATAAATTGTGTGTGACCATAATTGCTACCGGATTTCAGACCAAAGACGAGCGGGAGAAAAAGGAAGGTGAGAAGAAAATTATTTCGATACTCGACCCAACCGCGCCGCATAACCCAAGGGCAGTAAACGAATTTATCACACCGGTTAAAGCGGAAACAGCAACTTCTGCACCGTATCTGAAAAATAACCAGGAGAAACAAAAAGAAGAAACCAAGCAAACCGGCTTGTTCGATCTGTTTGCACCACGGACAGAGGAGCCTGTAGTTTTTAAATATAACCTCGAAGACGAAGAGCCAGCCGCAGTTGATAACGATGCGCCCGAAGTGCCCGAAATGACATTTAAAGTTGTGGAACAGGCGGTGAGTTTTGAACCTGTTAAGGAACAAAAAATGCCCGAGCCGGAGCCGGAACCTGAAATGATCGTTGGTGCCGACGACCATAAAACAGACGAGTCCATCGAGGAACAATTACGTAAATCGCGTGAGCGTATAATGCGCTTGAAAGATTTGAGTATGAAATTGCGCAATGGCAACTTACAGGAAATGGAAAGTGTGCCGGCTTATAAACGTAAAGAAATAGCCCTGCAGCAAACCCCGCAATCGGACGAAAGCCAGGTTTCCCGGTTTACTTTACTGCCGGATAATGAAGGCAACACGGAAATAAGAGGTAATAACTCTTTCCTGCACGATAACGTAGATTGAAATTAATTCATAGTTGATGGTTCATAGTCCATAGTAAAAAATAAAATAGACCACGGCCGATGTCCGTGGTTTTTTTATGAAGTCATAAATATCTGCTCTGGCCCTGTGACTGTAGTCTTCCATGAACTATGAACCATCAACTATGAACTCCTCATTATAGCCTATTATAAAAAGTTATAACCATTGCTACTAAAAGCTTTAAGGGCTATATTTGTATTTTTAAATGGGGAAGCATTTTGGACATATTCGATAAGATATCAAAAAACATGGGCGGTCCGCTGGGGCAACACCAAAAGTGGTCGCATGGTTATTTTTCATACCCAAAACTGGAAGGCGAAATTGGTGCGCATATGCTGTTTAATGGCAAAGAACACCTGGTTTGGAGCCTTAATAATTACCTGGGTTTAGCTAATCATCCCGAAGTTAGGGAAGCCGATGCACAGGCTGCTGCCGATTATGGTATGGCATACCCGATGGGTGCGCGTATGATGTCGGGCAACTCCAGGCATCACGAAGAACTGGAAAATGACCTGGCTGCTTTTGTTGGCAAAGAAGATGCTTTTTTATTGAACTATGGCTACCAGGGAATGGTATCTATTATTGATACTCTGGTTGATCGTAACGATGTTATTGTTTATGATGCTGAATCGCATGCTTGTATCATCGATGGCCTGCGCATGCACATGGGCAAACGTTATGTTTACCAGCATAATGATATTGAAAGCTGCGAGAAACAGTTGGAACGGGCTACCAAACTGTCAGAGCAAACAGGTGGCGGTATATTGCTGATCACCGAAGGTGTTTTTGGCATGTCAGGCGCGCAGGGTAAACTGAAAGAGATCGTGGCGCTTAAAGATAAATATAACTTCCGCATACTGGTTGACGATGCGCACGGATTTGGCACTATGGGTAAAACTGGCGCTGGTACGCATGAGGAGCAGGATTGCATCGATGGCATCGATGTTTATTTTGGCACCTTTGCCAAGTCGATGGCTGGTATTGGCGCGTTTGTGGCGGCTGATAAGCAAATTGTAGACTACCTGCGCTATAACATGCGTTCGCAGATCTTTGCCAAAGCACTGCCCATGCCAATGGTATTAGGATTAAAAAAACGTTTCGAACTGCTAAAAACAAAACCTGAGCTGCGCGAAAAGCTTTGGCTGATCTCATCCACCCTGCAAAAAGGGCTAAAGGAACGCGGCTTCAACCTGGGTGTTACCAATACCATGGTTACCCCGGTATTTTTAGAGGGCGAGTTGAACGAAGCCACTGCCTTAACCCGCGACCTGCGCGAAAATTATGGGATCTTCTGTTCGATAGTAATTTACCCGGTAATACCAAAAGGGTTGATCTTACTGAGGTTAATTCCAACGGCGGCGCACAGCCTGGGAGATGTTCAAAGAACACTGGATGCTTACAGCGAAATGGCTGAAAAATTAAAGGCAGGTTATTATAAAGAGAATAAATTGGTAGTAGCCTAAGGCTCATCCACAAACAAATATTTTGAAAGCTTTCCGGTAATCCGGGAGGCTTTTTATTTATGAAGCACAATTTAAAAATGACCAACGTAGAGACGCAATACTTTGCGTCTCTGAACGGGGGCTTGAAATCAAAGGAATAATCTCCCGTCATAATGGTTCGAGACGCAAAATATTGCGTCTCTTCATAAAAAAAGCATAACCCTTCTTGCACCATTCCGTATAAGGAACTTAAGCCGCAGATATATTTTCTTAATCAAAGGATAAATATATAAACTCCGGGCGTAGTTGTAATGAAGAGAGTGATCCTTTCCCTAACTATTATTGTGTTAATTGCAACCGCTGCCATCAGCGTTACTCATTATTACTCCGTTAAAATTCTTTCCTCCACCAGGGCTTATACAAACTTCGAATCCCAATATTCAAAAGGCGAAAAGGATGCCACCAGGCATTTGATCAATTATATCTATTCGCACGAAGAGACAGACTATTTGTACTTTAAAAACGATATCAGTATCCCTAAAGGCGACAGCATAGCCCGGCAGGCGCTGGCGGCCGGCAAAGATGAAAGAATAGCCCGGCTTGGCTTCTTGATGGGCGGCAATAACAAGGATGATCTGCCCCAACTGCTTTGGTTTTATACAACATTTAAAAACGAACCGTTTTTTAAATCAGCTATTACCGTATGGCAACAGGCCGATTTATTGGTGGCCAGGCTAAATGCTATCGGAACACAAGCTTATGCGGACATCCACTCAGGGAAGCCGGTTGACCGGGACGGGTTGATCTTACAGATCAATACCATATCCGACAACCTGACGATAAAACAGCAAAGTTTTTCGGCTACCATCGGCGAAACCTCGCGAAAGGTTGATGATGATGTATTTGCCCTCGACATTATGATCTCAGCCATCATTTTGATATCTTCCTGGTTGCTGGCCGGCATCATGCTCCGCAAAATGGATACTTCGCAACGCGTAATTGTAGAGCAGAATACAGCACTTAACAGCATGAACGAACGCGTAAAACAGTTCGCTTATTCTGTTACACACGATCTGCGCGCGCCCATAGCTTCATTAACCGGCCTCGTTTCGGTATTGGAGCGGGAAAAAGACATAGCAAAGCTCCCGGACTATACAGAAATGATGCGCGAAACACTTGATCTGCAGGACAAATACATCCATGATGTTTTAAATGCCATCCGGAACGAAAATGGCAAAAAGGAAGAAATTTGCAACCTGGTTGAATTGGTAAACGATATAAAAAGCCAGAACAGTTTTTTTGCCGGTGGCCAGCGTGTTAACTTTTTAAGCGAGCTGGAAGTATGGGAACTAAGGTGTAATGTGGCCGATATTAAAGTTGTTTTTAATAATTTGATCTCGAACGCCGTAAAGTATGCGGACTTCAGTAAGCCCGAGCAGTGGATAAAAGTGAAGTCGTATCGTAAAGATGAGCAATGTATTATTGAAATTGAAGATAACGGCCTTGGCATAAACCCGGCGCAAAATGAAAACATATTTAAAAAGTATTTCAAGTCGGGCGTAAATAAAAAAAGCATGGGGCTTGGGCTTTACTTCACCCAAAAAGCCATTGAGGAAATGCATGGTACTATTACTGTTAAGTCATTTTTAGGCAAAGGAACTTCGTTTATTGTAGCACTACCGTTGTAATTATTTTCTGATCAACGATATAAAATAGTCAAAGCCTTTCGGTAATCCGGAGGGCTTTTTTACTTTTACAGCATACCAATTGAAAAATTATGCTAACACGCCGCGATTTCATAAAAATTAACGGAATAACCACCGGCGGAATAGGGATGGGCCTTAAACCAACATGGTTCGGTACCAATGCATTCGAAAGTAAACGGCCGCCGCTTGCCAGCCGCAAATTTACCAGTAAAGCTGTTGAGGCAAAGATGAGTAAGGTAAAGGCAGCAATTAAAGATCCTGAACTGGCCTGGCTGTTTGAAAATTGCTATCCCAATACGCTGGATACCACCGTTAATTATTCCGTTAAGAATGGCCGCCCTGATACTTTTGTCATTACCGGCGATATCAACGCCATGTGGCTGCGTGACTCGTCGGCTCAGGTTTGGCCCTATTTGCCCCTGATAAAAGAAGATACCGAACTCAGGAGCCTGATCAAAGGCGTACTAAATCGGCAGGCTGCGTGTGTTTTAATTGATCCCTATGCCAATGCCTTTAATGCAGGCCCAACAGGCAGCGAGTGGGACAGCGACCGCACCGATATGAAACCCGAACTGCACGAACGCAAATGGGAGGTGGATTCGCTTTGCTACCCGGTGCGATTGGCTTATAATTACTGGAAGACCAGCGGCGATAGCAGCTTTTTTGACGAGCACTGGCAAAAGGCCGGTAAACTGATCATCGCGACATTCAAGCAACAACAGCGCAAGAATGGGCAGGGACCTTACCATTTTCAGCGGAAAACGGAAGTGGCCAGCGATACTGCCCCAAATGGCGGCTATGGCAACCCGGTTAAGCCTGTCGGATTGATCTGCTCCATCTTCCGGCCTTCGGATGATGCTACGATATATCCCTTTTTGATCCCCTCCAATTATTTTGCGGTTGTAAGCCTGAAACAAATGGCCGAAATGTACCTGGTTATCGGCAGAGACAAGCAAACTGCGGATGAATGTGAAGCCTTCTCGACAGAGGTACGCAATGCGATCCTGAAATATGGTACCAAACAGCACCCAGTTTATGGTAGAGTACTGGCGTACGAAGTTGACGGCTTCGGCAACCAATTATTTATGGACGATGCCAATGTGCCCTGTTTGCTGGCATTGCCCTACCTCGGTGCCTTGCCGAACCACGACCCGCTTTATCAGAATACCCGGCGTATGGTGCTCAGCGAAGCTAACCCTTACTTTTTTAAGGGTAAAGCTGCCGAAGGCGTGGGCGGCCCCCATGTGGGCATGAATTATATATGGCCGATGAGTATTATCATGCGCGCATTAACATCAAACGACAAAGCCGAGATAACAAAATGCCTTCATTGGCTGAAAAATACACATGCCAATACCGGGTTTATGCACGAATCTTTTAACAAAGACGATCCTGCGGACTTTACGCGTAAGTGGTTTGCCTGGGCCAACACCCTGTTTGGCGAATTAATAATAAAGGTGCAAAAGTATTATCCCGATATATTATAAAATTTAAGCGTATTTGCAGTTTAAGACACAGATGATTGGCAGGGTACAAAAAATCAAATTTTACTCAGATTTTTAAATTTGAACTTTATTTGTCTTAATTAAAAGATAAATTATATCGCGATCGTAATTTATTAAAATCCTGGTATTTGTTTTATAAACATTATGGTGATATTAAATATTATTCAATATGATTTTAATATTAAATCAATAACCGAAATGTGAAAAAAAACCACTTTAAAGGCAATATTTTATGCTTTAAAAGTTTTTATTTTAGAAAAAACATTTTAGATTAGCCTTACAAAACAATAAACCTCAATATTTTTAAAAAGGAGTAACTGAAATGAAAAAATTTACTGAAGTAAAAGAACTAGTAGCGTCTTTGGAAGCAGATGCTGACAAATTTTACAACAAAGGTAACAGCGCTGCTGGTACCCGCGTTCGTAAGGGAATGCAAGATTTAAAGAATTTAGCCCAGGCTATTCGTTTGGAAGTTCAGGAAGCGAAGAACAAAGCTTAATCTCAAAAGCTTAAGGAACTTTATTCCGATGAAAAACCCGCCCTTACCAATTAGGGCGGGTTTTTTATTTATGCCAGTTTTTTTGTTTCGGCCACAATCTTTTCAGCCGTGGCACTGCTTACTTGTACCAATGGAAGGCGTACAGTATCGCCACAAACGCCGATTTGTTTTAAAGCGGTTTTTACCCCGGCCGGGCTGCCTTCAACAAACATCAAACGGGTAAAGTCAATTAATTGCAAATGGATCTTTTGTGCTGCTTTGTAATCGCCGGCAAGGCATAGCCGTACCATATCCGATGTTTTACGCGGCAAGGCATTACCGGTTACCGATATTACCCCAACGCCGCCCAGCGCCATCATCGGTAAAGTAACCGGGTCGTCGCCTGATATCATTAAAAAATCGGCAGGCTTATCGCGCATGATCTGGTTGATCTGGTCGAAATTGCCGCCCGCTTCTTTAATGCCAATAATATTTTTAAAATCGTGTGCAAGCCTCACCACCGTATCTGCATTTACATTGCTTCCGGTACGGCTGGGTACATTGTATAAAATAACGGGCAGGGGCGTTGCTTCTGCAATAGCTTTATAGTGCTGGTAAATGCCTTCCTGGGTTGGCTTATTATAATGCGGGCTGGCCGATAATATCGCATCATAGCCTGTAGTATCAAACTGCTTTATCTGCTCAACCAGTTCGAGCGTATTGTTGCCGCCAATGCCGGCAACCAGGCCCACACGGCCGTTAACTGCCTTCGCTGTAAATGCCCAAACCTGCTTTCGTTCCTCGCCGCTTAGAGTGGCGCTTTCCCCGGTAGTGCCCAGCGAAACCAGGTATTCTACCCCTCCGTCAATTAAATAGTTGATCAATTTGCCTAAGGCATCATAATCAACCTGTCCGTCCGCATGAAAAGGCGTTATAATGGCAACACCTGTTCCGTAAAATTTGTTCATCTCAGTTATTAAAAGGGTGCTAATATAGGAATAGTTCATGGTTCATAGTTCATGGTTCATGGTTTTTTGTCCATGGACCATGGTCGATAGTCCATGGATCGCAGGTGCGGCTAAGCTTATTTAAAGTGAAGCAAATCTTTCCGCCATGGTCTATGGTCCGTCGACCATGGACTAAGCACTCAAAAACTCACCCCCAGCCTGATGGCCGATTTTAAATTACTGCCGCTATTGAACGAGGTGCCATACATCAAACGAAAATTAAGGTATTGCAAGCCAAAACCCAATTCGGCATAGTTTTTAATTGTGGGTGTGCTCAAATAATTAACGTCCACTATTTCCTGCAATTTCAATTTTCTTATTAATGGGATCTTGTTCAAAATAAAACCTGAAAAGTTTTGCTCAAAGTGTCCTTCAATATATTGGGTGTAGGTGCTAAAATTATAATAGTTTAACAGTAAAAAGCTATTGATGCCGCCTTTGGAAAACAATACCTCATTACCGGCAAATTGCTTGTAATCAGGATAAAAAAGGCTGTTGTTGTTGAGGAATTTGCCTGCGCCGATGTAAAACGAAGTCTTGCCGAATATACCCGCCGGGATGTTGGATTTAGAAACATCTGCCGATACCAGGTCATAGTCAACATCCGAACCTAAAAAGCCATTTATCCCTTTAACATAGTTAAATCCGATAGTAGGATAGGGTGAAGGGATATAACGCCGCCCGTTCGGGAAGGTCTCGTACTTGTCGCTGAAATCGTAGGTAGTACGGAAAGTGAACTTGAACGATTGATTTTCGGGAAACAAGGGGATATCCTGCGTTGGCGTTAAAGGGTTGTTTGAGGTATAATTCCTGTCGCCCGGGTTAAAAAAGCTGTAGGTGGTAACATTTGACAGCGATTTGCGATCGGCCCATTCAAGCCCTGCAGTTGCCAGCCAGCCACCGGTTATCCTTTGGTTAATGTATACAGAGAGGTATTGCTTTTGATAAAGCTTTTCATAATTCTGCCTTTCAAACAAACTGTAAAGCGTATTAACAAATGCCGAAATGGGCTGTGTATTGTTCAGGTCGATGATTTCCGATCCCGCATTAAAAGTAAGTGTTGCCGAACCAACCGGCACGGCGCCGTTTATGGCCCCGGTGAATTTTTGGTCCGCAAAACCGTAGCCCGCCCGGGCGCCAATAAATATATACTTATTGTTGACGCTGTCAATTTGTTTACGGAACGATCCCCCATAACTCAAACTAAACCCCTGCACGGTATTGAATCTGATGGACGGCAGCAGCGGGTCCAGGTTATAGTACTCATGATCGTACCGGTTCGAATGCCGGTAGCCACCC
>Ga0206964_10316_pt1 | contig 12812 bp, 6 predicted proteins | sample Alteio_BWOrgHeat_25_FD_152980 | JGI IMG/M metagenome (GOLD analysis project Ga0206964, IMG submission 152980) | Enriched cells from forest soil in Barre Woods Harvard Forest LTER site, Petersham, Massachusetts, United States -... | ecosystem: Environmental > Terrestrial > Soil > Temperate forest >...
GAAGCCTACCCTACCAGCCTTGGCTTACCTAAGATCTCTATCGACACATGGAAATGCCGATGTTGGATGGCTGGGCCAAATAGCTCGGGGCCGTTGAGGCCCCTCGTAAAAACTCTCTGTGGAGTTCGTAAATGCCGAGGCTGAAGCCTCGGCTTACCTAAAACTCCAATCGATCCGAACCCTTCGTCTGGCTGAGGATGACGGCAGGGTTGAGTGGTGTTTAGTTGGCCGGGCCTAGTTTTAGGAGGAAGCCTATGCGGGCGGCTCTTGGGGTGCCTAGCGTCAGCGTTGGGGTGCGGCCTACTTCTATGGAGCGGTCGAATAGGTTTTCGCCGGAGGCGAAGACTTCGATTCGTTTGGTGAAGTCGTGTGAGGCGTAGGCGTCGAGTTTGAAGTAGCTGTGTAGCAGGTAGGTGTTGGCGTCGTCGTCGAACTGGTGGCCGGAGATGCGGCCTTGCACGCTTAGAGTGCCGATGGCGGCGCGGTAGGCGCGGACTTGTGCGGTGCCCATGTGGTGGGCTACCTGGGGAATCCAATTGCCGACGATGTTGGAGTTGGCGCTGTTTTGGGTCACGGTGGCGTTGGCGTACTGGTAACCGCCGTTGATGGTCATCCAGCGAGTGGGCTGGAGCTGGACATCGGCGGAGACGCCGCGGCTCTCGATGCGGCCGAGGTTTTCACGCATGAGTGTGGTGGGCGTGAGGGTGAGGGCGGTGATGGGGCGGTTGACGCGGGTCCAGAAGTAGCTGGCGCGGAGGGTGCCCCAGCGCTGCTCCATTGCCGCTCCGGTCTCCCAGCCGGTGGCGCGCTCGCTGAGCAGGTTGTTGTTGGGCAGGGTGAGGAGGCTGCCGACCTGGGTGGAGCGATAGAGCTCGCTGGGTGTGGGGGCGCGGTAGGCGCGGAATCCTGAGGCGGAGAGGGCGTAGTGGGAGCCGAGTTTGCGGGCGATGCCGAGGCGCGGATCGAAGACGCCTTCGGAGTGTTCGGGGAGGGGATTGACGGTGGGCTGGACGCGCTGGCCGTCGAAGTTGCTGAACCAGTCGTAGCGGCCTGAGGCGCTCATGGTCCATGCGTGACGGGTGTAGAGAAGCTCGCCGTAGAGGCCGGTCTGGCGCTGGCGGTCGGAGAGGTTGATGTAGCCGGGTACGCCGGCGCGGATGGTGGTTTCGACGTCGAGGGCGCGGACGTCATGCACATCTGATCCGGCGAGGAAGACGAGGCCGGGGGAGAAGGCGCGACTCCAGTGCATGACGGCGCCGAGCTCGTTGTCGGGGGTGAGGGCGAAACGGTTGAGAACCTCGGAGTTGCGGTCGGCGGCGATGGTGGAGAACGTCTGGCGGTAATGCTCGGTTGAGCCGTAGGCGCGCATGATGAGGGTGCCGCCGAGGGCCGCGTTCCAATCGAGGCCGGTGGCGTAGCGCCAGAGGCGGGTTCCGTTGGTCTGAACGGGGGTTCCGTTGGCGCGGGCTTCGTTCATTCCACTGCCGCGGACGAAGAGCCGGGTGGTGTCCTTATTGCGTTCGAGGAAGAGGACGCCGTTTTGGGCGTGGACATTGGATGGAGTGTCGACGAGTCCACGAGAGTCGGGAGTGACGGTGATGAAGCCGTCGGTGCCGATGACGCCGCCGGAGGCGAGGACTCCCCAGCCGTGGTTGCTGGCGGAGAGGAGGAGGCTGCTTTCGTAGGTGTTCATGGAGCCGTAGGAGGATCGGAGCTGGACGGCGTTGAGCGGGTGTTGCGGGAGGACGTTGATGACGCCGCCGATCGCGCTGGAGCCGTAGAGGTCACTGGCGCCGCCGCGAACGAGTTCGATGCTGTGGATGGAGAGCTCGGGGATCTCTTCCCAGTGAATCCAACCGCCGAAGGCGTCGTTGAGCGGCACGTCATCTTCGGTGACGAGGGTGCGGCTGGCGGATGTAGAGCCGAGGCCGCGGAGGCTGATTCCTTGCGATGAGGGGTTGGCGACGAGGGAACTGGAGCGACGGAAGGTTTCGGCGCCAGCAATCATGCGGATTTCGCCGTCGAGGGTGATGGGGGCGGCGGTTTGGAGGTCGCGGGAACTGAGGATGCGGGTGCTGACGGGGCTTTCGAGGCCGCCGAGCGGCGAGCGGTAGGCGGTTACGGAAACAACCTCTTGGGTTGTGGCGATCTGGAGGGCTATCGTGCCGGTTTGCCAGGGGAGCGTGCGGGGGGCAAAGCCGGGGGCCTGGACGGTGACGGAAGGAGGATTGGTGCATGGAGCGGCGCAGTGGAGAGTGGCGTGTCCGGAGGCGTCGGTGGTGCTGAGAAGTGTGCCGGATTCGCTACGGATTTCGGCGCCCTGGATGGGGGTGCCGCTGGGATCTGTGATTTGCGCGGGAAGATCGTCTGCGGGGGATTGGGCAAAGAGGCTGGTGAAGGTTGACGCGATAATAGCGGCGCAGAGGAAGGCATGGGGCAGCGCGCGTCGGATGGATGAGGGTGGCGCGCTACTGATGGCCATCGGTGGTGGTCCCTTCGGTTGGCGAGAGGTCTTTTAGTAATTGTGACACGGTGCGGCCTGCATTGGACTTCACCGTGGCACATAGTCTATAACCGGCGCTTCATGCTCGGAGCCTGGACATCAACGGTCGAGTTCACCATGCCGAAGCGAATTTACGAGCAGTTCGGCTCCGCACCGGTCACCCTCAAACTAACCCTTGCCACCACCGAGACTCGGGCCGGCAAGGCAACCAGAATGCCTCTCAGCTCCCAGGCATTTTCCGTGCCCGATTTCGGCGTCTGCCCCGCCAATGCCTATTGGGCAACGAGTGCAGTGTCGCCGGAGATGACCTGCAGGGTGGCGTTCAATCAGCCGAAGCTCACCTATGTGACCGCATCCGAATCAACAGAGCCTTGCAAAATTTCCTCGGCACAGCCGCAGCACACAGAAACCGTCGGCACCTGGGTAGGTTCGCTCGATCCCGGACTCGCCGAATTTGGAATCACCTCCGTTTGGACCACGCCGGTAAACCTCGCCGGCGAAGTTAGCTATCCCGACCGCCGCCACCGTGTGTGTCCGGATGCATCTTTGATCTTCACTCAATACGAGCTCGTGCGCCGCACACAATCGGATATGACAATACCCACGATCACTCTTCCCAAGCTCAAGACAGCAGCCGAGACGATTCTCTTACGCGAGTGACCTGCTCTGAAAGCTCCTCCACCGCCAAACCGCTAACATGAAGCTATGTCTGATGCCGTCCCAAACCCGCAGACTGAATCAGAAACACTGCTCGATCCCGTCCCCTCGCCGGTAGCCAACCTCGATGCCTCCGCCCTCGAGTGGCATCCGCTCCTCTCACTCGTTGCCGGATACGCCATCTCCCGCGTAGGCCGCGAAGCAATCGAGTCCCTCACTCCCTCGACCGATCAGCGGTGGATCGAAAACCAGCACCGCCTCGTAGCCGAGCTCCGCGCCCTCTTCGACTCCGGCGCATCCATCCCCCTCGGTGGTCTCTTCGACCCCACGCAGTTAGCAGCCAAATCCCGCATCCCCGAAGCTGCCCTCGAAGCAGCTGAGCTCCAATCCGTCGCGCGCCTCGCCAATGACATCGCCGCCTGGCAATCCCTCCTGCGCAATCCCCCAGCCGCAGTCAACGCAGCCTCGGGCAGCATCGCTGGCCTCGTCGAAATGCTCACAGCTTCCCCAGCCCTCGCGCAAAGCGTCGCCCCGCTCACGGAGCAGATCAACCGCAAGCTCATGCCTGACGGCTCTCTCGCCGACGACGCCAGCCCAGAACTCTCCCGCATCCGCCACGAGCAGCAGCGCCAACAGCGTGTCATCGAAGAATCCCTCCGTTCCGCCCTGCGCCGCCTCTCCTCCGATAACCAGACCCAGGACGACCTCATCACCATCCGCGGCGATCGCTTTGTCATCCCCGTCAAAGCCGAGCAAAAGCGCCGCGTCTCCGGCGTCGTCCACGGCGCTAGCTCCTCCGGCCAGACCGTCTACGTCGAGCCTCTCGAAACCATCGAACAGAACAACGAACTAGTCCGCCTCCTCGAAGAAGAACAGGCCGAGATCCATCGCATCTTTGTCGCCCTCACTCGCCTCGTCAGTACTCACGCCGAGGCACTCGTGGCCGGCGCCCGCGTCCTCGCTCTCGTCGATACGCTGCAGGCCCGCGCGCGTTTTAGCATCGCCTACGACTGCGTCCGCCCCATCTTCTCCGCCGAGCTCTTCCGCCTCGAGTCAGCCCGCCACCCACTTCTACAAAAACGTCTTCGAACGAGCGGCGGCGCCATCGTCCCCGTCACATTGCAGCTAGAGTCCACCGCTCGCCAGTTAATAATCTCCGGCCCGAACACTGGCGGCAAAACCGTCACCCTCAAGACCACCGCGCTCTGCGCCCTCATGGCTCAGTCCGGAATCCCCGTTCCCGCAGCCGCCGCCACCATGCCTGTCTTCTCAGCCTTCCTGGCCGACATCGGCGATGCCCAATCAATCGAGCAGGCCCTCTCCACCTTCTCCGCGCACATCGTCAACCTCGACCGCCTCTCGTGCCTCGCCGGCCCCACCTCACTCATCTTTCTCGACGAGCTCGGCTCCGCCACCGATCCCGATGAAGGCTCAGCCCTCGCCGTCGCAGTCGCCGCCTACTTCCTCGCCTCCGGTGCGTGGACCCTCATCTCCACCCACCACACATCTCTCAAGGTCTACGCAGCCAATACTCCCGGCGTACTCAACGCAGCCGCAGGCGTAGACGAAGTAACCCTCGTCCCCAACTATCAGCTCCGTCTCGGCGTCCCCGGTGCATCCGCTGGAATCCAGACCGCCGAGCGCCTCGGCCTCAACGCCGCTATCGTATCCGCTGCCCGTGAGCGCATGGGCACGCAGCAGGCCGACATCGCCCGCTTCCTCGAAAACCTGCACACCCAGCTCAAAGACCTCGAAGCCGAGCGCAAAGCCGCTCGCGCCGAGCAATACGCGCTCAACACCGAGCGTGCCCGCCTGGCCCGCGAGGGCGACATCGAAACCAAAAAGCGCACCCGCGAACTCGAACAAAAACTCTCCTCGCTCCTAAAGGATTTCGAATTCCAGATGCGCCAGACCGTCGCGGCCATCGAAGATCGCGCCGGCCAGCTCAAACTCTCCAAAGAGTCAGAACGCCGCATCCAACGCCTCCGTCGTGACTTCGAACAGCAATTCAACTCCACCGTCGTAGCCCATCGCTCCGGCGCCGATCAGAACGATCCACACGCGCAGCCGCACATCATCGGCCACGTCTCCGTAGGCGACAACGTCCGCATCAAGAGCATGAACAAAGTCGGTACAATCGTGCGCGAAGTCGAAAAAGATCTTTTCGAAGTAGCCCTCGGCGCACTCAAGATGCGCATCCGCCGCGACGATATCGCAGAAGTCCTCAGCTCCACCGCAGTCAAAGCCGCCTCATCCGAAACCCCGCTCCACGCCGCCTCACGCCAGAAAGGGGTCCGCGTCACCGTAACCAGCGAAGCCTCCGAAAACATGCGCTCCGAAATAAACCTCATCGGCCGCACCGTCGACGAAGCCACCGGCGAGCTCGAAAAATATCTCGATCAAGCCTTCCTTGCCGGCCTCCCCCGCGTGCGCATCATCCACGGCACCGGCATGGGCATCCTCCGCCGCGGCGTCCGCGAATACCTGAGGACCCACCCCCATGTAGCCTCCCTCCAGGAACCCACCCAGCAAGAAGGTGGCGCCGGCGCCACAGTAGTAGAGCTCCGCCAATAGCTACAACATTTACTCCAACCCTAAGAATTTTCAATTTGTGACGAGCCGCGTCCTCCCAGCGACCAGCCGCATTTTCCGTCCCTCCGCATCCCCTCCCATCGGGACGAACCCCACCTAAACCACGGAACGCCGCTGATAACCCGCGCGTAACCGCGCCAGTCGTATGCGCAAGTCGAGACACATCGCCCCGACTTCCCCAAACCTGAATCAACCGCAACACGATCGATCCATCGCTATACGGAGGGAACCATGACTTGCACTATCTCCACCCGTCAACGCAGTTCCGTCATCTCCGCCACGGGATTTGCAATTGTTGCCTTGCTTTCTCTCACCGCCGGCCTTGCTTACGCCGACACCGTCGATATCCCTCGCCTCCAAACCGCTGCCATGCACGGCGACGTCAATCGCCAGATCGAACTCGCCGCCGACTACTTCACCGGCCGCGGCGTTCCCCAGGACGAAAAGAAAGCAGCCCAATGGTACGAAAAAGCAGCCGAAGCCGGCGACCCCGGCGCGCAGGATCAGATCGGCTTCTTCTATCAGCTCGGCATCGGAGTCCGGGCCGACCCCCAAAAAGCCGTGCACTGGTATCAGCTCGCTGCCGCCAACGGCCTCCTCGGTGCCAAAGTCAATCTCGGAGTAGCCTATGTCTGGGGGCTCGGCGTGCCCAAAAATGAAGCCTTCGGCGCCGACCTCTTCCGCCAGGCCGCCAGCAAAGGCAGCGGTAACGCCGCGAGCTACCTCGGCGATCTCTACTACTTCGGCATCGGAGTCAAAGCCGACCAGTCAGAAGCCATCAAGTGGTACGAAAAGGGCGCAAAGATGCACAGCCCCTTCGCCTCTTACGACCTCGGCATCCTCTACTCAGTAAGCGACGATCACGCCCATGACTATCCAAAGGCCGCCGTCCTCCTTCGCGAATCAGCCACTCAAGGCTTCGTGCCCGCCATGCACGCCCTCGCGCAGCTCGTGCTCATCCATCGCGAGCTCGCCCACTCCTCTGATGAAGCCCTGTCTCTTCTCAACAACGCAGCCGATGCCGGCGCATGGAAGGCCTCGGTGATGCTCGGTATCGTCGATCGTGACGGCATGGGCGTAACCCCGGACGACAAGGACGCCTACTACCACTTCAGGATCGGAATCCTCCAGGGCGGAGAACCAGTCCAGCACCTCATCCATCACGACATCGTGACCCTCACCGCCAAACTAGGCCCCGAGCAGGTCGCCGCTCTCGATGCAGCCGCCGAACGCTGGCATCAGCAGCATCCACAGGTCTACTCATTCGTCTTCAAAGACGGGGACAATCGCAAGCTCTTCCCGGCCTACGCCCTCGCAGCCTTTGGCGACGGCGAGCACGCCGGCAGAATCCTCCCCCGCCCAAACCTCAAGCAACCAGAACAACCCAGTCAGACCCAGGACAATACCATCGCGGACAGAACCCGAGGCTAACCCTACTCCACATAAGGCAGCCGCGGCGGCAGCGCAAGCTCCCGCCGCGCAAACAGCCGGAACTCCTCAGGGAACATCGGCACATGCTCAAGCCAGGAATCCTGAACCAGCTTCACCCGGCACCAGCGCCTGAACGTGCAGATCCACCAATCCGCATGAGGAGAATCACGGTTATCGGGAAACGCAAGCTGCAGATTCGTATACACCGTATACATGAACTCCAGCATCGCGTGGGCAAATTGCAGCGCGTAAACCTCGCTTTCAGGCGGAGTCAACGGAGCATTCCATTCCACCAGCTCCGCCTCGGCCCATGTGCGATCGTCATTTAGCCGCGCCTCCAGCCCCTTCAGCTCCAGCCGCGTCCGCAGTTCATTCATGATCTCTTCGTACCGCTTCAAATGACCCGCCAGATGCGTCTCCATCTCCGGTGTTCGCGGATACCAGATCGCAAACATCCGTTCAAATAGCCGCCCAATCTCATCACGCGACCGCACACTGCTCTCTTCTGGAGGTAACGCAGGCTTCAGTGCCGTCATCGCAATGTGATGGCCCAGCCTTCGATAGCTCTCAAACTGCGATTCAGCAAACCATTGGTTCGCCGTCAGGTCCTGCGGAAACACATCGTGCCGCAGCTTGTAAGCCAGCAAATCGGCAGGCTCGTCGCCCACCAGCGAAGACTTCAGGTACACGATAATTCCGGTATACCGTTCTTCCGTCGCCTCGCCGAGGCATTCGCAGGCCGCGCGCACCGCGCCTCCACCCTTCGCCATTCCTTGCGCAGCCATCACCTCCATATCATCCGGCGGGGGAGGATAGCGCACCGTCCCCACCACGCAATGCGTCTTGCTGTATCCCGTCTTCTCATCGATCTGCAGCGGGCGTAGATCCAGATCGATCTCCGCGCCAAAATCCGCACGGCACTTGGCGATCGCGGTACCCATCCCGTCAAAATTCATCTTCGCGTCCGCCTCAGCATCACACACCACAATGTAGCTGCATCGCCGCCGCACCAGCTCATACAAGCCCATATTGTCAAAGTGCCCGCCGTCGCTCAGATTCACATAATCCGAGGCATCGCTTACCGCGCCCAATAGCTCCTTGAAGAGGTACCAGATCGCCACCACTGGAGTCGGCCGGCTCTTTCCCGCCCTCCAGCGCTTCGCTCTCGGATTCGAAATCCACCACCCTAGCCGCACGTTGAAAAACGTCATCAGAAATGCCAGCGCGGGATTGCTGTTATACCCCTGGTTCGGATTCAGCGCCGCCCCTGAGATCGCCACCGCCGAATCGATGTGAATCCCACCATTCGGATACGCATACTCCGACGTCGGAACAAACCCGTTGAAGCTCGTATCATCGCCCGTGCGCGCATCCGTCCATGAGATCGAGTAGCCCGAATACAGTGGCGTAAACGCAAAGCTTGCGCCCTTGCGCTCCTGCGTCGCCAGGTCTTCGCCTGTTGTCAGATTCAGCGTGGCGCAAAAGATCGGGAATGGGCCGCGATACTCCCCCTTCAGCTGCGTACCCGACTTGCCAAACCGCTCCGGAAGGAGATCTCTCAACAACGGCGGCAGATTCCGCGCTCGCACATTCTCGTGACTGACCCACTTTCTATCATCAAAGCCGGTAAAAGGATCAGCCTGCCGCTCCGTCAAAGTCGCCGCCAGGTAGCAGCGTGTCAGCCGGTTCCGATAAAACGACTGCATTGAGAACTCATTGATGTCGACGCGCCATCCGAAGATCAGCGCGATCCCCAACGCAGCCGCGAGACACGTCAGCTCCGTCCCCCACAGATTGGCCCAGAATGTTCCGTAGTTCTCCAGCCATCCGGATAGATAATCGACCGCATATCCTACGCCAAACGACACATAAATCAGAATTCCGAGAATCGTGATCGGCGCAGCGATCAACGCAAGCAGATCCATGGGCTTATAGCCAAGGAATCCCTTGTCACTGGGCTTGCCATCGCCCTTGCTGCTCCACCCTGCCAATACCGTCGTAGCGTGGGCCGTAATAAATGTAGCCATCGTGGAGTAGAGCCATACAAAGCCCTTGCTCGCCACAAAATACACCACGTAAGGAGCGAGCAGGTCCATCGTGACCGCAAAGATCCAGAGCATCGCATACAACAGCGACCAGGCTCGCAACCGTGCCAGCCATTCGCGTCGCGTATCCGGATAATCCCGTCCCGTCAACCCCAGCGCCAGCTCGATCGCGAAGTAAGGAATGCTCAAAAACATGCCCGGCAGCAGCGCCAGACGAATCCGCCACGGATCAATCCAGATCGCGCTCCCGCCGGATTTTCGGACCGACTCGGTCCACGCGTGATAAGCCCATGAGCTGAAAGACTCCGAGACCCACCATCCCACTCGAATCACACCATATGCCAATGCGCACGCAACGGCAGTAGCGGCCAGCGCAGCCAGGGTGATCAGACAGCCTGCCCAGATAAACCGCACTCGGCGCGATGCCGTGCTCGCCCCTTCGAGCTTCATGGCGTTCAGATGCCCGTACGCATCGAGCGCACCGCCGCCATAAATCACTGCGAGTACCATGGCAAAAATCAGCAGCGGCGGTATCGCAACCGGCAGCCAATAAAGATCGCTGTTTGCCTCGCGCGGCATCTGGCTCCAGAACGTGAACCAGAGAGAGCATCCAAGCCAGGGCAGAATGATCCAAAAACACACATCGCTGTTCGACAGCAGATCCGCCGGCCCAGGTTTCGGCTGAAGCTTGCTCTTCGTTTCTGGCCCCGGCTTTCTTTTTGTCCTCTTCGCCACTCTCTTAAAGGCCTTACCGAATCTCCCCTCCGCACCACTCAAACCTTCTTCTGTCGCCGCGTCATCTTCAGGCGGTCCACTCGCTTTCATCATCCTCGTCTGCCGAACAAGATTTCGGCCCAGCATGAAGATCGAAGCGACACCAAAGACAAACGCAAGAACGCCCGTCCATCCGAGATGAACAAGTATGCGGCTCGTATCCAGTGGGAGTTTCCAAAACTGGGCCTGCTCGTAAATCGGCTGCTGCACTAGCAGATGCACAGCAAAGAATCCACAAGCCAATCCCGCAAGAATAGGAATCTGATTCAGAATCGAATTTCTCAGCCAGATTGCCACCATCGTCCACGTGTCGGCAGTAAACATGCCGCGCGCGGGTGTCAGATAGCTCGCATATCGCAGCAGCCATCGAATCGGCTCCGGTGCCCGCGGCGGGCAACCCGGCTCCGATTGCGGAATCAGCTGTTGAATCACAGCATCTGGGCCGCCGCGCTCGCGCAGAATCCACCCGGCAAGAAACTCGTGAATATAGCCGCCACCCGAGACCGAAGAAAGATAGTCAATATGCGGCAACAATCCAAGCTGCGCAAGCCCCTGAATAATCCCAAGATTGAAAGTTGCACTGCGAATGCCACCGCCCGAGAGACAAACGCCAAAGAGCCGATTCTCTTCATCGGCCACAGTCCGATAGACATCCGGCCACGGCACCGCCTTCTTGTCTGGCGGGTCACTCGGATGAGCCTGTGCGTCGGGCGATCCTGCGTGTGCAGATGCCTTCGTTTCATCAAGCGGCGCCGGAGGCCAGTCGCCGCGCGCAAGCATCTCCTGCTCCAGTAGCCACTTGCTCGGCATGTAGTGAGTCTGCACAGCAAGCTGCTGTTGCAGCCTCGTATCGCCAAGCAATTCCTTGTGGAGCTGTTCCCTATCAAACGCGCGGTCGCCAATGTTAATCGCCGCAGGACGCTCAGACGTACCATGCGGAGTCTGCCGCCTGCTATACAGCGCAAACGTTACTTCGGCGAGGCGGTCGCAATAGTGCCAGTTCGGATCGCTTGTTACCTCTCTCGTGCCAGAGGCCATGCTCGCTCCAGTTCAGAACTCCAAATCGCCCCGCAGAGGAGCAGGAAATTCACAGGGCTGCTTTGCAAAGGATCGCGACTCGAAGTCGATTAAACCATGCACTGACCCAATCAGCACAGAACAATTCGCTAAATGCACAGTCACCAGGAATCGCATCACTAATCATTTCAACCGATGCCGCCTTTGGTATCAGGCCAGAGGATGAAAGGGTCCGGAGCTGAGGCTCATGTCGTGTCAGCATTGTCCTTCTCTCGTTGCCTCTTCTAGCACTGTGCTATTTCTTCATCCAATGCTATGGTGAGAGCAACTGTCTGACGGTTTCTTCTATTTCCTCTTGACTTATGAAAACAGCCACAAAACTGAATAATATCCAGGTCCTTCGTGCCTTCGCCGCGACCGTGGTCGTTGTCTTTCACACTGGCTTCGCCTTTCCGTTCATGCGGCCCTTTGGCTCTTTCGGAGTTGACGTCTTCTTCGTCATCAGCGGCTACATCATGGCGCGCATCCTTGACCCAGACGACGAGAGAGGTGCCGACTTCTTCTTTCGCCGCAGGATACTACGTATCGTTCCTCCGTACTGGTTTTTCACTCTGCTTCTCTATCTGGCCGCACTGCGCGTACCTCAACTAATGGGAGCAACCCGCGCCAGTGTCAGCGAACTGCTCAAGAGCCTTTTCTTCATTCCCTTCAGCAAGGGCAGCGGTCTCATCCAGCCGCTGCTGTTCATCGGATGGAGCCTTAACTATGAGATGTTCTTCTATCTCGCGCTCTCCATCGGCCTGTTGATCTCCAAACGCCGCGCCATCTGGATCGGCGCCCTGTTAGTGCTCGCAACCATGCTGGCGTGCTGGCCTCTCGCAGTGCACAGCACCGCGGCACAGTTTTATTCCCGTGATATCGTCCTCGAGTTTCTCTTAGGAATCCTTAGCTACTATCTCTGCCGCACCATCTCCGACGCCACAGCACGCAAACTCCGCATCGCAGCGCTGTTCGTGTGCTTCGCCTCCGCTCTTCTTCTCATAGCGATGCAGGGCTATCTCTCGCCGAGTGTCCTCCCGTTCAACCATACCCGCGTGCTCAACCTCGGCATTGTTGCGTTCCTGCTCGTCACAAGCGCCAGCCTTCTCTCTCAGGGTGGCTGGGACACACGCATCGGCTGGCTGGTCCTCATCGGCGACGCCAGCTATATCCTCTATCTCATCCATCCATACTGCGAATACTCACTCGATCGCATCTTGGGTGCCCATTATCACTGGCTTAAGCGCGAATCCGCCACCGGTGCCCTCGCAGGAGTCACGCTCTCCATCGTCCTCGCCGTCCTGGTCCACCTCTACTGCGAACGCCCCACGGTTCGTTTCCTCAACAACAAGTTTGGGGGTAAGCGCAGATCCGTCGAGTTCTCTATCCCTGCCGCGAGCGGACGATAAGAGAAATGAACTCTCCAGCCGCGACTTCCGCGCCTTCCCAACGTCCACTCAATAGGGCCAGGAATCCCAGCCGGTAGCAATCCCGGCACTTACATGGAGACAGCCTACATAGCCCTCGGCGCCAACCTCCCCAGCCCCGCCGGGTTGCCCTCGCAGACCCTCGACGCAGCCATCGCGCGCCTCTCCGAGTTAGGCCACATCACATCCCAATCCCCCTACTACATCACCGAGCCGGTAGGCTTCGCCGATCAGCCCTCCTTCCTCAACGCCGCCGTCGCTCTCGAAACCAGTCTCGATCCCCAATTCCTCCTCGGCCATCTCCTCCAGATCGAGCGCAGCTTCGGC
>Ga0206964_10317_pt1 | contig 12802 bp, 13 predicted proteins | sample Alteio_BWOrgHeat_25_FD_152980 | JGI IMG/M metagenome (GOLD analysis project Ga0206964, IMG submission 152980) | Enriched cells from forest soil in Barre Woods Harvard Forest LTER site, Petersham, Massachusetts, United States -... | ecosystem: Environmental > Terrestrial > Soil > Temperate forest >...
GCGCGCCTTTCGACCAGGGACTGTACCAGTGATTTGCGGCTTGATGTAGTCAGATAAAGTGAACATAGAATTCCCTCAACAGGCTGCTACGAATGTGAATACCAATTTCAACTTGACCGTTCTTGGCGATCTGTTCTTCTACGATTCAGGCCCCGCCCCGATGCGCGATGGCGAGGCCCACGTGAAGAAAAACCAGCTGTTTAACTGAAATCTCACGGTATCGGTCTTGCATTTCCATTCTTCGTTGAGCACTCGGTTCTCAGCGGGCAAGATCACCGCAATCCGTTTTCACTGGCTCCAGGTCTTACTCTTTCTTCCTCTTGCCTTAATAGTGGGATAAACCGGACAATCGTTTCGAATCGGGCTGTTTCTGCAACCCCGAACTATAAGAGAAACAAAACATCACTTCCGCTATTGAAGACATAAGAGTGAGGTTAGGAACCAGAATTGAGCCCTAGATTGTTGCCAGACAATTGGGCGAATTAGTGAAAAGTGAATCGAACTGAAGTGAACGGCTTCGATAGTTTGTCTTACGAATATAGCTAGACTATGTCTTAAGCACTGAATCTACTTTAACCAGACAAGTGCTTCTTAGCACAGCAAGGCTCTAGCGAAAGAGCGACGTTGGCCAGCGCATGCATGACAGGTCGAGATCAGCTGTGTCACGTACCTAGGTTAGGTCGGGAGAACTCATCGCCAGTCGACAACCGAGGCGCCAGCCGATGACTCCAAAACATTCTGTTGCCTTGAGAGTCTCTCAATGGGTCGTAGCCAAATGTTGCACTGAGCGAAGCGGCCCATCGCAGTCGCTCCGCTCGCCGCGACCTTCTAACTCCTGCCAAGTCTCTACGCGTTGATTAAGGAAAAGAGCTTTCCTGCGCCCGTCCGCCTCGGACCGCGCGCAGTCGCTTGGGTGAAATCCGAGATCAGGCAATGGGCCGTAGAGCGCGTGCATGCATCGCGGTCGGCCGCTTGATTCAGCCATGCAGATTCAGACGATCGATCGTTAATGCCATGGCGATGCGTTTCTGACTTGCACAGTTACTTCGCTCGTCAGCCTCGGCTAGTTGAGCGTCCAGATAGCCTGCCCACCACTGCATCATCGCCGTTCGTTGCTTCAGATACTTTGCATGATTGTAAGCGGCGGCCACCTTGTTCCGCTTCATGTGGGCAAGCTGCAATTCGATATGCGCTTCTTCAAAACCACTTTCGTTAAGAATGGTTGACGCCAGTCCGCGGAATCCATGGCCGGTCATTCGACCTTTGTAGCCAAGCCTGTACAGAGCAAACAAAATCGTGTTGTTGCTCATCGGCCTGTTCTTGTCGTTAGCGCCAGGGAATACCAGCCTACCAAGCCCGGTGAGCAGTTTGAGTGCGCGCAAAATCTCGACAGACTGCCGTGACAACAGAACGATGTGCGGCGTGTCCATTTTCATGCGCTCGGCGGGAATGTCCCATCGGGCATTATCCAGATCAAACTCCAGCCATTCTGCTTCGATCAATTCTGACGTCCGTACAAACGCGTAAGCCAACAGGCGCATGGCGAGGCTCGTAAGAGCGTCGCCATCGTAGGTCTGTATTTTTGCGAGCAGCGTAGGAAGATCTTTGGCATCCACGCGGGCAAAGTTCTCCACCTTGGCGTTGGCTAGAATATCGCTAGGTTTGAAGTCAGCAGCAGGTTCCGACTCGCAATGCCGTGCGCGATGGCGTATCGAAAATCTGACCCGTGGTTTCATGCGCGCGTTTCGCAACGTCTCGCGCACCACGCCCTTCGATGACAAGCATGAGTTTCCGAATATCAGCAGACGTTACGTCGTCGACGAATTTATGACCGAAGGAGGGAAAAACGTCCAATTCCATGTGCCGCAAGACGGAAGCCGTGTGGCGATCGTGGTGGAGTGCGTTCAAGGTGAGGGAGGCTACGTTCCAGCGCCACGCGAGTTCCTGCTGGGCCTTCGCCGCATATGCGACCGGCACGGAATTCTGCTGATCGTGGATGAAGTGCAGTCAGGCATGGGCCGAACTGGAAAGATGTTCGCCTGTGATCACTACAGCCTGGAGCCTGACATCCTATGCCTCGCCAAGGGAATCGCATCCGGGCTGCCGCTCGGCGTATGCATTGCCCGAGCCGATGTGATGAACTGGCCACCCGGCGCGCATGCCTCCACGTTCGGTGGTAACCCGGTAGCCATTGCTGCGGCGCTGAAGACGATCGAGCTGTTGGAACGAGAGTTGATAGCCAATTGCAAGGAGGTTGGAAAATACCTCGAGAACGGTTTGAGGCAACTGATGAGCAAGCATCGTTTGATTCGTGACATTCGTGGATTGGGAATGATGCTCGGCGTTGAATTCGGCGCCGACTCCAATAGCCATATGTCCTCAGGGCAACTGGCCGAAAGAGTTGCCTCTGAAGCGTTTCGTCGCGGACTGATCCTCTTGACCGCTGGGAAGAGCACCATCCGCTGGTCGCCCCCGCTTATTCTGACTCGCGAGCAGGCGGCGGTTGCCCTCGAAATCTTTGACGAAGCTATTGCGGCCGCTGCAGTTGACAGCGAATCGGTCGCGAACCACGGTGCGCTTGAGCCGTGCGCCTCACCTGGAGCGGGCAGCAACGCGTACTTCAGTCAGCACAGACATTGCATAGTCCCGATGGCAGAGGAGTGGGTCAATGGATAAGGCAACAATCAATGGGTTTGATCTGAAGTATTCCGAGCAGCAAATGTTCGGGACCTCCGATGGCGCAGAACTCTACTTCGAACTGCGTGGTGAAGGCCCACAGCTCACGATTCTGAATAACTTCTTCATCATCAGCCCTCTGTGGCGCAACTTCACTAAGGAATTGGTGAAACTGAATCGAATTCTTACTTACGATTTTCGAAACCAGGGAGCCTCCTCTCCAGCGTGCAGCGAACTTCGAGTGGAGGACCATGTCAACGACTTGCGCGAACTGCTGGACGATCTCCAAATCGAGAAGACATATCTTCTGGGCACATCGGTTTCGACGCTGATTGCGCGCGATTTTGCGCTTGCCTTTCCAGACCGTGTCAAGGGGCTCATATTCGTTGGTCCGGTGTTTTCACCCTTCGGTTCGCGGCGGCGAAAGCTGCTTACCCGATCGTGGCTAAACAGCCTTGAGAAGGGAGGTCCGGCTTGCCTGTTCGATCACATTTATCCCCTCGTATACAGCGACCGGACCATCGAGGGTGGAGGAACCCCTGCGTACCTGGCCCTTCGCGAGCGGTTTCTGGCGCTGGTGTCTCATGAGCAGATCAAGATAAACCTGCAGGCTTCTCTGACCACCGAGGACGATCCCGCGACACTACGGCAGATCGCGTGCCCGGTGTTGCTGGTAGCGGGAGATGGAGATTTTCTCTCGAGCCCGGCTTCGCTCAGTGCCACATCTAACTTATTCCCGCGAGCCAGTGTGGAGTTGTTGGACTTCGCCGGACACGTACCGTATTTCGAGGCTACGACTGCCTTTGAAAGAGCGGTGCAAAACTTCATTCAGAATGCGGAGAAGTCATGAGCGGCATCCCATCTGATAAACCGCTCTGGGATGCGTTCAGAAACGCTGCCCGAACCTACTCGAGCCGCGCCGCGGTGTCGACGCACGCCGAGACATGGAGCTACGATCGTCTGTTTCAGGAGGCAGACGGGAATCGGAAGTGGCTTGAGTCTGAAATCGACGATGGCCCTGTACTCTTCGCGCCCAGAAACACGGCGTCTTCGCTGGCGTTTCTGCTGGGGGCAACCGGCAGCGGGAAAGTGCCTCTCTTCGCCGACCCGGCTTGGCAGGCGCCTGAACTGGAAGGAATCATTGCGAGGTGCGGCGTGCGGGCTGCCGCATGGGAGGGCCCAGTTCCCCCCGGATTGCTGACTCTGACACCGGCCGCAGAAAGAAGTGGAATTCAACTCTTCAAATTTGCGGCCGGAGAAGGAAGCGTGGTGCCGCGAAAGGATACGTCGTTCGGTCGATTCACCTCAGGTACAACAGGTTTTTCCCGATGCCTTCAGTTTCGCGACGAGGCAACTCTCAAGGCGACCGCAACATGGCGTGAAGCAGCCGCGATCTGCTCGGGTGACAGGGTGCTGTGCCTGGCTACGCTGAACAACGGCCTGGCTTTCAACACATCAATCTTCACGGTCCTGCTTTCAGGAGGGATGCTCGCCTTTCATAGTGGGATGCTGGTACGCGGCGCGCTTTTCAGAACTCTGGCGCGCGTTGAGCCCACTGTCCTGGTGGCGTTTCCATTCGTCTACGAATTGTTGGAATCCGGGAAGGAGCCGATCGCCGCATCAGCACTTCGGCTTGCGGTCAGTTCGGCCGCGCCGCTTCCTGAGAAGACTCGCGCAAAGTGGCTGCAAGATACCGGATTACCGATCTGCAACTACTACGGCCTGGCGGAAGTGGGCCCATGCACCTTCAACGACGGGTCGGATCCAGACTGCGTTGGCGTGCCTCTTCCAGGCGTGAGTATCGCGGTGACAGCAGAGGATGGGCGTGCCGTCGAACCGGGTAAGACAGGCCAGATCCGAGTGAAAACAGAGTCTATGGCGTCAGCCTATCTGGACGCCTGCCAACCAGAGTTTCAAGTGAACCTGGACACCGAGCAGTACTACATCACCAACGACCTAGGTTTGCTGACTCCGGACGATCGGCTGCGGTTGCGGGGCAGAATCGGTCGATTAGTGAATATCGCCGGCAGAAAGATTGACCCCGGCGAAGTAGAGAAGGTGATTCGACAGATTCAGGGAGTAGAACATGTCACGGTGAGGGGAGAGGAGCAGTCGGGACGCCCGTACCTGGCTGCGTATGTCGAAAGCAAAGTAGTCAAGCGTGAACAGATAGTGGAGTTTTGCGAAAGCAACCTGGCGCAATACAAGATTCCCCAACGGATCGTGGTGTTGCAAGATATGCCCCGTTCTTCAGCGGGAAAGATTTCACTGGGCCGGGTAAGCGTAATGGAGGGAGTGTCTCGATGACAGTACACCAGTCTTCTATCGATCATTTGACGACGCGGCTGATGGGGCTCGTGGAAAGGTCCACTCATGGGCAGATGGTTGCAACGCAGGAACACCTTGGAGCCGATTCCATTCGCCGTTTGGGACTGGACTCGCTTGGAATGCTGACTTTTCTGGTGGCCGTGGAAGATGAATTCGGTATCGAGTGGGGCGATGACGTTCCCAAAGAGATCTTGACCTCGTTCGAAGGAATGGCCGCATACATCGCGCAGGAGCTAGGTGATGCAGCTTAGCGTTGGCGTGATCGGCGCGACGGGAAAGCTCGGGAGGCGAATCTGCGAGCATGCGCCGGAAATGGACTGCACGATCTCTTTGTCAGCATGCAGCCGACAATGGGTGAGTGATGCTGCTCCCAATGTAGTCATTGATGTGTCACACGATTCCGCGTTTAACGAGGTCGCGAGATTCTGTTCCGATACGAAAACACCACTGGTAGAGGGAGTTTCGACGTTATCGCCGGAAAACATCACGCGGCTACGTGAGTTGAGTGCGGAGATTGCCGTCATCTACGCTCCGAACTTCACCTTCGGGCACCATCTGCAACGATCCGCACTGATGGTGCTGGCACAGATTCTGAAAATGGACTCCAGAACGTGGGAGTGCACGGTGACGGAACGGCATCCGACGTCGAAGAGAGATCGCCCGAGTGCAACAGCGCGGGAGCTCGCAGCTTTCTGGAGCGCGTCGGCGGAATGCCCCGTGGCGGAGTTGGCCTCGGTGCGAGGCGGCCTGCCGGTAAGCGATCATGAAGCGGTCATTACGCTCAGCGGCGAAATGCTGAGCATCAAGCACTCGACGACGGATCGCGTCGCGGCCGCTCGCGGTGCGCTTCAGGCCGGACGGTGGGTGGTGCTGCAAAGCAGCGGCTTTTACAAGATGTCAGAAGTGTATGGGATGGTGAGGGAGGAAGCACATGACTAACGCAATCGCAACGGAAATGGCAAGCGAGTCAACGAAAGCTGAGTCCAGGGTAGCCATCAACCTGGCATTCGCATCGAGAATGTTATCAAACACCGGTCATGATGATTTCAATCAAGGCCAGGTCTCCGCCCGGATGCCCGGCAGCGACCGATTTCTGATCAAGGGTGCATTGGTTGGCTTTAACGAAGCAACTCCGCAAGACATGATCTACGCCTTCGTGGATCCATCTCGAGTTATCTCACCATTGGCCCCTCCCGAATTGCCGCTTCACCAGGCCATTTACGAGGCTCGCGCGGATGTGAATGCGATCGTGCATAGCCACGCGCCATATAGCCTTATTTTCGGAGCGACTGACTTTGAAGTACGGCCTATCTCACACGATGGGGCGTGCTTCGAATCCCGCGTTCCGCGGTTCACTGAAACAAGCAACACCGTTTTGGATATGGCTACCGGCCGGGCCATCGCCTCTGCGCTTGGAGACGCCCCGGCGATCTTCCTTCGCAATCACGGTAGTGTAATTCTGGGCAAATCGATTCGCGAAGCATCGGTCCTGGCGCAGGTGTTGGAAAGGGCATGCCGGATCCAGATGATCGCGGAGAGCGCCGGTGCAACTTACCACACATCAAGCCCCAAGGATGTGAAAGAGAAGCAGGCCTTCATCTACAGCAGCAACTCGATCAAGTCCTACTGGGACTATTCCGTTCGTCTGGTGAAGCAGACGTGGAATGAGGCCGCAGCATGGTGACGGCTGCCAACAATGTTGCTCTGATGACACGCCAACTGGACTGGCAGGATATTGATTCGCCTTTGTCCAGGGTGTGGCCGGTGAGCTTACCGGTCGATCCTATGCGCCGGTATTGGTTTGGACGGCCAGCATTTTCAGCCAGGGCATCGCAACTTGCGGCGCGATTGCAGTCTGCGAGTCAGCTCTTCGAATGGGCCTACGGCTATCGCGACCCGGCTCACAACGGCCAACGGCTCACACGGCGGGCTCCTTCGGCCGGAGCGCTCTATCCCACTGAACTCTTATTCGTTACTCATGCGGATCAAGAGTGGCTTGTCCTTTACTACCACTTTGCGAGCCATGCGTTCTTCCGGGTGCCAGTCCAGCGTCCGGAGGCGGTAGCGAATGCGCTGGGGCTAAGCGAAGTACAAGAGGCCACATTGTTGCTCTCGATTCTGTGGAGGACAGTGCAGCGCTACGGAGTGCGAGGATATCGCTACTGTCTGCTGGACGCGGCTCATGTGGGGTCAAACCTCGTGCACGCAGCAAGGGCCTGTGGCCGGGACTTGCGAGTCAGCTCTGGAATGCTGACGGAGCAACTTGAAGATGCGATAGATCTCGGCCGGGGGGAAGGTCTGACAGCGGTACTGGTCAGCGGGCCGCCGGGCAATGACCGCCGTATTCTGGTGCCTGCAATTGCTTCTGGCCCTGGCCATGTTTCTAGCGGGAGGGAAGAATGCCCGCCGATGCTGAGCCCTGTGTTGAATCGAGTGATTGCGTTTCACAAAAGTACACTCTACGACTGGCCAGAATTTGAGCCTGAAACGCAAGACCAGGCAGAGAACACGCTCGAGGGACTTCAGTTCTGGGGCCGGGAACGCCATTCCGCGAAGGACTTTACGGGCGGCGAGATTTCCTGTGAACTATACGCGGCAATGATCCGAATTGCGACGATGGCTCCGCTCGTTCAATTTGGACGGTCGGCCTGTTTGACCGCTCATGCGATTCGGTTAAACGTGAGCGGGCTTTCGTCGGGGTGCGAGACACTCACGGACAACGCAACCGGCGCGCCGAAGCTCAGTCAGATCGATAGCAAAGAAACCGCCGCGCAACTATGGCGGGCATGCCAGAAGCAGAACATCATGCGCTCCTGCGCATTCGTCATCGTACTCGGCACTCGCGCAAGCGAGCTCGCCGTCGGCGATCCACGAAATTACCGTCGGGCGGTTCTGAACGCAGGGTCTGTCACCGCCGAGCTCTATCGTGCGGCCGCCCGCTGCTCACTCGGAACAACCAGCATCGGCGGATTTTCAGATCTGGCGATCTCGAAACTTATTGGGGAACCTGATGTGTATCCAATCGTCATTCAGGCATTCGGCGTCCCTATGCAGAATGCTGCGAAACTGGACGCCATTCATCGTGTAGAACCCACGTTCAAGTCTGCGCGAGTGGCCCAACCCATAGGAGGATTGATGCAATGAGCGAGACTCATCTTGTTACTGGCGGAACGGGATTCGTCGGCGGCGCCCTCATTCTGGAGCTGTTGAGCGAAACGGATGCCCAGGTGTTATGCCTGGTGCGATCAAAAGGTGGAATCGACGCGGCCCAGGCGAGACTGCAGTCTTCGCTCGCGACGGCTGCCAGATCCTACCATCGCACGGACCTGTTGGGCGAGATCGAGCATCGCTGCCGAGCCGTTCCCGGCGACATCCTGGAACCTCTGTGCGGCAATGAGACAGTAGCACGCGGAACCGTCTCCGAAGTGTGGCATTGCGCTGCTTCGTTACAGTTCGAGGATGAGAACGAAGCTGAGATCTTTGCTCACAATGTACGTGGAACGAAGAATGTGTTGGATCTTGCCACGCACAGCCGGGCACCAAAGTTCAACTATGTAAGCACCGCTTACGTAGCAGGAAGCAGAACTGGGCAAATTTTGGAGGAGCTTCCGTCACCGGAAACACAGACCAATAACAGTTATGAAAAAAGCAAGATTGTTGCCGAACTGACTGTCGCCAGCGAAGGCCACATGCATACCCGTATTTTTCGGCCCAGCATTGTTATTGGACACAGCCGCACACTGATGGCAACCAGTTTCACCGGCCTGTATGGATTTATCCGGGAGCTTAGCAGATTCAAGCGGAAGGTGGCTCGCCGTTTGGGTGGCTACCTGGCGCATCGTCACCTGCGCGTCTGGGCCGATGAGCAGGTGCCCGTTAACCTGATCCCCGTTGACATGGTCGCATCCAGCGCCGTACGGATCAGCCGGTCCAACAGTGCGAGGCGTATCTTTCATCTCACCAACGACAGACCGGTTGCCGTGGAAGAAAGCTTGAGAATTCTCTTCCACGAAGAGGATATGCGTGCACCCCGCTATGTGGGATCAAGCGCGGAATTCACCTCAATCGATGAAGCATTCGATCGCGCGATCCGGTTCTATCGGTCTTACCTTTCCAACGCAAAAGTATTCGACCGGACGAACTCTGAAAGTGTATTGGGGCCGTCCGTATTGAGCGGCAATCTGCAGGGCGAAAATCTGCTTCGCCACATTCGCTGGTATGCGGCGCATCTAGCCGATACACGGTGCGCGGCACTAACTGACGATGAAGCCGCGGATCTTGATCGTGAGCCCATGCACAAGCGCTTCGAAAGCCTGCCCATAATCCCTCTGGCGTCTGCAGGCGATGCCTCGCGACGCTACTCGGTGACGCTTGGAGCCTGATATGCCAGACGAAACCGAAATCCTGATTGGCTTCGTGCTCTTTTCCGGTTTCACTGGATTAGACCTTATCGGACCTCACGAAATCCTTGCCAGGTTAGGCGCGAAATGCGTGCTGGTCGCTAACAATCTGGAACCGGTCGCCACGCCACATGGAGTTCGGGTATTGCCTGACCTGACTTTCTCAACGTGTCCACAACTGCACGTCCTTGTGGTGCCTGGAGGACCTGGGCAGGAGCAAGCCATGTATAACGAGGAGCTGATCAGCTTTGTTGCGCGGCAGAGTGCAAAGTCCCGTTGGACGGCCTCGGTGTGCACCGGAGCGCTGCTGTTAGCTCGAGCGGGCCTCTTGATGCAGCGACATGCCACAACTCATTGGCTGGCGATGGATGAGTTGCATCGGCTCGGAGCGATTCCGACGAACAAGCGCGTAGTCTGGGAAGACCCGGTGGTCACGGCCGCCGGGGTTTCGGCAGGTATCGACATGGCCCTTCAGCTGGCGTCTGCCTTGGCGGGACAACAGGCTGCCCAACGAATTCAGCTCGCCATCGAGTATGATCCCGAACCACCCTTTGACGCTGGCTCGCCCGACAAGGCGCCGAAGGAAGTCGTGGACCATCTTCGCAGCACGAGCCGATTCGCGCGACAAGAAGTGTAATGGCGAATCGAGGCTCGAACACGAGTCTCGTTGAGCGCCTTGGCGATTTGCACTAAGCCGCTAGGCGGTATCCACATATAGTTGCAGTCTGATCCATGCGCATGCGAGGGCGGTGCAGGAGCGGACGGCTTCGACGGTTCGGCAGTAGCGCGTGCTGAAGCGGCGGAACTGCTTGAGACGGTTGAAGCAGCGTTCGATGAGGTTGCGTTGCTTGTACAGGGTGTGATCCTATGCGCGTGGCTGTTTGTCGTCGCACCCAGGGCTTGGATGGTGGCGACGATCTCGGTCGAGTCGTAGCCCTTATCGGCGATCACCGCCTCGGCACGCCGTTGATGAACTGCCGGTTGTCAGCCGCAGTTCGTCCAACATGCTCCTTCCGTCCTGGAAGCGCATCCTTGATCCACCCCCATTGCGCCTCACTCAACTCATATCGACTCGCCACATACCCACTTCAACAGCGAAAACACAAGCCGCAAAGTCTATATGTGGATACCGCCTAGCTCGCTGAATCGAGGTAAGTCGATCGCGCGATAGTCGGATACTGAAACCGGCCAGTCGCATAAGCGTAGTTGTGCCGGACGCCGCGCTCGACAAAGGAGCTCGCTGCGGCATAGTACCCGAGCTCCGATAAGTATCGATGGACCTGCGGCAATCGATAGCAGGGCACGTATGGATACAGATGATGCTCCAAGTGATAGTTATTAAAGAAATACAGAACCGAAAAGAACGGCGATACCCGCGTGCGCGAGTTTTGAAACAGACCCGTTCCCGTGCCGGCGTGCTCCAGGTACGAGCGCAGACCTGTGTACAGAATCCCGAAGGCATGTGGCACGCCAATAGCCAGCAGCCCTGGTATTGGCGCCCGATAAATAATCCACGCGTAAATGCCGCCCCACACTGCCGAGAGGGTGAGGTTCAGGCACGCGAAGAATTGCACTTCGCTGTCCTGAAAAGGTAAGCGCGTCGCGTACGCCACCGGCCGCCCAAGCGCCAGGCGAATCGCGTTCCTCAGATATTGCCGGTTTGCAGCCATACGTGCAAACAACATCCGTTGCCAGAGCTGGCGGTATCTGCTAAAGAGCGGAATATCGGGGTCGCCCTCCTGGTTCGCAAAGCGATGGTGATTCCAATGCGATATTGCCGCTCCGATCTCCATGAACGTGCCCACCATCGAGGAAAAGATGATGCCCAGTATCGCGCTGAAGCGCCGATTGTCGTGAAGATTGCAGTGAAACCCTTCGTGTCCAATCCAACCGAGTAAATGCAGTCCCTGCTGTGAAAGCAGCCCCAGCAATATCACGCTCATCGCCTGTGCTGGCAACGGCCAGTGAGACTGCGCGGCTACCCAATAGATAGCCGCCGCCGGCACGATGTACCCACACACAGCGTAGGCAATAAACAGCACCGTCCAAAGCAGCGACTTGTCCCGATACTCCTTGGGCAAGCAGGGCTTTACATTCAGGTTCGGTTTTGTTCCCCCGACTTCCGGATGATCGGTATGAGTATCTAAATTCATTTGCCCCTCCAGTCACGCAAACGTGAAGTTCTAATCTCGGCTCTGCGCTCTTTTTGTTGCCATACCAGATGCCTGCCACAGCGGCTCGCGTCCGGCCAATACGTCGATCGCCATCCTGATGTCCCCGGCGAAACTGTAGAACGGGTACTTGAATGAAGCCGGCCTGTTCTTCTCAAAATAGAAATGCCCGATCCAGCCCAGCACATAGCCCGGAAGCGGGAATAGCGGCACGGCCGTCCACCAGTGTCGTACCAGGATCGTAATCAGCAACGCGACACTGGCCAGTACTCCGGCGACATGCAATATGCGGCAGACGGGTTGTCTGTGTTGCTCCAGATAAAAGGAGTAGAACTCCCCGAAGTTCTTGTAGTTGGCCTGATGCATGTTGGTGCGCTTCTCCTTTGAGTCCTGGAATGTGCCAAACAGGCGGTCGAGAGCGACGGTCATGAATCCGTAGTTGCAGGTGAGGTGCATATGATGACGGCCGTGTGTTTCTGCCGTGCCCATGATCTTGCGCACGGCTTGCGGCGCGTGTTCGCTAAAGAATCCGACTGCTCCCGAGTTGGAGTGCGCAATCGGGCTTGCGAAAAAGTAGAAAGTATAATAGCCCGCGATCCCCCAGAGCGATACCGGAACAGCCCAAGAAGCGATGCTAATAAACAGGAGCCATCCCAAGGTATAAAAGATCAATTTCTCGCCGATTGAAAAAGATATGGAAGATAACGCCTGAGGAGGGCGGGATAAGTGGTGATGGCGATGCCACGCCCATAACACTTTGTTGTGATGCATCCACCGGTGCGTCCAGTACATCCAGCACTCTCCCCACAAGACCATCAGAACTAAGGTGATTATGGAGTTCGTGGGCGTCGGTGTCTGCAAACGCAAGCCTCCGGCGGCTAATAACAAAGCCAGTACCACGGCATCAGTCAGGAGGAGCCATATCGACGCAAACTCCCGCTGAGTCTGTACGTGCCTGATTTCCCCACCGAACAGAGGCCGGCCGGCCGAGCGCGCAATGATGGCGACCAGCGGAACCGTAAAAAGCTTGCCTACGGTTATCCAGGCTAATATGAGCAGCGTTTGCAAATCGAACACTTTCCAATTCATCGGGTGTCGGCTCCGAAATATTCGGGCCTCGGTGGCCCGCGGTCAGTTTGGCCACGCTGTTCTAACGGACGTCAGCCTGCCGTAATCTTCATTGGTCGCGGCTGTATGTCATATAGTGACGGCAAAAATCGGAGCGTT
>Ga0206964_10318_pt1 | contig 12772 bp, 10 predicted proteins | sample Alteio_BWOrgHeat_25_FD_152980 | JGI IMG/M metagenome (GOLD analysis project Ga0206964, IMG submission 152980) | Enriched cells from forest soil in Barre Woods Harvard Forest LTER site, Petersham, Massachusetts, United States -... | ecosystem: Environmental > Terrestrial > Soil > Temperate forest >...
CAATCCGATCAAGCTGGGAAACAGTAATTGTCGGTTGGTTCATCATCGAGTTGTAACTTCAAGGCGAAAAATCAACCAACGAGCTTTTGACGAAAGGGCGCCACACGGCTGTTTTCGGTCGAAGGCAGCAGGCGGGCGGAATTCAGGATGAAGACCATTTCGGAAGTGACGTGAATGAACGCGGCTAGCAGTGGATTCAAGAATCCAAGGGCGGCCAGCAGAACGCCGACCGCATCAACGGCGAGGGTCCCGATAAAATTCGTGAGTATCACGCGCCGGACCCGCTTTGCAATCCGGAGTGCGTTCACAAAGTCGAGAAGGTTATTTCCGAGGAGAACGACATTCGCACTTTCCCGCGCCACGTCTGTCCCCGATCCCATGGCTACACCCACGGTCGATTGCATGAGTGCGGGAGCGTCGTTGATTCCATCGCCTACCATGATAACCGCCTTGCCCTCGCTCATGAGTCGTTGGACGCGTTCCATCTTCTGTTCGGGCAACAATTCCGCGGCGATTCTGTGCACGCCAAGCTGTTTTCCAATGGAACCAGCGATTGCCGCATGATCTCCCGACATCAGCAAAGTCTGCAGGCCCATCGCTTTGAGGGCGGCGACGGCTTCGATGGCTTCGGGGCGCAACGTATCCGCAATCCGGATCGTGCCGAGAAAACGGCCACCCTGTGCAACAAAAACGTCCGACATGTTGGATCCGCCATTGCGCGGCCCCGCCAGCGGAACGGCGCATTCTTCAAGAAACGTTCGATTGCCGACGATGATCTCCTGGCCGTCGGACCGGCAACGGATACCCTTTCCTGGGAAGTACCGAAAATCCTCCGGCTCGCTACTGGAGAGCGAGAGCCTTCCCGCCTTCGCGATAATCGCTCTCGCTACGGGATGCTCCGAGGGGCGCTCTGCCGTCAGCGCCGCGCGCAAAACGCTTTCGCCTGACAGGTTCAACTCGGGAATGATTTCCGTGACTTCCGGATTTCCAAAGGTCAATGTGCCGGTCTTGTCGAGCACGACGATATCCGCCTGCCACAAGGCTTCGAGATAACGTCCACCTTTGATAATGGCGCCATGCCTTGCAGCCAGCCCGATACCTCCGAGAATCGCGAGCGGAGTTCCGGCGGCGATACCGCACGCTCCTGCAACAATGACGACTGAAATTGTAGAGCGCGCGTCTCGAGTCAACGCGAACGTGAGGGCCGCGCAACCCAGAGCGAAATAGACGAGATATCCCGCCAATCGATCGGCGATCTTCTGGATCGGCGCCTGGGAGTGTTCTGCCTGTTCAACCGCTGCAATGATCCTGCCAAAGGCGGTGTCCCGCCCGATGCATTCGGTTTGGACTTCGAGAATGCCTGATTGATTGATCGTTCCCGCGTACACCGCGATGCCCGGCAACTTCTCGACTGGCATGGACTCGCCTGTAATCGGACTCTGGTCGACAAACGAATGACCACGAACGACCCTCCCATCGACTGGAATTCGCGAGCCGGGTTTTACGAGGACGATATCGTCCACCTGCAACTCGTCTAACCGAAGCTCTTGCGACCTGCCTTCGCGCAGAATCGTTGCGAGCGAAGGCAGGAGTTGGAGAAGATTGCGAATGGCGCGCCGGCCACGGCCAACCGTGAGCCCTTCAAGAATTTCCGCCACCAGAACGAATGCGATGATGATCAAGGCCGTGAAAAATTCTGAAATGGCCAGGGCCGCGGCGATCGCAATCGTCATCGACAACTCCATCGTCATCCGTCGTTCAAGAACAGCTTCAAACGCTTCGTGGAAGATCGGATACCCGCCGATGATGGATGCAATCACACCAATGACGCTGAAGGAACGATACGGTTCCCAAACCCGCCACCAGACGGCGGCCGCGGCGATCAAAACGATGCCGATTCGGACCAGGTCGCTCCGCTGAATATGCCCAGCGTCGTCTTCAATTGCGGCGGTTTCCATTTGTGGGTCCTCGATGCGTAAACGAATGTTGCCAGATTCCAGCTTGTGCGCGTACGCGTTTCCGATCAGTGGTCGATTTGACAGGTTGTCTGGCGCTTATGCGAGTGCCACTGGTCAGACCGATACGCTTGATTACCAGTCGATTTCGTCCATTTGTCGATTTCTTATCGGCGAAGCGTTTGCTTCTGAAACAGGATATGAACCGGAGACCGATGGATACAGGAGACAAAACTCCCGTCACAACCAAACGGCACGTTCTGGCTCAGCTTGTCGTGTGCAAAGGTTGTTGTTGCGGGCAGATCGACAAAGGTTGGCCCGCTGTACCCGAGGAGCGCCTCAAATTGACCTGGAAGAAAGAAAAGCTGCTAAAAGCAATTCAACTGACGATATCAGGGTGTGTTGGACCTTGCGACGTAGCCAATGTTATCCAGATCGTCACGCCCGATGGCGTCGAATGGTACGGGAACCTGAATCGAAGCGTCTACTACGATGCGTTGATCGATTGGGCGAGAATGTGCACTTCGGCGGGAAGGTTGTTGCCGCGTCCCGCGGTATTGAAGTCACTGCGTTTCCATGGATACGTATGAGCGAAGAGCGCAACATTTCCAGGAATGCAGCACTGATCGGTGCTCTGTCGGTGCTGGCGACGATCTCCGTTCTGCTCGCGGCGCAGGATTCGGTCAGTCCGAGACTGTACTACACGAAGAGCGAGTATCGGGTCGCGATGCGCGACGGAGTGAGGCTCTTCACATCCGTCTATGTTCCGCCGAACACTTCGCAAAAGTATCCAATTCTCCTGACGCGCACGCCATACGGTGTGGGGCCCTATGGTCCCAACGTGTATGCGCCGGTTCTCGGCCCAAGTCCCGCCTTCGCGCAGGAAGGCTACATCTTTGTGTACCAGGATGTGCGCGGCCGATACATGTCCGGGGGCGATTTCAAGTGGATGACTCCGTACATTGTAGACAAGAAAAGTTCCGCCGGTGTCGATGAGAGTACGGACGCTTATGACACGATTGAGTGGCTCCTAAAAAACGTACCGAACAATAACGGCCGCGTCGGCATGTACGGTATTTCCTATCCCGGTTTTTATACAGCAGCGGAGCTTGCCGATCCGCATCCCGCGCTGAAAGCGGCGTCGCCTCAAGCGCCAATGGCGAATAACTATCTCGGCGACGACATCCATCACAATGGAGCGTTCTGGCTTCCGCACATTTTTAATTTCATTAACTGGTTTGGCCAGCCTCGCTTGGGCCCGGTAGAGAGCTATCCAGAAGGACTCATCGACCCCGGCACAAATGACGGCTATAACTTCTTTCTTCAAATGGGAGCGCTTGCAAACGCCGACGTGAAGTACTTCCACAATGTCAACAAGCTCTGGGACCAATGGATGGAGCACGGCAATTACGACAGCTACTGGCAAGCGCAGGACGTTCCACAACATTTGAAGAAAACCTCCGTTTCCGTCATGACGGTTGGAGGCTGGTTCGATGCCGAAGATCTCCAGGGCACTTTGAGAATTTACAAAGGTCTCGAGAAGCAGAATCCAGGCACCTTCAATGTGCTTGTGATGGGGCCGTGGTCCCACGGCGGATGGGCTGCCGGCAGTGGCAAGTCGCTCGGTGACGTGACGTTCGGGTCCAATACGTCCACCTTTTATCGCGATAATATTGAGCTTCCATTCTTCAATTATTACCTGAAAGGGAAAGGGCAGCTCAATTTGCCCGAAGCCTATGTTTTCGAGACCGGATCGAATCGGTGGAAGAAATACAGTCAGTGGCCGCCTAAGCAGGAGCGAGTGGAGAGCCTGTATCTGGAGCCGGACAAGAAGCTGTCGTTTAGCGCGCCGAAAAACACGAACAACCGAGCCTTTGATGAATACCTCAGCGATCCGGCCAAGCCCGTGCCGTACACGGATCGCATGTTCATCGGTATGGTGCGGGAATATATGGATGGCAACCAGCGTTTCGTCGCTCAACGACCCGATGTTCTAGTGTATCAGACAGACGCTCTAAACGAAGATGTTGAAGTAGCAGGTCCGGTGGGCGTCGACCTGACCGTCTCGTCCAGCGGAACGGACTCGGACTTCGTCGTGAAGCTGATTGATGTGCAACCGGACGGATATCAGATGCTGATCCGCGGGGAACCCTTTCGCGCGAAGTATCGGAACAGTTTTTCAAGGCCCGAACCCATGAAGCCCAACACTCCGACGCTCATTAGTTACGAAATGCCGGACATCAATCATGCTTTCCTGAAAGGTCATCGCATCATGGTTCAGGTGCAAAGTTCCTGGTTTCCACTTATGGACCGGAACCCACAGAAATTCACCACCGAACGCGTTTACCACTCCGCGTCGCTGGTCTCCCGGCTGAGGATGCCTCGCCTTGTGAAATGAAAGGGATGTGAGTAAACGCGTCCTAGGCCCACAGCCGCTGGTTGATCTGCCCGGCCACTCACCCTGAGAAAAGAGCCGTTCATTGAGTTCCCCTCGTGCGAGTCTTCTTAACTTCATAGACTTCTGAGCGCGTTCGCCCGTGTCTCCACATCGCCAAGTGAAGCGGGAAACGACATGTTCACTCAGGAGTATCGAATGCGCTGTTACAGAAATGTTGGTCTCCAAATACTCATCGCTCTTCTTATATGCAGCGGGTTCTCGGTGCGAACCGCGACTGCTCAATCCCTGGCTGCCGGCACGATTGAAGGGACCGTTATCGATCCCAGCGGCGCGGTAGTTGCCGGCGCGATGGCCGAAATCCAGAATCCCATTACCGGATTTCAGCAAACAGCCATAACGGACTCGATGGGCATGTTTCGTTTCAGTAATGTTCCGTTCAATCCCTACCATCTTCAGATCACAAAGCAGGGCTTCGCGACAGCCGCGCAGGATGTCAACATTCGAGGCACGGTTCCAATTCCAGTAAAAATTACGCTGGCCGTGGCTGGCGTCACACAATCCGTCAGCGTTGAGACAACCGGCGCGGATATTGTTGAAAACGTCACGTACGCGCATGCAGATGTGGATATTTCCACACTGGATAAGTTGCCAACGCTTTCTCCTGCCTCTGGATTGAGCGACGCGATCATGTTGTCGTCTCCCGGCGTCGTCGCGGATTCGAATGGGTTCTTCCATCCCCTGGGCGACCACGCGCAAACTTCGTTCTCGATCGACGGACAGCCGATCAGCGATCAGCAGAGCAAGGCCTTCTCGACCCAAATACCGGTGAATGCCATCCAAAACATGGAAATTGTCACGGGAACGCCGAACGCCGAATTCGGCGATAAGACTAGTCTCGTTGTCAACGCCACAACCCGTTCGGGGCTCGGCTTGATGAAACCGAAAGGTGAGGTGGTGGCGCAATACGGATCCTTTGGCACGCCTTCTGTCCAAGGCAACATCGGAGTGGGAGGACCGAAGGCCGGATGGTTCATGGCGGCGAACGGCATCAGGTCGGGACGCTTCCTGGACTCGCCTGAATTCAATCCGATCCACGATGTCGGCAACAATCAGAACACCTTCAACCGGTTCGACTTCGTTCCGAGCAGCAAAGATGCGCTCCACTTCAATGTCTTTGTCGCCCGAAATTCGACGCAGATTCCGAACACCCTGGATCAGTTGGGACAGGATCAGCGTCAGAAAATCATCACGCTCAACGTCGCGTCGGGATATCAACATACTTTCAGCTCGACCACACTGCTTACGATCAACCCTTTCGTCCGGCAGGACAAGGTCGACTATTTTCCAAGCGCGGACCCAACCAACGATTCACCGGCCACGCTTTCTCAGAACCGCCATTTGACGAACTGGGGAGTCCGGGGAGACGTCTCCTACATCGCGGGACGCCACAACGTTAAGATCGGCGGGCAGTTGATGCAGACGCACCTGACGGAAAATTTCGGGGTCGGGCTGACGGATTTCACCTTTAATCCGGTTTGTTTGAATGCCACAGGCGACCCACAGGCATTGCCAACCGTGAAGAATCCCGCGCAATGCGCGGGCCGGGGCTTCGTCGCGAATCCGGGTTTCAATCCAGTCTTTCTCCCTCTGGACCTGACGCGCGGGGGTTCTCTACTCCAGTTCGCGGGCACCGGAAACGTGAACGAATACGCCTTTTACCTTCAAGACACCATGACTGTGGGCAACGCTTCGCTGAATTTCGGTTTGCGTGCCAGCCGTTATGACGGAGTGGGTGGAGTCAAGGACACGCAGCCGGAACCTCGAATGGGCATTTCATACTTGATCAAGCCCACCAACACGGTGTTGCGGGGCGGCTATGCCCACACGATGGAGACGCCGTACAACGAGAATCTTCTTGCCGGGACCTCTCCGGCGATATTGGCCTTGACCGACTCGTCGGGCCAGGCTCCGCTGGCGACGGGCAGCCGCAATCAATTCAACGTGGGTCTACAGCAGGCGTTCGGCCGGTACCTTCAAGCCGACGCCGACGTTTTCTGGAAGTATACGGATAACGCCTATGATTTCGGCGTTCTCTTTAACACGCCAATCACGTTCCCGATTACGTGGACGAAATCGAAGCTGGACGGCGTTTCATTGCGCGTGAGCACGATCAACCTGAAGGGTTTTCAGTGGTACACGACGATGGGCCACAATCGAGCCCGTTACTTCACGGCTGATGGCAGCGTCTTTCGAATTGACCACGACCAGAAGTTTCAGCAAACGAGCAACCTGCGGTATCAGTGGCACAAAAACGGTCCCTGGGGTGCATTCACTTGGCGCTACGACAGCGGGCTGGTTGCGGGCGACGTCGGTGATCTCGACACGGTTCTCGGATTGACGGCCGCGGAGCAGTCCGCGATCGGGTTGTCCTGCGGAAAAAATGTTGCCACGCCGGATAATCAACTCGATTCAACTGTTTGTAACGGATCCAACTATAGTGCGACACGGGTTCGAATACCTGCGCCGGGCACACAAAATGATGACCACAATCCAGGGCGCATTGCTCCCCGGCATTTGTTCGACCTTGGCATGGGAACTGATAATCTGTTCAGGACCGAAAGCTCGCATGTGACACTGCGATTCAGCATTTCCAATCTCACGAACAAAATCGCGCTGTACAACTTCCACTCCACATTCAGCGGCACACATTTCGTCGCGCCGCGAACCTATACGGGCTCGATCGGGTTTGTGTTTTAGTCGTTAGTGTGTAGTCGCGGACTCTATGCCCGCGTTTTCCTGCCGGGGAGAACGCGGCATAAAGCCTCATAAAGCCCGCGGCTACAGCCGCAGCAATTGTTCCCGAAGCACCCGCGACTGAATGCGGCTGACTTTGTATTCCTGATTGTTGGTGAGCACCACGGTGTACATTCCGCCAGGCGTGGGCACGATTCGGCGAATCATTTCGATGTTAACGACCGTCCCACGGCCCAACCGGACGAATCGCGCTGGATCGAGGCGCGCCGCGAGGTCGCGCAGCCGGTAGCAGATGGTGTATGTTTCGTGATCCAGCGTGTGCAGGTGAAGCAGTTCGGCGTCAGCGACAACGGATGCAAGCTGACTTACAGGAACGAGCACGATTTCGTCTTTACGGCGCACAGGAATCCGCTGCAAGAGCGGCCTTCCGGCAACCGTTTCGTACTCCGCCGCGGCTGCTCGTACACGTTCGGTTTCTTCCGTTCGATACTCCGCCCGCTCAAGGTGCTTACGCGCCCGGTCAATCGTTTGACGTAATCGGGCTGCGTCAACGGGCTTGAGGAGGTAATCGACTGCGTTTATTTCGAAAGCGCGGACCGCATATTCGTCATATGCAGTCACAAATGCAATCAGGGGAATCCGATTCTTTTTCAGGAGCCGGACGACGCCAAGGCCATCCAGCTCGGGCATCTGCAAATCCAGCAGCGCCAGGTCGGGATGCGTGGATTCAATCTTCGTAACAGCCTCTCTCCCATTGGCAGCTTCACCCACAATTTCAACATCGTTGAACGTACGAAGGATTGCAGCCAGGAATGAGCGGGCCGGCCGCTCATCGTCGGCAATAACCACGCGCAGCTTGTCACTGGTATCGTTCATTTAAAGTGAGTGCCGAGTCTAATTGCCGGACCGGCATTGGTAACGCGAAACATAACGAACAGCCGTTTTTTCTGGATGAGCGGAGTCAAGCAAGCGACAAACGGCTTCAGTGTTTGAATGGGTTGTCTTTTGGCAGCGGTGGCCGTGGCGGCAGTTCGATCTGGTTCGAACCTGTCTTGAACGACATTAAATAGGTGGGAAGCAGCGATAGTCCTGCAGGGCAACCCGAATCGATCGCCACTTGTGCGGACCTGGTTCCGTTGGTGCAAACGTGGAACTGAGCGCCCGAATCGTTTTGAGTCACGCTGAAATCGTTATCGGTGGCGGCGAGTAATTCGTAGGCGCCATCCATGAGGCGGGGACCAAAAGCCAATCCCTCCATTTTCTCGGGAATCACAGAGCCCGCCGCGCGCAGTTCGGCCAGCACGTCGATGAAGAGAGTCTTGACAACAGGCCTGACGCCCGCCGGCAATGCATTCGTTCCCGCCAGGCTGATTCGGCGCACATCCGTTGCGCCCGCAATGTCAATCCGGTAGATCCGCTTCGTTGCAACGGCCTTGGCTCCAGTAGGATCATCCACTCCGGCGCCCCGGTTATCGCGTTCGAACAAGGTGTGCACTGAGAAAGGTCGGGGATATGTCGAGAGCCTTCATGTATAGCCCAATAGACTCAGGCCGGAACTCCAGGCTGGCCAAGTACCCGGGCGAAGTCATAGACCGGAAATGCAAGGGGCTGATCTGAAGAACATGCTCAAATGCCTGTTTTGCCTCAGCATATTCGCCACGATCTAATCTGTATTGCCCGTCGGTATTCTGGACCAGCGCGAGATCCGGTGCCGATTCCTTTGCCCGGTTTATCGGCATCCGCGGATCGTCAGAATTCAGCTGAAAAAGGACCAACCAATTCATCGCATCGTTTGGGTCCAACTCAATTGCGTGGTTTGCGTTTTCTAGGGCAGCTGAATGTTGCGCGGCGTCGAATGAGAGCCTTAAAGCTCGGACACGGCGCAGAAATGCGCCAAAACCGGAGGCGCTGTTGGATTGGATGGCATCAATAGAGCTATCCGCCTCCGAAAGACTTGGAACATATTGCTCCCAATTGAGTTGTTGTTCCTGTGCCAGGAAAAGCAACGACTCGGCGAGATGAAGTCTGTACTCGCAGCGGGATGGTATAAGACTTGATGCTCGGCGGAATGCACCGATCGCTTCTCGATAGGCTGGCGTAGCTCGGCTAAACGCTTCGAGGCCCTGCCGGTAGAACAATTCAGAATCCGGCGGGCCGCTTGGGATGCGGTGCCTGCAGGCCCCAATAAGGAACACAACTGAAACAATCAAAAGGCTGGTCGCTACCGGCAACACATTACGGTCAGTTCTCCGAAGACCGTTCCGCATGATCAATGATCAGATTCTCAACGGGAACTTTCCGCGGCTCCAACCTCAAGCCCAGCTGATCCTCTACCGCGGCGGAAAGGCGCGCGAAGGCGTCGCCCGGATTCGCCGGTGTAGCGCCGGCCGCATTGATCTGCAGCGAATCATTTTCAGGATGTGTCAAGTCGACTGAGAAATCGAACAGACCTTTCAATCCGGTATTGTCGATAACGGGCTGTCTTGTCGAGTTGGATAAGAAATTCACAAGCGCAGCAACAGGTAGTTTCTGGAAAGTCCTGACATAGCCGTTTAGGCTCGCTCCGATGACTTCATTCTCTTTAGCGGCTTTAAGTTTTGAGCCACGCTTGCTTACGACTAACGCGTAGCCAGGCACGTCTCGATTTTCCCTATGCACCAACAGCTTGAAGCGTTCGACCAGAAGCGTTTGCAGCATCAACCGAATCTGATCCGGCGTCGCGTTGGGATCGGCGGCTTTACCGACGACGTCGAAGAATTCGGAGTCGCACCAGCTGGGGCAGCCCGTCACCTGAGACCGCTGAACGTCGTACGCCTGTAGAATCAAGTTCGTTAACGTCAAACCCTCGAAATTGAGAGTGCCGTGGCTGAGCGACGATCGTAGTGATATGACTCTTACCCCATAATTCGGCGGGTTGCGAATAGTCTTGACCGAGGCCACATCGAACGATGGTAGCGCGATGCTCGATTGACCGGCAAAAACTGTTCCGCACAGGCATATGAACATAATGGTGGCCGATATTCGCACGTCCAATCCTTGCAATTTCAACCTCCCGATCTCCAATTACAGAATCGCAACTGGGTTCTTAGCCTCTTTATTGACACCAAAAGATTAATTCGGTTCCCATTCGTGCCATTACGGCATGCCGGGAGCCATTCTTAAAGCATTTAGCGATTTGCAACTCCTAAAGTAATTAAGACCCGCAAACCGGAAGGTGGGAAGTCAAAGATTAGTACGATCCGGTAGTGGCTCTCATTGCCCCGTTGTGAACTGATAGTCATTGGCCGCTTATCGGTGACCAATATTGGTTGATGACGTAGAGTCGGATCGCTTTCCCATTTTTCGAACAGGAGTCCGACTCAATGTTTAACCGATTGTTTTCCCGTTCCGATGCATTAACTCGGCAGCTTTCCGCCCAGCTCGTTGAGGAACGTCGTCAATATCTTGCTCAATGTGCCGCGGACGGAATGTCCATGGAAACCCTGCTGCAGTAAATCTCGACTCTTATTATCAATCGTAAGGTATGTAAGATTGGGTCACCGGCGCAGAGACCTAATTACCGTTTCCGAGATCAGCGAAGCGGCACGCCGATGGTCGGAGCGGAACTTGCCTTCGGTGAAAAGCCGCTACGTGAAGGAGTTGCGGGCAAGCTTCGAAACACAAGCGGCACCGACAACGGTCGAATAAGCCCTCATACGATTCGACACACGACCGCAACCCACCTTCTTCGCGCGGGTGTCGACATCAATACTATCCGCGCCTGGTTGGGTCATGTTTCCCTCAACACCACGAATATCTATGCGGAAGTGGATCTGGAAATGAAAGCTAAGGCGCTCGCCACTTGCGAAATCCATACGGCTGTTCCCTCAAAACACTGGAAGAAGGATGCCGCATTGATGCAGTTCCTGCAAAGCCTCTGAAGGAAATTATGTGGCGTTGTGAACAAGGCCGCAATCCCATTGCTGCGACCGCCAGATCACCAGCGCCACATAACATCCAACGCCACAGAAGAACTGTTATGTGGTCCGCCACATAAGATCTCGAAGATGAAATCGTCAGGGATCGAAAGGGCGAGGACGACGCAAGAGCAATGCTGGGCGGAGGTTTCGAGGAAATGAGGTTATCGACATTGTCCTGAAGTATACCAATCACAAAAGTTAAAGATCGTGTCTCTCAAGTTAAGGTACAGTCTTCATGAAGGGACACCCGTGACAATAGCACTTGGCATTCTATGCGACGACGGCCTAGTGATTGGTGCCGATACGGAACAGACTGCGCCTGGTTATTTCAAAATGGGCGGCAGCAAGATACACAGTTTCTATAACGAACCTTGGGTCAAGGAAGGCAGAAAAATGCCTGGAGCTGTCTGCACGATAACTGGTGCTGGGCCGACCGAGTATGTGACAGCAATAACTGAAAAGCTTGGAGAAGCATTCCTAAGGGCAGTGTCCAATGATGTAGAGATAGGCGGCATCGGGTCGGTTTTCGAAGATGTCCTCAAACAGTTTCACGCTGAAAACATCTTGCCATTCTCAGGTTATCCGCAGCAACCCGACATCTGGCTAATACTTGGGGCAGAATTATATGGACACCGCGCACTATGGGTAACCGAGAAAACTGTTATTAGAAAAACAACTGACTACGATGCTTATAGGTATGTAGCGGTGGGAATGGGAAATCTCTTTGCCAAGGGATTGTTCGCTCGTCTTTATCGTCCTTCGGGAATGAAATCCGCAGTTCTTCTCGCAGCGCATATTTTGAATGAAGCCAAGACGTGGATTCCTGATTGCGGAAAGGATACGCAAATCGTCTGCATTAAAGGTCGGGATTGGCCATTACTGCCGGAGGATATAGCTAAAATTGAGAAATTGCTTTACGGTCCCAATTCGCTCGAAGCGGTGGAGCAAAAAACAACCCACTATATTTTTGGTACGAAAGGATATAGCGACAAGTCGGAACTTTTGGCCATGCAGGACTCTGTCCGCAATGAGTTCGAGCTAATCACTAAAGGATGGTCATGGGCGTGATTGCATTACTGTCTGTTTTGCCGTCACATCTAATTCGCAGGACTCTTTTGCGACATTATCTCGCGCAATAAAATCGCGACCATCAGCTAGTAAGTTACGCCGCACGCACTCTCTTGAATAGAAACTTCCCGCTAATCCTCTCCCGATAGAACTGCGCGGCCGTCTTCGATCTCACAAGGGTCAACGCCAACCCCAACGCCCTGCTCCTGGTAACTACCGCCAGCATAAAGATGGACTTCCAAGATTTCGTCGTGCCGGTCGTAGCACACCGCTCGAATCAGGTAATCATCGATCACGGAGACAAGACGCGTGGTCAATGCCGGTAGCTGGCAAGGTATGTAATCACTTTGCGGCTGTCGCAGATTTGGGCGACCCCTTTTGGCAGCCATAACCGGGCCGGAACATCTGGTTCGTTGCGGATTCGCTTTACAAAGAGGCTCCGATTTGAACTGGCCCTGTGTTTTGTTAAACATCCCTCGATTTTTCGACTGATCGTCAATTCTGTAAAACCCATAAGTTACAGATCAAACTCGGGCAAGCCGAAGGCCCAGTGTCAATTTGCTCCCGGCAGGAAAGCGGCGGCCGCGGTTCTCGCAGTGCGGGTATTTCTGCGTTCCCCCGAAAGTTCTCTGCGTTCC
>Ga0206964_10319_pt1 | contig 12653 bp, 9 predicted proteins | sample Alteio_BWOrgHeat_25_FD_152980 | JGI IMG/M metagenome (GOLD analysis project Ga0206964, IMG submission 152980) | Enriched cells from forest soil in Barre Woods Harvard Forest LTER site, Petersham, Massachusetts, United States -... | ecosystem: Environmental > Terrestrial > Soil > Temperate forest >...
CTCAATAAACTCCTCAACGGTCTTGTATGAGTCGAACGGATGATGCAGCATCACATCGCGCTTCCGCAACTCGTCGAAGATATCGGTCGATTTCGGGCTGAGCTTGAAGTCCTTCGCGACAAACGCCGGATACTTCAGTCCCTGCTCTTTTACCTCCGAATACAGATTCATCAGCCTCGACAGGTTCACCGGACCATTCGTACGAAACACCTGCACGGGATCGAGCTCGAAGTTGGTTCGCAGCCGCTCGATCATCTCCTCGCTTGCTGAGCTCTCTATCTCCATCCGCACCGCATCCCCCTTGCGCCGGTTGTGCAACTCCGCCCTGACGCTTTCGAGGACCGATCGCGACTCTTCCTCTTGCATATAAAGGTTGCTGTTGCGCGTGACCCGGAACGCGGAGCGCGACAACACTTCGTAGCCGCGGAACATCCGCTCCACCTGCGACTCCACCAGCTCATGCAGCAGGATGAAGTCGTGACAACCTTCCCCGGAAGCCAGCGGAATCAGCCGGGGAAGCGCTCGCGGCACCGTCACCACGCCCAGCGAAGCAGGAGACGTCACCGTCCGCCGCTTGTGCCGCAGTAACAAGCCGATGCACAGTGCCTTGTTCAGCACGCGCGGAAACGGATGCGAGGGATCGATTGTCACCGGCGTCAGCAGAGGGTCGACCTCCGTGTCGTAAAACTCCAGCGCCTTTGCCCGCGCCTTGTCGCTCAACTCGCGCCACGTCAGCACCCTGATCCTTTGTCCATGCATCGCCGGCAGCAACTGCTCATTCCAGCACTTGTACTGTGCCTCCACGAAGCCATGCATCATCACCATCAATCCATCCAGCCGTTCCTGCGGAGTCAGCCCACCCTCGTCCGGCGGTTGAGCCAGGTTGTAACCATCCTCAATCCGCTGCAGGAATCCTGCGACCCGTATCTCGACGAACTCGTCCAGGTTGCTCGCGGTAATGGCAAGGAACTTCACCCTCTCCAGGAGGGGATTGGTCTCATCCTGGGCTTCTTCGAGCACACGCTGGTTGAACCGCATCCATGATTCGTCACGGCTAAAGAACAGATTCTCAACGACAGGGGCGGCAGCTTTGTTTGTACCTGCGCCCTTTCGGGAGCTCTGTTTCGTGGCACGCATAGAGGTCTAAAGATTACCTCACTTCGATGAGCGGCAAATATGAACAGCCCGCGAAAATTCCGCGGGCCGTTTATAACGTAACGTCTTAGTTGCTAATTACCGTTGATTGTCTGTGTTGCGCTCTTGAGCAAAGCTGCTTCGCGTTCTATAGCAGCTGCGGTTCGGGCAATCTCCGCATCTGCGTCCTTCCACTGCTTTTGCTCAATGGTCTCTCGTGCAGCCGGCAGCGTCTTGACGCCATATCCCGTATAGAAACCCGGAGCGTACATCATGTTCTGGAACCAGGGACGGTTCGGCAGACCTGCAGGATCGAGAAAGACACGCTCCGACTTGAGGAGCTGGTCGTTCAAGGCTGTCGACGCCTTCAACGCGTTGGCGGCATATGCTTTGTCAAAGTCCGCCGCCGCTGTTGTGAGATCGTCGGTTGCCTGGTCGAGCGGAGCAAAGTTCAGATATGGAGGAAGCGCCTCGACGGTGGGAGGAACCTGCGTCTTTTTCGGATCCTCCAACGCCTTGTAAACGCCATCGGCGATCTCGGTGTTACGCTCCTTGATCTCGGCGCGCATGGTGTCGCTCAGCCTCTTCACGCCGGTTGCGTAGGTACGGATTGTGTCGGCGAGATCGCCGAACTGGAAGGGAATCACGTCAGCGTCCGCCATGCGCATCATCATGGTTCCGGCCGTCTGGGCTAGCGCCTTGCCATACACAAAGTCCGTGTCCTGGAAGTGCGAGTACCAGTAGAAGTCGTCGTAGACAGAGTGATACTGTCCTCCGCCCTGGTCTTCGCCGCCAAAGCCCAGGTTGATGCTGGCGATTCCAAGATGATGGATGAAGGCTGTGTAGTCGGAGCCTGAACCAAGTGCCTCCATGCGAATGTCGGGGCGGCTTCGAAGCTCCGTGCGTATCTCCGGCGTCGATCGAGAGATGCCCACAAGGCGTTGCCGCTTCCAGACGGGCATGTTCGTTTCGGGGTCGGTGATGTCTTTTGTCACACTGTTGACGAAGTTCTCAAGTTCGCTCGAACCCTCAGCACGGAAGTATCCGCGACCGTTGCCGTCAGAGTTGAAATACGCGACAGCATGTGCGGTCAGCTCCGGCGCGTGAGCCTCTACCCACTCGGTCGAGCCCAGCAGCGCCGGCTCCTCGCCATCCCAGAAGCAATAGATGATGGTTCGCTGCGGATGCCAGCCCTGCTTCAGCAGTTCGCCCAGTGCGCGCGCTTCTTCGAGTTCTGCACTTGCGCCCGAAAGGGGGTCGCCCGCGCCGTTTACCCACGCGTCGTGGTGATTGCCGCGAATAACCCACTGATCCGGCATTGTTGAGCCCGGAATCGTCGCAACCACGTCATAGAGAGGCTTGCGGTCCCAGTTAAAGCTGAGGGCAAGGTGCGCCTTCGCGACGCTGGGGCCCACCTTATAAGCAAAGGGAAGTCCGCCGCGCCAGCTCTCCGGCACCAGTTCGCCACGCAGCGATTTCAGGAACGGAGTTGCGTCGGCATACGAGATAGGCAGAACAGGAATCTTAGTAATTGTCTGCACCTGATCGAGGGGAATCAGCTTGGCGCCCGCCACTGCGCCGATGCCCGGGGTCTGCGGATCGCCTGGATATACCGGCATATCCATGACGCTGCCCCGCTGTGCTCCGTCTGGTGGACGCATGGGGCCGTCAGGATAGGTGTCTCCGCGGAAATAACCGTCGTCGCGCGGGTCGGAGTAGATGATGCATCCTACAGCGCCGTGCTCTGCCGCAACCTTGGGCTTGATGCCGCGCCATGTTTGACCGTAGCGCGCGATCACGATGGCGCCCTTCACGGAAACTCCCATCGCGGCCAGCTGTTCGTAGTCGGCCGGAGCGCCGTAGTTCACATAGACCAGTGGAGCGGTCACGTCGCCATCGCGCGAGTAGGCGTTGTACGTCGGCAACTGCTCGCTTTTCTGGTCCGACGTCGGATCGACCTTGATCACGGGCTCATCGAGCTTCGCTTCAAACTTCTCCGGGCCAAGCAGCTCCAGCTTGCGCGACTTCGGTGTCGGAAAGAGCGCCTCGAACTGCTCGATCTTTGCGTCAAGACCGTAAGATTTCAGCTGAGCTACCAGCCACTCTGCATTGTCTTTGTCATAAGGAGAGCCAACGTGGTGCGGCCGCGCAGCCATCCGCTTCATGTTCTCGCGGACTTTTCCTGGCTCGGGGATTGCGCGGAACTTTTGCTCCCACTGGACCTCGGCAGCCGAGTGCTCCGGGGTGTAGCCGCGAAGCGTCGGTTGGTCGGTGTTGACAGCGTAGGCGGTGCTTGCAAGCAACGTTAAACAGGCGATGGCCCTTCGCATGGCGGCACGACTCCTTTATTTGAAGGCTTTCGGAAGATCGTACCACCAGTTTTGGGGAAGGCTAAGGAAAATTGACTATCGGTGCCAGTGCGTCTTCCAGCCGAGATACCGCGTCGCAGCTTCGTGGACCGGCGCTGCGGTTGTCGAAAAGTTTGCAGCGACGTGATGCTCAAATCCGTTTTCGCAGATAAAGCGAAGCAGATCCTGCATCTTAGGGATCTCCACCACACCGGCCCCGCCGAAGGTATGGAGCGGATCGTCGGTGAACGCTCCCTCGCCAACGTAGCCAGTAATCTGTCCGGCAAAGTCGTCGGTCGAAAACCGCGCGAAGCTCATCGCTCCGGCCTTGACGGTGCCGTCCAGTGTGCCGTGTGTGTTCTCTTTTCCGACCGTGCCTGCGATGATCTGCTGGAAGTCCATCTTCACTCCCTCGCGGAAAAAGTGCTTGGGCAGATTGGAGCAGTGGAAGCAGACAGCCTTATCCGGGTTGTCGCCATAGTTGTTGTTCCAGTCGAGCAGAGCGCTTGGTGTTTCGCTGGCGAGTGTCAGCACGTACATGCTCAGCGTGCCGAGAACGTCGACCTCGCAGGCAGACGGAATCAGGTTCTCGCTCATCATGCTCATCACGGTACATGGAACCACGCCAAGATACTCCTCGATCGAAGTCCAGCACTGCACCGCGCTCACTGTGAGTTCGTTGGCCTTCATCCAGTGGTCGATGACCGCTCCAAGCTTCGCCATCTTCATGAGAGCGGCTTCCGGCGTATCGCCTACCGGTATGTATTTTCTGATTGCGGCCAGCTTAGCCTGCGCGGCATCGTCATTGTCCTTCATTCGGCCGATGCGGCCCATCACCTCGCTCAGATCCAGAGTTTCAACTGTGATTCCCGAGCGTTCCAGCAGCTTTTCCGAGTAGCGAACCGTATTGAACGCTGTGGGACGTGCGCCAATCGCGCCGAAGCGAACGTTTTTCAATCCCTTCACCACGCGGCAGACTGCGGAGAACCACTCCAGGTCAGCCTTGAACTCAACCGAATCCGGCGCCTCGGTGTGTAGCCGCGTCAGCGAGTAGGGGATTCCGTATTGCTTCAGATTGTTGCAGATGGACATCTTGCCGCAGAAGCTGTCGCGACGGAAGGCGATTGTCATCTTTCCGGCGTGGTCCGGCGTCGCTTGGATCAGCACTGGAACCCGGAGGTCCGCGAGTCGAAGCGTATCGGCTAGGCCGCGCTCCTCACCAAAGTTCGGCAGCGTGATGATGATGCCGTCGATCTCCGCCGCGTGCTTTTTGAAGAGCGCCGCACACTTTTTTGCGTCTTCATAGGATTCGACCGCGCCATGCGCCGTCTCTTCCGGCGTCAGGACAATCGGCTTGATCCCCGCGGCCTCGAGCGCCGCAATCATCTCCAGTCGCCCGCTTGTCGCAAGGTGGCTAGGGAAAAATCCGCGGTTACCTACGATAACGCCCATCGTCATCTGTTTTGACATAACATTCCTTGCTTTCTGCCCGCTCGGGCAGTTTGTTTGTGGAAGATCGAACCCGCGTTAACGCACGTGCGCTGCGGAATCCATCGGCATCGGTTAGCGGCTCGGGCGGAACCGAACGGTATAGAAGCCGCCAAACACCGTCAGAATCACGCCCCACCACAACGTCGGATGCAGCGACTGAAGCCAAGGCAGCAGGACTTCATTCGGTGGAGGATTGTGCAGCTCCAGTATCCCCGTAATCACCAGCACCAGGCCATAGGCGAGCATCAGGATCCCACAGAAAAACCAGATCGAAAGCTCGGCAGACTCTACTTCCCGTTCGTGTTGATCCATCACACCCACCCCCTACCAGAAGATCAGATTAAGAATAAAGAAGACGACGATGACAACGATGGCCCAGAAGATCGGCTTCTGCCAGATCGTCTTCGCGCCATCGTCGGGAAGCGGAGTTATGCCGTAGACCAGGCCGGAGAGTTGTTCCTCCGGAACAGGCTTCGTCATCAGGCTCACGACAACCGTAACAACCACACAGATGATCCAACTCCACAGTGCGCGATAGAGGTTTTCCGCCATCGGCTTTGCATCCGGGCTCATTGCAATGTATCGCAGGGCTTCGGGGGCCTTGTAGACCCAGACAAACATTCCTATAGAAGATACCGTCCCTGCAAGAAGACCGAGAAATCCGCCCCAGTGTGTCGCACGCTTCCATAGCATCCCAAGGATTACCGTGCCGAACAGTGGTGCGATAAAGAAGCTGAACAGCGCCTGCACGTAGTCCATGATGCCGGCGGCGTGCTGCACAAGGTAGGCTGCGCCGATCGATACCAGCATTCCAATGACAGTTGACCAGCGGCCCATAGCAACGTAGTGCTTATCGTCGGCCTTCTTATTGATGAAAGCGCCATAGATGTCATACGTCCATACCGTCGAAAACGCGCTGACATTTCCCGCCATGCCGCTCATAAAGCCGGCAACGAGAGCTGTGATTCCAAGACCCAGCAGCCCGGGTCCGCAGTAGCGAATCAACATCAAAGGCAGCACCTGGTTGTAAGTGTGCTGGCCCGCCATAGCTGTTCCCTCTGGGACCAGATGCATGATGCTTCCGTCAGGGTTTTTCAGCACCGACAGCGCAAGGAGTCCAGGCAGAATTACAATCAGCGGGACAGCCATCTTGAACGCTGCGCCGATCACGGGAGCCATCTTTGCCGCACGCAGGTTATGCGCGCTTAGTACTCGCTGCACCACCAGAAAATCTGTCGTCCAATATCCAAAACTGATGACAAAGCCCAGCCCGAAAACGATTCCCGTCCAATGGACTCCCATCGGGTTGTCGCTAAAGTGGCCGAGCGTGCTCCATAGATGGGTGTAGTCGCTCCTGCCGACATTCTCCGCAATCTGTGCCTTCAAGTTCGTCCATCCGCCTGCCTCGATCAGCCCGAGAATCGGAATCATCGCCGCACCCGCCCAGATCAGCACGAACTGCAGTACTTCGTTGATGATGGCGGAGCGCAGTCCGCCGAGCATCACGTAGAGTGCTACCGTGGCGGCACCCACCCAGATCGAGAAGGTGATATTCCAACCCAGAACCGTCTGCATCACGACTGCCATGGCGAACATATTGACGCCGCTCATCAGAATCGTCATCAGCCCAAATGAAATCGCCGATAACGCGCGCGCAGGATTGCCGAATCGCAGATGGAGATATCCCGGTACGGAGTGCGTCTTCGAAATGTAGTAGAACGGCATCATTACGATGCCCAGGAACAGCATCGCGGGAATGGCGCCGACCCAATACCAATGCGTCGCGAGGATTCCGTACTGATATGCCGCGCCCGCCCACCCCATCAGTTCAAGCGAGCCCAGGTTGGCAGAGACGAAACTCAACCCGGCGATCCAAGCCGTCATCTCCCGGCCCGCCAGGAAAAAATCCTCGCTGGTGTTGGCCTTGTTCTTTGCGTAGAACCCGATAAAGACCACGAGTGCGAAGTAGAGCACGAGGATGAGGACATCCACCGGCGCCAATCTGGTCAGCTGTTGATTCAATACTAGAAGCGCTGCAAAAACGTGCATCAATCCATCTCCCCGAGTGCCATCAACCCCTACCTTGCCAACTTCAACCTTCGCCCCTCATGCCCAGATTCGAATCTAATTTCGGAACCGCAAAAATACCCTCGCTGAGGCGCGCGGTAGCCGAGGTTCAACTGATTGAAAGCCGTTATAACCGAACGTTGCCACTATACAACACCGAATTATTAACTAGCCCGCGACAAAATCATTGTTAGCGCGAAATCTCTCTCACCCCTGAGAGCACCTCGATTTGTTTCGAATACCCCACAACGTTTCGTCTTCGCTTCGAATCTACTTACTAGACGCTCATTCCTGCACAGGGAGTAAACATGCCAATTCGAAAAGTCAAAGCAGCCATTCTCACCCCAGTGTTCTGCATCGCTCTAACCGCCGGCGCTGCCTTCGGGCAGGATAGCGTCAAGCAGGATATGAAAACGGCGGGCACTGATACAAAGAATGCAGCCAAAGCGACAGGCAACGGCGTCTCTACAGGAACCAAGAAGGCTTATAACAAGACCGCCGAGGGAACAAAGACCGCTGCGGATAAAACCGCCAGCGGTACCAAGACCGCCTACCACAAGACGGCGAATGGTACGAAGACCGCTACCGACAAGACCGTGCAGGGAACCAAGACTGTTGGGAAAGATGTTGGCCATGGAACCAAGGTTGCAGCGCAAGACACTGCCCACGGGGCCAAGAAGGTTGGCAATACTGTTACAGGAAAGCCGAATCCGCAGTAGCTCAATTGTCAGGCCGAGCGAATAGCCTTGTCACCGCTTGACCAAATCACAGTTGCTGCCAATCCCACGAGCCCTATCCAGTACAAGTCTGCCCCAAGCAGATGCATAATCTGCATCCACACAGGTGCCAACAACAAGACATCTGCGATTCCCAGGACGAACTGCAATCCGAGCACCGCCGCGACTAACCAACTCAACCGGGAACGCACTCGCAAAACAAGCCACAGGACACAACAGAGTCCCACGACTGCGGCCGCCGGATGCATCCACCGCATCCGCACCAGCAATGGAGAAGTCGACGCAAAGTCTGAAGCCAGAGCCGCCTGTAGCGAAGGGGAAGGGAACAAGGTGTCGGCTAAAGCGGCCAGTGCCCCCGTGGCTCCCACCACGATTGTTGCTCCTGCGGCAATCCACGCCGGCCAAACCAAGGGTTTACGACTGCGCAGAGAAGACACCTGCACCCACTTCGGGTCACCCAGCCACCATGCTGTCAAACTGAGCGCCCCCAGAAGCAGCATCGTATTTGTGAAGTGCACGGACTGCATCACGATGCGAGCGGCCGATATATTGTGCTCGACGTATCCTCCCAGAACCAGCACCGCCCCCAGCAGCGCTTCCGTCACGAGCAACACGACGGAAGCTACCGACGCCTTTCGCGCCCGGTGCCCCTTCGTCGTGGCATAGAACGTCCACCCTACAAGGGCCAGCACCAGAAACACGCACACTCCCGTCATCGACCTGTGAGCAAATTCGATGACAGTAGCCAGCCGCGGGTGATGGGGAAAGAAGTCTCCATTGCAGAGGGGCCACCGGTCTCCGCATCCTGCACCCGATCCCGTAGCCCGAACGACAGCTCCCCACAGAATCACCAGGATGTTGTACGCGACGACTCCCCACGCAAAGCCTCCGAGCGCTTTGGACCCACGCTTTACCTGGACTGTCGCAGTCGTAGCCATAGCTTCATTTTACGTCCGTGCGGGATGCAGAAATGGGCGGTCTCGGAGTATCTTCATTGCACTGCGACAGAACGCCTATCCCTTCGCCAGCTCCTTCGCTCGCTGGGTCGCCCGCTTCACTGCCTTGATCAACGTCACCCGCAGGCCGCCTTCTTCCAGTTCCAGAATGCCGTCAACGGTACATCCTGCCGGAGTGGTTACCGCATCCTTCAGGAGCGCGGGGTGGTATCCGGTCTCAAGAACCATCCGTGCTGAACCCAGTGTCGTCTGCGCCGCCAGCAGAGTGGCCACATCGCGCGGCAACCCAACGTTGACACCGGCCTCCGCCAGTGCCTCGATGATGATGTATAAAAACGCAGGCCCAGAACCTGAAAGCCCGGTCACTGCATCCATATGCTTCTCATCGACGACGACCGTCTTTCCCACCGTCTGAAAGATCTTCTGCGCGACCGCCATCTGCTCGGCTGAGACGAACCGCCCCGCGCAAAGCGCCGTCACACCCGCAGCAAGCATCGCCGGCGTATTCGGCATCGCTCGAACTACTGCGAGTTCACAACCCGCCCCGTCCTCAATGCTGCGCGTCATGACCGAAGCAGCAAACGACAGCACCATCTTCTTCGGAGACAGCGCAGGTCTGATCTCCTCGATCAGCGCGGGCACTTGCACGGGTTTCACGCCCAGCAGAATCACGTCGGCCTGCCGTGCCGCGGCCAGGTTGTCGGTCGTCACCTCGACGCCGGACTGCGCCGACAAGGCCTTCGCGCGCTCAGCATGCTGCACTGTGGCGAAGATCTGCTCCGGAGCAAACAGGTTGTTCTTCAGAAACGCCTGTAGCAGGATGCCGCCCATCTTACCCGCGCCAAGCACGGCGACGCGCATTCCTGGCATCACCGGCGCTGTTACCGCAACCGGAATCTCAAAACTTTCACTCATTTTCAAAGGCTATCAGAGGTTATTGCTTCTGCGCCGCAATCCACGCATCGACCCGCTTCTCCAGCACATCCATGGGCAGCGCGCCCGAGTCGAGGACCTCGTCGTGAAATGCCTTGATGTCGAACTTCGCGCCCAACGCCGTCTTCGCTTTGTCGCGCAACTCAAGAATCTTCAGCTGCCCCATCTTGTATCCGAGCGCCTGCGCCGGCCACGCGATATAGCGGTCCACCTCCGACTGGAGGTTAGTCTCATCCAGAGATGAGTGCTCATGGAAGTAGTCCACCATCTGCTGCCGCGTCCAGTGTTGCGAGTGCACGCCCGTATCGACCACCAGCCGGATCGCGCGCCACATATCGTTATCCAGCCGCCCGAAGTCGCTATAAGGATCTTTATAAAAGCCAATCTCCTTGCCCAGCCTCTCGCTATACAGCGCCCAGCCTTCGACGAACGCGGTGTAATCCTGGTACTTGCGGAACTCAGGCAGTCCGGTAAGTTCCTGCGCGATCGAAAGCTGTAGATGGTGCCCGGGAATCCCCTCGTGATACGCCACGCTTTCTACTGTGGTCAGCGAGCGATCCGCAAAGTTGTACAGGTTCACATCGACGCGCCCTGGACGGCTTCCATCCGCCGTACCCTGATCGTAATAAGCCATCGGAGAGCTCTTCTCCGCAAACGTAGGCATCGGCACAACCTCGAGCTTTGCCTTCGGCAACCGGCCAAAAAGCTCGGGCAGACGAGGCTGCATCTGAGCGATGTAGCCTTTGTACGTGTCGACCAGACCGTCCTTCGATTGCGGATGCTCCTTCGGATTTGCAATCAGCGCTGCGCGGAAGCTCTTGAGGTCCGCAAACCCCAGTTGGTGCACGATGGCCACCATCTCTGCCTCATCGCGCTTCACTTCGTCGAGTCCGATCTGGTGGATCTCTGCAGCCGTCTTATCGGTCGTCGTTATCTGCCGAATTCGAAACGCGTAGTACGCATCGCCATCGCGCATTGCCCAGACGCCGGCGTCTTTCCTTCCATTCGGCACATACTGCGCCGCCATGTACTTCGCGAATCGCTGATACGTCGGAAGCACCTGGGTTTGAATCACCGTGATCAAGTCAGTGGTGATGCGTTTTTGATCTGCCGCGGGAATCGTCTTCGGGAACTTTTTCAGCGGCTCAGCAAAGATACTTTCCTCCGCCTTCTGAGCTGCGATACCCTGCGTCTGTTTCAGCGCCTCTTCCAGCGAATCCCTGGGCGGCATGCGCCCTTCATCCACGCCAAGCTGCAGGTTTGTCATCACCTGCGAGAACGCAACGGGCACCTTCTTCAGCCGCTCGATGTAGTCGTCGTAATCCTTCACCGAATCGAACGAGAGCTGACCCACTAAGTTCGGGAGCATCGTCTGGAATCCGTAGACCGGGGTGACGGGCATCTCCCACTCTTTGAACTTCGCCTCTTGCTGAGCGTCAATGAGTGACCGCATCATCAGTTCGGAAGAGAGCTTCTCCTGGTCGCTCAGCCCAGTCGTGTCTATTGCGCCGAGCCGCTGGATGTAGTCGAGCCCGTGCTGTAACTCCGCATTCACTTCCTTCGCGGAGTAGTCCGAAAGCTGGTCGTCGTATCGCTTGTCGCCGATGATCGAAGCAAACTCAGGCGAGTGCTTCAGTCGGTTCTGCCATATGTCGTCGAAGAGCGCCGCTAAAGCCTTGCTCCGTGCGCCAACCGAAGCCGCAGGCTGTGCACCACCAATCGCCTGACCATGCGCTTTTCCACCAGCTACACCCAAACATCCAACCAACACCAGACAACCCAATCCGCGCACAGAAAACTTCGACATGTTCATCCTTTACCTACGTGCCAAGTCTATCGTGATACCTGTAGAGCATTCATGCCGCGTCTATCGCAGAGTCACCGCGGAAGTTCCTGTCTCCAGCATCCGGTAGAGCGTAGACCGGCTGATTCCCAGCAACTCCGCCGCGCGCAGCTTGTTCCCGCCACAATCCTTCAGCACGCCGAGCACATGCCGTTCCATTACATCCTGCAACCGCACACTTGCAGCGGCGTTTGGCTTCGAACCTTCTTCTTCAAGCGGCCGGGCCAATATGGTCAAATCCTCTTCCCGCAGCAGATCCCCATCGCTTCTCAGCACTCCGTCCCGAATCGCCTCGCTCAGCTCGCGAACATTTCCCGGCCAGCGATATTCCTGCAAACGCCGCATCGTATCCGATGCAATCCCGCGAGCGCCTTGTCCATATGACCGCCGAAACCGATCCAGAAAGTACCTTGCCAGATCAGGAATATCCTCCGCCCTGTTCCGAAGGGGCGGCACGACGATTTCCACCGCAGTGAGCCTCTGGTAGAGCGCCTGTCGAAACCGCCCTGCCGCCACCAGTGTCCGCAAATCATTGGTCGTCGAGGCAATCACCCTCATGTCAATTCTCGACAGATGACTTCTCGCCCTCGGAGCAGGCTCCTCCCAACCCAGAACCCGCAATAGCCAATCCTGCGCGGGTAAAGAGAGTCTTTCAACGCCATCGAGAAACAGCGTTCCTTTCTGAGGGCCTTCCGTGAACATGCAAACCGGGCTTTCTGCCCTGAGGCCACCCTCCACCGTAGTTGCGTCGCGCAAGAGGAATGGCTCGCCCGCATGACCGCCGGATGCGTGCAGCACGCGAGCGACCAACTCCTTGCCAGTTCCGCACTCCCCACGAATCAGCGCCGAGCGGAAGTGTGGCGCTATCCGCTGCACCTGTACCCGCAGCTTCTTCATGGCCGCGCTGCACCCCATAAGTTCCGGCTCGTTGTGATCGCAGAGCGGGTTCAAAGCGGTTTCAGACGCACCGACAGGAGGATACGAAGGGTCTGCACAGGAAGTTGTCATGGCTGCTCCGTTCATCGGCAGATCGCGCTGTCCTGATAAGCCCAAAACGGAAAAAGCCGCAGACTCGTGATGCAGCGAATCTGCGGCTTTGGTTCAAAGATTTTTGCAGGTTATGCGGTTGTTGGGGCGCAGTAGG
>Ga0206964_10320_pt1 | contig 12638 bp, 12 predicted proteins | sample Alteio_BWOrgHeat_25_FD_152980 | JGI IMG/M metagenome (GOLD analysis project Ga0206964, IMG submission 152980) | Enriched cells from forest soil in Barre Woods Harvard Forest LTER site, Petersham, Massachusetts, United States -... | ecosystem: Environmental > Terrestrial > Soil > Temperate forest >...
ACCTGCCTTGGAAAAGTCATTGACGCCACACTAGCTCAGGGCGGTGCGTTATTTATTACCGCCGATCATGGCAACGCCGAAATGATGTTCGACCACGAAACACACCAACCACACACAGCGCACACACTGAATCTGGTACCGGCAATTATTGTGGAACAGTCACTAAAAGGAAAGCCTATCCGCTTGCCGGAAGGCCGCCTGGGAGATGTTGCACCGACGCTGCTACAGCTCCTCAATCTGCCGCAGCCAGTCGAAATGACTGGGCAATCACTGCTTCGCGGCACTCCATGATACAACATCGTTTATTCAACGCGATCTCCCTGCTTCTTTGCTTTACCTTCCTTCTTTTACCGTTCGCCAGCTTACCACTCCATGCCTCAACACAGGAAGAATTAGAACAAACACAAATAGCTCTCCAGCAGGCAGAGAAAAAACAGCAAGCGCTTAACCAGCAAACCGAGAAACTGCAAAAGGAATTAACGTCGCTACAGGAAAGGCTAGTGACGCTTGCAGAATCGGTACAAAAAGGCGAATCGGCGCTTTCAGAATTGGAGATGCAATTACAGACGCTGACCACACAGGTGCAGGAAAAAGCGGATGCACTGGCCAAACAACAAAAGACCCTTGAGCTATTACTACAAGCGGCCCTATCACTCAGCCGCACCCCGATGGAAGCGATGATGGTGATGCCCAGCGGTGCGATCGATGCGATGAAAACCGCTCGTGCACTTAACATGGCATCTGATGATATCCGTAAGGAAACTTATGCCATCGGCGTAAAGTTGGAAGAACTGAACGCTTTGAAGCAAAAAGTGGCGCATCACCGCGACAATGTGGCCACAAAACAAGCAGCGCTTGATAAAGACCGCCATACCTTAGAGGAACAGGTGACAGAACGTAGCATTTTGCTCGAAAAATTAGGGCAAGAAAGCCAGAGTGAAGCGGAAACAATGAAGAAACTGGCACAAAAGGCGAAGGATTTGAAGGGGTTGCTTGATTCCGTTGAAGAAGAAACACAGACGCGCGCGAAAGAACATCATGCCAGCACCACCTCACACCCAAGTAATCTGCGTTCGTTTGCGAACGCAAAAGGGCATATCCGGGCGCCCGTAACGGGCACAATCGTCGCATCCTTTGGCAGCGAGCAAGGCCGGGATGCGGTAAGCAAAGGTATAGCAGTCAAGACGCGTCACCATGCGCGCGTGATTGCCCCCTACGACGGGGAGGTCGTTTTCACCGGTCCCTTCCTTGGTTATGGTCAGATGGTTATCATCCGCCATAGCGACGATTTCCATACCCTACTGGCGGGCCTAACAAAAATTGATGTCGAGGTAGGTCAGTTTTTATTGGAAGGTGAGCCAATTGGTGCTATGGGAGAAGATGACTCTGGAAGTAAGCTATACATTGAGTTACGAAAAAATAATCAGCCGGTGAGTCTGGTGTCGTGGATGAGTGGATTTAATAAAAAACATTAGGAGATCAATACCTCTATGCGCCGTTATCTCAAAATCGCCCTGTTGGGTAGCTGTATCCTTACTTTCCCACTCATAGCTTATGCCGAGAAAAATGACACCTTGCAGCTGCTGGATCTCTTCGGGGAAGTGTTTGACCGTATCCGCTCCGATTACGTAGAGGAAGTCAAAGACAGCGATCTGATTGAGGCCGCCATAAACGGCATGTTAACCTCCCTTGACCCTCACTCTGGCTACATGAATGAAAAAGCGTTCAAAGAAATGCAGGTGCAGACCAAAGGTGAATTTGGGGGCCTTGGCATTGAAGTAACGATGGAAAATGGATTGGTACGCGTAGTATCACCGATTGATGATACACCAGCCGCCAAAGCTGGTGTACGCCCCGGTGATTATATCAGCTACATCAATGATGAAGCAGTGATGGGGCTCACCCTTTCTGACGCAGTGGAAAAAATGCGAGGGCCGGCTGATTCAAAAGTAAAACTCACTATCCTGCGTGAAGATGAGAAAGAACCACTGGAGTTGTCTCTTACCCGTGCCGTCATTAAAATAAAATCAGCACGTGCCCATGCAGAAGGCGACGATATTGCTTATCTGCGCATTACCTCGTTCACCGAACAGACGACGGAATTAATGCGTAGCGAGTTTGCCCGCATCAAGAAAGATTTGCCAAACTTGCGTGGTATCGTTTTGGATTTACGCAACAACCCGGGCGGCTTGCTCGAACAGGCAGTTTCCGTATCGGATGCGTTCTTAAAACAAGGGGAGATTGTCTCTACCCGTGAACGTGACCCCAGTAAGACCAAGCGTTACAACGCCCATACTGGCGATGAGCTGGTGGAAGACGATGTGCCGATGGTGGTGCTGGTCAATAATGGTTCGGCTTCGGCATCAGAAATCGTTGCTGGCGCATTGCAAGACCATAAACGTGCTGTAGTGTTGGGCACCAAGACCTTCGGCAAGGGCTCCGTGCAGACGGTGATTCCGCTGGCTGATCACGGAGCAATCCGTCTCACCACCGCACGCTATTACACTCCTTCGGGTCGCTCGATTCAGGCTAAAGGCATCGTGCCGGACATCATTGTGCAAGCCGCTAAAATCGAACTCATAAAGGGCAACGACAAAATGCGCAGTGAGGCTGACCTTCGCAAACGCCTGGAAACGCTTGAAGAGAAAAAGGCCAAAGCAAAGAAGGCCACCGAAGCGGATAAACCGGAGACTCCCGCTAACGATAATGAGGAAGCCAAGCCAGATTCTTCGAAAGACAACTCCAAAGAGAAGAACAAAGATAACGCTAAGGATGGTAAGAAAATGCCTCTAACTACGGAAGAGATCGCTGCTACCGAAGATTTCCAGCTTCAGCGTGCACTTGATCTATTACGTGCGGTTAACGTCTACAATCAGACAGCTGTGGAAAAATAACCTATTCACTAAAAAGGTAAAAAGCTGAAATGTTCAATGAAAAGCATGAATTGGCTCAGGAATTTCCAGAGCACAAGGAAGCAATCCACGCACTGAAAAGCACCGATGCCCATTTTGCAAAGCTGCACGATGAGTACCACGCCATCACGCGTCAGATCGCACGGATTGAACAGGAAATTGAAACGGTTTCTGACGTACTGACTGAATCTCTCAAAAAGCAACGTCTCGCATTGAAGGATGAAATCTTCGTCATGCTGAAAAAGGCGGCGTGATATACGCTATTTTATCTTACTGACGTCGCTGCTGCATCCAGCGTTCCGCGACGTATTTGATCTTCCTCGATGGAAACAAACAGCGCCCGGAAATTACCTTCGCCAAAGCCTTCATCACCTTTACGCTGGATGATTTCGAAGAAAATCGGTCCAATTACCGTAGAGGTAAAAATCTGCAATAAAATACCTCCATCCCCTGCTCCCACCTTGGATTCGGGGGCACCGTCCATCAGAATGCCGCTTTTCCTAAGCCGCTCGACATTTTCGCCGTGCCCGACCAACCGTGAATCAAGTTTTTCATAGTATGTATCTGGCGGCGGCTCCATAAACGCAATACTCCGATTTTTCAACGCTTCCACCGTCTCATAAATATTGGCCGTAGAAAGCGCAATATGCTGGATACCCTCACCTTTATATTCACGCAGATATTCTTCAATCTGTGATTTATCATCCGATGATTCGTTGATCGGGATACGAATTTTACCGCAAGGACTTGTCATCGCCTTGCTTTTGAGCCCTGTGAGTTTTCCTTCAATATCAAAATAGCGAATTTCGCGGAAATTAAACAGCCGCGTGTAAAAATTCGCCCATTCTTCCATATGCCCACGATACACGTTATGGGTCAGGTGATCGATGTTAGTAAGCCCTACGCCCTTAGGATGTTGATCAACCCCCGGCAGAGGAATAAAATCCACATCATAGATGGAGTGTTCACCCCCATCTTTATTGTTAGGATAGCGATCCACCAGGTACAGCAGGCTCCCACCAATGCCACGAATCGCTGGCAAGTTGAGTTCCATCGGCCCAACCTTAGACGCAATAATTTCCATCCCTAGGTCCTGCGCCCGCTTCACCGCCGCCGCCACATCCTGCACGCGAAACGCCATCGCGTTGGCGGACGGTCCATGCGCATTGTAAAATCCGGCGGCCTGGCTGTTTTTCTCCGCATTCAGGATAAAATTGATATCGCCTTGCCGCCAAAGATGCACATTTTTGGAACGGTGCCGTGCGATGCGCGTAAACCCCAAACGAATGAACAGTTGCTCCAGCGGCACGGGGTCAAGCGCCGCATACTCGACAAACTCGAAACCGTCTGTTCCCATGGGGTTGATGAAAGGATCGTCGCTCATACGGATTAGTACTAAGGGTAAAGATTGAGGATATATTACTTTGTGGTATAGTAGGCCGACAATGGATATTTTTCAACTCATGACTATACCATGACCCTGCGCGCTGACGAACATCCTCCCGGCATGCGACCGGATTATACGTTTGATTTTGACCCCTCGCACTATACTGCGGAAGACCATGCCCTGTGGCATGAGCTGTGCGACCGCCAAAAGCCCCTGCTCAAGGGGCGGGCCTGCAATGAGTACCTGAAAGCTATTGAAGACCTCAACATTGTGAGCAGTTCGGGCATTCCCGACATGCGGCGTGTCAGCGATATTTTAGAAAAAACAACGGGTTGGAAGCTTGTTGCCGTACCAGGGCTGGTGCCGGGTAGCGTCTTCCTTGAGCATTTATCCAAGCGCCAGTTTGCCACCACCTGGTGGCTGCGCAGCCGCGAACAGATGGATTATCTGAAAGAACCGGACATTTTTCATGATTTATTTGGCCATGTTCCATTGCTTTCCAATCCCATATTTGCCGATTATATCCAGCAATTTGGCATAGGAGCGATGAAGGCCAAGGGGCTGAAAGCTACAAAATTGATCACCCGGCTCTATTGGTTCACGGTTGAATTCGGCCTGATCAATACGCCGGAGGGGTTACGTATTTATGGATCGGGGATCGTTTCATCGGCGAAAGAATCCCTGTATGCGCTGGACAGTAAAGCGCCCAACCGTCTGGGCTTTGACCTTCCCCGCATGATGCGCACGAATTATCGCTACGATGATTTACAGCGCACCTATTTCGTCATTGATAGTTTTGAGCAGCTGTTTGAAGCAACCAAACCCGACTTCACCGATATTTATACCCATGTAAAATCCCAACCTGAAATTGGTGAATTTGAACTGCTCCCCACCGATAAAATCATCACCCACGGCACGGGAGAGTTTTAGGCCCTCTTCAACGGCCGATATTTCACCTTGGTTGGCACCAGCGTATCAACGCCGAGGCGGCGCTTGAGGTCGGCTTCGTAGGCTTCATAATTCCCTTCAAACCATTCAACATGGCTATCGCCTTCAAAGGCGAGGATATGGGTGGCGATACGGTCTAAAAACCAGCGATCATGCGAGATAATCACCGCGCAACCAGCAAAATCAGAAAGCGCATCCTCGAGGGCGCGCAGCGTCTCCACGTCGAGGTCGTTTGTCGGCTCATCGAGCAGAATGACGTTGGCTTCCGTACGCAGCATTTTGGCGAGGTGTACGCGGTTGCGCTCTCCACCGGACAGCATGCCGACTTTTTTCTGCTGGTCAGAACCTTTAAAGTTAAATGACGAACAATAGGCACGACTTTTGACCAGTTTTTTGCCGAGAGTGATTTCTTCATCGCCGCCGGAAATTTCTTCCCAGACGCTTTTTTTATCATCGAGCGAATCGCGCGATTGATCAACATAGCCGAGCTTCACCGAATCCCCGACTTTGAACGTACCAGCGTCCGGTTCTTCTTTACCAGTAATCATGCGGAACAAGGTGGTTTTCCCGGCACCGTTCGGGCCAATAACCCCGACAATACCGCCCGGTGGCAGGCTAAAGGATAAATTATCGATCAACAATTTATCGCCATAGCCTTTGTTTACACCCTCGGCTTCGATAACTAAATTGCCCAGACGCGGCCCCGGCGGAATCACGATCTGTGCCACACCGACCTGCGCCTTTTGTTCCTGCGTCACCATCGATTCATACGCCGCAATACGCGCCTTGCTCTTGGCTTGGCGGGCTTTTGCACCTTGACGAATCCACTCCAACTCGCTCGCCATCTGCTTTTGGCGGGAATTGTCTTCGCTCTTTTCCTGCTCCATGCGCTTGCGTTTAGCATCAAGATATGCCGAGTAATTGCCCTCATACGGGAAGCCTTTGCCACGGTCGAGCTCTAAAATCCAGCCCGTCACGTTATCCAAGAAATAACGATCGTGGGTGACCATCACCACTGTACCCGGATATTCCTCGAGGAAGTGCTGCATCCACGCAATAGACTCTGCGTCCAGATGGTTGGTCGGTTCGTCGAGCAGCAACATATCGGGCTTTTCGAGCAATAATTTGGTCAGCGCCACACGGCGGCGTTCTCCTCCCGAAAGTGTCTTCACATTCGCATCTTTGGGTGGACAACGCAGTGCATCCATGGCGATTTCAATTTCACGCTCCAGCTCCCAGCCATTGCACGCCTCAATTTTTTCCTGTAGCTCGCCTTGTTCTTCGATGAGCTTGTTCATCTCATCATCATCACTGACTTCACCGAGCTTGTTGGACACATCATTGAAACGATCCAGCAATGCCTTTTTATCGGCGAGCGCCTCCATGATGTTTTCCATCACGTTTTTGCTGTCATCGAGCTTTGGTTCCTGTTCAAGGTAGCCTACTTTGACGCCGTCCGCCGCCCAGGCTTCCCCGTTATATTCCTTATCGCGCCCCGCCATGATTTTCAGCAGCGTCGATTTCCCTGAGCCGTTCGGCCCTAGGACGCCGATTTTTGCACCAGGATAGAATGATAAATAGATATTTTCCAATACCTTCTTCCCGCCAGGGAAGGCTTTGGTGAGGTCTTTCATGACGTAGATATATTGGTGCGATGCCATAAATCATAATCCGGTTATAAGTGGTTGACGGCGAATATTAGTACACTGGCCATTATAAAGTGGCAACTATGCTCTGCTACCCACGTCGCTCTTTGAAAAATTCCTTGAGTAGCAGGCCGCACTCGCCTTCCATCAGACCGCCAATGACTTCCGGCGTATGATGGCAGGTGGGCTGGTGAAAAATACGTGCCCCGTGTTCTACCCCGCCGCCCTTGGGATCATAGGCACCAAAATAGACCCGTCGTATGCGCGCAAAGCTGATCGCAGTCGCGCACATCGGGCAGGGTTCTAACGTCACATACAAATCACATTCATTGAGCCTTGCATTGCCTATCGCTGTGCAGGCAGCGCGGATCACCAGCATTTCCGCATGTGCGGTGGGATCATCACACTCGACCACACGATTGCCCGACGCCGCAATAATCACACTATTTTGTACGATTACCGCGCCTACTGGCACTTCACCACGCGCAGCAGCAAGGCGCGCCTGCTCAAGGGCAGCGTGCATCATTTCTTACGAAAAGAATCCAAGGAAATAATTTCGGCCGAACCTTCGTCTTCTGCAGGCGCCGTTTCGAGGGACATTTGCGAATCTTCCTCCGCAGGAATTTCTGCTTCTGGCAATTCTTCCTGTTGAAATTGCAGACCAAATTTAATACTGGGATCAGCAAATGCCGTAAGCGCCGCATAGGGAATCACCAACTTTTCTGGAACACCACCAAAGCTCAATGTCACCTGAAACTGGCGTTCATCCACTTTGAAATCCCAAAACTGGTGCTGCAACACGATGGTAATTTCCTTGGGATAACGCGCTTTGAGTTGCTCCGAAATTTTTACACCGGCAAAACCCGTCGCAAAGGAAATATAGAAATGATGATCCCCCGGTAACCCGCTCGCCTGCACACGTTTAAGTACATCACGCACGACACCACGCATCGCTTGATCAATCAGTGTCGGGTAATGAATAAGGTCTTCGGTCATACGTCAATAATCAATGGGAAAAATGAATGCTAATTCCTAGCCAGTCTACACTAGTTGCAAGCGACTTACCACTCCCCACTTGCAACTAAATTAGTGGGACAGGCTTCTGTTACCCGGCGCCTGTCCCGATTGGCCGTGTCACCTGCTAGAGGTGCTGAGCGCCGTTAGGCAGCAACAGCAACTTCTACGACTGTGTTGTCGTTAGCAGCAACAAATGCAACGTTATCGTTAGCATTTAAAGTTTTGATCTGATTACGCCAGTATCATCGCGGGCAAAAATAAGACCTTTATTACGTTTGTCGAGCCTATTCAGCCCCATAAACAACCCAAATCCAACATCTGGAATGTTAGTCCGAGATGTGACCTGAGAATTTTAATGGTGGAGCTGCCGGGTACTGCCCCCGGGTCCAATCCGCCTATTCTGACCTACGTTTATCGCCATAGTTACCGAAGTAACGTCTGTATTATAGGAGGGTTTATACGGTTTGTGAAGAGACAATCCCCGATTTTTCTTGCTTGCCGTAAGTCTTTTTAGCACTTAAATTGACGCGACTTTTATATTAGCAGAGTATTTTTATGCATACGATCATCGAGCCGTTTCGCATCAAAATGACCGAAGCGCTGCCCATTACCACCCGCGCTCACCGTGAAAAGCAGCTTAAAGCCGCGCATTATAACGTTTTTTTGCTTAATGCTCAGGATATTACCATTGATATGCTGACCGATAGTGGCACTGGTGCCATGTCGGCAAGCCAATGGGCGGCGATGATGATTGGCGACGAAAGTTACGCCGGTAGCCTCTCCTGGCAAAAATTTGAACAAACGGTTCGGGAGATTACCGGCTTTACCCATATTTTCCCGACCCATCAGGGGCGCGCTGCCGAGAGAATATTGGCAGCAACACGGCTTAAACCCGGCGACATTGTACCCAATAACAGCCATTTTGATACGACGCGCGCCAATATTGAATATGTGGGGGCGCAGGCGCTGGATTTGCTGACACAACAAGGGCAGGATCTTTATTCCGATAAAATGTTCAAAGGGAACATGGATATTGAAGCGCTGGAAAAGCTGATCAAATCCAAGAGAAAAAACATTCCGTTCTGCATGATTACCGTGACCAATAATACCGGCGGCGGCCAACCGGTTTCTATGGCAAACATGAAGGCGATCAAAGCGGTACTAAAAAAACATAATATCCCTCTGGTGATTGATTGCTGCCGTTATGCTGAAAACGCTTACTTCATTAAGCAATATGAAAAAGGCTACGCTGATAAAAGCCTGCTGCAAATAGCACGCGAAATGTTTGCATTGGCGGACGGCACAACGATGAGCGCAAAAAAAGACGGGCTGGCAAATATCGGCGGATTCTTCGCCTGTAATAGCGATGAATGGGCCGATGATTTTCGCAACCTACTCATTCTCACCGAAGGGTTCCCAACTTACGGCGGACTCGCCGGACGCGACCTGGAAGCAATCGCAGTAGGCCTGAAAGAAGCACTCGAATTTGACTATCAGCATTATCGCCATGCCACGGTGCAATATATGGCGAGCCGCTTGATTGAACGCAAAATTCCGATCGTCCGTCCGGCGGGCGGACATGCGGTGTTTTTAAATGCGGGCGGATTTTGTCCGCACCTATCGCCGGCTGATTTTCCCGGCATCGGTGTTGTAAATTCGCTTTATGTGGAGGGGGGCATTCGCTGTGTAGAACTGGGTAGTGTCATGTTCGGACGGGTGGGAAAAGATGGCAAAGAAATGCCCGGCCCGCGCGAATTAGTGCGTCTGGCGTTCCCAAGGCGCGTTTATACGCAAAGCCATTTTGATTATGTGATTGAAGTGCTGGACACGGTGTGGCGTAAACGCCAACAGATCGCGCCAGTGCGCATCACCAAGCAAGCGCCATTTTTGCGGCATTTCACCGCACATTTTGAGGAAAAGAAGACTGCCGCCCGGAGAAGAATCGCTTAATAAATCTACTGGACATTAACGCGGTATATGCAATTAACTAATGAGTCATTACAATAGGGAACATCAGAAGTTATGCCGCTAACAGCAGAACAGTCCACCGAAGTCAATCAGCTGCGTGACGAAGAAAATACAACCATTCGTGATGTCGCTCCCGGACTTGAGAAAATATTATATGAAGCAATTCCCATTCTCGATCATGGTTTCATTCGCGTCATTGATTACATGGGAACGGACGCTGCTATCGTACAAGCGGCGCGCGTTTCTTATGGCCGCGGCACAAAAAAAATAAATGAGGATGCAGGGCTCATCAACTATCTCATGCGCCATCGCCATACGACACCGTTTGAAATGTGCGAAATCAAATTCCACATCAAGCTGCCGATTTTTATTGCCCGCCAGTGGATTCGCCATCGCACCGCAAACGTGAATGAATATTCCGGACGTTATTCAATCATGGATAAAGAATTTTATATTCCGGCACCAGAACAGTTAGCAAAACAATCCACATCGAACCGTCAAGGCCGCGGTGATGTTCTGGAGGGCGCGGAAGCAGAAAAAGTCCTTAGAATCCTTAAGGATAACTCTGTAAAGGCCTACAGAGAATATGAAGAAATGATGAACTGCAACGAAGAAGGCGATGTATTCGATCAGGGTAAAGACGGGCTGGCACGTGAGTTGGCGCGCATGAATCTGCCTGTCAATTTTTATACGCAGTGGTACTGGAAAGTCGATCTACATAATTTATTGCATTTCCTTAGCTTACGTGCCGACAGCCATGCCCAGTATGAAATCCGCGTTTATGCCGAAGCAATGCTTGATATTTTGAAAGCATGGGTTCCTCTTACTTATAAGGCTTTCATGGATTATCGTATGGGGGGAGCAGCGCTTTCGGCAAAAGGATTAGCCGTGGTTAAGCAGATGATTAATGCCGAACCTATCACGCAGGAACAAAGCGGCATGAGCAAAGGCGAATGGCGAGAACTCATGGAAGTCCTTGGGCGGTCATAACCATGAGCCCTCCCCCGCGCCGGCCACGATTAATTGCACGCGGAGATGGCGATAGCTTTCAGATCATTCGCTCCGGGGGCGAGGTTAGAAAATTCGATGATCTATACGCCCGCCTGATGGCCGCAAGCTGGCGAACGATGATTGCGTCAATAATCATTATCTATCTGTCGGTTAATCTTTTTTTCGCCAGCTTATATTTTTCCTTGGACAATGGCATCGAAAACGCACGACCTCATGTATTTTCCGATGCCTTCTTCTTCAGCGTACAAACACTTTCCACCATCGGTTATGGGAAGATGTCGCCGGTTGGATTACTTACCAATATTTTGGTAACGATTGAGGTTATCACCGGCTTTACGTTTTTTGCATTGGTCACCGGGCTCGTATTTTCTAAATTCTCCCGTCCCACCGCTCGCGTTTTGTTCAGCAATGTCGCCGTCATATGCCCGTACAATGGGCTTCCCCACTTGATGCTGCGCATGGCCAATGAACGCCACAACCGCATCGTAGATGCAAATGTACACTTGGTATTACTACGCAAGGAGTTAACCGATGAGGGGACGTCAATGCGGCGATTCTACGACCTTAACCTGCTTCGTAGTCGTGTGCCCATTCTCCAGCTTTCCTGGACCCTCATGCACCCCATTAACGAACGCAGTCCTCTGTATGGAGTAGATCAAGGGACCCTGCATAAATGGGACGCTGAAATTATCGTATCATTGACGGGCATCGACGAAACGTTTTCTCAAACCATCCATGCCCGCCACTCTTACATCGACGAAGATATACGATGCAATGCCAGTTTTGTTGATGTCATCAACCGTGGAGAGCATGATGTTATTGAAATTGATTACACGCACTTCCACGATACAAAGCCACTAAGTACCGACGACAATCAGGTTACTGTTTGTAGACAAAGTGTTGGCTGACAATTCCCTTAGCGGTAATATTCACCTTAACCTTCTTGGGCACAGCATCACCATTTTGTGAAGTTTCCAGCGTGTAGGACCCCGGCTGGAGATGTGCATAAAAATACGGGCCAGCATCACTGATCGAGATCAATTCTTGTCCCTTTGCATCCACCACGCGCAGGCTGACATCACTAATATATTCGCCTGCAGGCGCACTCAGCATCACGTGTAAATTAAAGTCCTTAGCCCTGCTCTTTAATTCCGCCAATTCTTCATCGCTAATCCCCCCATTAACATAGGTAACCCCATTGCTCGATTGAATATCAAGAGGTAAAGGCGCTATGCCACTATCCGCAACAGCGACCACAGGCACGGCAGCTTGTGCGTAGGATGCCAGCGGTGTGAAAGCAATAGCGAAGGACAGGGCGACAGAAGATAATGCTAATGTACGCATGGTAGACTCCTTACATGATTGATTTTTACTGCCGTTGCTATAGCATATCCTAAATAAATGGGATATATGAAAAACTGGGTGCAATTTCCACGCGTTGAAGGAACATCATCCCGGCAGGCACATTGTGACCTGCCTGAGGGTACGTTTGAACGTGAATTTGGTCGTGAGGGCTTTTTTGGACCTGCGAGCCACATTTATCACTCCCATCCCCCTACCAGCTGGATTTCATGGGAGGGAGAGCAGCGGCCTCGCGCTTTTGATCTCAACAACCTGCAGCACGTGGTTGATAGCCCTTGGGGGGCTAAACCCATACTACATAACGCCTCTGTACAATTTCGTTTCTGGCAAACCCAGGGGACAATGACCCATCTTGTGGCAAACGCTGATGGCGATGAACTACTCTTT
>Ga0206964_10279_pt1 | contig 12604 bp, 14 predicted proteins | sample Alteio_BWOrgHeat_25_FD_152980 | JGI IMG/M metagenome (GOLD analysis project Ga0206964, IMG submission 152980) | Enriched cells from forest soil in Barre Woods Harvard Forest LTER site, Petersham, Massachusetts, United States -... | ecosystem: Environmental > Terrestrial > Soil > Temperate forest >...
GTCGTCAAATTCTCCTTGCTCTGCCGCTCGATGACCGCGTAGCTCCAATCAATGTCCGGCTCACTCAGCTTCACGTCATTAAGCGGCTTGAACTGGCCGGCTGAAGTATTGACCAGAGCGGTCGAGCCCAAACTGGCGCTCGTCGCGCTCAACTGGTTCATCGTGGACCCATTGCCGTAAGCCAGTTGGGTCCCATTTTGAGGCGTTCCCGTGCTGGGCGGATTCTGCAGGTTCGTCGAAGTCGCCGGGGGAACGGTGGGAGCGGGTGGGGTATAGACATCGTTGAGTCCTCTTGCAGCCGTCCGGGACTCCGGAACAGTTCCACAATCCAGGCCGCCGTCCGATACCCCGTCTGCCGACTTATTGCCATTTCCCTCCTCGTCCCCAAACACCAACCCGATCAGGCTTGGGTTTCTCGTCGAAGAATATCGCCAATTCGGATTCTGCCCCTCTTCACCAACAGGAATCCCATAACGCAGACTCGGTATCCCAAAAGGGGTAGCCGGAAGGCAGGTTGGAATATAGGTCAAGAGCGGTTGACCCAGTTGGCTCCGTTTCAACCAGTACTCACGAGTGATGAGCGAATCCTTGTCCGGCAGAAGATCACGCACGCGCATCCCCGCCCTCCACGTATAACGCCCAGGATTTGCCACATTCCCGCGAAGGGTGATCGCATCTTTGTACTGGCCCATAACAGCCACCAACTCCAGCAGATCGCCGTCATGCAACACCGTCCCGCGCCCCTGCTGATCCAGGCCGATCTGCGTAATACTGCGCATTCGATGTTCATCCACCCGCTCCAGCCGAACTATATCCTTCGAGGCAACGTTCGTCTGCCCCGCGGCAACCGCCAATATCTCTCCAACCGTCGTGTTGTCTGCCGATCTCAGTTCGTAAATCGCCGGAACATTCACGCTGCCCGCCACAGCCACCTGCGGCCCCACCGGCGGAATGTAGATCACATCGCCAGGCAGCAACTGGACATCCTTCGATTTGTCCCCACGCTGCAACAAATCGTATAGATCGAAGTCAACGACAACGTTCCCGCCGCGTTTCAGCTGGATGTGACGCAAACTGCCCTGGGGAGTCGGCCCACCTGTCGCAAACAGCGCATTCACGATCGTGCTCAACGAGCTGATCGTGTAGCTTCCCGGCCGTCGGGCCTGCCCAACGACAAACACCTGGATCGAACGGAGCTCGCCCATATTCACGTTCAGATCAAAGTTCCGAAACACCCGCCCCATCTGAGATTTCAGAAAATCACGCACCTGCCCGAACGACAGACCCGCGACGTGCATCGAACCAGCCTGCGGAATGTAGATGCTCCCTGATCGGTCAACAATAAATCTGCTGTTCAGAGTCACCTGTCCCCACGCCTGGATCAACAGCTCATCTCCGGGCCCAATCACATAGTCCGGAGTCACCGGGACCAGATTCAGCGGAGCAAAAGTCGAAGGCGGGTTGCGGAACAGATTCACCCCATAGATCGGCAGCTGTTTTCCGATCGAGTTCGCAACCAGCTGTTGAAACTCAGTAGGGGAATCCAGGGGCTGAGGAAACTCAGGCCTAATCTGCCCCTGTTGTTGTTGCGTCTGCGAACTGCTGTTTTGGCCTGGTTGATTCTGGCCAGGCAATACGATCCCACCCTGCGGGTTGGTCGGCTCAACGCCCGGAGCCGGCAGACGCCTCTGAAGATTCCCTTGGTCACCCGTAGTCTGTGCAGCCTGGCACGACAGATCAGCCGGATTGCAGGACGCCTGTTGCCCCGAAAGACTCCCGAGTGCCTGCCCATAGTTCGTGTACTGGGCAAAAGCCGCCCCCACCCCAAACAAACCAAATAAAACTACAGACCCAAACATCCGAGTTCGAGACGAACTGCCAAACTGCATCTGCCGCACTCCTCGCAACTTTCTACCTCTGATTCGATCCTCTGAAATGCCCGGAGCTGATAACGTCCATCCAAGCGCCATCCAAAGGCTCTCGCTGTTTTCCAGAATACCGGAACGCGTTTGGACTCAGCAGAAAAACAAACAGGTATAACCCTGATTGCTAGCTCCCGTCACTGCCCGCATCGGCAGTCAGCACCCTTTACAGACTACGCTCGCTGCCCCGCCTCCACAGCCTGCGCCACGCGAAGCATCGTAGCCTCATCAAAGTGCTTACCCATAATCTGCACCCCGATCGGAAGACCGTCCATTGTCGTCCCGCACGGCACGGAAACACCACAGACTCCCGCCAGGCTCGCCGCCACAGAGTAGATATCCTCCAGATACATCTTCACTGGATCGTCCGTCTTCTCACCCAGCCGGAACGCCGGGGTAGGCGTCACCGGAGCCACCAGCACATCCACATCCGCAAATGCTGCCAGGAAGTCCCGCGTCAACAGCGTCCGTACCTGCTGCGCCTTGCGATAGTAGGCATCATAATACCCCGCACTCAACGCATAGGTGCCCAGCAGGATCCGCCGCTTCACCTCGGCGCCAAACCCATCATCCCGCGTCTTCCGGTACATCGCCGAGAGCGTCTTCGCCTCCTCAGCCCTGAACCCGAACCTCACCCCATCGAACCGTGAAAGGTTCGCTGATGCCTCCGCCGTCGCAATCACGTAGTAGGTCGGAATCGCGTATTTTGTGTGCGGCAATTTCACCGGTTTCACCACGCATCCCACCAGCTTTAAGCCAGCTAAAACACCATCAATTGCCGCACGAATCTCCGCATCGAGCCCTTCGCCAAAATACTCTTCCGGAACCCCAACCCTAATCCCTTCAACAGGTTGTTCTAAGCCACCCACATAATCCCCTACCGGCCGGTCTGACGACGTGGCATCCAGATCGTCTTTCCCTGCAATCACTTGCAGAACCGTCGCCGTATCTCTCACGCTCCTCGCAAATGGCCCCACCCGATCCAAAGAAGAAGCAAACGCAATCAACCCATATCTGCTTACCCTGCCATAAGTTGGTAGCACACCAACTACTCCGCAGAACGCCGCCGGCTGCCGGATCGAACCGCCCGTATCCGTCCCCAGCGTTGCCACCGCAAAGTCCGCGGCAACCGCCGCCGCTGAACCGCCGCTCGAACCCCCCGGAACCCGATCTAAGGCCCGTGGATTCAACACCGGTCCATACGCCGAGTTCTCATTCGACGAACCCATCGCAAACTCATCGCAGTTAAGTTTTCCCAGCAGAACCGCTCCCGCAGCCTCCAGCTTCGTCACAGCAGTAGCATCGTAGGGAGGCCGATACCCCTTCAAAATCCGCGATCCAGCTGTAGCCGGTGCGCCCTGCATCACCAGCACGTCCTTGATTCCGACAGGCACCCCAGCCAGTGGAGGAAGTTCCTCTCCCTTCGCAGCCATCTCGTCAATCTTCGCCGCCTGCCTCAACGCCCGTTCGCGGCTCAAAGACAAAAAGCTATTAATGATGCCATCCTGCGAGCCAATCCGGGCATAGTGCCGCTCGGCCAGATCCGTGGCCGTAATCTGCTTGGACGCGATCGCCGCCCGCGCCCCTTCGATAGTCAAATCCTCAAGCTCCATGCCCTTACAGTCACCGTTTCTTTCTCTTCAATTGCGTTTCGGGGCCAACTAAAAACTAACGCTCAATAACCTTCGGCACTTTGAAGAACCTTCCGTCACTCTCCGGCGCAGCAGCCATCACCGCAGCACGGTCCAGCGAGGGGCGCACGACATCAGTCCGCAACGACCCACCTTCCGAATCCACAACTCCACCCAACATCTCGCCGACCTGGGCCATCGCCGGCACACCACTCGTATCCAGCTCATTCAACTGGGCAATATGCCCGAGAATAGCGTTCAGGTCGCGACGCATCCTGGGTTCCTCCTCAGCCGTCAACTCCAAGTTCGCCAACTCTGCAACTCGACGCATATCTTCAATCGATACCCCAGCCTGTCCGCTCATCGCCTGTCATTCCTCTTCATCTCAAAGTGTATCTCGGTCACCCTCACCCCTGCGATCCGCGCCATCTCACCCGCAAGCTGTCCACGCATGCTCATCAACTGCCGTAACCAGGCCGCGTCTTCAACCTCTACCAAAACAACGCCATCCTCGTAGCCAGCCACGGTTCCGCGTGCGGCCATCGCGTTGCCGCAAGCCACTGGCCATGCTGCAGCAAGGCGGTCTGCCTCACGCAGTCCGCTCAGGCTCCGCCCCAGCGCACCCTTCAACAGATCCCTCATTCCTTCCATCACTCAACCTCGCACCAACGGTGCTCATAACGCGATCATTACCGTGAAAAACGGATCCTGCTCAGATCACAGGAACGTTCGCGTCGGGAACCATTGCAGCCGCCGCTTCTGGAACCCTCTCGAGCACAAAATCCCGCAGCCGCCGCAGAAACACCGGCGTACCAAACTCAGCCGCCCACCGCTGAATCGTGGCCGGGTCGAACCGGCCGCGAGCCTCTGCAGCCTCAAACTGCAAAATCCCCTCCATCACAGACTCCACCGTCTGCTCCCCGAAGTAAACTCCCGTCCGCAAATCCCCGGCTCCCCGCACTGTCTCCAGTGAACCGCCAACCCCATACGCCACCACAGGCCGCCCGCAAGCTTGCGCCTCGAGAGGTACCATCCCAAAATCCTCATCGGCAGAAAACAACAGTGCTCGACACTCCGCATACTCCTGCCACAAGGCCTCTGTCGACAGTTCGCCAAGGAATCTCACATCAGCTGATCCCGCCAAAGCCTTCAATCCCGCTTCTTCAGGACCCGTCCCGGCAACCCGAAGCTTTCGGCCCAACCGCAGACAGGCCCCGATCATCAGTTCAGTTCGCTTATATCCGACCAGGCGTCCCGCACAAAGATAATGTCCACCGGGTGCATCCACCCGTCGTGCCCGATCCAGATCGATTGGCGGATGAATCACTGTGCTCTCGCGCTCATAGAATCGTCGGATGCGCCCCGCCACATATTGCGAGTTCGCTATGAAATAGCTCACCTTCGCGGCCGCCTTCTTGTCCCACCTCCGCAATCGCCCCGCAGCTGCGGAAAAAGCCGCGCGCGTCAACGGCCCCATCTGATCCCGATAACTCTCATATCCGTCGTAGAGATAGCGCATCGGCGAATGGCAATAGCAGATATGTACCGCATTCTCATCCACACGGACGCCCTTGACTGGCCCGCTATCGGACGAGATCACCAGGTCGAAGCCTCGCAGATCGAGTGCTTCAGTCGCCACCGGATACAGCGGCATCATGTGGCGGTGGTGACTCTTCGCCATCGGAATCGTCTGTAGAAAGGAGGTGTGAATGCGCCGCCCTTGCAGGGGCTCAGGAATCCCGGGAGCATCTTTCAGCAGCGTAAAAATCTCCGCCTCTGGGAACAGCGAAGCGATGCACTCGGCGACGCGCTCTCCGCCACCCCGGGTCACAAACCAGTGATGAACTATTGCAACCCTCACTCCACACAGCCTTCAGAAACCTTTACTTAGAACGCGCCATCCTGATTCACCACCGAAGAAAACGTCCTCAAAAGGATCAGGAAATCCTTCGTCAACGACCAGTGCTTCACATATTCGCAGTCCAGCGCAACCCGCGTATCATAACTCAGTTCGCTGCGCCCCGAGACTTGCCACAAACCGGTCAACCCCGGCTTGGCCCTGCAGTAACAATCGAAGCAGTCGCCGTATTTCTCTACCTCGGCCGCAACAATCGGACGGGGGCCGACCAGGCTCATCTGGCCCATCAGCACATTCCAAAGCTGCGGCAGCTCATCCAGACTGTACCGGCGCAGAAACACTCCTAACCGGGTGATTCGAGGATCATTCCGCAGTTTATGGGTCTTATTCCATTCAGCACGCGCCTCCGGATGCTGCGCAAGATAATCTTCCAGCACTTCAGCAGAGTTCACGCACATTGTGCGGAACTTCCACATCGAAAAGAACGCGCCGCCCTTCCGGATCCGCCGGTGAGAATAAAAAACAGGTCCCGGCGAACTCAACTTCACAACCACCGACACCGCCCCGACTACCAACACGATGATCGGCATCGAAATCAGAATCAGAAAGATGTCAAAGCAGCTCTTAACAACCCTGTAACGGAAAAAATCTGACGGTGCACCATTTGCCCGCTGCAGCCTTTCCAGCGAGCGCCCCGCCAACTCCGTGTACGAATAAGAACCCTCAATAGCCGCTGCCTGCGACTCGGGAGATTGATATTCAGCCTGCATTCGAATCCTGTGTCTGTACAGTCCGCTCGCACGCACTCTTTTGCAGCACGATGACCATACCGGTTGCTCACGCGTACACTCGTATCGCGGCCAACAGCTCTAACCCGTCTTCACGCCGTTATGGCAACGTGGAGACGACCGCGCATCCTGATTTTCGATCTTCTTGCTTGTATGGAGCCCTTGAAGCCACGTTCTTTTTTTCACTATTCTTGTCGAGGACTTATACCCGGGAAAAGTGCAGCGCAGATAACCAACTCCGTCATTCTACTAGGATGTCCCGCGAATACCAGAGGGGGGTCGCATTTTTCGCCTTTCATTCGTTCTACCTTCGGACTACACCATGTCCTGCCATAACACAAGGTTCCAGAAGCTAGACTAATCAAATGCAATTACTGGACACTTCACTGCCCGACGTCAAGATTATTCAACCCCAACGCTATGGAGATTGTCGTGGTTGGTTTGCAGAAGTATTCAATCAGTCAACGTTTTTCGCCGCCGGGCTCCCCGGCCAGTTCGTTCAGGATAACCAGTCCTTCTCGGTCAAGGGCGTCCTTCGCGGCCTACACTACCAGCTAGACAAGCCCCAAGGCAAACTCGTCCGCGTCCTCTCCGGCCACATCTGGGACGTCGCCGTCGATCTTCGGCGCGGTTCTCCTCACTTTGGCAAATGGGCCGGTTTCCACCTCAAAAATCAGTTCCCGGACGATCCCCTACAGTTCCTTTGGATCCCCGAAGGTTTCGCCCACGGCTTCCTCGTCCTCTCCGACACGGCTGAAGTCCTCTACAAAACCACCAACTTCTATCATCCGGTTGGTGAACGCACCATCCTTTGGAACGATCCCACCCTTAACATCTCCTGGCCACTCGAAGCTCTCAACGGAACCTCGCCTTCCATCAGCCTCAAAGACGAACGCGGCACCCTCTTCACCGCCGCCGACCTGCCACCTGCGGAATAGCTGCGGACAACGTTAGGTTAGCCCTACCCGCGCTCCAACAGCCACCGTTCCACCTCCGCCAACCTCTTCACCCTCACATACTCCCCGCCACATTCACCGGCTTCCGTTCCGATCATCAGAAACGCCTGCCGTAGCCCAGCCCCATTTGCCGCCGCCACATCCGAGCACCGGTCTCCCACCAGCAGGCTCTCATTCAAATCCACCCCAAACTCCCGAGCCCCTCGCCGCAACATCCCTGTCCCTGGTTTCCTGTCTTCATGCTCCCGCTTATACTTACCCACCCCATGCTCCGGATGAAATGGACAGTAGTACACCGCATCCAACTCCACCCCTTCGGCACGCAGCTCCGCCCGCACAAACTCCATCAGCGTCTCAAAGTCCGCTTCTGTGTAATACCCCCGCGCAATCCCTGCCTGGTTCGTCACCACAATCAGCTTGTAACCCAACCGCGCCGCCGTCCTGCAAAGCGAAAAGATTCCATCAACAAATCGCACCTCTTCCGGTCGATGGAGGTACCCCACCTCCTCATTCACCACCCCATCCCGATCCAGAAATAACGCTCGTGCCTTCATCGCTCCGCCATCACTTGCCGCAATGAATCCTTCCAATCCATCATCCTCCACCCAAACCGCTCCGCGAGTCTCTCGCAGTTCATCCGCGAATTCGCTGGCCGTTTCGCGGGCGTGGGATACTCGGCCGTCGTAATCGCCTCAAGCTCCGCAAACCGCACTCCTGGCTCTTGCTCCCGAGCTAACCGCACCGCTTCCGTCGCAAATCCATGCCATGTGGTCTCGCCCGATCCCGCAGCATGATAGACACCCCCAAAATCCCTTAGCACTGCTCCAGTCGCGCACCCCTGAGCCCCATCTTCGCATTGCCCGATCACCGCAGCCGCCATCCTCGCCAGATCACGGCTCCACGTAGGCGCGCCAAACTGATCCGCCACAACCCGCACCCCCTCACGCTCCCGCGCCAGCCTCAGAATGGTCAGCAGAAAATTCTTTCCCCGTATCCCATATACCCAACTCGTCCGAAAGATCAGATGTTCCGCCCCACTTTCCCTAAGCGCGTTCTCACCCGCCAACTTGCTCGCACCATAAACGCTCACAGGCCCGGTCGCATCTGTCTCCCGGTAAGGTGTACTTGAACAACCATCAAAGACGTAATCTGTCGAGAAGTGAAGCACCCCAGTCCCCAGCCTCTTCGCCTCTTCTCCGATCGCCTTCACAGCCTCAGCATTGATCGCGTATGCCAACTCGGGCTCAGCCTCCGCCTGATCCACCGCCGTGTAAGCACCTGCGTTCACAATCCACCGCGGCCGAATCACGCGAATCATCTCCCGCACCGACGCCGCATCCGCCAGGTCCATCTGAGCTCGCGCCGGCGCAACCACCTCACCTAACGGCTTCAGCGTCTCCAGCAGCTCCCCGCCAACTTGCCCCGAAACCCCCGTCAACAAAATCCGCCCACCCACCGGCCCAACCGAACCCATCAGTACACCGTCTCTTCCAGCACGCGCAGCAGATACTCCCCATAGCTACTCTTCGCAATCTTCGCTGCCAGCGCCCTCAGTTCATCCGCACCGATATACCCCAGCCGGTACACAATCTCCTCCGGACAAGCCACCTTCAACCCCTGCCGCTTCTCAATCGTGTGGATGAACATCGACGCCTCAACCAGCGAGTCGTGCGTCCCTGTATCTAGCCACGCTGTCCCTCGCCCCAGCAACTCCGTCCGCAGCTGACCCCGCTCCAGATACCACCGGTTTACATCTGTAATCTCCAACTCACCGCGAGGCGAAGGCTTCAGCCCCTCCGCCACGCCCACCACCTGCGCGTCATAAAAATAAATTCCTGTCACTGCGTAGCGTGACTTCGGCCTAAGTGGCTTCTCTTCAATTGAAACCGCGCGCCGCTCCGAATCAAACTCCACAACTCCATATCGCTCCGGATCGAGCACTGGATACGCAAACACCGTCGCGCCCGCGCCGCCCGCCGCGGCCCTTCGCAGCACCTTCGCAAAATCCTGTCCATAAAAGATGTTGTCCCCCAGCACCAGACAACAACCCTCGCCCGCAAGAAACTCCTTGCCGATCAGAAACGCCTGCGCCAATCCATCCGGAGACGGCTGCACCGCATACTCCAACTTGATTCCCCACTGCTCCCCATCCCCCAGCAACTGGCGAAATCGCGGCGTATCCTCCGGCGTCGAGATCACCAGAATCTCCCGAATTCCCGCCAGCAACAACGCCGACAGTGGATAGTAGATCATCGGCTTGTCATACACCGGCAGCAGTTGCTTCGACACCGTCTGAGTCACCGGATACAACCTCGTCCCCGACCCGCCCGCGAGAATAATCCCCTTCACCGAGGCCCCTCCGCTGCACCAACGGTCGGCCGCGTTCCAACCTCACGCCCGCCATAGTTCTCCGTCATCCAGTGCTGATACGCTCCGCTCGTCACACCCTCTACCCACGCCGAATTCGCCAGGTACCACTCAACCGTTTTCCGCAATCCAGTTTCAAAACTCTCCTTCGCCTGCCATCCCATCTCCGCCTCCAGCTTTCGCGCATCAATCGCATACCGACGGTCATGTCCTGGCCGGTCCGTCACATACTTCACAAGCTGCGCGTGTGGTCTGAACTTCGACTGCGGCACCAACTCATCCAGGAGCGCACACAACGTCGTCACCACTTCAAGATTCGTCCGCTGGTTTCCGCCGCCAATGTTGTACGTCTCGCCAACCCTCCCACGCTCCAGCACTGTTCGAATCGCCCGGCAATGATCCAGTACATAAAGCCAGTCCCTTACCTGCTGGCCATCGCCATACACCGGCAGAGCCTTCCCCGCCAGCGCATTAGCAATCATCAGCGGAATCAGCTTCTCCGGAAACTGATACGGCCCATAGTTATTCGAGCAGTTCGTCACCATCGCGGGCAGCCCATATGTATGCACCCAGGCCCGCACCAGATGATCCGACGCCGCCTTCGACGCCGCATACGGAGAGTTCGGCGCATACGGAGTCTCCTCATGAAACGCCGCAGCCTCCGGCGTCAGCGTCCCATACACCTCATCGGTCGAAACATGCAGAAACCGGAATCTCTCCCGTTCCTCTCCCGCCAGCGATTCGTAAAATTCCCGTGCCGCACGCAGCAAAGTAAATGTCCCATCGATATTGGTCCGCAGAAACGCCTCCGGCCCAAGAATCGACCGGTCTACATGGCTCTCCGCAGCAAAATGAACCACCGCCCGCGGCCTGTATTTCCGGAACAACCCTGCTACCAGTTCTCCATCGCAGATGTCTCCACGCACAAACGTATAAGCCGGATCACTCGCAACCGAAGCCAGATTCTCCGGATTCCCCGCATACGTCAGCTTATCCAGATTGACCAATGGCCCCGCACCCGAACCCAGCCAGTCCAGCACAAAATTCGAGCCAATAAACCCTGCGCCACCCGTTACCAGGATCGAACCCGCGCCCGCGCGCCGCTCTGCTCTTTCGTCAATTCCCATTCGCCAACCAATCCCTCCGCAAGCCACTTTCCCAAGCCTGCGCCAACCAGGCGGAGACGGAAATCTCCTTGCACTCTATGAACTCTACAACAGTTTCGTCGCAGCCAGATGCCATAACCTCTTCGCCAACCAGACAACTGCCAACCCGACCTCGGTCTCCAATCAGAGAAGAACGAAAGAGGTAAGGATATGTCTTCTCACAAACAGCAAACACCAAATCAGTCTTTAAAAGATCAGCAGCTCAACCAATGCACCTATCAGCCCCCGAAAGACTCGGCCCACGCCGTAGAGCCCTCCGGCCCCCGAGGCGACAACCCCGCCACGGCAGGCCCCGGCCCCACAGACGTCCGCTCCACGACCCCAGAAAACCGCCTCGGCCACATTAACCCATCCGCTCCCGAAGACGCCAACACAACGCCTGGGACAACAAGCGAAAAGTAGCTGCCGTTCGAGGGGCCCTCTGCGTCAAAACCGCAGCAGTTTACTTACGCCCCACCGCGTGGTGGGAAAAATGTGGTTGTTTCAACCGCAAGAGTTGGGCAGTTCAGTCGGGATTAGTTCACTTAGCATTCCCATATGCAGTATCGTGAGCATCATCGTGGACACGACGTCGTCACAACCCGGTGATCTCGTTTTGTCGCTGACGTCCACGCAGCGAGCCACAGTGGCTGACGATGAAATTCCAGTCCTCCACGGCCCTCCTTCAGAGCTGGTTCAGGAACTCTGGCACACAGCGGAAGCTGAATCCTGCGGCCTCACCCAGGAGGAGTTCGGCATTGCCCTGGCCGCCATAGGTGCAAAGTTCAACCACGGTTTACCACCCGGCACGCATCCAAACTCTGCTCAACAGGCTGCGTTCTTCCGTTCCCTCCGTCTCTCTGATTTGGCACTCGCCCACGCTTGCGCGCTCGGCTACGAGACAGCATGGCAGCGCTTTCTGGATCTCTATCGAACCCCACTCGTTCAGGCAGCAATCGCCATCACAGGTTCAGCTACTCTCGGCCACGATCTCGCCGATTCCCTCTACCCCGAACTCTACGGTCTTCGTCAGGTTGAGGGAAAGCGCAACTCCCCTCTTGCCTCCTACTCTGGTCGCGGCTCCCTACTTGGGTGGCTTCGCACCACACTTGCCCAGCGCCACGTCGATCACCACCGCCGCACTCACCGCGAAACCTCCCTCGACGCCCTGGACGTTCCCGCGCCGGCATCTCAAACATCGTCCGCTCCGACAGATCTCACTCGCGTCACCCACGCAGTCAGCCGAACCCTCGCAGCTTTGCCACCCGACGACAGGCTTCTGCTCTCCTCCTACTTCCTTGATCGCCAAACACTTCTACAGGTCGCACGTGTCCTTCACGTCCACGAAGCCACCATCAGCCGGAGGCTCAAGCGACTCGTGAATGATCTCCGCAAGCAACTCCTAAACAACCTGCAGTCGGGCGGTCTAAGCCGGCGTGCTGCCGAAGAGGCTCTCGGCACCGACCCGCGCGACATCGAAATAAACCTTCGCTCTCTGCTGCAAACTTCTCAAATCGATTCGTTCTCCGATAAGACGCCTAAGACGCCATCGGCCCCAACCAAAGCATCCGATCAACCATGAGCGAACTCCTCCAATCCGGGCACCATCCAGACGCGGACCAGCTCAACGCCTTCGTCGAACACACGCTGCCTCCTCACGAACTCGAGCAGACTCTCGCCCACCTCGCCGTCTGCCCGGACTGCCGGGAGATTGTCGCACTCTCGTTTCCGCCAGTTGACGATCCCCTGCTCCGGCCTGTTCATAAATCATGGTTCTTCCGCGGGAACCTCGTATGGTCCGCCGCCGCTGCAGTAACTGCGATCGTATTCGTCATCGCCCTTGTCCGTAATGGCATTACGACGCGAAACAGTGCAGGAGCACCCACTCAGGTTGCTGCCTCCAAACCGCAAGTTCCTCTTCAGCCGCCCACCCTAAC
>Ga0206964_10264_pt1 | contig 12570 bp, 14 predicted proteins | sample Alteio_BWOrgHeat_25_FD_152980 | JGI IMG/M metagenome (GOLD analysis project Ga0206964, IMG submission 152980) | Enriched cells from forest soil in Barre Woods Harvard Forest LTER site, Petersham, Massachusetts, United States -... | ecosystem: Environmental > Terrestrial > Soil > Temperate forest >...
TTAACATAGCCACTTAGCGCTTCAAAAATTCTATACTTTCTTCAATAAATTGCTGCCATACAGCATCCGGCTGCCATACCTCTTCAATAAAAGATAGCGCGCCATCTTCGTCAAGTTCGTTTAAATACAGAAGATAAAGGCCGGTAAATGCCGATGCCCTATAGTTAGCTGCGCAATGCACCAGCGTTTTTTCGCCTTTGTACAGGTCCATAAGACTGATAAAAGCACTGAGATCGGTAAGTTGGGGGTTATCGAACAATACGGGTAGGTGGTGATAGGTCATCCCCAGTTGTGTTACGGATGTCTCCTCGTCATTTAAGGCATACTTACCATCAGCCAGGCCCAGGTTGATCACTACCCGGTACCCATCAGCGGCGATGGCTGACAATTGTGCTTCGCGCGGTTGGCCGGAACACGACAGTCCATCGGAAACACTAACAAAGTTGTAAATGGAATTCATGCTGCGAAAATAAAAAGATTGTGGAACAGAATTTGTCTTATTGAAGTGGATGAGTACGTATTTTAAAATTTAAGGGCGTCAAAATCGTTAAATTTAATATAAAGAAAATTGTGTTTTACCTATTAGTTAATAATAGTGATTTATAGAAAAAAAAGTATAAAATTTTAAAATTCAACAATTTAAATAATTAACTTAGCAAAGATTTGATAAAATGTATACAATTAACCCGTTAAAACCCGCACATATGAAAATTAAACTTAGGGGCGCCCTTATATTGCTATCAGCTGCAGCATTGTTAAACGCCTGTACAAAAACGCAAAACAAACCAAGCAGCACAACTACCGCTACGGTTAGTAAACAAACACAAGCCAGCCAGATAGCTTTAAACCTTTACCAATCATTAACCGGCCAGTTTGGCGGTGTTAATATTAACAAAGGCGTAAGCACTCCTGCTATCGCTTCGTCAAGCCTTCAAACTCCAAAAGCAAACAGCACTGGTTTTGTTTGCGGATTTTATGTAAACGACGGCATTAACTACACTACTAACGTTGGCGATACCATTAAATCGGCAAGCCACGGCAGCCTTGCATTCTATTATGTATGCGACGCAACTCATGCTATCGGTTACAAGGCATCAGATACTTTAACTACTATTGGCACAGGCCCCGGTTACGCATTTGCTGACGGAGTAAGCCAAAACTATGTCGTTACAGGTTTAAACTCAAATAATTCACTGGTTACTGTTGACGGCACAATAAAGTCATCAATTAACATTATTACTACTAAAGGTGCAAAAAGCTCAAGCTATAATGTATTTACATTAAGTGGTTTGCAAGTTCATGAAGATCAAAATCCACCGGATATCACCAGCGGAACAGCCGTTTTTGTTACCACCGGAGTTAGCGGGTCAACCACTTACGCTTTGTATGGCACATTTACTTTCTTAGGAAACCACAAGGCTAAAATTGATTACTACGACAGTATTTTCTACGTAGACCTGCTTACTGGCAAAGTGACAACATCAATTTAAATCTTAATTTAAATCTTAAAATAATTAAACTAAGCAGCTCTCCCTGGGAAACCACGGAGGGCTTTTTTATTGATAAAAGGTTTACAATTATTTAAAACCAAATCGTGTATGTGATGACGGTTACTATATTTATCTTTGGTATATTTGTTTAAAACAAAAAAAGGATCTTATCATGAAATTAAAACTACACGCGATCGTTCTTTTACTTTCCGGCACGGCAATCATCTATTCGGGCTGTAAGAAAACAGGTGCCACTACAACTGACCCCGCCCTAAGTGCGCATGATGTTGCGGGCCAGGTGGCGTTAAATATTGATCAATCGTTATTCGGCGGATTAGGTGTTGATCTTTCCGGAGGTTTAAATGCACCCACTGATTTTGCAGTACATAGCAAGGGAAAAGTGCTGCAAAGCACAACCAACCCTGATTGCAGCTTGCTGATAGATACCACCGAGACTTTTACTGGCACCGGAAATGGCGGATCGGCTACAATTGGCGGTACTTTTAAATTTAGTTTCTCCTGCACCAATAATGTTGTTTCGGGCTATACTACTGTTGACGCGCTTACCGTTACGCTAAACAGCCCCAGCCTTAACCTGAATTATAAAGTATCGGAAAATATTACAATTCTGAGTTCGAATCCTTTGGATGCAAATGCTAATATATCAATCAATGGGTCATTAAACTCAAATGGAAGTTACCAATTCAATACAGGTACTAAACGAAGCGGCACCGAAGTTTTCAACTATACCCTTACTTCGGCGATATTTAGCCCGACTGCAGGTGATGTTGTCAGCGGTTCGGCAACATTCAACACCAGTGGATCAGGCCCTAAAGGCGTTTGGGATTACCAGGGAACCATAACCTTCCTGGGCAACCATATGGCAACAGTAACAATTAGCGGTAAAGCATACAATGTAAACCTGCAAACCGGGGCGGTACTTTAGGAGAAATCATATTCACTTAGCATATATAGCCCGCCTGTTTTATAGCTTTGCGCCATATAACAGGCGGGCGATTTTGTTTTTTAGCTTAAATAATTCTTCGCTTCTTTCAATATCTTCTTGTATACTTGTTTTGCATGAAGAAACTCCTTACCAATCTTAATTTCCAGGTACTTGCAGGCATCCTGTTAGGCGTTATCGTTGGTTTTTGCTTCCCGGCGTTCGGGCCAACGGCGCAAATCATCAGCAAAAAATTTATCGACCTGATTTCGATGCTCATTGTGCCGATCATTTTTCTGACCATTGTGTTAGGTATAGCCGGCATGCGGGATATGAAAAAAGTGGGTCGGGTAGGGGGTAAAGCCCTTCTATATTTTGAGATCATCAGCACTTTTGCTCTGGTGCTGGGTGTCATTGTGGCCAATGTGCTAAAGCCAGGGGAGGGTGTGGTTACCAAGGTTGCTGCTGATACTACAAAACTGGCAGCCTACCAGAAAGCCGCCGCCGAGATGCATTGGGTTGATTTTTTAACCAGCATTATTCCCCATAACATATTTGAAGCTTTTGCGAAAGGCGACATACTGCCGGTTCTGTTTTTTGCCATTCTTTTCGGTTTCGGCTTAAGCCATATGGGCGAAGATGGCCAGGTAGTGATAAATTTTTTCGAAAAGTTGTCGCGGGTGTTTTTCAGGATCATGCACATGGTGCTGCGGGTGGCGCCCATTGGGGCGTTCGGCGGGATGGCTTATACCATCAGCACCTACGGCATAAAAACGCTGCAGCCTTTGGCGCTGTTGATGGGGTCGGTTTATCTCACCTCGCTATTTTTCATATTTGGGGTACTCAATTTCATCTGTTACCTGTACAAATTCAGCCTGTGGAAGTATTTAAAATTTATAAAAGAAGAGATCCTGATCGTTTTCGGCACCTCATCATCCGAATCTGTGCTGCCGGCTATGATGGAGAAAATGGAGCAATTCGGCTGCTCGCGGTCGGTTGTAGGGTTGGTGATCCCGGCAGGATATAGTTTCAACCTGGATGGAACCACGATCTATCTGTCCATGTCGGTAATTTTTTTAGCGCAGGTTTTTCATATCCCGCTTACGCTGATGCAGCAAATTACCATTATCGGCATCCTGATGATCACCAGTAAAGGCGCGGCGGGTGTAACCGGCAGCGGGTTTATCATACTCGCCTCAACGCTTACCGCCATCAAAATTATCCCGGTTGAAGGATTGGCCATTATTTATGGGGTGGATAGGTTTATGTCCGAGGCAAGGGCGATCACCAATATGATCGGGAATGGGATTGCGACCATTGTGATTGCGAAGAGTGAGGGAGAGTTTGTGCAGCCAGGCGAATCAACTCTAAAGATCCCCAGGTAGGGGAGGCTTTTGTAACTTGTCTACCCGCTGTTCAATCCTGGTTCTGAGATTTTTTATAATATCCGAACCAGTTATGTTTCCTATTATTTCTGAAGGTGTTAATGAAAAATAAACTTTTTTGCCATCTTGAAATTCGATATAGCAGGCAAATGGTAATATCGTTGCTTTGATCGCTTTAAAGTCGGACATTGGTCGTCTTTTCGTACCAATTATTTTTTTCATAACGATATTATCGTTTGAAAGGTAAACATCCGAGTAAATTAAAGGCAGCATTGCAAAAAGTATTAGTGCTGCCAAAATTGAAAGCCAGGCTAAATATCCGTCAAAATCTAAACGTCGGAATGGTATAAACAAGGCAATTAAAGCTGCCATGAGTAAACACAAGCCTAGCATGAATCCTTGCAAATAAACCCATGCACCCGTGCTTAATTCCTCAAGATCTTCGTTTATCATAGTTACAATAATTCCAGTATCTAATCTACGGCAATAATTGATCACTTCTTATTTTTTTCATCGCCGTTTGGCTTCAGCCAACGGATCGTGAAAGTAAACAACGATTGGCTTTAGCCAAACTAACCTGCTGATTTCCGCAGACTATTCCCAATGTAAAATTATTCTGTCTTTCATTACATTCGGGGTTTGACATTCGGGCAAAAAACTTAGCTTTGCGCTACAAATTCATAAACACAATGAGTGTACTCGTAAATAAAGATTCCAAAGTTATCGTTCAGGGTTTTACAGGTAACGAAGGTACTTACCACGCATCGCAGATGATTGAGTATGGTACCCAGCTGGTTGGCGGCGTTACGCCGGGCAAAGGCGGCCAAAGCCACCTCGACAGGCCTGTATTTAACACCGTTGCCGATGCCGTTGAAAAAACCGGCGCTGATGTATCTATCATATTTGTACCCCCTGCATTTGCCGCCGACGCCATTATGGAAGCGGCCGAAGCCGGTATTAAAGTAATTGTATGTATCACCGAAGGGATCCCCACAAAGGATATGATCATGGTGAAAGAATATTTAAGCGACAGGGATTGCCGCCTCATCGGCCCTAACTGCCCCGGTATTATTACTGCGGATGAAAGCAAGATCGGTATCATGCCCGGCTTTATCTTTAAAAAGGGACATGTAGGTGTAGTATCCAAATCGGGTACGCTTACTTACGAAGCGGTTGACCAGGTGGTAAAAGCCGGAATGGGCATCACCACTGCCATCGGCATTGGCGGCGACCCGATCATCGGCACGCCAACCAAAGAAGCCGTTGAACTGTTAATGAACGACCCCGACACGCATGGCATCATCATGATAGGCGAGATTGGCGGCGGCATGGAAGCCGAAGCAGCCCGCTGGATAAAAGCAAACGGCACCAAGCCTGTGGTAGGCTTTATAGCCGGCCAAACCGCGCCCCCGGGACGCCGTATGGGCCACGCCGGCGCAATAGTTGGCGGAGCGGACGACACCGCAGCAGCCAAAATGAAAATTATGCGCGAATGCGGCATCCGCGTGGTTGAATCACCTGCAGAAATTGGCGCTGCAATGGCGGAGGAATTAGCAAAAATAGCTTAGCCCCCCTAACCCCTGAAGGGGGAACAAGGAAGAATATTAAAAAATCCTGATCTTGGTTGGGATTTTTTATGCCACCCCATTAACCATGAAATCGTAAACGGTACCGGTAGTCAAATTGATTTTTAAATTAAAATAGCAACTCCCGCCATCCATCACTAAAACAATGTTTTTTTTCCAATAGGGTTTCCCGTCTGCACTACAAAAACAATTTACCCAAACCTCTTTTTCGCCTTTTATATTAATGATTGGGATCAATTGCTTATAATACTTCGAAGGATTTTTGATAAAATCACCCGTCCAGGTAAAATTAGGATCATGGTTTTTTTTTCTTATTCTTTTAGTAATTGATATCGCGCTGTCTTTTTCAGCCCTATTATACTCCGATATTCGTTTGCCAATTAAATCTTCAATTTTTGCAATGTCCTCTGCGGATAAGGTGTCGGGTTTAGCATCCTTACCAAAATAATAATCGCCGCCTTTATGAAATTTAAGAATTACATATTTTGACGTATCTATCATTTCAAAAAGATGACTTCTTTTCGGCCTGCCATTACTTCTGTATCCGTCGCCGCCAAATGCTAATGAAAAGAGTGAAAAAACGATTAGGATTATTTTCATATGTAAATATAATATAACAGGAGCACATTATTTATCGAAAAATCCACTTGAATTCCCCTGTCAAATCCATGTCAATATCCTCCCCCAAAACAAATTAAACCACCCATTTGTCGTATATTTATGTAAGTCCGAAAGTCGGAAAACCTGCCTGCCGGCAGGCAGGGACCGAAAGTACGAAAGACGAAGTTATCGGTGAAATCATAAAACAAATCAGTTAAATCATGAATTATAACACACTAACGCCCGAAGAAGAACGGGTAATATTATACAAAGGAACAGAACGGCCGTTTACCGGCGCGTTATTGGGCAACAAGGCACAGGGTTTATATGTATGCAAAAGATGCGATACGCCGCTGTATACTTCCGAGTCGAAATTTGAATCGCATTGCGGCTGGCCTAGCTTTGATGACGAAATTCCCGGAGCCGTAAAACGTGTGCCCGATGCCGACGGCAGGCGGGTCGAGATCGTTTGCGCCAACTGCGGCGCGCATTTAGGGCACGTTTTTGAGGGTGAGTATTTAACACCAAAAAACGTCAGGCACTGCGTAAATTCGGTTTCTATGAAGTTTGTTCCGGCCCCATAATCGGCTTTTTTGGCCCGTTTTAAGCCTATTTTTCAACTGCATTTTTAGGTTAAGCGGTTGTTAACGCTATATTAACAATACGCCCAAAATGCGGTGCCAAAAAATGGTCTAATCCGCTCATTATTAATTGATAAAGTTGATTGTGTATAACTTATAGGGGATGTTTAAAACTTAAACTATCACCGTAAAAATGCATCCCCTATATTTGATTTAAGTTCTAGCAACGCTATTTAACAGTTACCGGCATCCCGGACTGTAATAAAATAAGGGAAACTACGGTGATTTGTGGCGACCTGAATAAATTAGAAAATTAGTTTGGCAGTAAGGCACTTAAGCATTGGGGTGATGAGCAATTATCACGGTACTAAAAACTAAGGCTAAGGAAAAAGTGTCGGCTATTGTGAGACGATAAAATTTAAAAAATAACGACGCCTGGCAAGTGTAAATTAAAGCAGTAAATGGAACAGGAGACAGAATTATTATTACGCGAGAACAAAGACCGCTTTGTTATTTTGCCGATAAAGTACCCCGCAATTTGGGAGATGTACAAAAAATGTGAGGCCAGCTTTTGGACTGCAGAAGAAATTGACCTTGGCGACGATATGAAGTATTGGGATGGTATGAATGATGGCGAACGTCATTTTATATCGCACGTACTGGCATTTTTCGCAGCGAGCGACGGTATCGTTAACGAAAACCTGGCCATCAACTTTATGAGCGAGGTGCAATTGCCCGAAGCACGCTGTTTTTACGGTTTCCAGATCATGATGGAGAATATCCATTCCGAAACTTATGCGCTGCTGATCGACACTTATATAAAAGATCCTGCCGAAAAGGACCGTTTGTTCCACGCTATTGATACCGTTCCTTGTGTGGGCAAAAAAGCACAATGGGCGCTGCGCTGGATAAACAATGGCACTTTTGCCGAACGTTTGATTGCTTTTGCGGCGGTTGAAGGCATATTTTTCTCAGGCAGTTTCTGCTCTATCTTCTGGCTCAAAAAACGCGGCCTGATGCCGGGTTTAACCTTTAGCAATGAACTGATCTCCCGCGACGAAGGTATGCACTGCGAGTTTGCATGCTTACTATACAGAATGCTTGAAAACAAGCTGTCGAAAGAAGCGGCAACCGCCATCATTACCGATGCCGTTGAAATTGAAAAAGAGTTTGTTACCGACGCGCTGCCGGTTAACCTGATCGGCATGAACGCCAAGCTAATGAGCCAGTATATTGAATTTGTGGCCGACAGGTGGTTGGGCGAATTAGGCTATGATAAAGTGTACGGCGCATCAAATCCGTTTGATTTTATGGAAATGATCAGCCTGCAGGGTAAAACCAATTTCTTTGAAAAAAGGGTAGGGGATTACCAAAAAAGCGGTGTGTTAAACAGCCAGGATAGTAAAGCGTTTTCGCTGGATGAGGATTTCTAGTTAGTGATTAGAGACTGGAGATTAGAGGTTAGTTAAAAATCCTACAATCCTTTAATCCTACGCATCATAGTTCAGACAATAAGGGTTACAATAAATATAATATTAATTAAACAAGGGGGTCAAGATGTTCGTTATTAAAAGAGACGGAAAAAAAGAAACGGTAAAGTTCGACAAAATTACCGCACGTATTGAGAAGTTATGCTATGGTTTAAACCCGGCATTGGTTGACCCGATTGACGTTGCCAAAAAGGTAATTGAGGGTTTGTTTGACGGCGTAACTACATCCGAACTGGATAACCTGGCTGCTGAAACAGCCGCGTCCCTAACGACCAAACACCCGGATTACGCTTTGCTGGCTTCGCGCATAGCGGTATCCAACCTCCACAAAAACACCATCAAGTCGTTTTCCGAAACGATGCGTAAACTGCACGAATATATCGACCCAAAAACAGGCAAAGATGCGTCGCTGATTGCTGATGATGTTTGGGATATTATGGAAGCAAACGCAGAGTTGCTGGACAGCACCATTATTTACGACCGTGATTTTGGTTTTGACTATTTCGGTTTTAAAACCCTCGAAAAATCGTACCTGTTAAAATTAGACGGCAAAATAGCCGAACGCCCGCAGCACTTGTTTATGCGTGTCTCTATCGGCATCCATAAAGAGGATGTGGAAAGCGCCATCAAAACTTACCATTTAATGAGCGAGCGCTGGTTCACCCACGCTACACCAACCTTATTTAACGCAGGCACACCAAAACCGCAAATGTCGTCATGTTTTTTATTGACCATGAAGGATGACAGCATCGACGGCATCTACGATACCTTAAAACAAACTGCAAAAATATCACAAAGCGCCGGCGGCATCGGCCTCAGCATCCATAATGTGCGTGCTACAGGATCGTATATCAGCGGCACCAACGGTACCAGCAACGGTATTATCCCTATGCTGCGTGTATTTAATGATACCGCCCGTTATGTTGACCAGGGCGGCGGCAAACGAAAAGGCGCCTTCGCGATTTACCTGGAGCCATGGCATGCAGATGTATTTGAATTTTTAGACCTCCGCAAAAACCACGGTAAAGAAGAAAACCGTGCCCGCGACCTTTTCTACGCCCTTTGGGTATCCGACTTGTTTATGGAACGCGTTGAAGCCAACGAGGACTGGAGCTTATTCTGTCCACATGAGGCGCCCGGATTAGCCGATTGCTGGGGAAAGGAATTTGAAGCATTATATACCAAATACGAAAAAGAAGGCCGTGCCCGCAAAGTGGTAAAGGCGCAGGAACTTTGGTTTGCTATACTGGATTCGCAGGTTGAAACCGGTACGCCATACCTGTTATACAAAGATGCTGCCAACGGAAAATCGAACCAGCAGAATTTGGGCACCATCAAAAGCTCGAACCTTTGTACCGAAATTATAGAATATACTTCGCCGGATGAGATCGCTGTTTGTAACCTGGCATCGCTGGCGCTGCCGCGTTTTGTACGGGAAGGCGTATTCGATCATGTTAAATTGTATGATGTAACCTACCAGGCTACCATCAATTTAAATAAGATCATTGATAATAACTATTATCCTGTTAAAGAAGCGGAATATTCCAACTTAAGGCATCGCCCTATCGGTTTAGGTGTGCAGGGATTGGCAGATGCCTTTATCCTGCTGCGTTTGCCCTTCGAAAGCGAAGAGGCCAAAAAGCTGAATAAAGAGATCTTTGAAACCATTTATTTTGCTGCCATGACGGCATCAAAAGACCTGGCCATAAAAGAAGGTGCGTACGAAACCTTTAAAGGTTCGCCACTATCGAAAGGAAAATTCCAGTTCGACCTTTGGAAAGTGAAACCGGACAGCGGCCGCTGGGATTGGGAAAACCTTCGCCTGGATGTAATGAACCATGGTGTGCGCAACTCCTTGCTTGTTGCACCGATGCCAACTGCTTCGACATCGCAAATATTAGGCAATAACGAATGCTTTGAGCCATATACCTCCAACATATACACCCGCCGGGTATTGAGTGGCGAGTTCATCATCGTAAACAAATACCTGCTGCGCGATTTGGTGAACCTTGGTTTGTGGGATAACAACATGAAGGATAAGATCATCACTGCCAATGGTTCGGTGCAGGAAATTGCCGAAATTCCACAGGAGTTAAAAGATCTGTACAAAAGCGTTTGGGAAATAAAGATGCGTACCATCATTGATATGGCGGCCGACAGGGGCGCTTATATCTGCCAGTCGCAATCGTTAAACCTGTTCATCAACTCGCCCAATGCGTCTAAACTGACCTCAATGCACTTTTATGCATGGAAGAAGGGCCTTAAAACAGGTATGTATTACCTGCGCACACAGGCAGCATCGCAAGCGGTTAAATTTACCGTTGAGAACCAGGGCGGCAAAAACATGGAGCCAGTAATTCCGGAATTAGTTGACCAGATAGTTGACGAAATACCGGCCGGCCCAAGCTGCTCGATGGAAGAAGGCTGCGTGACTTGTTCGGCATAAATTTGTAGAGACGCAATATTTTGCGTCTTTAATCCATGGTCCATGGACGATAGACCATAGTTAAAATCAGGAAAATCTTGAATTAACTATGGTCTTTTTGTTTTAGGTTGACCGGAATAACCTAAATTTGACTCCATCAAAACTATCGACCATGGTCCATGGACTATGGTCTCAAAACAATGACCAAACACGAGATCATACAATGCGAACGCTGCGGCAAAAGCATGGAGTGCAAGGCAAATTCCTTCACCAAATGCCAGTGCAGCACTGTGCAATTGAATTTGAACGAGGTGCAATACATCAGCGAGAATTATGACGGCTGTATGTGTGCCGCTTGTTTGATGGAGTTGAAGGAGGAATACGCCGCCTTTGTTGGTGTTGTCACCATAGGTGTTCGGAACAATTAATTCTACCAGTACATTTGTCATCCTGAGCGATAGCGAAGGATCTTCTTTGTTGGAAAGGCAAAGCGGACAGTCGCTCTTCGAAGATCCTTCACTGCGTTCCAGGATGACAAAAATGCTGATTTTTTACCTTCCGAACACCAACAAGGGCGGAAAAGTAACAGTTTCCTTTCTTTATCACGATGTCACAATCCCTGGAAAAATCATGGTTAGTACTCTAAACATTATAAGACAGCCAATGATAATCAATACGAGCGAGTTTGTCTTTTTTGTCTTCAATTGAAATGCCACAAAAAAAGAGAATACCGCGCCAAAGATAGTACTGGAAATAGTGCCTATTATAAAATAGTGCAGTTTATCCGATGTTTCGGTAAACGACAGTACAAATTGGAAAAGCACATCCTTAATAAAACAAATAGCCGTTCCTATAAGTACTAAACGACCGACATTAAGTACGGGCATTTTTCTCAGCGTCTCTTTTTCGGCGAAAATTATTATAGTAAGCGTAAATGCAACGATAAGTAACCCATAAATTTTGATGTGTGTATATGGTATAGATTCGGGAATATCTATTGGAGAATAAAACAAGGCCAGCCATAACAGAAGGAGCCAAATAAATAATATTCCGCTATATTTTGCAATAATAATTGCGACAGGTTTCATTGTACTAAGATATGAAGTTACCAACACTTTCAACTTTGAATTATTTGTGCTATTTTCCCCTCAAATAAAAAACCCTGAATTTTGCATAATTTATACTCCCTATTATCTTCCTGGAGAACGGTTAAAAAGGTGGCTTTGGCCACAATGATATTAATGCTGTTTTCCTGGTCTTCAGCAAACGCACAGTCGTACCGCGACGACGAAACCAGGTATGGTATTTCTATCGGTTCGGATTATGACGCACCGGTCGGTAATTTAGCGTACACCTTTAAACCGGGTATCAACTATAACGTGAATCTCCTTCAACAAAAGGGGGACTTTACCGCGAATGTAAGTTTTGGCTACCACACCTATAAGCCTAAAATGGATACTTTTTACTATGCGGCAACAGGTACCGACTATGGCACAGCCGAATATAAAAACTTTACAGTCGCCTCGTTTTATCTGGGCGGCACATATAATTACCCGGTGTCCGACCAGTTTAAAATTAATGCGGGCGTAAATCTGGGCGCTTATTTTACCCACTATTATTTGCATCAATCTAATTTTTCGCTGGATGAAACCGACGACCTGCAAGAAAAGGATGTTTATATTGCCGCCAGGCTGGGGTTTACTTATATGCTTAATGAAAATGTAGGGATAGGTGTGGAAGGAAAATATAATTTTTTTGCGCCAACAGGAAGCGCCCAAGACGACGACCGGGTAGGGACGCTTTATTTTTCGTGGTCGGCTGGAGTTAGGTTGACTTATATTTTTTAGAGCCAAATGATGAAGAAAGTATTTTATAGTTTAATTGCATTGGTTGTTTTGGCGGTGTGCGGCTGTCAAAAAGATCCAAACCCATATATTACAAAACAGCAGGCGCTGGCGCTTCAGGCATCTATCGAACCGACTATCGCGAATGTCGCCTTCATTTACAACAGCAATATTTATTATGTATCCGATTTTACCAAACCGGCGGTACAAATAACATCAGATGGAT
>Ga0206964_10321_pt1 | contig 12501 bp, 15 predicted proteins | sample Alteio_BWOrgHeat_25_FD_152980 | JGI IMG/M metagenome (GOLD analysis project Ga0206964, IMG submission 152980) | Enriched cells from forest soil in Barre Woods Harvard Forest LTER site, Petersham, Massachusetts, United States -... | ecosystem: Environmental > Terrestrial > Soil > Temperate forest >...
CGCCAGCTTCTTTGAGATATGCGATCGTGTACAGCGCCCCGCTCCTGTTGAAATTAAGAATGTGGTTGTTGCCGAGATTTACGAGCTTGATGTTGTGCGCAAAAAGCAGGTTCGCCGTCGAGGGCGCAAATGTGAACGTCATATTGTAGTCATCGCCCGGGAGCGTCGTATCGCTAACGGATGGATCATCCGTAATGGGCCCCTCAAGATTGCCGACCACAAGATCCTGCTTTGAGAGCAGCGGATCGATGCAGGAAAATATAAAATCACCGCCTTTCTTATCTATGGTAGTGCGCACTGTCCGGTCAAACATCATATCGCCTACGAAGAGCACTTGCGCATGCGGTAAAGGAGGAGGCGTCATCCCCGCATCAAATGAAACGACGTGCGTGGGAATGAACGGCACGAAGAATGCGAAGATCGCCGTGAGAATACTCGCGATATCCATAGGCCGCTATTGTAGCTGTTTATCCGCTACTTCAAAATGCCCGCGATACGCCTGGCCTGGCTTTTATTTAAGGCGCGAGATAGTTGCGACGATACCCGCATGGTCGGAGATGCCGAATTCAAGGCGCACATCAGACGCTTTGTAGCTCGTGGTCGTGAAGAGTCCGTCGACCATCTTGTCTTCGAGCTCGTCCCGAATGCCTCTGTGAAAATTTACGTCGAGACTTGTTTTGTAATGCGAGGGAATGTTGTCTTGATAGTGATCGAACAGTTTCGTGAAGATCTCGCCGCCGCGCGGCGCGTTGAGATCGCCGCACAAGACGAATTGCTCATAGCCGTGGAGCATTTGGAAAAGCGCTTCGAGGTCGGTGCGTTGCTGATCGCTGGACTCCCCTCTGGGTGTCCAGGTGAAATGCGTCGCAATGATCCGGAACGTCTCCGAATCTTTTTCGACATCGCAGCTGACCAGTCCGATATTCTGACTGATCCGCTCAGGCACGGCGGTGCGCGCTTCCTCCAAACCGCCGCGGTAGTAGCGCACATCGCACGCTGCGACCGGCAATTTGGTAAAAAGACCCACGCCGATCATCACGGAGTCTCCAGCCAGATCCCCCGGATGCCAGCCATTGGGCAAATACGCGCGGCAAGGCCCGAGCTTCTCTTCGTATCGCGGGATATCGCGCTCGACCACTTCCATGAGGCATGTCACATCGGGCGCTTCGCGCTCGAGGAACGGAAATATTTTGTCGAGGTGCTTGGAGCGCTCGACGTTGAGTGAAACGAGCTTGATCATACTTATTTCTTATCCAAGGCAGCCTTAAGAAAGGCTGAAAAAAGCGGATGCGGCGAGAGGGGCCTTGAGAGAAATTCCGGATGGAATTGCGTACCCAAGAAGAACGGGTGCGTAGTTGCGGACAGCTCGGCTATCTCCATCAGCTGGTGATCAGGCGAAACTCCGCTGAATTTCAACCCGGCCTCGGTGAGTTTGATAACAGCATTGAGATTCACTTCGTACCGGTGGCGATGGCGCTCGCCCACCTCCTCTACATCACCGTACGCCGCACGGGCCACGGTACCGGAACGCAATTTGCACGGATACGTCCCAAGGCGCATCGTGCCGCCGTAATCCTGCTTCTTCAATTTGTCTTGCTGACTTTCCATTATATGAATGACCGGGTTGCGAGCCTCCGGCTTGATCTCTGCGGTATGTGCATCGGGGATCCCGGCGACATTTCGCGCATATTCCACGACCATGAGTTGCATACCGTAGCAGAGCCCGAAATACGGGATCTTATTTTCTCGAGCGTATCTGATCGCAGCGATGATGCCTTCTACTCCTCGTGAACCAAAACCTCCCGGGACGAGAATGCCGTCAAAATCCGAAAGCTCTTTGAGCTTGCTCTCATCCTTCTCATATTCTTCCGAATCGAGATACGAGAGCTCGACGCGCGCATCGAGGTGCGCGGCCGCGTGCTTGATCGCCTCGATGACGGAAATGTAGACATCGGAGAGGACATATTCGCCTGACATGAAATACTTGCCGACGACCGCGACCTTAAGCTCCTTGCTGCCATTTTTTATCTTTTTGACGAACCCTTCCCAGTCACTGAGATCGGTCTTTTGCTTCGGCAATCCGAGCACGTCGCAGAGAATGTCGCCCATGCCGTCCTTCTCGTAATTGAGCGGCGCTTCGTAGATGGTCTTGAGGTCGGGAGCTGAAATAACGTGGTCGGGATCAATATTACAAAAGACGGCGATCTTCTCTTTGCGCTTTTGATCGATAGGTACTGATGCGCGTGCCAAGATCACATCTGCCTGCAAGCCGACGGAATTGAGCGAGCGTGCCGCGTACTGCGTCGGCTTCGTTTTCATCTCGCCCACGCTCCCTGGTATCGGCAGATATGAGACCATCACGACGGCGACGTCGCGCGGGTATTTATTTTTCAACATGCGCGCCGCTTCGAGGAAGATGATGTTTTGATATTCGCCTATAGTGCCGCCGATCTCGATGATCGTGACGTCGGCATCCGCTTTTTTCTGCGCTTCAGTGATCCGACGCAAGACCTCGATAGGAATATCCGGCACGACCTCGACATTCTTGCCTTTATATTCGAGATTGCGCTCTCGACGGATGACTTCCTGATACACGCGGCCGGTCGTCATGTAATTGATAGAAGGCAGCGTCTCGTCCAAGAAGCGCTCGTAATTGCCCATGTCCTGGTCTGTCTCGTAGCCGTCTTCGAGCACGAAGACCTCACCGTGCTCGGTCGGGTTCATTGTGCCGGCATCGACATTGATATAGGGATCGATCTTACTTGCTGTCACTTTGAAACCCTTTGCTTTGAGGATCCGGGCGATGGATGAGGCCGCGACACCTTTGCCGATGCCCGACATTACGCCACCTACAACAAAAATATACTTAGGGTTTTGCGCACGCGTCATGCCACCACTTTATCACGGCTCGTGAAATCAGGTGCAATTCAAGGCGTGGGAAAAGTGCAATGCGAGCCGTACGTTTTGTACGGTGAGTATTGTACTTGGGCCCCACAACGCAGAAGTGCGCTGATTTCACGAGCCGTTACGACTGGAGGTAGCGGCGGACGGCTAGATAGCTGGAGATGGCTCCAAGCACAACGCCCGAGCCCATTATCGCAAAGAACATGAGCGCAAAATTGCTCACGAAGAAATCGAAGACATTGAAGGCGCCGAGGAATTGCTCCGACGAGGGCCCGAGCCACGCGGTAAATGGATAGAGCACGAGCAGCACGATGATGCCCGAGACGGCGCCATAGAGTATGCCCGATACCATGAAAGGGCCGCGCACGTACCAGTGCGACGCGCCGACGACGTTCATCACGCCGATCTCATCGCGCGCCGTGTAGATCGCGAGACGTATCGTATTGAAGACAATGAGGAGCGACGCGATACCAAGGATGGCGGCGATAGCCGCACCGAGCTTATTGGAGGTTTGGATGATATTGGTGAGGCGGTCGATCGCTGTCTTATTTTGATAGAAATTCACCTTGTCGATGACAGAGCCGGGGCCGCCAGCCTGCGCTTGCTGGTCGGTGAGGTATTTGGAAATAGTCTCGTACTGAGATGTCTGTTTGGCCCGGATCTCGAGCGATGCGCCAAGAGGATTTTCGCCAAGCGCATCGAGTGCCTGCATCGTAAGCTGGTCGCTCTTGTGCCGATCGCGGAATGCCGCGAGCGCCTGATCACGGCTCACATAATCGACTGAAGCGACCTGTGGCAATGCTTGCAGCGCCTTTTGCATATCCTGTATCTGCTGATCGGTCGCGTCAGTCGTGAAATAGACGGTGACGTCGACCTTATCGGTGAGGGTCTGCAGCGTAGCGTGGAGGGCGGCGCTTCCGATGAGCAAAAAAGCAAAGACAAAAAGCGTTATCGTCATCACGAGCACGGCCGCGAGCGAGATGAAACCATTGCGGATGAAGCCGATAAGTCCGTACCTCCCCACTCTTTTGATCATTGTCCAGAAAGACATATTTCAATTATAAGGCTATAAGGCGTACTTCCCCTGCTTATCGTCGCGGACGATGCTGCCATTTTCCATAACGACGACACGCCGGCCGATCTCATCGACGACATGCTTATTGTGCGTCGCCATGATAACGGTAGTGCCGAGGTCGTTGATCTTTTTCAAGATCTCCACCACATCGTGCGTATTTATAGGATCAAGATTGCCGGTCGGCTCGTCGGCGATAAGGACATCCGGCTGATTGACGATGGCGCGCGCTATCGCGACGCGCTGCTGCTCTCCGCCCGAGAGCTCGCGCGGGAAACTCCAGATCTTCTCGCTAATCCCTACAAGATCGAGCACGTGCGGGACATCGGCCTGAATGTCTTCATCGCTGCGACCCGCTACTTCGAGCGCAAAAGCGATATTTTCATATACATTCTTCGTGGCCAAAAGTCGAAAATCCTGAAAAATAGTGCCGATGTTGCGACGAAGCTCGAGGAGCTCGCCGTTGCGCAGCGTGCCGATGTCGCGCGAGCCAAAATAGATCGCCCCGGCGCTCGGCTGGATCTCGGCGAAAAGCATCTTGAGAAGCGTGGTCTTCCCCGCCCCGGAATGCCCGACCAGCGAGACGAATTCAGATGGCTCGATATTGAGCGTCACATCGTGCACGGCTGCCGGCGCGCCATTGAGATAGACCTTCGAGACTTTGTCGTAATAGATCATGCAAAAACAACCTGATAATTATACCGCCTTACCTACAATTCGAGAAGATAATTGTTCATGAGACCAAAAGAAAAAGGCCGGAGTGCAATTCCGGCCTTAGTTACAGTTCACTTCGCTGACTCAAACAAGCTATTGAGATACTGAGCATGGTCACACGCGGCTTCCCAGTAATCCTTCAATTCGGGATCGTCTTTATGAAGGTAGCTCCGGAGACTTTTCTCAGCATATTCCTCGGTCACCCCGATCTCATTGGCCGAAATGCCGGCCAAAAGCGCATGCGCGGTCCACCCTTCTTTCATGTTGCTGTTGCTGACCATCCAATCGTCGGGATTTTCAAGCGGAAACCGGGCGGACCGAAGCAGCGCTTCCCTTCGCACCTGCCCGAGCTCACGCATCGAAATGAAGTCCGCAAGCGCCAATCCTGTACGATGACACACATCGATAACGAAGTGCACGATACTGTCGGTCGCCGCAATACATTCACCGGTCTTTAGATACTCGATGTACTGAGGGACAATGAGTCTCGCATGAGCCGTCAATCGTGCGAGATAGAACGCCGGATCCGGCTTGCTGACCAGCTCCCACACACCTTCCATGGGCAGGTACATTTGAAGCGTGATGCCTTCAAATTCCCGAGCTCGGACCGAACCGACCTCCTGTTCGAGGATATCCCTGATGAACTCAAAGTCGCTCTTCAACATTTCGTCCTCCAAGATCGATCTTTTCCTGCGATACATTGCCACAATAATAGTATTGTGTCCAGTGATACAAACAAAAGCCCCGGACACGATCCGGGGCAAAATTATTCCTTACTCCTTCGCAATACACATCGGAACGTTCATCGAGCCCTCTCGCCGACCACTGCGGTCATACAAGGCGAGCTGCCCATAGCCGAACTTGCTGCCGGGAGCGGCTCTGAATGCGACAGAAAGATCTTTGAAAGCATTGTCGAAATGCATGATGCCATACGGTATCCCCGCACTTGAAAATGCATTTTGCAATTCAATACTTTCGGGCTGCATCCGAATATCGGAAAGCGCCGCCGTTCCATCGTGTTGGTTCGAGAACCACGTCGCGTGGTACGACAGATACACGACGTAGGGCCCAGTGCATTCCATATCCGACATTCGCGTGAACATCTGGATCTCGACCATCGTATCTTTGGGACTCCCGTGATCCGTCGGCACGTAATTGGTCTGTATCCACATAAATGTCGATGCATAACATGCCGTAGAGATCGCGACCAACGTCGCAAGCGCAAGAAACATTCTCTTCACGGTGAACTCCTTTTTCTGACTTCTGCCAGTTTAACCTATTGCAACGTCATCATAAAAACAAAGAACCCCGCTCTCTATGAAGCGGGGCTGCAGGCTAGTACGTGCAAAATGGAACCATAAACTCGGCTGGCGAATCCTTGGTAGTCTCACCGAGAATATCGAGGTAGCCGTCGCGCAGCGTGCCCCCTTCCGGAGCGACAAGATCGAGCGTAATGCCGCCCCGCTCCTCCATCAAAGGCATCGGACCTTTTCCCAATTTACCCAATGCGTCTTGCAAAGCGCCGGCCAGAGGAAAGAGCCTCAGATCATTGAGAGACACATTCGGCGCGAGAAAAGTGCCGATATCGCCGACTGCCCACTGTGCGTCCCACCAGAGAAAAAGTGTGTACGGTCCCGGCTTGCATTCGAGATCCGAAATTCTCCAGAAAAGCCGGATCGCTACCCGTGTGTGCTCCGGCTCATTTTCGTGGATCGCGGCATACACCGGAGGCAGTAGCTGTGCGTGCGGTTTGGATAGTGCAGGAACGATCGCCGCGACGAGCGCGAGCGACGCAAGGATCATCTTTTTCACGACTCTCTCCTTTTTCTAAGAACAGTCTACTGCAGATCTTTTTCCGCGTCGATGAAAGGCTGAATGTCGCCTTCGAGGACTTTTTCGACATTGCGCTCTTCGTGATCGGTGCGGTGGTCTTTGACGAGCTGGTATGGGTGCAGGACGTACGAGCGGATCTGGCTTCCCCATTCGATCTTGGTGGAGGCGCCGGTCGAGAGGCCGCGTGATTCGGCGATCTGCTGCGCTTCGCGCAAGGTGAAGAGTTTGCCGCGGACCATCTCGAGCGCTTTCTCGCGATTTTGCAGCTGCGAGCGCTCCGAAGTGACATGGACGGAAATGCCAGTGGGCGTGTGCGTCATGCGCACGGCTGTATCGCGCTTATTCACATTCTGGCCGCCTGGCCCGCCGCTGCGCGCGACGGTGATCTCGAGGTCGCCCTCGGGGATATGCAGATCGCCCTGATCAGGCAACTTGGGCAAGACTTCGACGAGCGAGAAAGACGTCTGGCGCTTCCCCGCGGAATTAAATGGCGACATTCGCACGAGGCGGTGAACGCCCGCCTCTTTCTTCAGCGCACCGTACGCCCCCGAGCCTACGACTTCAAAAGAAACGCTTCTGTAGCCGCCCATAGAATTCTCGTTAGCAGAAAGCATAGGCGTCTGCCAGCCGCGCGACGCCGCGTATTTTTTGTACATACTAAACAGAATGCGCGAAAAATCCTCGGCATCGTCGCCACCCGCTCCCGATATGACCGATAGGATCGCGTCGCTTTTGTCGTAGCCGCCACCGCCGGCGAGCTTCGCTTTGAGGTCCTGATATTCCTTGAGCGTGGCCTGCGCCTTGTCTTTATCGCTCCAAAAATCGGGGCTTGCCATAGCCGCTTCTATCTCTGCTATTCGTAGCTCGATCGCCTCTTTGTTCATTGGTGGAAGTATACCCCGTTAGAAAGTCAGGAAAAGGGTTGTCGAAAATATGCCCAACCACAGCGCTTTATTCGGCATAACTTTCTAACGGGGTATAAGCAAAAAAGATGCCCGCCGAAAGCGGCGGGCTCAAGTGGTCAGGTCAAAGACTCCAACTCTCTGCGCACATCCTCGTTTTTGACTGTGACTGTTACGTGCGATTTTGTCGCAAGTTTCCAACACAGCCGTATTTCATCCGTGACAAAATCGCCGATGATCAGCACATTGTCGGGAGGAAATTTAGCGAAGATCTCGTGCAGATCGCTGAGACCGAGGTGCTTCTGGTCTCCATATTCGATCTTCTGGTGAAAATCGACCTTCCTGCTCCGCACGGTCATAGTCCCCTGCGTGTACCTTGTTTTGCTCATTGCAAAACCCTCCTGTGTCTCTGCGGGCAACAGTACAGTATTGCTTTGGGGTGTCTAGGGATAACGAATTTTTCCGCCACCACACTCCTGAGAAACAGTAACGTCGCCACCACGCATGTCCTAAACCTTCTAGTTTCAATGCGCCACCACGCTATCTTTGGAAACCCACGGTTTCCAACGGCCGCTTCGCGGCCTGCCTTCCTCCACGGGAAAACTATAGTTTTCCCGACCCCTTTCGCCCGGGAGGCGGCCCCTCATTCACTTCGTGTAATTCGGAGCCGCCTCCCGGGCTTGAACCGGGGACCCTGTCATTACGAATGACATGCTCTACCAACTGAGCTAAGGCGGCTTATTTCGGCAATCCTGCTTATCCTAATGCATATTTGACTTCTCTCAAAGAAATTACTAAGGTTTTGCGAGATCACAGGAGTGTCAGATGACCGTACTAGAAAGTGGTAAGTTGAGCGTTCAATTCGGCGAACTCGGTGAATATGTAGGGACGTACAGTGCGCTGGTCGGGGTCGGTGGTGTCTACAAAGAAGTCGTCCGTGAGCAATTGGGACAGCTTTTATCACATTTGAAAAAACGAACCGTCACGGTACCCGCACGAAGGTTCTACGAAGAACTCCACGACAACAGCTCGGTCAAGCCGTGGTTTGTTTTTCTCAACGACTTCAATGCGCGTTATCCGCTCGTCGCGTACGGAGAGCTTCACCTGCATTTCCGCGCGGATGAAACGACCGGGTATATCGAAAATATCATCAGAGACCCCGAGGAGAAATACCGGCGCAAAGGCATCGGAGAGCACGTCGTCCGGAATTTGCTCAACGAAGCACGGATGAGAGGCGCCACGAAAGTGCAACTAACCTCGCGCTTGGATCGCCAAGCAGCACATGCAATATATCTTAAGATCGGCTTCAATAAGATCACAGGAGGCCGCGACATTTTTGAATTCAAGTTCGACTGATCAACATGCCCGTCGCACAGCGACGGGCCTTCTCTTTTAAATAACGTCAAATTACGCTATTCTAAGCACTGTTTCAGCCGACGTAGCTCAGTTGGTAGAGCACGTCCTTGGTAAGGACGAGGTCACCGGTTCAATCCCGGTCGTCGGCTCACGAATATCGTAAGTATCCCGCGCACGCGGGATTGACCGCGAAGGGGGAGCGGATTGAAATGCGGGTCAAGGAGCATTTCAAAAATTTCCTCGTGGAGGAAGGCTGGGAAAACCGTGGGTTTCCCAGAGGTTCTTTCCCGGTCGTCGGCTCACGAGACAGAATAGTCCCACAATTTTTCCATCAGCGGCGAGACGGATTGATCGGTGATGTCAGTGGGCACCATGGTGGAGCCGGTAAATAGCTGCCGCTCGATCTCTTCGGCAGCATTGGAGAGCCGCACGAAACCTTCCGGCGTGTAGTATTCCCTATCCTTGCGCGATTCGTAGCGTGCACGCGCTTCTTCCAGTCGGCTCTTGAGGTCCATGACGCCGTGCGGGCCCACGCGCGTGTCGGCATACTCAACTATCTTTTGTTCCCACCCGCCACCCGCAGAAATAACGGCCATATTTCCGAAGCCGACGCCGTCTATGAGACCGACTGCACTCTCCGGCAATCCGATCTCACGCGCGATGGCGACATTGGCATGGTGAGCACTCGTGCCGTACTTCTCGATGAATTCTTTTTTTACATTCTGCCAATACTCCAGTCCTTGCGGCTCCAGGAATTGCGGGAATCTGGCCAGATCGGATTTGATGACATTGCCCATATCGTGAAAGAGGCCGGCGAGTACTATCGAATGCTCGTCGGTCTTGCGATTGAGGCCCTGAGAGAGAAATTGCCCTATCGCTGCCACGCGCAGCTGATGCATCTGAAGCCCAGGTATGATGCGATATGTCGTGTACAGATCGCGCAGGGTCATAGCTCCGTCGCTCGTAGCAGCTCGATCTCGATACGACCACCTTCATGTTTTCCGAAAAGAGAGCAATACCGTTCAAATTCATCGAGCGGAGCGGGTGCCTCGACGTACAGATGCTGCACGCCTTTCTGCAAAAGGTCTTCCGCGACCGATCTCATAAGCGTTTGGATCAACTCTTGCGCTCCCGTGTCCTCCGCAAGATGGAATTCTGTCACGCGGTACGCACCCTCCTCTTTCGTGAGCCCTATCGCGGCGACGATCTTTCCGTCCTCTTTGAGGGTGTACATTTTTCCCGGGCCACCTTCCATGGCATATGCCTCGTCGATATTGCGCCACTCTTCTTCTACAAACCCTCTTTCTTCTGTCATATTGAGGGCATTGAACTGTAGAGCGCGTATCGCAGCCTTATCTTGTCGACTCATGGCAGAGTCCACCTTTTCTACACCCATCTGCCCGCTGGCCTTATGCGCATCGAGTTTCATTTCACCGGAACCTTTGTCCATATAAATGATTGTATCAGCCCAGGTGGAGTGAGTGCAAAAGCGACTGCGCCGCGACGATGAAAATGTCCGCGATGGAAATTATGAGCTGCAAAAAGAGCCCGAATGCATGAAAAATGAGGGTGATGATCGTATTGATGGCATCCATGGCGCATATCGTATCATATTGAAGTACAGCCAATTTTTGCTAAGATGACCCCGTTGTGGGCTTATATGCCGCCAACGAATGCGGGTGTAAGCAGAGCTTTCACCCGCGGCACTCGGAAAATGTGCAAATATGTGATATTTTCACATTGTTCACTCGCTTGCGGGTGTAGCTCAATTGGTTAGAGCACTCCCCTGTCACGGGAGAGGTTACGGGTTCGAGTCCCGCCACTCGCGCAAAATGCAAAACGGCTGCTTCGAGCAGCCGTTTTGCATTGCCGAGTGAGCAAGCGAAGCTTGCGAGCGGGACTCGAAAGGATTTGCGGGGTGAGACGGGGGTGGGGCCCCGTCGCAAGGCCGGAGCGCGGCGGCGCGAGGCGTGGCGAAAAGATTTTTCAGTAGAAAAATACTTTTGGTACGTTCAGTAGAACGGGTCGCAAATCCAGGGCCGAGAAAATTCTTGCTTCGATGGAAGCAAGAATTGTTCTTGGCCGAGCCCGCCACTCGCTAGTGCAACGCGCAGCGAGAGCCGAGGGAGAGTCCCCGCCAATCCAAGTCCAAAAGACAACACAGCGGAACTGTGATATTTTTTATTTATGGAAAAAAAGACAAAAGTCGTCGTATTGGGACTTGTATTCAACGATGCCGGGCAGATCTTGCTGACCCGACGACACGATCCCGATATAGTGGACGCTCACTTACTGTGGGATATACCGGGCGGAACCAACGAGTTTGAAGAACGCCTTGAAGATACTGCAAAGAGAGAGGTACTGGAAGAGACAGGCGCGGAGGTTGAAGTTGGCGAACTGATGCCTAGATGCGTGACAAAGACATGGAATCATAAGAACTATTTGCAACATACGTTAGTTTTTTGCTACAGATGCAAACTGGTATCGGAGCACACCGCAGAGAAGGACGCCAAAATAGCCGCCGTTAAATGGGAGAACACGCAAAACCTTGCTGGCTATACATTTCTGCCGACAACGCATGAATTCATCAAGCTTGCGTTTCCCGCAAAGATTTAGTGCCCCTGGTCGAACAAAGGCCGATCGTCGCGCACTATCAAAATGACCGCCGCAGGACGGTTGATTTGCACTAACGACAAGTGAAGCTCTGTGCGCAGCTCTACGGAGGGGACTCTTCCCGCCAAAGCTTGAAATAAACAATTTTTCATATTAGTATGAAAAGTATGAAAAAGAGCAAGAAACAGCCGGTCCATTCGCCGAAATTCTACGGCACGACCGTCGTTGGCGAGCGCGGACAGGCAGTGATCCCCGCGGAGGCGCGCGAAGCGCTCAATCTGAAGAAGGGCGAGAAACTGCTTGTCTTTGGAATGGGCAACGGCATGCTTTCGCTCTCGACCCTCTCCGGCTTCGAGCAATTCCATTCGTATATGGATGAGCAAGCCAAGATGATCCGTTCTATTATAAAGAAAAGCCGCTGATCTATGGATATTTTTTCTACGCTAAAAAAGGTTCCGACCAAATATCTCATCGCGGGCGCGCTCGTGCTCGTCGTCGGTATCATTCTCGCTTTTCATTTCCTGCGCTCCGCTCCACAGGCCGAAGCCACGCCTTCCGGCATCTCACACGTTCATATCGCATCGATCTCGTCGCTGTCGGCGCCAAGCGGGCCGCTGCCGGTCATCGGCAAAGTAACCTCGCGCTCGCAGGCAAATATCCTCGCGCAGAGCTCCGGCGAGATCGTGAGTTTGCGTCATTCGATCGGGGACAGGGTCGGCGCTGGCGAAATTATCGCGACATTTGAAAATAGCTCGCAGAGCGCGGCCCTCACGCAAGCACAGGGCGCATACGACGCCGCGCAGGCGGCACTTGCGAAAGCGAGCGGCTCGACCGCACAGAATTCCTCACTCAGCTCGTCGCAAGCTGCAGAGGGCGCGCAAAATTCGCTTACGTCGCTCAGCACCTCCCTGCAGAGCATGGGTGCGGTACTGGACGACGCAGTGAATGCAAAAGCCGACACACTCTTCAGCAATCCGCACAATAATCAGGTGGCGTTCGCGCCTTCGGTGCCCGACAGCCAGCTCGTGATCACGATGGAAAATGAACGCACGCAGCTCGATCCCCTGCTCCATACCATGGGCACATTGCAAACCGGAATTACCGACG
>Ga0206964_10324_pt1 | contig 12358 bp, 14 predicted proteins | sample Alteio_BWOrgHeat_25_FD_152980 | JGI IMG/M metagenome (GOLD analysis project Ga0206964, IMG submission 152980) | Enriched cells from forest soil in Barre Woods Harvard Forest LTER site, Petersham, Massachusetts, United States -... | ecosystem: Environmental > Terrestrial > Soil > Temperate forest >...
CCCTGGTTTGCACGTTGGTAAGTGGGGTGAAACTGGTTTTATTCTCAATTTTCAGCATCCGGATGTCGGGGTAATTGGCTGCGTCGGTTAACTCATGGTCCAGGTTCAACACATCGCCGTACATGCCTGTTAAGGGCATCTCCATGTTGGATTGGCCCGAGCATACCCAAACCTCGCCTATTAAAATATTTTGCAGGGTGGTTATTTTGCCGTCGTTAAAGGTGATGGTATAAGGGCCGCCGTAAACCGGGGTGCTTATTTTCATTTTCCAATTACCCTGTGCATCTACTTTGACCGGGTAGGTTTTGTTATTCCACGAGGTTTGGATAGTAAAGTTTATGCCGGGAGCGTCCGTTCCCCAAAGGTTTACTTTGGTTTGTTGTTGCAAAACCATGTTATCGGTAAAACAGGCAGGCAACACAACATGTGCGCTGCTTACATTAACTACAAGCAGCAGCGAACCTGCCAAAAATATCTTCGTAATTGTTTTATAAATCGTTTTAGCAATCATGTTGTAAAACTATTAAAAATTATATAAAAGCCAAACGAAAAATGATGCGCCGGTAAAATATCCACCCCCTACCCTAAAAATATTTAAAAATAAATTTGCGTAGTTATATAACTACATATATATTTGTAGTCAAATAGCTACGCAATGAATTTAAGACGAGATGTATTTCAAGCCATAGCCGACCCGACCAGGAGAGCTATCCTGCTATTGGTTGCTTCGCAAGCCCTTACCGCAGGTGCAATAGCTTCAAACTTTGATACGGCCAGGCCGACGGTTTCAAAACACCTGCAAATACTTACCGAATGCGAATTGCTTAAACAAGAGCAAACCGGCAGGGAGATCTACTATCATATTAATGCTGGAAAAATGAAACAAATAGCAGAATTTATTGAGCCATTCCGCAAAATGTGGGACGACCGGTTTAATACATTAGAAGCCATAATGAAACAATACACAGCAAAAAAATGATCGACACTAATTTTCACGAATGAAGACGAATTACACGAATTAAAAAGTAATGCAATTCGTGTAATTCGAAAAAATTCGTGAGCATTCGTGTCAATAAAAAAATAAATCATCATGGAACTAAAAACAAAGATCAACGCCGAAGACGGCAAGCAGGACATAGTAATTACCAGGGAATTTGACCTGCCTTTGGAGTTACTTTTTAAAGCGTTTGCCGAGCCGGAACTTGTTGCGCAATGGATGGGAACCAAAGTGCTGAAACTGGAAAGCAAAAAGCACGGAAGCTACCAGTTTGAAACGAGCGACTCAAAAGGAAACGTGGTATTTAAGGCCAATGGCGTGTTTCATGAGTTTGTCCCTAACCGAAAAATCACCCGGACATTTGAAATGGACAACGTGCCGTTTGGCGTTCAGCTGGAGATCACCGAATTTGAAAAGATGACCGATGACACCAGCAAGCTAACCATGCATGTGATCTATGAGTCGCCCGCACAACGCGACCAGTTGCTGAAACTGCCCTTTGCCAAAGGCTTAAACATGGCGCATAACCGGCTTGAGGAACTATTAAAAACTTTAAAATAAATAAAAATGGAAAAGAGAAAGTTAATTTGGTATTGGATAATTACGGGTTTATTATCCTTTTGTATTTTTTCGGGCGGCTTGGCCCAGGCACTTCAAATGAAACAGACGATAGATGGTTTTAAACCGCTGGGGTACCCCACCTATTTTATTTCGCTGATCGGCATCTGGAAAATGCTTGGCGTGATAGCCATATTGATCCCGGGATTTAAACTGCTTAAGGAATGGGCCTACGCTGGCATATTTTTTACCATGACCGGTGCGGTAATCTCGCATATCGCCAGCAATGACATTAAAGCACAAATAATCGCCCCAATTGTACTGGCAATTTTTACAGTGCTATCATGGTATTTGAGACCCGCGAGCAGGAAAATTATTGCAGCTAATCAGTAATCATTTTACCTAAGCGACTTTGCAGCTTCTTCCGGACTATTTAAAAAATTTATTAATCATAAAAAACAAAACAATGGCAAGCGTAGCAATTTATTTAAACTTCCAGGGCACTGCCGAAGAAGCATTTAACCATTACAAAAAAACTTTCGGAACAGAATTTGCCGCCCCTATCATGCGGTTCAAAGACGCGCCACAGCAGCCCGGCGCACCGCCGGTGCCTGAAGCCGACCACAACAAAGTAGTGCACGTGGCGTTGCCCATACTCGGCGGCATACAGATAATGGGAACCGATATGCTGGAAAGCATGGGGCAAAAATTGGTAGAAGGAAATAATTTTACCATCAGCCTGAGCCCCGACAGCAAAGAAGAGGCAGACAGGTTGTACAACGAACTGTCCGAAGGCGGAACAGACGGCGTGGCGCCGCACGATGAATTTTGGGGATACTGGGGCACCTGTAAGGACCGTTTCGGCATCCGCTGGATGTTCAATATTCTTAAGCAGTGGTAATGTTGAGTCTTTAGCCCTGAGTCTTAAGTCATAAGTCGATTTTGCGCTATTTTACTTGGGGATTAAGAACTCGAGATAGAAACTCAAAAGACCAGGTGAAATTTAAATTCGGGGCTTGCTGGATCCCATTCAACAAGCCCTGAACATTTTATAACTTTACGGTGTTGCCAAAAAGTAACCCCGGTAACTATCGGGACCGATATTACAAAAACTATTATGAAGCATACCATGAATCCTAAAGTCGACTGGTTTTTTAACAAAGACACGCCGTGGCAGGAAGAATATACAAAACTGCGGATGATCGCACTCGAAACTGGGCTTGCCGAAGAATTGAAATGGGGTTGCCCCTGCTACGCGCTCGATAAGCAAAATGTCGTGTTAATACACGGCTTTAAGGAGTATTGCGCCTACCTGTTTTTTAAAGGCGCCCTGATGAGCGACCCGAGCGGCATCCTGATCCAGCAAACGAAGGATGTGCAGTCGGCGCGGCAGGTGCGGTTTGCCAATATTATGGAAATAGTTGATCTGGAACCTACCCTGAAAGCCTATATTCATGAGGCTATCGAAGTGGAAAAAGCCGGGCTGAAGGTTGCCCTAAAAACGACTGCCGAATACGATGTTCCCGAAGAATTTCAAAGTAAATTAGATCATATCCCCGCCCTGAAAGATGCTTTTGAGGCATTAACGCCGGGAAGACAACGCGGATACCTGTATTTTTTTTCTCAACCCAAACAATCCAAAACCCGCGAAGCCAGGGTTGAAAAATATATCCCGCAAATTTTGGCCGGGAAGGGGGTAGATGATTGATATTTCGATGTTATAGCCCGAATATTTACTTTTGAAAAACAAAATGATAGGATTTAAAAAACACAGAGGGCTAAAGCGGTATTATAAAAACCTTACCACTAAAATCGACCTTGAGGAAATTGACCGGCTTGACTTTGATAGCCTACAAGCGTGGTTTGCCGACTGGTTTTTACGCTTCGACCTAAAACCACACGGAAACAATCAAGCCTGGTTTTATAACTGGCATTTACACTTCGACCGAAGAGGGTATGGAAACAATAGCTTCAAGGCAAGAAACCCGCACCTAGACATGCTTTTCAGGCATTTTGACATTCTGGTTAAAAAGACTAAAGGCTTAAAAACCGGGTTTCAGCTATACGCAGTCTTGCTTGACTATCATAGTACTAGCGATGCTTTGTTTTTGCATCCGCCAAAACCAGATGGTGATCAATTTCCATTCAAAATTTCCGATTTGAAATTAACTACTACCTTGACAAATAAATCCTTAAATGACTACATTGATCATTTAGATGGGTACGAGAAAAGGTATGGACAAGCTGGCGAAGCGTTTTGTTTACTATTCAAAAAAAATGTGGGGCAGCCTTTTTGGTAAAGATTAAATTTTGATTGTGGTGTAGGGTTTATTTTGACGAGAAAAGGAAACTGCAAGCGAATATAAGCCGACCCCGGCTTGTTGCTTATCGTACCAATCGGTAGATTTTGCATATCTCCCAGCGCTTTGCGAAGGACCTGCAATTGGTACATTATTTTTCTTTGATATTAAAGTGAACGATGATCTCGTCGATTGAAAAGGTTTCGGTTTCGCCGGCCTCGTACTCCCTGTCGCGCTCCAATATTTCATTTTGCTGCGCTTCGGATAAAACCAAAGTTTCATCTTCCCGGCTATAATCGTATTTCATATTATCCAGAAATGTCAGCAAGGCCTGTTCTTCTTGTGGGTTATGGGGTTAACTACGATGGTCATATAACAAATATAAGAAATTTGATAATGAGTTGAAAAATCTGTCACTGTTGTTGATGTTTTTGCCAATAAACACCTGGGGCATTCATTGTGTCTATCAAATTTTCTCGCCACAATCCTCACTCTTTCGTAAATTAGCTCTGTGGTAATACCGCGTATTTACGAATGATAAACTAACAATGGCAAACTCACTCAAAATAACCATACACATGGTTTCAAGTCTCGACGGCTATATTGCCAAAAAAGACAATAGCATTTCGTGGTTTGAGACAGTTGACAGCTACGAGCGTGGCGTTACTGTTACCGCGCAAGAGGTGCAGGAGTTCCTAAAAACCATAGACTGCTATGTAATGGGCGCCCGCACGTATGAACTTGCTTTAGAGCTTTCAAAAGATTACGGATGGGCCTACGGCGATGTGCCGACGATCGTGTTAACGCACAGAGAACTGCCGGTTAACAGAAAGAATATTGAATTCTATTCGGGCGACCTGAACAAACTGGTGGATGAACGGTTACAACCAAACTACAAAAACGTTTGGGTGGTAGGCGGCGCGGTACTTGCAAAGAATTTTATTCGTTTGGGCCTGGCGGATGAAATAAGGTATTCCATTCTGCCGATTATTTTGGGTGACGGAACGCCGTTTTTTGACCTGATAGGACAAGAAAAAACATTACACCTGAAAGACGTTACAGCTTACAAAAATGGAATGGTGGAACTGGTGTATGAGCTAAAAAAAGGATAATAAATATCCCGGCCCGATCGCTTATTTATCCTTTACACTGATATTGGTAAACGGCGAAGTTTCCCTGAAAGCAACCGTATCTGCCGCTGTATTTGCAACAAACACCGCAAGTCTTCCATTAGTAAAACTATCATTATGAATTGCAGATGGTTTGATGGCCAGTGCCGATCCGTCGGAAGGAACCCTGAAAGTAGTAAATATAATTTTTGGAGGTTCGCCCCTTGCAACCGTTACTTTATGCCCTAAGGTAACTTTGGCCTCACAAAATACGTGGCCGCCTTCGGTTGGGCGGGGCAGAAAAATATGCGGAAATGGATGATGTTCGACAAATAACCCACCGCCACCTAAAGGCGACATCGCGTAGTTGCGGATATAATCGGGTAACGAGGTATTGTACTCCATGCCAAAGAGTACCTGGTTAAAGCCCATGCAAAATTCCTCGTTCGGCGCAAGGAGTTTGGCGCCATAAAAGCCTAGCGTTTGATGATAGTTGGGATGGCTTACGTCCAGCACCGGCAGCACCACCGATTTGTCGTTCACATACAACGAGCCGGTATTTCCGAAAACATTGGCCGCTGAATCAAGGCTGGGCACCATCCCTCCTTCTTCGCTGCTCACCCAGTTGGCATAAACGGTTACGGCATTACCGTCTTTAGGTATTGATGCATTCCTTTCCAGGTCTTCCAGCTTTTTGATCAATGATTCTTCGGTACAATTTTCTTCAATTAAGGTAACGCCGGTGCCTTTGCCCGGGGTTAAAGCTACTTTTGTACCCGGGCGAATTGGCCCGTAAATGGCCGTAGTGGTCATTAACGGAACGCCTTCGGCGCTGTTGCGTAAAACAACGGCATCGTTTAAAAACTCAATATTTTTTTGCAGATCCTGCGGCGTAATTTTAACTTCAACTGTTTGCCATTTGCGCTGGTCACGGATTTTTTCTATCTCTAACGGAGAGATCATTTTTAAGGGCTCGTTGTATGATTGTCTGATTACGTGGCTCATTTTGTGTTTATTTTATGTGATTATGTTCAGGATTGCTGGCGCAGAAATTCAATGGTTAAACTTAAAGTATTTTTTTAAGGCTGGCAAAAAAGAATTTCATTTATTAACTTGTGTTCCTGCTCTTGGTGGTTTGTTGCCAACAACGGCAGATCGAAAAACAAATACAATGAATCCTCAAGTCGATGTGTTTTTTAGCAAAGCCGAAAAGTGGCCGGTAGAATTAGAAAAACTGAGAATGATCTGCCTGGATTGCGGGCTCACTGAAGAATTAAAGTGGGATCAGGCTTGCTATACCTACCATAACCGGAACATCGTTATCCTGGGCGAATTAAAAGACCATTGCGTACTTAGTTTTTTTAAAGGGGCATTGTTATATGATGCCGAAGGCCTCCTGACACGACCGGGGGAAAATACGCAATCGGGACGCTGGATCAAGTTTAACAATATCCAGCAGATCATCGACCTGGAGCCCATCCTGAAAGCCTATATTTATGAAGCTATTGAAGTGGAAAAAGCGGGCATGAAAGTAAAGCTTAAAACCACTGCCGACTTCCCCGTTCCCGAAGAATTTAAAAATAAATTAGATGCGGTACCCGCCCTTAAAACAGCCTTTTATGCATTGACTCCGGGACGGCAGCGGGCATACCTGCTGCATTTTGCCGCACCCAAACAGTCCAAAACCCGGGAAGCAAGGGTTGAAAAATATATGCTGCAAATTTTGAATGGAAAGGGGCTACTTGATTGATAAAGGAAGTAGTTATTTCACTCTAGTCCCAATAGCCTTCGGGGCGAGTCGGCATACTTAGCAGGGTCGTCTGCGACAGACCCTGCTAAGTCGGAAAGGATTTTTGGTGCTTGTATAAGTTAGTTTTATGTTTAATTTACTTTGTCCCAAACATCTTGTCCAAAGGCTAAAACCTGGGTAGCGTGGCCGGCATTGTCACTGGTAAACTTGAGGGTAAACCCGGGTTGTTTTTTTGAAAAAAATTCCAGCGGGCTTGTGGCTGCAAAATCAATTTGCTGGTTATCCCATAATTGCTTTAAAACTAAGCCGCTGTCGGTAACGCTAATTTGTATAAATCGCCCTTTCTCGTCTCTAAACTCATACTTCCCCTCCAATTTTTTCAAGTCCTGTGCGGCTAATTTTATTTCGACAGGGGCATGATAGTTATCATTTCTTTCCCAAACATCTTTTCCAAAGGCCAAAACCCGGGTAATGTGGCCGGCATTGTCAGCGGTAAACTCGAGGGTAAACTCCGGGTTCTCTTTTGCCGAAAACGCCAGGGGACCTGTGGCCGCAAAATCAACCAGCCTGTTATCCCATAATTGCTTTAAAACCAAGCCGTTGCCGGTAGCGCTGATTTGTAAAAATTGCCCTTTTCTGTCTTTAAACTCATAATAACCCTCAAATTTTTTTAGGTCCTGTGCTGTTAATTTCATTTCGGCAATGGGTTGATAGCTATCAACTTTATTCCAGTCATCTTTGTCCGAGGCTCTGAATTTTGTAGCGGCACCCTGGTCATTTTTCGTGAATTTAACAGTGTTGAAACGGGGGTTTTGAACAAAAAAAGAGACATCCGATTGGGCCGACATAGGGATTTCTTTGCCATTCCAAAGTTGTTTGGTGATCAATTTGTTTTGTTTTGCAATAATCTGTACATATAGCACCTTATTGGCGCCACTTTGGTAAATCCCCTCCAGGGCCTTTAGCTGCCGTGTATTAAGTGCAGCCTCTTTTATATTGCCGTTTTCCCTCAGCCAAGTATCCTGTCCAAAGGCCAATACCTGTTCCACATTACCATCTTTGTCTTTTGTAAACTTAAAGGGTGCATTGTTCGCAGTAGCAAATTCAAGCCCATTTTTGTGTTTTATTGAATATTCATACCCGCTCCATAATTCCTTCACCACTAATACATGGTTTACTTCGGTTAATTTGATATGGGCATTTTTATTTGATTGCGCCTGGTATATACCTTCAAAGGCATTTAAGGGGCCGGCATCAACGGTGGCGCTTTTTCCGCTCACGTTTTTCTGCAGCGCGCTGGCGCTTGATGGGTTAATTAATAAATAACTGGCTGCAACCAGTAATAATACAAACGCATACTTATACAAATTTGCGTTTGGCGATTTTTTTAAATTCATCATTTTGATACGGGTTTTAATTTTTGAAGAGCCATATAAATTGGTTAATTGGGAGGCCTGGAGTTTAAACGAACTATGCACAATACTAAGTTGGTAGTCCTTTTTATCAACGCCGCTGTTTATTACTTCACTGTCGGCAATGTATTCGTGGTTAAGCTTGATGCATCGTTTTAAGTATACCATTAGCGGGTTAATCCATAGCAGGATGTGTGCCAGCTCAGCAAAAAGTATATCTATAGTATGCCATTGTTGTATGTGTACCTTTTCGTGCAAAATAATTTGCCGCAATTCACCATCATTAAAAAGTTGTTTGTTGATAACCAGGTATTTGAAAAAGGAAAACGGAGCAGTACCATCAAACGCGCAATAGTAAATACCTGCTGTTAACCGCTTATCGGTCTTTTTAATCAGGATGCCGAGTTTCACCAATTTTATAGCCAGCCTGATCAGCAAAACCAGGCTTACCAATAAGTAAATACCAACTAAGGTTTGCATTGGTGAGGGAAGTGAAAAGCCTTCCTGAATAGCAACATGAGTAGTGTTAACCTGAGCACTCACATGCGTGTTAACCATTTGCGAATTGCCAAAGGTTGTGTACAGGCTATTTAATGGGTTAGCCATCGTTATTTGACGTTGGATACCGCCTAAATTCGAAAAATTCATTCCCGGCAACAAAGGCAAAAACAGCGATAACAATAAACTGAATAGCAGGTAAAACCTGTTTTGCCAAAATGATTTATCGTTTTTAAGCACCAATAGATAAAACAGGAACAATATGGATATAACCACATTGGCCTTTAACAGGTAGATAATTAATGGTTCCATCGTGCTTAAATTTATTTGTTCTTATCCTCTATCATTTTAACGATCTCTTTCAGTTCATCTAGCGACACTTCGTCCTCTTCCGCAAAAAACGATACCACATTTTTCATCGAATTACCAAACAGCCCCGCCAAAAGAGGCGTTACAAATTTCCGGGTATATTCCATTTTCGATACCGCCGCTGCGTAGCGATAGGTACTTCCAAAATCTTCAAATTTTAAAAAACCCTTGTCGGCCAACCGGCGCATCATGGTTGATACCGTATTGATATGGGGTTTAGGGTCAGGCAATTCGTCGCGCACTTCCTTAACAAAAGCTTTTTTTAATTTCCAGACCGCCTGCATTATGGTTTCTTCTTTTTCGCTCAGTCGTTTCATGAAACAATTATAAAACTAATTTTGTAATTACACAACTACAGTTGTAGTTTTTCGAAAGATTTTTTAATTATCAAGTCCGCAGTTGTAGTTTCGGCAATGGACGGCTATGCCTGGAGAGTTTGTCTCCCCTATAAGAGTGCAGCGTTGGGTTGTGCGGGCGTGTACCACTGCACAGGCGACAGGCAGTCCGTTGCCACGGCATTGTGTTATTACTTAAAGTTAAGGAAAAAAGTGACAGAATTACCATCGAACCTGCCTGTCGGCAGGCGGGTAATGAATTTTGAGTGTCGAATTTCGAAGTTTCGTACTTCAACATTCGATATCCGGCGTTCTGTGTTCATTCTTAAACTCCTCAACTTAATGACATAGGGTGCGAGATTGTGGGCAACCCTAAAACAAAACTTCAATTTTTTGCTTTTACCATGGAGCAATCATCCCCATTCGAGTTACGGAATTCAAGGACAGTACTCATACTGATGGAAACGATTGCAAGTTTAACGAAGGCGAATACAGCCTTAACACTGGAGAACCAACAACTGAGATCGACAGACCACCCGGAGCGGTTCCGAACCATTTTTGAATACTCAAGGCTGGCTAACAAAGTGATCTCTTCTGACCTGAAGATCCTCCAGGTTAACATGGCACTGGTGAAACTACTGGGCTACGAAAAAAAGGAAGATATTATTGGTACCCGTATCCTGGACTATTCGCCCCCGGACCATCACGCCCACTGGAAACTGCTCCAGGAACACTTATGGAAAAAGGAAACGCCATTTTTTTGCCTGGAAACCTGCCTCATTAAAAAAGACGGTGCGATGATCTGGTGTCAGGTCACGTCTATTCTGTTTCCCGACAAAGCCGGCGCTTTGGGCTATACCATCATTGAAGATGTAACAGAACAGCGACAACTAAAACTGCATAAAGAAGAATTTATCAGTGTGGCCAGCCATGAACTCAAAACGCCGATCACCAGCCTGAAAGCTAATTTACAATTGATGAGCCGGTTACTAAAAGGCGAGATAACCGGCACAGCACACTTGCTCAAAATGACCGAGAATGCGGAAAAGAATGTCATCAAACTGAATTACCTGGTCAACGACCTTTTAAGCTCCACCAAAATAGAACAGGGGCATTTAGCGCTTAACCAAACCACTTTTGTTTTAGCAGAATTGGTTGAAGATTGTTGCAGTCACATCCGGTTGGAAGGAAAGTATCACATCAATTATCGCGGCGACCCATCAACTACGATCTACGCTGACCGGCATAAGTTAGATCAGGTGTTGGTAAACCTGGTTAACAACGCAGTTAAATATGCCCCAAATTCGTTCGAGATATTCGTAGATGCGGAACATAAAGATGGCAACACCAAAATTTCCGTAAGCGACCTGGGAGATGGTATTGCGCCGGAAGATCTGACCCATCTTTTCGACCGCTATTTCAGATTAGCTCAGGACAATAATAAAACATCAGGACTGGGCTTGGGCCTGTATATCTCCGCAGAGATCATCAGGCTTCATCGCGGCGAAATGGGTGTAGAAAGTGGCTTGGGAAAAGGCACAACCTTTTGGTTCACCATACCCGATGATCACGGGGCCGCCAGCTTAAACTAATAACAAAGGGCGATAAAGCTTAATTTATCAAAGAGACACCGGCATGGTTAACAATAAATCGGGGAACAAAGAGACAAAAGACTCCGTCCCGCCGGATACACAGCGTTGTCTTTTCTGTTCATGCGGGGTCTGTCAAAGACGACCCTGCGCCCTATATTCGTACAACAAGGAAACATTACCATTAAGTTACGACTGCCTGCACTGACCGTTCTACTATCGCCATGCAGCGCAGGGTCGTCTGCGACAGACCCTGCGAAGACGAAAATTCTTACCGCTGTCGTTTTTCCAGTTTACGCCCGTTCATAATATAATACCAGTACCCCTTTGTCCAGGGGCTGGGTTTTAACCAGCGTTAAAGCGCCGGTAGTCATTCCATCCAAAAAAAAGCGTTTGCCCTTACCCGCAATAATCGGGTGAACCAACAAGCGGTACTCATCTATCAGGTCCGCCTCCACCAGCGACTGTACCAGCAACGCGCTGCCCTCTATTTGTATTTCCCTGCCGGGTTCTTGCTTTAGCCTTGTGATCTCCGCTATCACATCTGTGCCGATGATCGTCGTATTGTTCCAGTCTGCTTTTTTTAGCTTTGAAGAAACCACGTATTTCGGCGCACTGTTCAGTTTGGCCGCTACGCCCATCTCATTGTCGTGCAGGGAAGACCAATAAGGCGCCAGCATTTCATAGGTCGTGCGTCCGAATAGGATCGCGTCGCAAGCTAAGATCCCCTCTTTGATATACGTTTGCCGGGCTTCACTGTCAAAAGGTGTGTACCATTGTGCCATGGTATCGGCATCAAAAACGCCATCCAGGGTGATCCAGGTCGAAACAACTAATTTTCTCATGTTAATGGGTAAACTCCGTTAAATGTCTATTGGAGCAAGGTAAGTATAACAGGTAGACAATTAGTTAGCCTCAATGTTTCATAGGGAATGAAAGATTGTTTTGCTCAATTTCTCTCCCTCGTGCGGATATGCGGCGTTGGGTGGGTGGATGTATATGCGTGAGCCGGCAGCAGGTAGCCCGCTGCTATAGCATTGTTTACTCCCTGGCTGTTGCGCACCAATCCCGCGGCAATGATCAGGCTTTTTTAACGAATTCTGATTTTAGGGCCATCGCGCCAAATCCCTCTATCTTACAGTCGATATTATGATCGCTGTCTACCAAACGGATGTTTTTGACTTTCGTGCCGGCTTTAATGGTTTGCGAGGTGCCTTTTACCGGGAGGTTTTTGATCGTCACCACCGTATCGCCATCCTGCAGCGGATTGCCATTGCTGTCTTTCACCGCAAAAGCCTCATCACCTGCCGGCTTTTCCACCGTGTTCCACTCATGCCCGCACTCCGGGCAAACCAATAAGCTTTCCAGTTCATAAGTATACGGGGACCGGCATATCGGACAAGGTGCAAGTTCAGTCATGGCTATTCAATTTATTGAAGGC
>Ga0206964_10326_pt1 | contig 12332 bp, 10 predicted proteins | sample Alteio_BWOrgHeat_25_FD_152980 | JGI IMG/M metagenome (GOLD analysis project Ga0206964, IMG submission 152980) | Enriched cells from forest soil in Barre Woods Harvard Forest LTER site, Petersham, Massachusetts, United States -... | ecosystem: Environmental > Terrestrial > Soil > Temperate forest >...
AGTATTGGTATAAAAATGCAGGTTGCGGGACAGGTCGATCCTTTGGAGGATGTGTTTTAAAAAGCCGCCGATATCGTTTACGTCCAGCGCAGGGTCGTCTTCCTGTGCGGCGATGAACAGGTATTTGGCCAGGCTTAGCTGCCCTTTGCCTAAAATATGGTTGGCTATGGTCAGTATCTCCTGCGGCTTACGTTCGTTTGAGTAAGGAGTATAACGTTCGCTGCCGATGGCGAATAACAATGGGTGAACACCGGCGGCATCTACGGCATTAACCGCATGCAGGCCAGGGATCTCCTTTGGAATAGCTGAGCCAGTGATCTCGTGGATCAGTGCGCCGAAACTGGTATCCTCTTGTGGCGGCCTGCCCACCACCGTGAACGACCAGACGGCATCTTTGCGGTGATACACATTATGCACTTTTAAAAGCGGGAACAGGTGCTTTAAACTATAATAACCCAAATGATCGCCAAAAGGACCCTCTGGTTTGTTGTCGTGCGGCATCACCGTACCGGTGATCACAAAATCAGCATCGGCCGAGAGGCAAAAACCTTCATCATCATAAAAATATCGGAACCGGCGGTTGCCCAATGCCCCGGCGAAAGTCATTTCTGAAAGGCCTTCGGGAAGGGGCATCACCGCAGCGACCGGATGAGATGGCGGCCCACCAACAAATATACTCACCTTTAAAGGCTGTCCCTTCGCATTGGCTTTGGTTTGGTGTACGCCGATGCCGCGATGTAGTTGGTAATGCAGGCCGATCTCTTCGTTAAGGATATAATCATTACCAGCCATTTGGATGCGGTACATGCCCAGGTTGGCATTCATGATGCCGGGTTTATCTGCATCTTCGGTATACACCTGCGGCATGGTTACAAAGGGGCCACCGTCCCTAGGCCAGTTAACTATTTGTGGCAGATCGCTGATCTTGCACTTTGCAAAATTTACGGGCGCGTTGCGCCCTGTTTTCATTGGCAAAGCCGACAATGCCATTGCAGCTACATTGAGATATTTAAACGGATGTTTGATGCCTTTGATGGGGTCGGATTTCAGGTCGACCAGGATCTTTATCTTATCCAGCGTATCCCGGAAGATAAACTTCGAGCGTTCCAAAGTACCGAACAGGTTTGATACCGCGGGAAATTTACTGCCCCTTACATTTTCGAACAGTATCGCTGGCCCTCCATGCTCAAACACACGCAAATGAATTGCTGCCATTTGCAGATAAGGGTCAACTTCCTCCTTAATACGGATCAAATGACCGTGTTTTTCGAGATCGGTAATACAGTCTTGTAAACTTTTGTAGCTCATGTTTGCGGCACAAATGTACGAATTGGCGAAATGTATATCGCAGCTATTATCATTCACTCATTCTTTACTAAATCCATAGACAAACATTAAAGTATGCCCTTCAAAAAAGTAATTATTACTTTTGCCGGCGTATCATTTTACCGTTCAAATGACTATACTGGTTTTTACCATTATTATACTTATCGGCTCTTATTTTGCGGGGTTGCTGGGCTCGTTAACCGGGCTTGGCGGTGGGTTTGTCATTATACCACTGTTAACACTGGTGCTCAATGTGGATATCCATTACGCGATAGGTGCATCGCTGGTATCGGTTATCGCCACTTCATCCGGCTCCGCAGCCGCATATGTCCGGGAGGGGATTACCAATATGCGCCTTGGTATGTTTTTAGAGATCGCTACCACCATCGGCGCCATGTGCGGCGCTATACTGGCCATTTATATCCCCACTAATTTAATCGCCATTATATTCGGCCTAATTTTAATTTGTTCGGCGGTATTGTCCGTACGAAAGAAGGTGCAGGTCATCACCACAGAAAAAAACTACCTGGCCGAAAAATTAAGACTTAACAGCAGTTACCCCACGCCGGATGGACAAACAGTTGAATACAGCGTGATAAGGGTTACCGGCGGCTTTTTTATGATGGTGTTTGCAGGGATTATGTCGGGTTTGCTGGGCATTGGTTCGGGCGTGTTAAAAGTAATTGCGATGGATAGCATAATGCGGATACCTTTTAAAGTATCTACTACTACCAGCAATTTTATGATCGGCGTAACGGCCTCGGCGAGTGCGGTGGTCTATTTTCAAAGGGGATATATCAGTCCCGGGCTATCCATGCCGGTGGTGATCGGCGTTTTGCTTGGCGCACTAACCGGGTCGAAAATATTGGTACACAGCACCTCATCAAAATGGCTGAGGTGGATATTTGCTGTAATGGTAACGTTTTTAGCGGTGCAGATGATCTATCATGGGCTTAAAGGGAGAATTTGAGGAGAGTTTATGGTCGATGGACTATAGACCATGGTAAAAAAGGAGCGGCTTAAGTTTTTGAACATTTAAAAACCATGGACTATGGACCATGGACTATGGACTTAAAAATGAAATTTAAAGACAAAGACATGCAATTACTACTCGGCCAGGTGCTCCGGGCCGGGACGATCATATCTATCAGTATTGTTTTTATCGGCGGCGTGGTATTCTTATACCGGCACGGATTCTCCATAGCCAATTACCGGGTATTTAATGGTGTGCCTGATTTTGTACAGCACCCCTCAGGTATCGAGTATGGCATTCTCAACTTTAAGGGACAGGCCATTATTCAGTTCGGCATTATACTACTCATTGCTACGCCCATTGTACGGGTACTGTTTTCGGCAATTGGTTTTGTGCTCGAAAAGGATTATATGTACGTGGTGATCAGTTTGCTGGTGTTGTCCATCATTTTCTTAAGTATGATGAGCGGCCACGCCGGCTGATCTGTGATTGAGCTAAAAAAACATCAACCATGGACTATGGTCTATCGACCATGGACTCCCCCTAATTCTCCTTACTGTTCAACCTGTTTTGTTCGTCTTCATTCCCTGTATGGTGGGTAACCGATTTTAACGAAGTTTTTCCAAAGTGATAAGTGAAGGTAAGTTTTACTACCTGGCTTTCCGTTTTATCAACGGCCGATAAATCAAGGTTTCCGTAATTGGTGCTGTACCTGTCGCGTCGCGTATTAAAAATATCATCCATGCTCAACTTCAGGCTGCCCCTTTTGTTAAATAATTGTTTGCTTATAAAAGCATCAACGTAGTAATTCGACTTAAACTGGGTGATGCCATAAAAACTCGGCGTTTCGTAAAAACCAATAATTTCGGCCGCAACCGAACTGCTGAGCTTAAAATACTGGTTGCCCGATAAAATTATATCCTGCGTGCCCTTATTCAAATTTCCGTTTTGCGGGTAGGCCACATAACGCTGGTAGGCTACATCTCCCTTAAAGTCAGCATTCCACCAGTTTGTAAACGTTACAGGCACCAGCAACCTTAGGCCATAGTTGTAAATTCTGCCAAAGTTTTTGGGTATATTGATGTTTACTTTCGAAGTATCGTTCTGTACAAAATACCTGAATTCATAGGCTTCGCTGATGATGTTGCTATAAAGTGTTGCCGCAAAAGTTTTATCGTGGCTGTATGTAAACTCAATATTGGTGGTGTATTCAGGTTTAAGGGAAGGATTCCCGGCTCCGAAATCGTATTTGTCAATATATACCAAAAACGGGTTAAGGTCCTCGTACCCCGGTCGCTTTATTCCCCGGTCAAAATTTAACGAAATATCGTTCTTTGCATCTATGGTGTATGCCATAATCAGGTTGGGAAACAGGTTTATATAGTTGCTGTTAACCACTTGCCCCGAACTATTTGAGTTGCCTTTAGCTATAGTTTGTTCGGCCCGTAAGCCGGCAGTAAGGTTTAACTTGTTAAAGCTTGCCTGGTAGTTTACATAAGCCGCGTTAATGTATTCAGTATAGTCGAAATGATCGCTAAAATTAGGATCACTGGTATATCGTCCGTTTATTTTGGGGCCAAAAATGAGGTTGTTGTTGCTTTCATTGCTGTTGAACTTAATTCCGGCCTCAAATTTTGAAGTTTTTGATAGCGGATCAGATAAATCAACCCGCGATAGCCATTGGCGGATATTTGAAGGGGATAAATTCTGCAGTTGTTCTGACGCTCGGTCCACATTGCCGGCGGCATCATAAAACATATTAACAATGTATTCGTTGGAACTGCGGTTAAAAGTAGTGTAATTCACATCAGCGTTAAGGGTTGTACCAGAACTGTCGAGCTTGGCGCTGTAATTAATATTGTAGTTTATCCGGGTAATATTGCGCGCCAGGTGCGAATGGGCGGTAATGGTTGAATCAAAAACCGATTGGTTATAAATATTCAAAACATTATCTTTCACATAATGATTATCTGTGGCCGAACCGTTAACCAAAAAACCCAGGGTTTGGTTGGGCGACAAGTAAAAATCGGTACCAAGCCCAAATATATGTATCTTGCTGTTCAGCACACTATTATAAGCCGAATGGTAGTTGCTTAAAGTATCGTCAAAATTGATGTTGCGGTTGGTAGTAACGGTATGATAACTTTTATTATCAATAAAACTGTAATTACCGAAAATATTAAGCTTATCGGTGCGGTTATTAAATGCAAAACCTGCACTGCCTTTGTAGTATTTACCATAGCCCGCAACGCCTGTGACGGAGCCGTTGAAGCCAGTGTTTTTCCCCTTTTTTAATACGATATTGATGATACCGCCGCTGGAGGCATCATATTTGGCCGATCCGCCGGTGATCAGCTCGATCCGGTCGATCATATTCGATTGTATGCCCCGCAAAACACCTGCAAGGTCTTCACCTGTCAAATTGGTGGCTTTATCGTCAATGGTAATAAGCGCATTTTGGTGGCCGATGATATTGATATTATTATTGTTGTCAACCCTTACACCCGGTGTCTCGCGCAGGATGTCAAATGCTGAATTTCCCTGGGCGCTTAAGCTATTCTGAATGTTGATGATCAGCTTACCCGGGCGGACCTCTATCTCGGGCCGGGTGCTGTTCACAGTCACTTCGTTTAGTTTTTGTATGGCAAGCTTTAAGCGGATATCGGGTGTAGTAAATTCCTCATTTGCTTTTACCTGGTATGGCCCCGAATACAATTTTTCGCAACCGGCTTTGCTGATAAGCAGCAAGTAACTATCGGCAGCAATATCTGTAAATGCAAAGACCCCATTTTTACCTGCAACACCCGGGCTTACGATAGAAGAATCTTTATATTTTAACAAAATTACGGTTGCGCCTTCAGCGGTGGAATTGCTTTCAGTTACTATTTTGCCATGAATGCCCGCGACAATAACCTGCGCATGTAAATCATAAAAAAAACACGACAGGACCGCTGATAATAAGCATCCGAATAAAAACCTCATTAATAGTTTATGTAGAAATTATCTATAAAATTACCTTTTAATTAAACCGCCTGCAATATAACAACAATAATTTAGCCCATAAATTTAATGCCGCAATATTATAATAATTTATACTAACGCGATTATGGGATATACCAACGTCGCTATTGTATATATCAACTAGGTTATTATATGTATTTATAACATTATTCCAATAACCTAAAAATATGTTAAATTCTTAAACATTCGGCACGATCAATGTTTCGTTGTTTGAAAATTATAAAAATTCAAAATATTAAATTCTTTTCTTTATTGCATTAAATTTACCGCTGCCAAAAGATACCATAGAAAATATTGATGAGTTTTAATCAGCCGCAGCTCCGCACCGTTAATGTTACCCGTTATGTTACGCCTTTGCGCGAGGGCGGCTCGTTGCCGGCCATCGCCGAAGCAGACGATGGCTTTTTATACGTGCTGAAATTTCGCGGCGCAGGACAGGGCGCCAAAGCGCTAATTGCCGAACTGATAGGCGGTGAAATTGCCCGGGCGCTGGGTTTAAAAGTGCCCGAAATAGTTTTCGCCAACCTGGATGAGGCCTTTGGCCGCACCGAACCGGATGAAGAAATACAGGATCTGCTTAAAGCCAGTGTAGGCCTAAACCTGGCGCTTCATTATCTTTCGGGCGCAATCACTTTCGATCCTGCGATTACCCGGCTGGATGCCAAACCGGCATCGCAAATTGTTTGGTTGGATTGCCTGCTGATGAATGTTGACCGTACGCCCCGCAACACCAATATGCTTACCTGGCATAAAGAACTATGGCTGATAGACCATGGCGCCGCCCTGTATTTTCACCATTCGTGGGATAATTGGCGCGAGCAGGCCAAACGCCCTTTTGTGCAGGTGAAAGACCATGTATTATTAGCGAGGGCAACCGAATTGGATGCGGTTGATGTTGAATTCAAAGGAATATTGACAGCAGACCGCATCATGGCAATCGTAGCCTTGATCCCGAATGAATGGCTAACGGGAGAAACATCATTTAAAGGGCCGGAAGAATACAGGCAAGCCTATGCCGAATTTTTACTAACCAGGATAGCCCACTCAGACATTTTTATAAAAGAAGCCCAACATGCAGCAGGAATACTTATTTGAATATGCCGTTATCCGCGTTGTGCCGAGGGTTGAGCGCGAGGAGTTCCTGAATATCGGGGTGATCGTATTTTGCGCCAAACAAAAATTTCTGCAGGCCAGATATTTATTGGATGAAAAACGGCTGGCCTGCTTTTCTTCGGACCTTGATCTGGCCGAATTAAAAGAACACATTTGTTCGATGGAGCGCATCTGCCTGGGTGATAAAGATGCCGGGCCGATTGGCAAACTGGATATTGCCTCCCGCTTTCGCTGGCTTACTGCAACCCGCAGCACCATTGTGCAGACATCGAAGGTACACCCCGGCTTTTGCGGGGATGCTTTAGAAACGCTGGAAAAATTGTTTGGGCAGTTGGTGAAATAATTATTTTTGCTTTTCCTCTATCTCCGTTTCTATCCGCACTTTTTTTATATCGATCCGTATCAGCCCAAACAGGCTCATATACACATTGGCTACAAATACCAGCGCAAAACCGGCAATTAAATAGCCTCGCCAGTCATCAAAAAGCAAATGATAGCTGGTGATAAAAAGCATAATGGCGGTGATGTAATGGCTGAAACAATATTCGCAGGTAAACAGGTAAAAAAACTTGCGCTCGGCAATGGTTTTGCCGTTATGGCAGCGTTTTAAACAATACTCCCGCGGTTCGCGGAAAACTTCTTCGTGGGTAACGGTCCATGCTATGCAGGCTATCGGGATAGCCAAAATAAACAACCAGGTAATTTGCGTGTTTAATGCCATTAACCATCAACTACATATGGGCTCGCAAAAGGTTTGATTTTAGTTTGAAAACTGGGGAAATCCCATAAAAAGCTTTGTTTTAAAAATGAGTTTGCCAGAAGAAACATCTAAAAGGAGGTATTTAAGAACCAACCCAAAATTCTGTTTGTTTTTTTTTGTAATTTCGAAGCTGTGAATTTCCCGACAGATTGTACCCACATGAAAAGAGTTACTCTATTTATAATTGTTATAATGCTTACGGTAAGGGCACTTGCCCAGGCCGAGCCGGCCAATTATGTTACCGCCCTTACTAAATTTAAGCAGTTTTATAATAACAACCAGGTGGACAGCATTTTTAGCATGTTCAGCCCTGAAATGAAATCGGCTTTACCGCTGAGCAATTTTAAGCCGACAACAGAGCAATTGAAAGCGCAATACGGCGAATTACAGAAAACAGAGTTTGTAAAGTATGGCGAATCGCTGGCGGTTTATAAAGCTACTTTTAAAAACAGCATTTTTTTGCTGAATGTATCGTTAAACGCGCAAAACAAGTTAACCGGCTTACTTTTAAGCCCCTACCAGGAAACCGCCGTTGCCAAACAGAACGTGGACCCATCGGTAACCGAATCTCCGGTACTGGTTAAAACACTGTCAGGCCAGGTCTCCGGCACATTGGCAATGCCAAACAATGCGGTGAATAAAATACCTGTTGTATTAATTATTGGCGATGCGGGCCCAACCGACAGGGATGGGAACAATGAAAAAACCGGCGTAACCGCCAATACCTATAAACTATTGGCTAATGAACTGGCGAAAAATGGAATTGCATCGGTTCGTTATGACAAACGAAACGTTGGTCAAAGTGTTAGCTCAACCAAGGAATCACAATTACGGCTTGATGATTACAGCGATGATGCCTTTGTTTTAATAGGCGTGTTAGCCGCTGACCCCCGTTTTTCGAAGGTGGTTTTATTCGGCCATGGTGAAGGTGCGCTGGTAGCTATGCTCGCGATTACTGACACCCCTGTTAAGGGATATATCGAAGCGGAATGTTACAGCGACCAGGCGGAAAAAGTGCTGCAAAATCAAATGAAATCGAAGCCTAAATACCAACAGGACGAGTTTAAAACTATCTTAGACACCCTGCGTAAAGGCAAAACTTACGACAATGTCGACCCTTCATTATATTATATAGCCCGGCCCAGCATTCAACCCTTTTTGATGTCGTGGTGCCGCCTGTCGCCCATAAAGGGGATCAAAGGACTAAAGGTGCCTGCATTACTAATACAGGGAACTACAGATCTGGTAGTCACTACAGACAATGGGGAGAAATTTAAAAAGGCAAAATCGGACGCTCAACTGTTAGTGATAAAAGGGATGAACCATATTTTAAAAGATGCCCCGGCTGATGAAGATAAAAACACGGATACATATACAAAACCCGAGCTTCCGCTTAGCGCAGGGTTGGTGCCAGGAATAGTGGATTTTATAAACAAACTGAAGTAAAGCCGCACCCTGCACTCTCCAAAGGAGAGGTTTTTTTTGAAAAAGCGAAGTTTAAGTCCTCTCCTTTGGAAAGGATTTAGGTGAGGCTCTTTCTAACTCCAATTACCCAGCACTCTCCTCACTGCAACTATTTCGCCAATGTGATAGGCATTATGATCGGCCATCTGTAGCGCTTCGCGTAATATAGTTTGACCGTCCCCATGGGGTAATTTTTGATATATATCGCTGTGCTCCATGAGTTCGATAAATTCATCCAGATCGCTGTTTATCTGCGATATAGCACCGCTCCACTTATCTTCATTAGCCGGGGCGGTTTCTTTTGGCCAGTAGTCATCGGGCCATTTTGGCGATTTATGCTCAGCATCTTTGCAAAAAAGCAACATATCCCACTGGGCTATCCGGATATGCTCAACCAATTGCCATATCGTATAGGGCATATTTGGCGCTTTCGCTCCCCGTGCATCCGGTTTTAAATTTTTTAATGCCTCCTGCAAGGACACATGCGCCGACCCGCCAAGCAACAGTTTGGTTAATTCGGCAACAATTATTTTGTCGTGGCTATCCATAAAGTATTTTATGATGATTAAACAAACGCATGGTCAATTGGTTGATAAAATTACCAAATATTTAAGCTGGCAGGGAATTAAAGGTAAACGACAAAATTTTTACACAAGTGCCCCTATTCTTTTTAATTTATTCCGTCTAAATGTTTTAAGTTTATATTTTTCAAAATAAATTAAATACCCGGTGATCAAAAAAATATTATTTACTGCTGTTGCTTTTGCTGTTTTTTTTATTGGTTGTAAAAAAGATGGTAGCATGGGCCCGCAAAGCGCACGGGACGATGGTGCGTTTACTGAGTACGAAAACACCTTCCTGGACGGGTTATGGAAACTAAACCCGGATTGGGCAACCTCCGTGGGCTACCATAAATACGACAGCCTGTTGCAAGTACCGGATGACAAAAGCAGGAGTAAAATGTTGGATTTTGCCAAACTACAGATCGACTCGCTAAGCAGATTTGATGTAACCACCCTAAACGCCGCCAATAAAATTGATTATCATATTATGCAAAATCAAATGGAATTGGCGGCATGGCGGATCCAGGACCTGAGGGCGTATCAATGGGATCCGGCATCCTATAATGTTACCGGCACGTTTGCCTATATTTTAAATGAACATTATGCCCCGCTGGCCAAACGTTTGCGGAATTTTTACCAAAAAATGTCGAACATACCAGCTTATTATAAGGAAGCTGAAAAACAAATAAAAAATCCGGTGGCCGAACTGACCGACCTGGCGATTGAACAGCATATGGGCGGCCTGAACATATTTGAAAAAGATTATGAGGACTCGCTTAAAAAATCGAATATCCCAGCCGCCGAACAAAAACAAATGCTGGACAGGGCCCATTCTTCGGCCGATGTTATTAAAGGATTTGCAGATTGGCTGAAAGCCTTAAAAAATGATCATCCCCGAAGCTTCAGGCTGGGCAAGGACCTCTACGCGTCGAAATTTAAATACGATATTCAATCGGAATCCTCGCCACAACAACTTTATAATGCCGCAGTGGAGCGAAAAAAATATCTTCACCACCAGATGGTGCAGATCAGTAAGAAATTATGGCCAAAATATTTTGGCTCAAGGCCTATGCCTGCTGATTCGCTTGACCTGATTGCCCAGGTTATCGATACTATTTCATCTCAGCACGTCGCCCCCGGCGAATTCCAGTCGGCTATTGAAGGCATTTTACCAAAGCTTACGGGATTTGTAAAGGCTAAAGACCTCATTACGCTTGATCCATCCAAACCTTTGCTTGTACGCAAAGAACCCGGCTACATGGCCGGCGTTGCCGGTGCCTCAATGAGCTCACCGGGCCCTTACGATAAAAGCGGCAATTCGTATTTTAACGTAGGCAGCCTTGCCGGCTGGCCTGCCGAAAAAGCTGAAAGCTACCTGCGCGAATACAACCGTTATACAATGCAGATCCTGTGTATTCACGAGGCCATTCCCGGCCATTATGTGCAGCTGATCTACGCCAATAACGCGCCAAGCCTTATTAAATCCGTTTTTGGAAACAATGCGATGATTGAAGGATGGGCCGTATACAGCGAAGAAATGATGATGGACAATGGCTATGATGACGCGCCCGAAATGAAACTGATGTGGTACAAATGGCACCTTCGCGCCGTTTGCAATGCTATTTTGGATTATAAGGTACATACCGAAAACATGTCGAAACAAGAGGCCATTAAATTGCTTACCTACGAAGCGTTTCAGCAGCAGGCTGAGGCCGATGGCAAATGGAAGCGCGTAAGCGAAACCAGCGTTCAGCTCGACAGTTATTTTACCGGCTATAAAGAGATCATAGACCTGCGCGAAGCCTATAAAAAGAAAATGGGTGATAAATACAAACTGAAAGACTTTAATGAAAAGTTTTTAAGCTTCGGCAGTGCGCCAGTGATGTATATTAAAGAAGCCATGCTGGCTAAAGAAGTTGCACCGGGTAATTAAATTGAGCAAAACAGCAAAAGATTGGGCAACGACTACGGAAAACAGGGGCCTTTTTTACCCGCTTTTTTTGCCCAAATCGAGGCCTGAAATAATAAAAATTCTAAAATTTATTTTAGTTTAACAGAAAAAAAAACGCCTCATTGGAAAGTTTGGCACACCATATTAGCCAATTATCGCTTTTGGGATTTTTTATGCTGATAGTTCCAAATAAATAATATTAAATTATTATTTAAAAAAATGCTTATCTGGCTTATTGAAGAAGCTGTTTTTATTGCGCGATTTTAAAAAAAATACTATTACGCTTATGGCCGCCCCACGGCGGAGGGCTTATACCCAATAAAATTACTACAAAACGGCTTATTTAGGGTAAAGTTAAATGTAGAAATAAATACCCAAAATGTATATTATTTTCCCCATTTTACCCACATTCATTTTCCCCAAAATGTAATTTAAAAAAAAACTTATTTCAATTAGTTTGCAAATCGCTGGTATTTATTTTGAGGTACGATTTTTGTTGCTATTTTTTATGTACTCTCAAACTATCATTATCATGAATATACTCACTTACATTGGAATAGCAATACAGGCCATTCCTGTATTCTTTATCATTAAAACCAGTATTTCAATGATCAAACGCAAAAGCATGTTTTAGTGTTTTTGCGTTTCGTTAATTGAATTTAAGCGATAAAAATATATTGCCCGGGCATAGCGTCCCGGGTATTTTTTTTGTAACCCGGCGGGTACAAATTCCGTACAAATACCCGAGTGAATATTTAATGATAATGCTAGTTTGAGTTATAGCCAGGGTTGAGAGCCTGGCTATTTCTATTTACAGTCACTTAGTGCATTCTAACCCGCTTAAACCCATTCGTGATGCCCGGAATTTTGCGCACTGTATGCTTTTTTTAGGGAGATTGGTTAATTTGTGCCGCAGATATGCTGCTTTATAATATCTTTATCTTTGTTAAATTCAATTAGCCGGTCGGCATGAAATATTTTTTTTCTTTTCTTTTCCCGTTACTGCTGTCAAACGTTTACGCACAACGTGTAAAGCCATCCCTGCACCTGGTTAAAGGTGAAACTTATTATATGACGAGTACCGGAACATCAGCCATAACACAAAACATCCGTGGCCGCGAAAATAAGGTTAACCTTAAGCTTTCGTACACCATGGCTTTT
>Ga0206964_10327_pt1 | contig 12303 bp, 7 predicted proteins | sample Alteio_BWOrgHeat_25_FD_152980 | JGI IMG/M metagenome (GOLD analysis project Ga0206964, IMG submission 152980) | Enriched cells from forest soil in Barre Woods Harvard Forest LTER site, Petersham, Massachusetts, United States -... | ecosystem: Environmental > Terrestrial > Soil > Temperate forest >...
GGCCTCTCGGCCGCCGCCCTGAAGATCATCCAGGTCTCAGCCAGCTCGGCCTTTAGGTACCTGGTTTTCCACAGCTCACCCGGCTTCCGAATTAATCTCCTTCGCCCCGAATCTCAAATAGCGGCCGCATCCGCACAACTCTGTGCCAACCGCAAGCCGCCATCTCCCATCCATGGAAGCGATGCAATCCCCTGCATTTTCAGCCCTCAAATCCCTTCTCGCTAAGTCGCCTGTGCCCAAAATGGCATTACATAATTCACGAACGATTGGCAACCCGATCCTATAAATTTTCCGTTGAATTTCGTCCGGAGTGGGGTATTGTATGAGTAATCCTGCAGAACCCTGACGAGCGGTTCAACCCGCGAGCCAAACTCGCAACAGTCTTTCCTTATTCTTTTTCCGGCCCTGCCACACTCCCCGGGCCAATGTATTAAACGACGATCTTGAAAAGCATTTCAAGACGACGGGAAATCTTTACTTCGTGAGGCTTCGCAATTGATATCTTCCATCCGTAGCATCCATGGATCTTTCTTCCGGCTGTTGGCATTGGCGGCGGCCGTCGCGCTGTGCACATTTCCCATGCAATCACAGCAGACCCTCGGCGGCATCACAGGCGAGGTGACTGACAGCTCGGGCAGCGTCATTCCCGGTGCACAGGTTTCCATTACAGGCGAACAAACAGGCCTCACGCGAACAGTGCTCTCCAATGCAAACGGCGACTACCTCTTCGCGAATCTCCCCATTGGCACATACACGCTCACTTACACCGCCGAGGGCTTCACGGTCCAGTCGACTCCCCACATCACCGTACAGGCCGACCGCACGGCGACAGTCAACGCCACTCTCAAGGCTGGCTCCAAAGCGGTGACCGTTACCGTCGATGCTTCGCCTCTTCTCAACTCCGTCGACACAACCAACGGATACGTCCTCGACAAGTCGCAAATCGAAGCCGTGCCACTCGCGACAGGCAGCTTTACAGGCCTCGCGATCCTCACCCCAGGCGTCAACGCCGAACTCCTCGGTGGTACAGGCGCCGCCGATGGCCTCGGCAATCAACCCATCTGGGCCAACGGGCAGCGCGATACATCGAATAGCTTTCTCCTCAATGGCGTCGACGCCAGCAATCTCTTCAACGGTAAGAGCACTAGTTCCGTTGGTTCAAACCGCGTCATCAACAACACCGGTGGATTTCAATCCGGCGCAGGCGGCGTCATCAGCAGCGCCGGATCGGTCTATCTCGCCATCGGCCAAGCCCTCCCCACTCCCCCGCCAGATACGCTTGCCGAGGTGCGTGTAAACGCCTCCATGTACGATGCGCAACAGGGCTCGAACTCCGGTGCGCATATCGACATGAGCACCGCTTCGGGAACCAACGATCTGCACGGATCCGCGTGGTTCAATCGCGGCACCGACTGGCTTAATGCCGCGCCCTTCTTCTTCAAAAACGATCCATCGATTCCCGCGGATGAGAAGAACCCGCAGCTCCACCGCTGGACGGCAGGCTTCACCGCAGGAGCCCCCATCATTAAGGACAAGCTCTTCGGCTTCCTCAGTTATCAGCAGGTCCACGTCTCCGATCAGGAATCGGGAATCTCCCACCTCGACGTGCCACCCGGGCTGACCGATGACCGAAGCGACTCCGCGCTCGCAAATGTCGCATTGCTCGACTGGGGTGAATCCGTCGATCCGGCTTCCATTAATCCGGTCGCTCGGTTTCTCATGAACTACAAGCTGCCCAACGGCAAGTACATGATCCCCAGCGCCGCCAACGCTCTCGATGCGAGCGGAGCCGTACTCTATAACGCATCGGTTCCTGGAACCTCATACTTCTTTGCTAAGCAGGGTATTGCCGACCTCGATTGGAACGCCGCGAAAAAAGACACGCTGGCTTTCAAGTACTACTATCAGGCCGATCCTGGCCGGAATCCCTACGCATACTCCAGCGTCGCCGGTTGGACGCAGAACCTCGACGCCGGCAGCCAGGTTCTCTCCATCAATAACACCTGGATGATCAAGCCCAACCTGAGCACCACCCAAACCTTTGGCTTTATCCGCGAAAAGGAATACGGCGTCAACGAGCAGCCCTTCACTCCCGATCAGGCAGGTATGAGCCTCTTTGGATCGCCAGTCTTTCCTGGCCTCTCCATCGTCGACGCTCTCGGCACTGGCGATGGCAATCCGGCCGGACTCGGCAATAGAAGCTTGAATATAGGTTCCGGCGGTTTCCAGATGGGCTCCTACACCGGCGTCTTCCAGAACCGCTTCATGCCTTCCGCCAACGCCATCTGGTCGCTCGGGCGCCACACCGTAACCTTCGGCGGCAGCTTCGCATACACCCAGCTCAACGTGCGCAACAACCGCAGCCAGCACGGCAGCAACTGGGGACAGGCAATGATCTCCGTCAACGACTTCCCCGACTTCCTCGAGGGCGGCCCACTCGGATATAACGCCAACTACTCCTTCGCAACCTCGGCTTACCTCGTCGGCGATGCCAACCGCTACTTCCGCGCTCCACAAACTGGTGCTTACGTCCAGGACAAGCTGCAGATCACACCCACCATCAGCCTCACCGGCGGACTCCGTTACGACTGGAATGGCGCCTTTAGCGAAAAATACGGCCGCATCTACAACTTCGAGCCATCCCTCTACGTCGCGCCTACACAGGACCAGGCCTCCGACCAATCCGGCTTCATTTTCCCTAGCAATTACAAGTACAAGACTCCCGGTGTAAGCTCGACCACGCTCACCGGCCGACAGTGGGGAATCGCACCCCGTGTCGGTGTCGCCTGGAATCCACGCTTCCTCGGCTCCAAGCTCGTGGTCCGCGCTGGATCAGGCATATACTACGATCGCGGCGAATTGTTCTCCTACCTCTCGCCCGGCTATGCCTCGGGAGCCGTTACCGGCGGCCCCTACGGCGTGACCCAGGCTCCTCCTTTCGTCAAGACAATTTACCCCAACGGCGTCTATGGCGACCCCATCGTTCCCAACACTTCTCTCTCTTCTCCCTTCTGCGATCCCACCGCAGCTACAGGCAGCGCATTCTATTGCGGCACCCTTCCCGCAGAGCCCAGTGGCACGCCCACTTCGCTCACGCTTCCCTCAATCGGCGACATTGCGGGCGGCGCACTACTACCAACCTTCGCAGTCTATGACCGCAAAGCAAAGCTGCCCTACACCATCAACTTCACACTCGACATGCAATTCCAGCCGCGCCCCGACCTGATGATCGAAGTGGGCTATGTCGGCAACCTCGGCCGTCATCAGGTGATTCCGCTCCCCTTCAACCAGCCAGACGTGGCAACGCCCTCTCATCCGGTCAACGGCGAAAAATATACCTACGGCTACTGGACTGTGGATGGCTACTACAACCCGCTCGTCCTCCCCGATGGTTCAAGCACTCAAGGCAACGTCGCACTCTTCAACTTCGAGGGCGGCAATGTGGATATGCGCGTTCCCTACCTTGGCTATTCAGCTGAAGCAGAACGGTTCTCCGCCGTTGGCGTATCCTCATACCACGCCCTCCAGGCACATGTGGAGAAGCGTCTCAGCCATGGTCTGCAGGCCGGCGCGTCCTACACTTACTCCCACGGTCTGGACGAGCAGAGCGCCCTCGGCCTCTTCTACAACGGCAACAACCCGCTCGATCTTCGCGATAGCTACGCCTCTGCGGACTTCGATCGCACCCACGTCATCAACTTCAACTACGTCTATCATCTGCCACCTGCCACCCATAACAACAACTGGGTCGGCAAGGTGCTCAACGACTGGACAATTCAAGGCATCACTGTATTGCAGAGCGGCCAGCCCTATAGCATGGTCGACTTCTCTGGTTCGGTCGGCAGCATCTTCTTCTCCACTTCGGACGGCATCACCAACCCCATCCTGCCGCTGGCCAAGGGCAAAACTCCCAAGAGCGCTCTAAGCGGTCACTCCGGTGCATTTGGCGTCTCCGCCTTCAATCCAGATGCCTTCACGATCCCCGACATGCACTACGAACCCGGCCTCTCCCCCGGCGGATCGCTCGGTGTACCTCCCTGCGGCGTGAGCACCGGCGGCAACCCCGTTTGTGACATCTTCGAAACCACCTTTGCCACGGGCCAGCGTAATATCTTCCGCCAGGCCTTCCAGAAGCGCGCAGATATCTCCCTCGTCAAAGCACTCAAGTTTGGCGACAGGCTGAATTTGAAGTACAGCCTCGATCTCTACAACCTCACCAACACCTCCAGCTTCGATATCCCCAGCAACGAGCCTAACTTTGGCGAATACAATCCACTTCCCGTCTACTGCGCCGGCCCGAGTAACGACCCGGACAGTGCTTGCCACGGGGTCACCGATAACGGCGAATCGGAGGAATATCCCAGCAAGCCCAACTTCGGCTTCGTCCACTCAACCATCGGCAGCGCCCGCCAGGTGCAGATGACGCTCCACCTCAACTTCTAACCTCACCACAATCACAAGAGAGCGGTCCTACCCGGGGCCGCTCTTTTTCATGAGTTCTCGTTAGAATTGCAGCATGCCAGAAGGCCAGACCTCCATTCGCGAACTCCGCACATCGCTGTTCTCCGGTTCATCCTCAGAACAAGCCGCTTCGATTCTCCACCTCGCCCAGGCCACCCTCTCCCGCGCCAACCAGAACCCAAGCCACAACACCTATCTCTGGCGCGACGAACAATGGACCCTCGCCGAAGCAAAGCGCATCGCTGAATCCCAACCTCCCGACCTCGACGCACAGCCCCTCCGCGGCATCCCTATTTCCGTCAAAGACTGCTTCGACCTCGCCGGCACGCCCACTACCTGCGGCACAAACTTCTACCGCGACCTCAACGGAATCGCCACCCAAGACTCCTGGCTGGTCGACCGTCTTCGCAACGTAGGTGCCGTCATCACTGGCAAAACCCACCTGCACTCCATAGCCTACGGAATCACCGGCGAAAACCCAGACTTCGGTGATTGCCTGCAACCCGGAGACGCAACCGCCCTCACCGGAGGCTCCTCCAGTGGCGCCTGCGCCAGTGTCATGGAGGGCTCAGCCCTCGCCGCCATCGGCACCGACACCGGAGGCTCTGTCCGCGTCCCCGCAGCGCTCTGCGGCCTTGCCGGCTATCGCGCCACGCTAGGTCGCGGCGACTGGCGTGGCGGCGCACACCTTGCCGAATCCTTCGACACCTTCGGTTGGCTCTTCCGCAACCTGGAAGACGCCCCGCTCCTCGGCTCCATCTTCGGCAACACCGACCTTGGAGCCGCCAAACTCCCAACTACAGTAGCCGTGGTTCCCAATGCATTCTTTTACGACTGCGAGCCTGATATCGTCACCAACTTCCGCAAATGCATCGCAGAACTCGAAGCGATCGGCGTCATCGCAATCGAAATTTCCGTCGACTGGTGGAACGATTCCCTGGAAATCTTCCCGCCCATCCAGGCCTCCGAGGCCGCGCGAATCCACCGTGGCCACTTCGAGCACTTCGAAAGCTCAATCCGCCAGCGCCTTGAGTGGGGCGCCTCCTTCAGCGAAGCAACGATCTCCTCTCTCCGCGAGCGGCACGCAGCCTTCCGAGATCGCATGGACCATCTCTTCGCCCAGCACGAACTTCTGCTGCTTCCCGCCGCCCCGATAAAACGCCTCGCCGCATGCGCAGACCACAGCCAGACTCGCGCCCGCCTGCTCCGCTATACTGCCCCTGTCAGTCTCAGCGGAACTCCCGCAGTCACAATTCCCTTCCCCAACAATGGTCACCCCGCCGGAGGCATGCAACTGGCCGCAGCCCGCGACGACGACGCCCGCCTGCTCGCAATCGCCGCCCAAATCGGAGCGCGCCGGGCTCTCGCCGATCAGTAGCGCCAACTAGTCAGGTCCGCCCCCGCAGGCGCAGTCTTCTGAATCCGCTCCATGATCTTCGGCAGATACATGGTGTTGTAGTGCAGCCGCGAATAGGCATTCGGCAGCGTCGGATCACCATTCCAGCAGTGCTCGGCACGAGGTCCATAAGCAACCTCGCCGTCATAAGGAGGATTCGTCGTGCTCTTAAGGAAATCCTCAATCCGATAAACCGCATTATTCAAGAAGTAAGTATCGTCACTGCCCACATAGATATGTAGCTTACCCTGTAATTGCGGCCCAAGCGTTGCCCAATCCCGCGCCAGAATCGCGCTAAGATCGTAATGCTCCTTCCAGTACTCCGCTACCTTGTGATCGATCTCGCCCGTGACCTTGTCAAAGATAGGCATAGGATAACCATCTGGCCCCTCCGGCGAATAAACCGCCTGCCAGATATCCCACTGCTCGCCGGACCTCCCATGGTCTCCCAACGCTAACTCGTATGCATTGCCATCAATGGTAGTTGCCAGCGTGTGTCCCAGGTAGTCACGCATAAATGGTTGCTCTACCCGTTTGTGCGGGCCTTCGATATAGAAAGCATTCTTATCTTCGTATAAGTCGATGTTAGTGTACTGATGAAAGTCCACCGGATCAGGACACGCCACAAACGCCCCGTTATAGTGTGTCGGATAGAAGACCTGCACCGCCAGCGACTCCCAGCCTCCCGTCGACCCTCCATACACAAACCGCGCCCACCCCTGTCCTATGCCGCGAAACTTCTTCTCCACCGCCGGCATGAGTTCCGTTTCGATAGCATCCCCATAAGGTCCAAGATTCGCCGAATTCACTGCATAAGAATCATCATAAAACGGATTCGCATGCTGAATCTTGATGACCAGGTAGCGCAGAAAGCCTGGACTTATCCATTTCTGGTAAGTCTTGTAACCCTCCTCCTGCTGGATCCGGTTATAGCCTTTCAAGTGAAAGCGCTCGCTGTAATCCGGCTTCAGGTTCGGATCAGGCGGCTCAGTTCGAAAGTCATCAATGTTATCGACAAAATGGTCTTCAAATATCATCTCCGGATAGTGCGCCTCAGGATGCTCATCGAATCCTTCCGGCACGAGCACCACCACCGACAAAAACATCGGCCGGCCCCAGAACTTGGTCAGTAGTTGACTCTGAACCCGCAGATGTCGAACATACTTCGTATCCTTCGCCTCCGCAATCTTCGGAATCTCCTCGGTCATAGAAATCGTGATCGGCGCGCCTTTAGGTCGTATCGAAATCTTCTTCGGCTTACTGTACAAATTCCCCGGCGTAAGATTCCAATGCTGGCCCTCGCCCTGATCCATATGCAGCTTCACCACCGACCCATCGGCGCGATGAAAAGTCTCATAGAGATTCAACAGCGCCTGTACCGTATACTCGCCGGGGGGCACATCCTTCAGGCTGCGAATGGGATACCCAAACGCACTCCCATCCACCGTTGCTACGGCGCCCGGCGCCAAACCATCCACATCCACGCCAAAGATCATCTGCGTGCGCGGCCCATCGCTGATCTGCATGCGCGGCTCAGCCGAAGGATCGGTGGAGAGCATCAGCAACAGCCTCCCATCGAGCGGCTTCGCATTGCGCTCTTTCGGAAAACTCACGTTGAAGGTCTGTGCCGAAGCACCAATCGGAGCAGACACAAGCAGTAGCAGGAGAACAACAGGAAGGGATCTCATTGCCTGCCAGATTACCACTCAAGAGCCCAGGCAGAACCCAAATTATTGCGCCGTCACGCTCGGTGCAAGCCGGGCTCGCAGTCGACGATTCAGTGGCTCCGAATAGAACCGCGCAATCCCCCATGCCACAACCGCCGAGCATCCGACAAACACCACAAACCAGAACGGCTTACTCTCCGGACTAAGAGTATGCGTCATCGGAATCGACCGCATCCCAGCCAGCAGCACAATATGAAACAGATATAACTCATAACTATGCTTGCCAAACCACGCAATCGGAGAAACCAACTTGTCGGCCATTGACGATCCTTCTGCGGCGTTACACGCCCCTTCCGCATAAAGAAAAACAGCAGCTCCCAGCGCCATCAACGAGGTTCCCCACACAGGCACAGTATCGATGCCTGCGCGAAGAAATATCCATGTCATAAATAGAAGCGAGACCAGTTGCATGATCATCCGAATGGGTTGAATCATCCATCCAGCCTTCACATTCCTCACAGCAACCGCAACAATGCAGCCCATGGCAATCGCGTCAAAACACGCAAGGTATCCATACAGAAATCGAATCTCATTATGGCTGTTAAAGCTTCTGTAGATTGGTCCTGCTACGATAGCCGCCAACCACACCGGCACAATCCATCGCGGCTTGCGCAGCATCACGCATAGCAAAGGAAAAGCAATATAGAAAACCTCCTCCACCGAAAGCGACCAGAAGATATTGATGCAATAGTTAAAGTACCCATATTTCGACATCATCACGTTATGCCAAAAGGTAAGCACTGACAGGTCGGTTAACCACAACGGCACATCGCCCGTGTTGCGAAATATCTGCACACCAGCTATTGCAAGCGCAGTAATAATCGCCAATACCAGTAACAGGCACGGAATGATGCGCGCAAATCGAAAGGCATAAAACACTCGCGGCGAAACCCTCTCTAATCCGCCAAACCGCCGCATCGAAGTCGAAGTTATCAGATATCCCGAGATAACAAAGAATACAGTAACTCCATAATTGCCATTCCACACCAGGTTAGATAAGTATGGCTCAGGAAGAAACCGCCCCAGTGGACTCTTCAGCAGCCTGTAAGCAAGCTGAAAGTGAAGCACGAGCACAGACACAATCGAAAGCCCTCGCAGAACGTCGACTCGAAAATCACGCGGCCTGTCCGCGCGCGCAGGGCTCTCCTTCATTCACTTTCTCCCGATCGCCGCGAAAAAACTAGTGCAGATGCATCCGCCACAGTGTGTAGGCCACAATCTCATGCCAAACCTGCTGCCACTCACTCGGGCTTCCAATCCCGCTCGTCTGCGCCCGCGGCGAGGTCAGTACCTCCAGCCCCTCACTCGCACACAGTTCGTGAATCCGAAACAGGTGTGCAGAATCGCTGACAATCACAACACGGTGGTATCCATTGGTTCGCGCAATCGTCACTACCTGTTGCGCCTGCTCTTCCGTACTTCGACTCTGCGTCTCGGCAATAATTGCCTTCCCCGGGACCCCGTTCGCCATCAGATAGGCCTCGCCCACCTTGCCCTCGGAGTAGGTGTCCCCTGGAGCGCTTCCTCCCATCGTCATCACCATGGGAGCAATGCCGTGTTCATAGAGAGCAAGCGCGTGCTCGAGCCGCGCGCGCAACACCGGCGAGGGCCGTCCTCCATACTCAGCCGCGCCAAACACACAGATCACGTCGGCCGTAGCCGCATGGTCCGTGTAAGCATAGCGCTCAATCTGCATATAGACCCAGATACACCACCCCAACGCAAAGAGCAGTGCAATCAAGAAAAAATAGAGCAGCACAAATCGCAACATCGAGCCAGCCCAGCCAGCGCGTCGCCGCGGAGATTCCGGATTCTCAGCCAGATCGGGAGAAGCGTTCATCTACCTTTGAAGTGTCAGTGCTATTTCGTGAGTTGAGATCGCACCCTCGCGCAATATTTGCCATCTTCCCTTGGTGCCGGTAAGGTCAACAATCGTCGTCGGCACGGTATGACCCGACGGCCCGCCGTCCACAATCAGCGGAATACGGTCGCCAATCTGGTCCCTCACGCAGGCCGCATGCGAACACTCGCTGGCATTGCGCAAGTTCGCCGAGGTCGCAGTAATCGGCAATCCAAAACACTGCACCACCGCGCGCGCAATCACCGCATCCGGAACGCGCAGCGCCACATTACCGGTGTTCGCTGTCGAGCGCAGCGGCAATTTGCTCCCTGCTCGCACAATCAGGGTCAGAGGCCCCGGCCAGAACTTCTCCGCCAGCTGATCAAACCGCTCGTCGATATCCCGAGCCAACTCATACGCCTGCGCCACCGAAGCAATCAGCAGCGAAAGGGGCTTGTGCTTCTGGCGCGTCTTGATCTGGTAAATCTGCTCCACCGCTTTCAGGTTCACAGGATCCACTGCGAGCCCGTAAAACGTATCGGTGGGCAGCGCGACCACGTCGCCCTTGCGAAGACAGGACACTATGTATTCAATGCGCTCGGGTTGTGGTTCGTCTGGATGGACGCGCAAGATCTCCGCGGACAAATCGTCTACCTCGGGTGAACTGATTTTCGCTTCTGCAGCGCGAAAAAGCGCGGGTACGAGAGGCATCCACGCCGAATCGTTCCCGTCTTCCTCGCGTGCCGTACGGCCTCTTCGCCACTGTAAGGCTGCCCTAAGCCAAGAGGCTACAATCGCCTAAGGTTCGGTGAGGCTCCGACAGATGGCTATCCGCATTGTACAGAGTAAGCAGAATGCTCGTGTGAAGGAGCTGCGCGCGGCACGTCTGCGACCGCCTCGGACGGAGGTCAGAGTGGTTGCGCTCGAGGGCCTTAACCTAGTAGTCGAAGCCCTGCGAAGCGGTCTCCACATGGAGACCTTATTTGTAGCCCAAGGCAGCGAAAACCTGCTTGCAGAACTGGGATTACCCGCGGGCGTAGAGGTGCTCGCCCTGCCGCGCGAAATCCTCGATTCCGCGGTGACAACTGAGAGCCCGCAGCCGATCGCTGCCCTCGCGAGACCGCGTAGCTGGCAATGGGAAGACGTCCTCAATTCGCAGCGCACCCAACCACTGCTCGTGATCCTCAGCGGAATTCAGGATCCCGGCAACCTGGGTACGATATTGCGCTCGGCGGAGGCATTCGGAGCCACCGGAACAATCTGTCTGCCAGGAACGGTCAGCCCGTGGAACCCAAAAGCTATGCGCTCCTCCGCCGGCAGTGTCTTTCGAATTCCGGTGATCGCAGCAAGCGAAGATGATTGCTTCCGACACCTTCGCGACGCTCAAATTCGTACCTTCGCTGCTATGGCTCACGATGCTTCTCCTTTGAGCGAGAGCGATCTGGCTGACCCGGCAGCACTCGTCATAGGCTCCGAAGGCAATGGTCTTTCCCCAAAAACAGCAGCCCGTTGCGATGCGCGCGTCACGATTCCCTGTCCCGGCCCCGTCGAAAGCCTCAACGCGGCCATCGCGACAAGCATCCTTCTATACGAGGCAGCACGCCAGAGAGCAACGCGATGAGCCTGTTCGATTCCTTTCCAAACCCGGAAAATACTGCCCGCCGCAAACGCAACGCCCCGCTGGCCGAGCGCATGCGCCCGCGCAATCTCGCCGAATTCGAAGGACAGGAACATCTGCTCGGGCCCGGCAAGCCTCTCCGCGTACAGATCGAGCATGACGACCCGACTTCGATGATCTTCTGGGGCCCGCCCGGCGTCGGCAAAACCAGTCTTGCCAAAATCATTGCCGAAACTACGCAGGCCACCTTCCTCGAGTTTTCCGCAGTGCTCTCCGGCATCAAGGAGATCAAGCAGGTCATGGCCGCGAGTGAGCAAGCCTCGCAGATGGGCTCACGGACTATCCTCTTCGTCGACGAAATTCACCGCTTTAACAAGGCCCAGCAAGACGCCTTCCTGCCCTATGTCGAACGCGGCACCATCCGCCTCATCGGCGCGACCACTGAGAATCCTTCCTTCGAAGTCATCTCCGCCCTCCTCTCCCGCTGCCGCGTCTACGTGATGAAGGCCCTTGAAGAGCCGCAGATCGTCATGCTGCTGCGCCGTGCCCTTGCGGACAACGAACGCGGACTCGGCGCTCTCAGTCTGAAAGCAGACGACGATGCACTGGAACTGATCGCCTCATACTCAAGCGGAGACTGCCGCAACGCCTATAACGCCCTCGAGGTAGCCTCGCAGCTGGCTGTCGAAGGCAAAGGACGCAACAAAAATCACATCGACCGCGCGATCGCCGAAGAGGCCCTGCAGCAGCGCGTACTCATGTACGACAAGACCGGCGAGGAGCATTACAACCTCATCTCCGCGCTGCACAAGAGCGTGCGCAACAGCGATCCCGATGCCGCGCTTTACTGGCTGGGACGCATGTTCCAGGCCGGCGAAGATCCGATGTACCTCGCCCGCCGCGTCATCCGCATGGCCGTCGAGGATATCGGCCTCTCCGCCCCGGAGGCGCTGAATCTTTGCCTGAGCGCACGAGAGACGATGGAGTTTCTCGGCTCTCCCGAGGGCGATCTGGCACTGGCCGAGGCCGTCGTCTATCTCTGCCTCGCGCCTAAGTCCAACTCTGTTTACATGGCCTATGCCGCGGCGCTCGAAGACATCGAAAAGACCCGCCAGGAGCCGGTCCCGCTCCACCTGCGCAATGCCCCTACAAAGCTGATGAAAGACCTCGACTACGCCAAAGGCTACCGCTATGCGCACGACGAAGAGGGCAAGGTGGCCGACATGGATTGCCTGCCTTCGTCGCTGCTGGGCCGGCGATA
>Ga0206964_10328_pt1 | contig 12292 bp, 11 predicted proteins | sample Alteio_BWOrgHeat_25_FD_152980 | JGI IMG/M metagenome (GOLD analysis project Ga0206964, IMG submission 152980) | Enriched cells from forest soil in Barre Woods Harvard Forest LTER site, Petersham, Massachusetts, United States -... | ecosystem: Environmental > Terrestrial > Soil > Temperate forest >...
GTTTATCACATCTTTATCTTGACAGATGGTTGAAAATATCGCAATATAAATAATGCGTCCGCGAACGGAGTGATATTCATTGGGTGAGGAAGGTTTATGGATCAACGGCTGGAAAGCATCATTGCGGCGCTCTTACGCAACATCGATACGCTCAACCACGAAATCCAGCGCCTCAGCCGCAGCGAGCAATTCACGCCGACGGCCCAGTGTTTTCAGATGATTGAGCAGATACGCGGCAGCTGCATGTGCAGCCTGCAGAATTTACGCACGGTCGAGCGCAGGCTCTATCTGCGCCTGCCGGCGTCGGAAGAAAAACCATCAACGAAGATTCTGCCGCTCGACTTTAATTCATAAGGGAGCGACAGAACGCATTACATGGCAAAATGGCCAACAATCATCGGCAGGGCCAGAAGGGCAACTAAGCCGATCAGCATCCAGTATCCAGCAGAGCTTTTTTGGGATTCTACTTTGGAATTCATACGCTTTCTCCTTGGTTAAGTTAAGGATTAGCGTCCTGCGACTTATTGGAACCGATGAACCGGTTCTTCTCTTTATGTGGTTACTATACGCCCGATTCACCCGGCTGTCAACCATCGTCATTCTGCGCTCACTGCTGCGCAGCGCCGCAGGATGACAATATTCATGGCAAAAATGCTATCGGGCTGCTATATCGCACGCATGCTGATGTCCCCGCGCCGCCAGTTGATCTGGGAATGTTTCTGGGTATTTGCCTTGCTGCCGGTGGGGCTCGGGGTGCTTAAACCGCATAGCTGGATTTACCCGATATTGTGGATTTCCGGCGTGCGTGTATGGTGGGTGCTGCGGCGCGACCACGACTATTCGTTTCGCGCTGACTGGAATATCGCTGGGCTCGACCGCGCCGCCATCGGGGACATCATGAAACGTTTCGTGCCCTGCGCGTTGGTGCTGTTGCTGTTTACGTGGCTCGCCATTCCCGATCACCTGTTCAACCTGCCGCTTAAGCGGCCGCTGGTGTGGGTGATGGTGATGCTGCTCTATCCGCTGCTGTCCGTGCCGCCGCAGGAGCTGATCTTCCGCAGTTTTTTCCTCACGCGCTACGCCACGCTCTTCACGCCCGCGCGACTGCGCATGGCCAGCGCCCTGGCCTTCGGCTGGGCACATCTGGTGCTGCTCAACTGGGTAGCCGTGATTTTCTCCGCCATCGGCGGCTACCTCTTCGCCCATACCTATGAAAAAACCCGCTCGCTGGCTAGCGCCTGCTTCGAGCACGCGCTCTATGGTTGCTACCTATTCACGCTCGGGCTGGGGTTTTATTTTTATCATGGGCAGGCGGTGCGGTAGCCTGTCTTTTAAGTCTTAATCTAATCAATAAAGCTATATATTGTTATATATCATTATATTAATGTATATTGACATAGACTAGACTATGGATTACATTGGAGTCCACAAACAGCCTTATGGAGTATCTTACAATGGAAAAGGGTTATGGTATTGAGGAATTTTCTGGTTTCATGGAGATGATCGCACGAAAAGGGCTGCTCAATACAGCAACGGCAAATGCAAGAAAACAAGCCGCTTTACAAGTGCTTGAATCATTGGATGAAGAAGAAAAGGGAGATTTACGTTCTATAGAAATTGATGGGACTTTTGAGCGATTTGCCAATTTGAATAGCAGCCGTTTCACCCCAGACAGTTTAAGAACATACAAAACGCGGTTCAAAAAAGGGTTGGAAGATTTTTTGGCGTGGAAAAAAAATCCAATGACATTCAAGCCCAATGTCGTAACAAAAAAAGCCCGTATAAGAAAAAGCGATGAAGCGGAAATTCTATCGCCTCAAGATACGGAAATTACTACCCCGCCAACGACATACAGACCAAGTTTTCAACAATCGATTGATGTTTTCCCAATACGAATACGAGAAAATGTTGTGGTTCAGGTTGCCCACCTTCCCCATGATTTAACAGAGGCAGAAGCGCAGAAGATAGCTCGTGTAATCCAAGCACACGTTCTAGAAAAAGAGGACGCTTAGAAATGAAAGAAATTATAATTGCGGGAATAGCTGCGCTTGCAGTGATTGTAGGGGTAGTGACATACTCCAATAAAGCAACCACGTTTAAATGGAACGTGGAGCTTCAAACCGCAGAAAAAACTGACTCAAATAAATGAAGACTGGATTCCCGCTTTTGCGGGAATAACGGATCACCAGACCCCGCAACAAGTGCGGGGTGACAGAAATAAAACAGGCTTGCAAGACCTGGTGACGACATACTCCTCGTCTCGCCGTAGCCTTAGCGTAGGCGGATGGGAACGGGCGTTTCCATCAGGGCTATATTCGCTCCGGCGGCGATTGTCGCTGAGCCTGTTTTAAACGCGGGTCAGTGGTGGGAATTTTCTTGCTACTGCGAATAACAGAACCATCCCATATGCAGCCTTGACCAACATCCCAGCCTTCAAGCCATATCAATTCAGGTATTTCCGTCTGAGAAGCACGGCTCATATATTCGCTCAGGCATTCCCGTGTGATTTCCACACCTGCCCAATCCTTAGCTACTTTGTCCCAGTCGATATCATAGCCGGTATAAGGAGGTTTTTTCGATTGTCCGTAACGGACGGTGCAGGCCAGACAGTCATCAACAGTAGCGAGCTTTAAAATCCTGCTTTCATTCACCTTGATTTCAAATATATGTGATCGTAATATTTCAGGAAGATGTTTAGCTGCCCAATCAAGCCATTCATCACCTAACCCATACCATATTCCGGCTCTATAGGGTTTATGAGCAGTCCCCAATGTACGATTATCCAGGGAATCCTTATCGATGGACGGTCGATTCGTGTTGACTAGCCGGATGGGCATAGAAATATTTTAATGCATTTTTCAATAATAAAGGGGTAAGATTCCTGTCTTGCCGTAGCCTTGGCGAAGGAGGATGGGAACGGGTATTTCCATGCAGGCTATAATCACTTTTCGAAAGTGCTGGATTAGCCAAGTGTACCAGAATTTATATTGGCTTGACCATCGCCTTTTTTCACGATTCCAACCGGAGATCGGGGAGATTTTCCCATAGAAGCTGCCCATGCAGAATCTGGTGCCTGCGGTGACTGGGTTGCATTTTGCAAAGCTTCTTCATAGGCGGTGTTAAGCGCATTCGTAACGGCTTTCAATGCCTCATCGGCGCGCACGTCGGCCAATGGTTTTTTATCCAGATAGCCTTTTATTTTAGGAACATCGCTATAGCCTATATCACCCGCTTTTGTGTATAGCTCTGCCGTATCTCTCATTACATGATGTAATATGGTTCCAAGCGCTTCTCCGGCATAAAGAGCTCCCCGATTCTGTTGGGTGCTGTTCAACATAGCCTTGCCCACTGCGATAAGACTACGCTTCGTTTCTTCTACCTCAGCCGCATCAATGCCGCGCTCTACCAGCGCATCCAAATGCTCAGGCCATGCAATGACGGGCTGTAACGTTTCTGCATCAATAAAGGGGCGGTCTTGCATAGTTTTCTCCTCATGCTTAATGATAAAGCCGAGTATTAGCAGACATAAACAAAAAGGAATATTAAGATTCTGTTACAATAGACAAAAACAAGCTTAAGCCCCTCTGTCTTGCCGAAGCCTTGGCGTAGAGGTGGAATTTGGGAATAGGCTCCAGACCCCGTCATTCGACGGGGTGACAATGTATGGTTCCCGGCCTTCCCCCTACACTAAAGCTTCGGAGGACAGGGCGCCGGGATGACAAAACAAAAAGAGCCGTCCGAATTCGCTAGGCTGAGCCGGATGCGTAGCAATGCGAGAACCGTAGCGGAGCGTAGCAGCGCTACATGAGCAACGGAAGCACAGCATTGCAAGCAAGACGGCCAGCATAGATAGAATTCGGGTAAAGGCTCCAGACCCCGCAACAAGTGCGGGGTGACAATTAAACCGATTTATGCGAGGCAAATGCGCGGCGAGTTTTTGCGCAGAACCGTAAGCGTAGCGGAGCTACGTGCGGATTCGAGCACAAAAATTCACAAGCAAGTTGCCCGCAGAAATTCGGTTTAAAAAAAACAGGCTTGCAAGACCTGGCGACGACATACTCTCCCATGCCTTGAGACATAGTACCATCTGCGCCTGCTCGTTTCACGATCGTGTTCGGAATGGGAACGGGTGTTTCCACGCAGGCTATAATCACCAGGTCATGCAAGCCTGTTTTAGGCGAGATGACATGCGATAGGTTTTTTTGGACTTGCTTTGCGAGTCGAAGTTTGAAGCGTATCTGGTACTTCGTACTCGGTACTCGGTTTTACTTACCGAGTACCAGGTACCGAGTACCGTGTACGTCTGAATCTTGCGCAATGCTATTTTGCACTGCACGTTCATGATCAGACATCAGTTGAAATTGAACATTTTTTGCATGAGATCCCGCAACAAGTGCGGGATGACAAACATTGAGTGTCTTAAATAAATAAGCCAATCGGATTATTAGTACCAGTTAGCTGAAGGCATTACTGCCCTTACACATCTGGCCTATCAACGTAGTAGTCTACTACGATCCTAATGGGGAATACTAGTTTTGAGGCAAGTTTCCCGCTTAGATGCTTTCAGCGGTTATCTTTTCCGCACGTAGCTACCCTGCGTATGCTCCTGGCGGAACAACAGGTACACCAGCGGTGCGTCCATCCCGGTCCTCTCGTACTAAGGACAGATCCTCTCAATATTCCTACACCCACGGTAGATAGGGACCGAACTGTCTCACGACGTTCTAAACCCAGCTCACGTACCACTTTAATCGGCGAACAGCCGAACCCTTGGGACCTTCTCCAGCCCCAGGATGTGATGAGCCGACATCGAGGTGCCAAACCTCCCCGTCGATATGGACTCTTGGGGGAGATCAGCCTGTTATCCCCGGCGTACCTTTTATCCGTTGAGCGATGGCCCTTCCACTTGGAACCACCGGATCACTATGACCGACTTTCGTCTCTGCTCGACTTGTGGGTCTCGCAGTCAGGCAAGCTTATGCCATTGCACTCTAAGGGATGATTTCCGACCATCCTGAGCTTACCATCGCGCGCCTCCGTTACTCTTTAGGAGGCGACCGCCCCAGTCAAACTGCCTACCATGCATGGTCCCCGACCTGGTTAACAAGTCTAGGTTAGACATCAAGAAACGACAGGGTGGTATTTCAAGGGTGACTCCACTCGAGCTGGCGCCCAAGCTTCAATGTCTCCCACCTATCCTACACAATCATTTCCTAATGCCAGTGCAAAGCTACAGTAAAGGTGCACGGGGTCTTTCCGTCTAGCCGCGGGAACTCCGCATCTTCACGGAGAATTCAATTTCACTGAGTCGATGCTGGAGACACTGGGGAAGTCGTTACGCCATTCGTGCGGGTCGGAACTTACCCGACAAGGAATTTCGCTACCTTAGGACCGTTATAGTTACGGCCGCCGTTTACTGGGGCTTCAGTTCAAGGCTTGCACCTCTCCCTTTAACCTTCCAGCACCGGGCAGGCGTCAGACCGTATACGTCCGCTTATCGCGTTCGCACAGCCCTGTGTTTTTAATAAACAGTCGCTACCCCCTGGTTTGTGTCCCCGTCATTCGCTTGCGCGATTGACGGGCTCGCTTATCCCGAAGTTACGCGAGTAAATTGCCTAGTTCCTTCAGCATCGTTCTCTCAAGCGCCTTGGTATACTCTACCTGACCACCTGTGTCGGTTTCGGGTACGGACTATAATGTGGGAGCTATTTCCTGGAACCCTTTGCCCCGCCCTGACAATCCAATAAGTCAGAACAAAACGCAGAATCCGTCACTACCCACAGGCCCACGAATATTAACGTGGTTTCCATCGACTACGCTTTTCAGCCTCGTCTTAGGGACCGGCTAACCCTGCTCAGATTAACTTGACGCAGGAACCCTTGGTCATTCGGCGACAGTGTTTCTCACACTGTTGGTCGTTACTCATGTCAGCATTCTCACTTCTGATACCTCCACCATTCCTTGTCGGACTGGCTTCACAGGCTTACAGAACGCTCCGCTACCACTTACTGATAGTCGAAACCATTAGATAAGTTCTAAGCTTCGGCACGTAGTTTGATCCCCGTTACATTTTAGGCGCAGAATAACTATTAGACCAGTGAGCTGTTACGCTTTCTTTAAAGGATGGCTGCTTCTAAGCCAACCTCCTGGCTGTTATGGTCGTTCCACATCCTTTCCAACTTAACTACGATTTGGGGGCCTTAGCTGTAGATCTGGGTTCTTTCCCTTTCGACAATGAACGTTAGCATCCACTGTCTGACTGCCGCATAGTACTCCCGGGTATTCGGAGTTTGGTTAGGTTTGGTAGGTCTTTGGGACCCCCTAGCCCATCCAGTGCTCTACCCCCCGGGGTATTCGTGCGACGCTATACCTAAATATATTTCGCGGAGAACCAGCTATTTCCCAGTTTGATTGGCCTTTCACCCCTAACCACAGTTCATCCCCGACTTTTTCAACAGTCGTGGGTTCGGACCTCCAGCAGGTGTTACCCTACCTTCATCCTGACCATGGCTAGATCACTAGGTTTCGGGTCTAATACGTCGAACTAAAGCGCCCTATTCAGACTTGCTTTCGCTACGCCTACAGCTATCGCCTTAAGCTTGCTCGACACATTAAGTCGCTGACCCATTATACAAGAGGTACACAGTCACGCTTGCGCGCTCCTATTGCTTGTATGCATCCGGTTTCAGGTCTATTTCACTCCCCTTGCCGGGGTTCTTTTAACCTTTCCCTCACGGTACTAGTTCACTATCGGTCGGTAAGGAGTACTTAGGCTTGGAGCGTGGTCGCCCCCTCCATTAAAGGAATTTCAGACAGGATTTCACGTGTCCCGCCCTACTCTGAGATCAAGAAATTATTTACCTGTACGGGGCTATCACCCACTATGGCCGCCCTTTCCAAAGCGTTCCAGTTTTAATTTCAAGACCATTGGCCTAGTCCCCGTTCGCTCGTCACTACTAAGGGAGTCTCTGTGATTTCCTTTCCTCCGGGTACTTAGATATTTCAGTTCCCCGGGTTCGCTTGAACACCCTATGAATTCAGGTGCACATACCACATACGTGGTGGGTTTCCCCATTCGGACATCGTCGGATCAAAGCTTATTCGCAGCTCCCCGACGCTTTTCGCAGCGTATCACGTCCTTCATCGCCTCTTACCGCCAAGGCATCCACCAGATGCACTTAACATACTTATTTATTATATTAGAACGATGTCTGAATCATGAACGTACAGAGCAAAATAGCATGTTTCGTTAGTTCGCTTGTGAACTTAAGAAACTGCTATCCCGGCGAAGGCCGGGATCCATTTCAAATAAAACATCTGAAACAGAAGCTCCTAAGGTGCATCCCGCGACAGGCGGCACCCATACGTCTAAACAATTCAGTACAACAACATCGACTCGCTATCATTTTGCGCCGCTACTGACGGGTGTAAATACTTGGGATAACCAAAGTAAGTGCCAGCGCGCACGCGGCTTGATAGCAAGCCAAAAAAACCTATTCACAATGTCAAACTGCAAACCGCGGGGATCGAAACTTTTGAGGTTCAAAGTCCCGGGTCAAAATCACTTCTATCGGTGAAGGGAGAAATCGTATACTACCACCCAAAAGCGATGTCAACACGCTTTGTACGATTATTTTATGGTTTTTTGATGGGGTGGCGGGAAGCGAGAGTTTCTGGGGGTTTCAGCGTATTTAATCATTCGGTTGATAACCATTGCGCACGCATGCGCGGCACGCCTTGTTACGTCTCTTATGACACTACTTATATAGCGACAAAAGGTGGAGACTATTAGACGGGCTTCCCTTTTCTATCAAACAAGCTATAATAATCTCCCACGGTGATTCAATACCTTAGCGTCACCGGTGGGCGAAACCGCCAAAATTATTACCAAAATTAATAGTTTGGCAAGGTTCGTTTAACGCAATGTTCAACGTTTCAAGGCGATAATGAGCTTAGACACCAAGATGTCCGGTGAGGACGGAAGTGGAGAGACGCAGGAGGTTCGCAAGGACGGCCTGCTCTTGGCGGAACCGAAGGTGAAAACCAAACGGCCGCCGCTTTTCAAGGTGGTGCTGCTGAACGACGACTACACGCCGATGGATTTCGTGGTATTTATCCTCAAGGATATTTTCCACAAAAATCACGAGGAAGCGATCAGCATCATGCTTGACATCCACAACCGGGGAGCCGGGCTTTGCGGGGTTTACACGCGGGATGTCGCGGAAACGAAGGCGGAGTTGGTGATTACATTATCACGCCGCAATGAGTATCCGCTACAATGCCGGGTGGAGAAAGAATGAACCGCCCAACGGGAGTTGAACATGCTGTCAAAGAATCTGGAAATCAGCCTGCACCGCGCGCTGGCACTGGCCAAGAAATACCGGCATGAATATGCCACGCTTGAGCATTTGCTGTATGCGCTGACGGATGATCCCGATGCATCCGCCGTTATGCGCGGCTGCGGCATTGCACTGCCCGATATCAAAAAACATATTTCCGATTTTCTCGAGAGCGAATTGACTTCGCTTGTCGTCGAAGAGCTTGAAGAAGCGCGCCCGACCGCCGGTTTCCAGCGCGTCATCCACCGCGCCGCTATCCATGTGCAATCCGCTGGCAAAAACGAAGTCACCGGCGCCAACGTGCTGGTCGCCTTATTTTCCGAACGCGACAGCCACGCCGTTTATTTCCTGCAGGAGCAGGAATTGTCGCGCCTCGACGTCGTCAACTACATTTCGCACGGCATTGTCAAGTTCGCCGACAACCAGAAAATCGCCGAATGGAAACGCGATATCGACACCGACGACGCCGAATCGCTCGAAAAGCCGCAAGTCTCCAAGGGTGGCGACAAAGATAAGTCCGACGCGTTGTCGCAGTACTGCGTCAATCTCAACAAAAAAGCCGAACAAGGCAAGACCGATATTCTGGTCGGTCGCGAGGAAGAAGTCGACCGCACCATCCAGATCCTCGCCCGCCGCACCAAAAACAATCCGCTTTATGTCGGCGAGGCCGGCGTCGGCAAAACCGCCATCGCCGAAGGTTTAGCCTTACGCATCATCCGCTGCGAAGTGCCTAATGTGCTGCGCAATGCCGTCATCTTTTCGCTCGATATGGGTGCGCTGCTGGCCGGTACGCGCTATCGCGGCGACTTCGAAGAACGCATGAAAGCCGTCATCAAAGAAATCGAAAAGATTCCGGGGGCGATACTCTTCATCGACGAAATACATACCATCATCGGCGCCGGTTCCACCTCCGGCGGTGCGCTCGATGCCTGCAACCTGCTCAAACCAGCGCTGGCGCGCGGCAATTTCCGCTGCATCGGCTCGACCACGCACAAGGAATACAAAAACTCCATCGAAAAAGACCGCGCGCTCGCCCGTCGCTTCCAGAAGATCGATGTCGCCGAGCCGAGCATCGAAAACTCGATCAAGATCCTGCGCGGCCTGAAACCCTATTACGAAGAACACCATCAGGTGCGCTACACCAACTCGGCCATCAAGGCCGCGGTGGAACTGGCCGCCCGCTATATCCCGGATCGCAAGCTCCCCGACAAGGCCATCGATGTGATGGACGAAGCCGGTGCGGCGCAGATGCTTCTACCGGAAGCGCGCCGCAAGAAAACCATCACCAACAAAGAGATCGAGGACATCGTCGCCAAAATTGCGCGTATGCCCGCCAAGACCGTTTCGATGGACGATGCCGAAACGCTGCGCAACCTGGATAAAAACCTGAAGCTGGTTGTGTTCGGCCAGAACAACGCCATCGACGCTCTGGCCTCCGCCATCAAAATGGCGCGCGCCGGTTTGCGCGAGGAAGAAAAACCGATCGGCAACTACCTGTTTACCGGACCTACCGGCGTCGGCAAAACCGAAGTTGCGCAGCAGCTCGCCATCCTCATGGGCATGGAACTCGTGCGTTTTGACATGTCCGAATATATGGAAAAACATGCCGTCTCGCGGCTCATCGGCGCACCTCCGGGCTATGTCGGTTTCGACCAGGGCGGTTTGATGACCGATGCGGTGGATAAAAACCCCTACTGTGTCATCCTGCTCGACGAAATCGAGAAGGCGCATCCGGACGTCTATAATATCCTGTTACAGGTGATGGACTATGGTCGCCTGACCGATAATAACGGCAAGGAAGTCAATTTCCGCAACGCCATCATCATCATGACCAGCAACGCTGGCGCATCCGACATTGCCCGCGCGCCGGTCGGCTTCACCAAAATCGACCGCGCCGGGGAAGACAAGGAAGCCATCAACAAAGCCTTCACACCGGAATTCCGCAACCGTTTGGACGCGATCATCTCGTTCGAGCACCTGACCACGGAAGTCGTGGCGCATGTCGTCAATAAGTTCATCTTCCGCTTGGAATCGCAGCTGGCCGACCGCAACGTCACCATCCAGCTCGACGCCAGCTCCCGCCAGTGGCTGGTCGACCGCGGTTACGACCGTGCCAACGGCGCCCGCCCGATGGCGCGCCTGATCGCCGAAAAGATCAAGAAACCGCTGGCTGACGAAGTATTGTTCGGTAAATTGGCCAAGGGCGGCACGGTGAAAGTGACTGTTGAGGACGGCGAACTCGCCTTCGCTATCACCAAAGCGACGCCCAAGGATATCGGCAAACAGACGGCTTCGGAGACGGATGAAGAGTTGGTGGGGTGATTGTCATCCGAATGGAATCATATAAAATTCATCAAATTGTCTTATTCAGAAGCATAATATTAATATAAAGTATCAATTCATATTTGATTTTGCTTCCAACAAGACATCTTTGAAAATATGATTAATCTCAATATATTGCCACTTGTAGACGACATAAAAAAAACGTTAGGAACGGCGCTTTCCAGGGAAGGGCCGTGGGCGATCGCGACGGGGATGTTAAGCGATCTGAAGGATAATAAAAAAGTAGCTGCCGATATCAGGGAAATGGCTGAGACAGGCATACGGATTGATAAAGACCGCCCGGTGCATGTTTTCAGAAATGCCCAGCAAGAAATACGGGCCGCCTTGGTACAGTATGATGCAGGATATGGCTTGCATAAAGCGGAACATGGGCCGCGCTTTGATATAACGAATGAAGAGTTGCATGTGCAAAACCCCAAAGGTATAGGCGGTATTCCTTTTAAAAACTTTGGATGGCAAAATATTGAGGTACATGCTCAGGGCGAGCCCATCCATTTAAACCTAAAGGAACGTACCGCGGGGCAGCTTGGAATCACGGTATTCGATGGCCCGGCGGATATTGTTTTCGGAAATGAAACGACAGGAGTGGAGCTCAGCCTGCGTGGATTTCATTCAGGAAAACATGAAACAACTATCACCATTCCCGCACAACTAGCTGTTAAAATCGCTGATAACGTTATGCTTGCTGACGATGTACCCCCAACAGGGCGGGCTTCTTTAAAGTTTGGTGAAGATAATGGAATGCATAAACAATGCCCGCCTAATAAAATCAATATGTCACCTCCTGTTGGAGTGGATTTTAATAATTATAATGTTACCGCTATTGTTACGTCTGAGCATGGTATTTCAAGAAGGATTCCTCTTTATAAAAATGGATTTCCTAATGAGAATATGGGTACCGCATTACGTGGTGCGGCAATGGAGATCATCAGGGAAACGGAGAAAAAGAATCAGGCCGCACAGGGAGCAACTAGATAAATTTCCCGACCTCGTTTATGCTTTATTCGCATAACAAGGCGGTACTTCCAATTTTAATTACCTCGTTCATTTCCTTTCCTATACACCCACACATGCGCCGGCGGCATATTGGCCACCACCAGCTTGGCGCGTTTGCCATGCAAATGGTATTTGCGCATCTGGCCGGGCGTGATCGGCGAGCGCGGGCCGTAAGTAAATTGCACGATGATACCCTCCTTGCCGATAACCTGCGCCATCTGTTGCACAATGGCGTCGCGTACCTGTTTTTGCATGCTGAGCAGCGGCAGGCTAGAAACGACGGCGTTGACCGTTTTGACATGGATATGCGCCAGCGTTTTTTCGAGTTCGGCGGCATCGGCGCATAGGACATTCAATTGCGGAAACTGCGCGCACATCAGTGCATGCAGCTTTTGCTCGCGCTCGATGATGACAAGCTTCTGCGCTGAAATACCTGCCTGCACCAGCGCATGCGTCACCGCGCCCGTCCCTGCCCCCAGTTCGACCACCGCGCCCGGCCTTTCCACATCCACCTGCGCCGCCATCGCCCGCGCCAGCCCCCGCGAGCTGGGCAGCAACGATCCGACCTTCAGCGGCGAGCGTATCCACGCAGCGATGAAATGATGATGGCGGCG
>Ga0206964_10330_pt1 | contig 12275 bp, 9 predicted proteins | sample Alteio_BWOrgHeat_25_FD_152980 | JGI IMG/M metagenome (GOLD analysis project Ga0206964, IMG submission 152980) | Enriched cells from forest soil in Barre Woods Harvard Forest LTER site, Petersham, Massachusetts, United States -... | ecosystem: Environmental > Terrestrial > Soil > Temperate forest >...
CTTCAAGGTTCCAGTGTTGGCGGAGATCGACACGCGAGCGCTTGTGAAGCATCTGCGTATCAACGGCGCGATGCGTGGGGTGATTTCTACTTCTGAAACCAATGTTGAGAAGCTGGTAGCCAAGGCCCGTTCCATTCGCAAGATGGATGGGACAGATCTCGCTCGCGTGGTCTCTACGAAGGTCAGCTATGGCTTTGACGCGAAGGATGAATTGGCGCAGAGCGACGATCCGCTGCTTGCTGGAGAGGCTAACAATGGCGAAGAAACGCCGCGACTTCATGTTGTTGCGTACGACTTCGGAATCAAGCGAAATATTCTGCGCATGCTGACGCGCGAGGGATGCCGGGTTACCGTCGTTCCCGCTGAGACGCGCGCGGATGAAGTGCTTGCGCTCAAGCCGGATGGCGTCTTTCTCTCCAACGGGCCGGGCGATCCGGAGCCGGTGGACTATGCGGTGAAGGCGATTCGGGAGATGTTGGGGCGCGCGCCAATCTTTGGAATCTGCCTGGGTCATCAGCTTACCGGGCTTGCGCTGGGCGGCAAGACGTACAAGCTGAAGTTCGGGCATCATGGCGGGAATCATCCGGTGAAGAATATGACCAACGGCAAGGTTGAGATTACGGCGCATAATCACAACTTTGCTGTCGATCCGGACTCGATCAATGCCAATGAGGTTGAGCTGACGCATGTGGATCTGAATGACAACACGCTGGAGGGATTGCGGCATAAGACACTGCCGTTGTTCACGGTGCAATATCATCCTGAGGCTGCGCCGGGGCCGCATGATTCGAATTATCTGTTTGGGGATTTTCGGAAGATGATGGAGGAGTGGAAGGGATGAGTCATCGGGTCCCAGTCCTGGCCTTGATTGCGGGGTTTGGGATTCTTATTTCCTGTAAGCAGCCCTCTCGGGCGGTTGCTGCTCAAAAGCCAGGTGATTCAAGCAAAGTGGCCAGAGTTGTGCTCGCGCGAATTGGCAGTCCTTCAACCGATCCGAATCCTTTTGATCGCTATCTTGCGAATACGAATGCAAATTGGCCTGAGCCAGCTTTGCTTCGCGTTGCCGCCGAATGCGAAGTTGATTTGGATTCAGCGACGCGGAGGTTTGCGCAAAATCCAAGCGAGAAATGGGTTTTGGTCAAAGATTTATCGAGCGCATTGAAGGATCAGGAGACTGATTTCTACGCCACTGTTGAAGTCTGGCATGAGTCGGACAAGATATTGGTGGAGCAATGGGGTATGGAACTGGATACCGGGGATTACTTCAGGCGGCTCACTTGCCTTGATCACAAGAAGATTACGCTGGCCGAACGAGTAAGTTGGAGCATCGAACTCGACAACGACAGTTCGAAGGATTCTGGCTGGGGCCATGAGCACAGGTGGAAACTTGATCCGGACGGGAAGTTCGTGAGCGTTCAGCAGGGCTTTATTGATCTTCATGAGCAAGCGATGTCTGCGCCGAAGTTGGACGAAGAGACAAGAAAGTTCTTGGAAGATGAGAGCATGGGCGCGAAGACCTGGGCTGGTCTAGAGTTGCCGGATGCATTGCTTCAGTAGGGATTGCTTTGAAAGAGCGTGGCGTTGGCCGCACCGTTAGCGTGATGTAGATGAGAGAAGGGTACGAGCTTTAGCTCGTACATCTGGACGGGAAAGATCGGGCTTTGGCCCAGAGGGAGACAGATGCGGCCAGTTCGAGGAGAAGTTCGGAGTAGTGAGTATTCCTACTTTATTTCTACTCAGACTTACGGTCGCAGAAGCCTCTTTCGCGTCGAGAAATGGGCGACGCTAATGGTCGATGTGCTAAAGCATTACGATGGGACTGGCTATATGCTTCATGCGTATGTTGTGATGCCGGATCATTTGCATTTGCTGATTACTCCTCATGCAGCAATTGAGAAAGCGGTGCAATTGATCAAAGGCGGTTTTTCCTTTCGTGTGAAGAGAGAGTTTCTTTGGAATGGAGAGGTTTGGCAGCCGGGGTTTACCGATCATCGGATCCGGGATAGTGAAGATTGGCAGAGGCATCTTGAATACATCCGGCTGAATCCAGTGGAGGCCCGGTTGGTTGAGGATTCGGCACTTTACGAGTGGATGGGATTCCCGAGCCGGGGCTTCCCTCAGGGGCTGAAGCCCCGGCTCACGGAGGACGCTAATGTACGGGCTGAAGCCCGTACCCTTCATGCAGAAACCGGTAGCCTTCAGTCAGATAAACATCAAGTTTGAAGTTAGGAAGTAAAGAGAAGAATGCCACGTAGAAATGACATACAGAAGATTCTCGTGATCGGCTCGGGGCCGATTGTGATTGGGCAGTCGGCTGAGTTTGATTACTCGGGAACGCAGGCCTGCAAGGCGCTTAAGCAGGATGGTTATGAGGTGGTGCTGGTGAATTCGAATCCGGCGACTATCATGACTGATCCTGAGTTGGCCGACCGGACTTATATTGAGCCGCTGACTGTTGAGTATGTTGAAGAGATTATCCGGGTTGAATGCGCGATGATGCCGGCAGGTTCCGGGAAGTTTGCGTTGCTGCCTACTGTGGGCGGGCAGACGGCGCTGAATCTTGCGGTGGATTTGAGTGATGCTGGCATTCTCGATAAGTATGGCGTGGAGATGATTGGGGCCAAGCTTGAGGCGATAAAGAAGGCTGAGGATCGGCTGCTCTTCAAGGATGCGATGGTGCGTATCGGACTTGAGGTCTCGAAGTCCGTGCTCGTAAACAATCTTCGTGACGGCATGGACTTCGCCAACAAGATTGGTTTCCCGATCCTCATTCGGCCCAGCTTTACGCTGGGAGGGTCGGGCGGCGGTATTGCGTACAACCGCGAAGAGCTGATGGAGATTCTGTCGAATGGCCTGAGCCTTTCGCCTGTGCATGAGTGCCTGATCGAAGAGAGTGTGCTCGGCTGGAAAGAGTTTGAGCTCGAAGTCATGCGCGATCTTGCGGACAATGTCATCATCGTCTGCTCGATCGAAAACTTCGACCCGATGGGTGTGCATACCGGGGATTCGATCACTGTCGCTCCGGCGCAGACGCTGACCGATCGCGAGTATCAGAAGATGCGCGATGCCGCGATTGCTGTGATGCGTGAGATTGGCGTCGAGACGGGCGGATCGAATGTGCAGTTCGCGGTCAATCCGGCGAATGGCCGTATGACGGTGATCGAGATGAATCCGCGTGTTTCGCGATCTTCGGCGCTGGCTTCGAAGGCGACGGGATTTCCGATTGCGAAGATTGCTGCGAAGCTTGCCGTGGGTTACACGCTCGATGAGATTCCGAATGACATTACGCGCATGACGCCTGCGTGCTTTGAGCCGACGATTGATTACGTCGTAACGAAGATTCCAAAGTGGCAGTTCGAGAAGTTTCCGGGCTCCGATGACACGCTTGGTCCGCAGATGAAGTCGGTTGGCGAAGTGATGGCGATCGGCCGCACCTTCAAGGAATCGCTGATGAAGGCGCTGCGCTCGCTCGAGACAGGCAAGAAGACAGGCAGCGAAGAGCTGGAGCCGCGGCGGCTGACACAGCGGCTTGTGACGCCGCAGCCAGACCGCCTTAACTACATTCGCTTCGCCTTTGAACGCGGCATGAGTGTTCGCGATGTGGCCCGGTATACGACGATGGATCCGTGGTTCCTGTACCAGGTTCGCGAGATATGCGAAGTGCAGCGGGAAGCCGGCACGCTCTCGCCGGAGACGGTGACTCCGGAACAATTGCGCAGATTCAAACGTGTGGGCCTCAGCGACGAGCGCATCGCGAATGAATGGAACTTGCCTGGGCATGAAGGCACCGCACAGGTGAGGGAGTTGCGCTATGCCCACGGCATTCGGCCGATCTTCAAACTTGTCGATACGTGCGCTGCGGAGTTCGAGTCGCATACGCCGTACTTCTATTCAACATATGACGAAGAGGATGAAGCGCCACCCACGGATAAGCGCAAAATCATCATTCTTGGCAGTGGGCCAAACCGGATCGGACAGGGAATTGAGTTCGACTACTGCTGCTGCCATGCGGCTTTCGCGCTCAAGGAAGATGGCTACGAGACGATCATGGTCAACTGCAATCCCGAGACGGTGTCGACGGATTATGACACGTCAGATCGGTTGTACTTTGAGCCGTTAACGCTTGAGGATGTGCTTGCGATTTATGAGCACGAAGCAAAGTCCGGGGCTGAGATCGGAATGATTGTGCAGTTCGGCGGGCAGACACCGCTGAATCTTGCGCAGAGATTGAGGAAGGCTGGGGTTCCGATCATTGGGACATCGCCGGAGTCGATTGATCTTGCGGAGGACCGCAAGCGCTTTGGGAAGCTTCTGGAGGAGTTGAAGATTCCGCAGCCCGCGGGCGGCACGGCAATCAGCGTGGAAGAGGCGCTGGCCGTTGGCGAGCGGATCGGTTATCCAGTGCTCGTAAGGCCTTCGTACGTGCTTGGCGGACGGGCGATGGTGATCGCCTACGACGCTCATGAAGTGGCGAAGTATATGACGACTGCGGTTGAGTATTCTTCAGATCGGCCTGTGCTGGTGGATCACTTTCTTGAGTCGGCTGTTGAGGTTGATGTGGACGCGCTGTGCGACGGCGAGGATGTGGTGATTGCGGCGATCATGCAGCATATCGAAGAGGCCGGCATTCACTCGGGCGATTCTTCATGCGTGCTGCCACCGGTATCGATTCGCCCAGAGACGCTGGCTACGATCCGCGCTTATACACGCAAGCTGGCGATGGCTCTCAAGGTTGTCGGACTGGTCAATCTTCAGTTCGCGATACAAAGGGATGCTGACGATAACGACCAGGTGTACGTGATCGAAGTGAATCCGCGGGCGTCGCGCACTGTGCCGTATGTTTCGAAGGCTACCGGTGTGCCGCTGGCCAAGATTGCTTCGCGACTGATGACGGGACTGAAGCTGCGTGAGCTTTTGCCGGAGCAGGTCAGGAGCGGCAAGGATCTCGACACGGGTTCCTATTTTTACGTGAAGTCGCCGGTGTTTCCATGGAATAAGTTTCCCGGTGCGGATACGGTGCTCAGTCCCGAGATGAAGTCGACCGGTGAAGTGATGGGTGTGGCGGATAACTTCGGAGAGGCATTTGCGAAGGCGCAGCTTTCGGCGGGGCAGGTGTTGCCGAGTGGTGGAACGGTCTTCTTTAGCGTGAATGATCAGGACAAGGCGGCCGCTACGGCGCTGGCACGGCGGTATGTCGATCTTGGGTTCTACCTCGTGGCGACTGAGGGGACGGCGAACGTACTGGAGAAGGCCGGGATGACGGTCGAACGGGTTTTCAAGGTGAAGGAAGGGCGGCCGAACGTCGTTGATCTGATTAAGGGCGATCGCATTCAGCTCATCGTGAACACACCGCGTGGGCAGGACACGTTCTTTGACGAGAAGGCGATACGGCGGGCGGCGGTGTTGGCGCGGATTCCCACGATTACGACGATTGCTGCGGCGCAGGCGGCGGCGGACGGAATTGCGGCGATGCAGCAAAAGCATACTTCGGTGATTTCGCTGCAGGAACTGCATGCGATGGCCGTTTCATAGATACGGCCGGGGTGATCTTTTGCAGTAGATGATGTCGGGCATTTCGGAAGGCGTTAAGATAGGGCTATGTTGCTGGAAGGTATATTTTCTCCCATCACGACGTCGTTCTATCCCGACGAACGAATCTATTTCAAGAAACTGGAATTCAATGTTTCACGGCTGTCGTTGACGGCTCTGGCCGGGCTTGTGGTTCTTGGCTCGACTGGTGAGGCTGTCGCGCTGAACGACGCCGAGACGGAAGACGTGCTGCGCGTGGCTGCCGAGGTTGCGGCGGACGAGAAGGTGCTGATCGCAGGCATTGGCCGCGAGAGCGTAAAGGCAACCGTGGAACTGGCGGAGACCGCGGCGCGTTTAGGTTATGACGCTGTGCTGGTGCGGAATCCGTCGTACTACCGGCCACAACTAGATGCGCCGGCGCTGCTGCATTATTTTCGCTCGGTAGCGGATCGTTCGCCGTTGCCGGTCTTGTTGTATTCGATTCCTAAATTTACGGCGCTGGAGATTCCGCTGGAGGTTGTTACTGAGCTGGCGCAGCACGGCAATGTTCTCGGGCTCAAGGAGTCGAGTGGAAGCGTAGAGCGCGTTCGAGATGTGGTGCTGGCGACAAGTCTCGCACCGAGGCGCACGGTCACGGTTACCTCAATCTTCGAAGCGGTTACCGGCAGGATGTTGTCGAAGAAGCTGCCGGCCAACGGGAATTTCATCTCCGCCGAAGGCCTGGCGTCCGGAGGAGACGGAAACGTTGCGCTAGCGGTGGCGCCCCCTGTGCCTGCGCTGAAGACGCGCACACGGGAAGTTGGCTTCCAGGTTTTGACGGGTTCGGCGTCGAATCTGAAGGAATCGCTGGATGCCGGCGCGAGCGGGGCGATTCTGGGGTTCGCGACATGCGCTCCGCAGGCTTGCCAGGAAATTTACACGGCGTGGAAAGAGCACGACGACCAGCTTGCGCTCGATAAACAGGCCCGGATCGCTGAGGCGAGCGGGGTTGTGGCGGCGGCCATGGGGATTCCGGGAATCAAGTACGCTTGCGACTTCAATGGGTACTACGGTGGAAATGGGCGTTCGCCGCTGCTGCCGGTGACCGCTGAGGGCCGGGTAAAGATCGAACGCGTCATGGCCCAAATCAGAAATTAGCGACGCGATTCTGCCTCTGTTGCGGTGCAGGATTTGATAGCTTTTCAAAGATAATTCGAGGTGCTGGTTGAATTAATTCATATATTGGGACCAATTCAGGAATTGGGTACAACCGCACGCTTCTATCCGCATGAGCAGTAACCACTTGGGTCCGTTTCGGACATATCTCCAACTTAGTCGCTATAATTATTAGCTGAGAGAGAGTCGGTCTTTCTGGAATTTCAATTGAAGGGAATCCCGCCACATGGCGATTGGAGACCTAGCCCTGGGTCAAGAACAGGGTATTTCTACGGAAAAAGACGCTGCCAAACGCGTTGTAAATGACTTCAGCATTCAGGTCGCAACGGTCAACGGGTCCGGTTCGCAATCGGCCAACAGCGTTCTGCTGAAGAGCATTTTTGGAATGGGAGTTCCGGTCAGCGGAAAAAACTTATTCCCCTCAAATATTGCCGGACTTCCTACCTGGTACACGATTCGCGCCAGCAAAGACGGTTACGTCGCGCGCAAGAAATACATTGATCTGCTGGTTGCGCTCAATCCCGAGACGGCAAAAGACGACATTCTCGCGTTGCCAACGCATGGCGTTGCGGTCTACGAAGAGAACCTGAATCTGAAGCAGTATCGCGATGACGTGGTCTGTTATCCGGTTCCGTTCGACAAGATCACTGCTGCGGTTTGTCCCGAGGCGAAGCTGCGCAAGCTGGTTCGGAACATGGTGTATGTCGGCGTGATGGCCGAGCTCCTGCAGATTGACATGAACTGCGTCGAAGCGGCGCTGAAGAAGCAGTTTGCGAAGAAGCAGAAGGCGATGGAGCTGAACTTTAACGCGGTGAAGGCGGGTGCGGCCTACTTCGCGGAGAAGCTGACGAAGCAGGACCCCTTCTACATCGAGCACATGAACGCGACTGCCGGGAAGATCATTATCGACGGCAATGCAGCGGCGGCGCTCGGTGCGGTGTTTGCGGGCGTGACTGTGGTGGCGTGGTATCCGATTACGCCTTCTACTTCGGTGGTCGAGGCGACGATCGAGTATCTGAAGAAGTTTCGTGTGACTGAGGATGGCAAGGCCACCTTTGCCGTGGTGCAAGCGGAAGACGAACTGGCTGCGATCGGCATGGTGCTGGGCGCCGGTTGGTCTGGCGCACGTTCGATGACAGCGACTTCAGGACCCGGCATCTCGTTGATGGCGGAGTTCTCCGGATTGGGATACTTTGCTGAAATTCCGGGCGTGATCTTCGATGTGCAGCGCAGCGGTCCATCAACGGGCATGCCGACGCGTACTTCGCAGGCGGATCTGTTGTCGACGGCGTTTCTTTCGCATGGCGACACTAAGCATGTCGTGCTGCTGCCGGGCTCGGTGAAAGAGTGCTTCGAGTTCGGATACAAAGCTTTTGACCTCGCTGAGCGGCTGCAAACGCCGGTGTTTGTGCTGTCGGACCTCGACCTGGGCATGAATAACTGGATGTCGGAGCCGTTTACGTATCCAGAGACGCCTCTGGATCGCGGCAAGATACTGAGTGCAGAGGATCTCAACCGTCTTGGCGGTTTCGGGCGCTACGAAGATGTCGATGGCGATGCGATCGGTTATCGTACACTGCCGGGCACGGATCATCCCAAGGCGGCTTACTTTACTCGCGGCTCGGGCCATAACGCGAAGGCCGGTTATACCGAAAAGCCGGATGAGTACGTTGAGGTCATGGAGCGGCTCTCACGCAAGTTTGAGAATGCGCGCAAGCTTGTTCCGACGCCGGTGCTCGAGCGCAGCAACGGCGCCAAGATCGGCGTGATTGCGTATGGCACTTCTGACTTTGCGATTGTTGAATCTCTTGACGAGATCAAGGGAACCTACGATCTGGATATCGATTATCTGCGGGTTCGGGCTTATCCGTTTGCTGAAGAGGTTCACGATTTTGTTGCGGCACATGAGCGAGTCTATGTGGTGGAGCAGGATCGCGATGCTCAGTTGGCCAGCCTGCTGAAGCTCGATCTGCCAGCGGAGCAGGTTACGAAGCTGCGCAGCATTCTTCATTTCAACGGACTGCCTATCGATGCGGAATCTGTAACAGGCGAACTGATCACCAGGGAGGGTCTATAAATTATGGCAACAGCAACTGCAACACCACCCAGCGCTCCGGCTCCCAAGGTGAATCGCATTGGTCTGCCTGTTCTTGACTATCGCGGCAGCAAGACTACGCTTTGCGCGGGTTGCGGGCATAACGCGATTTCAGAACGCATCATCGATGCGATGTATGAGATGGGCGTGGCTCCTGAGCGCGTGATGAAGCTCTCGGGCATCGGCTGCTCGTCGAAGAGCCCCGCGTATTTCATGAGCCGTTCGCACAGCTTCAACAGCGTGCACGGGCGTATGCCGTCGGTGTCAACCGGCGCGATTCTTGGCAATCACACCATGCTGGCGCTGGGAGTCTCTGGCGATGGCGATACGGCTTCGATCGGCATGGGTCAGTTTGTTCACCTGCTGCGCCGCAACCTGCCGATGATCTACATCATCGAGGACAACGGCGTTTACGGGCTGACCAAAGGACAATTTTCAGCGACTGCCGATCTTGGCTCGAAGCTGAAGACGGGCGTCATCAATGACCTGCCGCCAATTGATACGTGTTCGCTGGCGATTCAGCTTGGCGCAACGTTTGTTGGCCGCTCGTTCTCAGGAGACAAGAAGCAACTGCTTACGATGCTTAAGGCGGCTATTGCTCACAAGGGCACGGTGATGCTGGATGTGATCAGCCCTTGCGTGACCTTTAACGATCATGAGGGGTCTACGAAGAGCTACAAATTCATGCAGGAGCACGACGAGCCGATCAACGAGCTAGGGTTTGTACCTGTCTTCGAGGATATCGAGGTTGACTACGACCACGGTACGACGCTCGACGTGAAGATGCATGACGGATCGAGCCTGCGTCTGCGGAAGATTCGCGAGGACTATGATCCTACGAACAAGATTGCCGCAGTGAAAACGCTGATGGAGGCTCACGAGAAGGGTGATGTGCTTACGGGTGTCTTCTATGTGGACACCCAGAAGCCAACCTTTGTGGACCTGCTGAACCTGGTGGATCAGCCGCTAAGCTCCCTGCAGGAGTCGGTGATTCGGCCTTCGAAAGAAGTGCTGGACAAGGTGATGACCAGCCTGCAGTAACGGATTGTTATGCGCTTGAAAAGCCCCGCATTTAGCGGGGCTTTTTGTTGGTGCTGGTTATTGCGCCTGGGCTGGTTTCGGGTTGATTCGAATGCCGAGGGCATTGAGCTTGCTTCGGGCCTGCAGGGCTTCGGGCGTCTGCGGATAGCGCTGGATCAGCGATCGCAATTCGTGCACACCGGCATCGGTCTGTTTGAGTTGCAGCAAGGCAAGGCCTTTGCGCAGCTGCGCTGCCGGAGCCTTGGGATTGCCACTGAAGTCTTCCAGAACTGCGTTGTAGGCCTTGATTGCGTCCTTGTATTTTTGCCGGCGATATTCGATTTCGCCGAGATAGAACTGCGCGTTGCCCGCCAGGTCGTCGTTGGGATAGTAGTGCAGCACGTCGCCGAACTCAGAGGCGGCTACGTCATACCGCGCGGCGTTGTAATCGCGAAGACCGGACTGGTAGGTTTCTTCGAGTGGCGGAGCTTGGCCGGATGCGGGTTGTTGTGCCGACGCCTGACCGCCCGAGTCACCGGAAGATTGCGCCGTTTGCTGGGAGGCGGGCGCGCCTCCGGCTGGTTGCGCCGGTACATTCTGGAGCTGAGCCTGAAGATCCTGCATTTGTTTGTCGAGCTTGCCCATGCGGGACTTCAGCTCGTCAAGGGAGTCGTTGACCGACTGCACCTGGCCGGAAACCGCATCGAGCTTGCTGCCCGAGGATTCTGACTGGGCATTCAGCCTCTGCTGGAGCGCATTGACCAGCGTGCTCATCTTATTTACATTGTCGGTGCTTTGCTCCACCAGGTGCTCCACCAGGCCAAAGCGCGAGTCCACGGTGGATTGGAGGCGTTGCATCATATCCAGCAGCTGTTGCACCTGGGTCTGAAGCGCGACAATTTTGTCGCCGGTAGACTCGGCGCGCCCCGTTGGAGCGATCACGAGCAGGGCAGTCAGGAGCAGCGCTGGAAAACGAAATCGCTTGATGGTTTGCGTTGAAGTCTGTTGCATTGGGTTCTCACAATCTCTAAGGGGAGTTGCGGCAGGGGAGGAGGTGTTCCTCTGCCGCAGTCGTGTTGTTCCTTAACTTATCGGACATTACCGGTCGATGGAGAAGCCGGCGCGACGATTCTGCTGCCAGCACTCTTCGGTGGATTCCGTGCAAAATGGTTTTTCCTTGCCGTAGCTGACTACCCGCATGCGATCTGCGGCGATTCCGGCCTGAACGAGTGCCTGCTTGACGGAGTTTGCACGGCTCTGCCCAAGGGTAAGGTTGTACTCGTTCGAGCCGCGTTCATCGCAGTATCCGCCGATGAGGACTTTGACACTGGTGTTGGTCGCGAGGTAGGCCGCAGCCTTGGAGAGCGCGCCTTGCGCATCGCTGCGCACGTCATAACTGTCGTAATCGAAGAAGACATCCTGCACGCTGGCCCGGAATTGCTGGTCGGCGGTGAGATCGGTCGAGGTCATATCGTTGGCTACTGCGACCGCATTCTGGACGGGAGTGACCGTGACCCGTGCGTTCGCGTCGGCTGTGCCGCCCTCGCCGTGCGCCGTCAGATGATACGTGGTCGAGGTCGTCGGGGAGACTGACTTTACGCCGGCACTCGGCAGCATGTCGCCGACACCTTCAATCGAGACGCTGGTGGCATTGGTCGTGCGCCATGACAAGGTGACCTGGTCGCCCGCAGTGACCGTAGCTGGGGTCGCGGTCAACTGTGCTGTGGGAGCCGGACCGTTCAGTGCCGGCGCAGTGGTGTTGGAACCAGCGGTTTTCTTCTTACCGCAGCCCGCCAGGCTGACTACCGCAATCAATAGAACCAGCCAAGATGAGCACTTTTTCCCGGGCCGCCAAGCAAAGCCGCCGATTCATGCGGACCTTCCGCAAGGCCACGCGGCTCCAGGAAATCGCCGCCGTGACCGGCGACTATACGCCAAGCCCTCTGGCCCTCGTCTTCAGTGAAGTGCATGATGCCTACAAGCGTCAGACCGGCGGTTATGGCCCTCCGAACAATGTGGCAATGCTCGAGCGTTCGGCGCAGACCGCCAGCAGCGAAGCCCTTACCCGCCTGGAGCACCGCCTTACGTGGCTCGCGACTATCGCCTCCACCAGCACCTTCATTGGTCTTTTCGGTACCGTCATGGGCATTGTGGACGCATTTCATGGCCTCGGCACTGCAGGCTCGGCAACGTTGCGGGCCGTAGCCCCGGGTATTTCAGAGGCGCTGATCACGACAGCGGCGGGCATTTTCGTAGCCGTACCGGCAGGCGTGGCGTACAACCAGTTCACAGCCCGGCTCCGATCATTTGCCTCCGGCATAGACGACTTCGCTCGTGAGCTTCTGAATTCTCTCGAAGAGATTCCGCAGCGCAGCGCGTCGACAGCAGCTCAAATGGGTCGCGAGGTCTGAGATGGCCTTTGTCGGCTCCAACGGACGTACCCAGACTTCTCTTGCCGAAATCAACATCACTCCGC
>Ga0206964_10332_pt1 | contig 12252 bp, 10 predicted proteins | sample Alteio_BWOrgHeat_25_FD_152980 | JGI IMG/M metagenome (GOLD analysis project Ga0206964, IMG submission 152980) | Enriched cells from forest soil in Barre Woods Harvard Forest LTER site, Petersham, Massachusetts, United States -... | ecosystem: Environmental > Terrestrial > Soil > Temperate forest >...
GTGCTGCATTAAACCTGTTGATGGGCGGCGTACCTTCCATTTATTACGGGCAGGAGTTGGGCATGAGCGGCACAAACACTTCGCTCGGCGCAACGGATGCCAATGATATTCCTAATCGTTCGGCATTTGAATGGTACAAAAGCGACCAGGGCAAAGGGATGGCTTATTGGTATAAAACAAAAGGGCCGTGGCGCAGCACGTTTAATAGCGATGTACCCAACGACGGCATTTCACTGGAAGAACAACAAAATGACCCCAATTCAATTTGGAACTTTTATCGGCAGATAATCGGTATTCGCAAAGCGAATCCCACAATATCGAAAGGAACTTATAAGACGCTTAAGAATGACAACGACCATGTGTTTAGTTTTATGCGCAGCCTGGGCGATACAAAGATCCTGGTCGCTGTAAACCTTTCAGATAAACCTGGTGAGGTGTCTATTGATATTGCAAGTAAAAACGGTCCCGGTAATGTTTTATACGGCAACTCAAAACCAATATTAACCGATAATTCGATTAACTTAAAGTTGCCTGCATATGGAATTGAAGTGATAAGGAATTAAAAACATTGCTTCGTAAATGGTTTTGTTGAAAGCAAGATAGCTGGAAGCTTTAATAGGGTTAGTTCAATATTGTTCGTAATATTGATAAATGAATCCCGCTGAACCTTCAGATCAACCTGCCCCGGAAATTATTAATGTTGAATCATGTCACGAAACATACTACCCTGATATAAAATCTACGGTCAAAGTCTTTTTTGTTTTCATTTTTTACTCGATTGTTATAGGAATTCCATTTGGAATTTTTGCTTTTATTCTTGCCACCGCGCATCTTAATATGCATTTGGTACGATCATATTGAATTTTTCGGCCTACGTTGCTACACTTTTAGTGACAATAAAGTATGTAATTAGAAAAAGTAAAGAAGAGCAACCTTATTTTTTGAAATTGAGTTTTAAAAAAGTGCAACCATGGTTGTACCCAATGATTATCGTTAGCACATTAGCTTTAATTCTCCCATTGGAGCAAGCATCTTCCTGGGTGCCAATGCCTAAGGCAGTTCAGAAATTCTTTGAGAATTCATTTACTAAAGATGTCTTTTCTGTTATTGCATTGACCGTAGCTGCTCCAATAATGGAGGAGATATTATGCCGCGGGATCATTCTCAGGGGCTTATTAAAAAACTATTCTCCTTGTAACGCAATTTTGATTTCCGCAATATTTTTTGGCGCGATACACTTAAATCCATGGCAAGCGATCCCCGCCTTTTTTGGAGGCTTATTTTTGGGCTGGGTTTATTACAAAACACGATCAATTATTCCGGGGATGATCATTCACGCTACTATAAATATCACCGCAACCGTGCTTTTGTTTCAGCCGCGCGATCAGCAGGACATATCGAATCTTCTGGGCACACATTATTACATTATTGCATTCATATTTTCAATAATCGTATTTACCGCATCGTGTGCTATTATTAATAGGAAAGTGTCAATTATTTCGGAACAGATTATTTAACGGATTAATGTTGTACTGATCGCGTTATCACGTCGAATTTCCCCAGATTTAGCTTGGTTTTTGCAAAATACGCGACTATTTCGACTCAAAGTTCTCAAATTGCAGTTAAATAAATATCTTTAAAAAAGCCTTGTCGCTTTATAACCATTTAGAACCGGATTTCGAAACAAATTAAAATGAAGAAAGGAATAGGGGTATCCCGCCCACCTGCTCTATATCTTTTATTTTCAAAAGAATCTGTCTCAGCCATAAAAACCGGGTTGATTATGGCTCTGATATGCGCATTAAGCAGCCGCACGATCGCCCAAACATGTACCGTAATTAATTCCATTCCGGCTACCCCGCCAGCATCCGGGGTCATTGACGTACTGGTAAGTGCGACAGGATCGACAGATTACAGCCTTGCCGGCACGCTTATATACGATACGTACGACGTTAACGGAAAAGGCCCTTATACGGCGGTGCCAGCCGCAAATTTTTTTTGGAACAGTACCCCGGGGATCAACTTGGGCCCGCTTCAGCGTACCGGAGTTTGGGCAAAAGGCAATCCGAAAACTCTTGGGTTTAGCGTTTGCGTAGATATTCCCGAAAGTAAAACTTATTACATGGGTTTTGCGGCCGATAACAGCGGCACGTTTAAGGTAGACGGTAACATCATAGTTCAGGGGATAGATTTTGTTTATTGGAAGATCTACAAGATCACGTTAACCAAAGGGATTCATTTTGTGGAATTCCAGGTGGTTAATTTCCAGGGGCCGGCGGCACTGGGTTTCGAGATCTATAATAACACTAAAACCCAAATTATGAAAGCATTGTCATATGCTGATTTGGACGTTATCTTTACTACCAGGCTGGAAATAGGAAATAGTGTTGAGGAGGGGGATCCGGCTACATCGTATTCGTGCCCGATTGGCTATATTCTTAACTATTGCGTGGCGGGAGTTCCGGTCTGTTCGCAATTTGCACCCCTTAACCTTACCATTACCGACCCGCCGCCCGTATGTTTATCCGAGGCAGCGGACATTACTTCACCACTGGTTACCAGCGGAAGTTCTTCAAGTTTAACCTACAGCTACTGGAAAGACAATTTGGCAACGGTGCCACTGGATCATCCCGAAAAAATTACAACCAGCGGCACTTACTATATCATGGGTACATCTAACGGCTGCATTTCAATCAAGCCCGTAAAGGTTTTGATCCAATCCGTCAACACCACCGTTAACGGAGCCGTTTGCCTGGGTGGCAATTATTCGGGCCATACCAAAAGCGGTACTTATATTGATACATTAAAGGCAGCATCTAATGGCTGCGACAGCATCCGAACATTAAACCTTACCGTTACGCCTGCAGTAGTTACCAACCAAAATTTGACGATATGTCGCGGCGATAACTACAACGGGCATACAAAAACCGGGATGTATACCGATACCGTGGTCACGGCTACAGGCTGCGATAGTTTGGTTGTTACAACGTTAATCGTTAGCCCTGACTTTAACCTGGGCCCCGACCGGCAGCTATGCCTGGGCGACTCGATCATGTTAAACCCCGGTTCGTTTAAAAACTATCTATGGCAGGATGGCAGCACACTACCTTATTATAAAGTTGTTAGCGGCGGCATCTATTGGGTAAAGGTTACAGATGCAAATGGTTGTACGGGTGCGGATACAGTGGCAATTGCTGAAGAAAACTGCACGATATCGAAAATACCAAACACCTTTACGCCAAACGGCGATGGAATTAACGATAGCTGGAACATTAATGGATTACAGGCTTATCCTCAATGTTCGGTTTTTATTTATTCGCGCTGGGGACAGCTTGTTTTTAAAAGTACCGGCTATTCCAAGCCATGGGATGGGCGCGAAAACGGTAAGGAACTGCCGGCGGGGACCTATTATTATGTTATCGATTTAAAGGATAATTCGCCGAAGTTGTCGGGGTATGTAACAATAATCAGGTGAAATGGCAATTTACGCCACCCCAATTATTTCCTCTTCATCTAAACTCCCCATAAATTTTTTGCGGTAGTTTAACGGGCTGATATGCATTTTATTCTTGAACATTTTATAAAAGTGCGATACGTCGCCGAAACCGCTTTCAAAGGAAATGTCGGAAATGGGCTTATCGGTTTGTACCAACTGTTGAATGGCATAATTAAGGCGGTATTCAATTATGGTTTCCATAAAGGTTTTGCGGGTTATTTTTTTAAAGTACTTGCAAAAGGCGTTGGTCGTCATGTTGGCTATACCGGCCGCAACGTCCAATGAAACCTGTTGCCTGAAATTTTCGACCAGGTATGAATATACAGGGTTAATGCGCTCCTGCTCGGCAATGCTGCGCTCAGCAATGCTCATATTCTGGTCAAGCAAAACATAATTGTTTGATGATGCCAGCCTTTGCAGCAGTTCCAAAAGCCCTATCAGCATCCTGAAACTGTTTTTTTCTTTACTCAGCAACTCGAGGCTTTTATTAACGGCAGTTTGGGTTTCACCATTAAAACTGATGCCGCAACTGCTTTTTTGAAAAAGCTTTTTAATATACTGTAGTTCGCTTTTATTAAAAAAGTCGTTGCCTAAAAACGCCCCGTCAAATTGTACCACAATGGCGCTCGCTTGTTCCTGCGGTTCATTGTCTTCTTCCAGTTTCCAGCAATGCGGCATATTAGGGCCAAGCAACACCAGGTCGCCACTGGTAAAATCGCCCATGTGGCTCCCCACATAACGTTTTCCGTTCCCGTTTAAAATATAGGTAAGTTCGTACTCAGGATGAAAATGGTATGGCGCGTCGAAAGCTGATCTGTCAAATTTTCTGAGCAAAAATGACTGACTGCCACTTGGTTGAATGATCTCAAAAGACGCCTTGATCATGGGTTATATTGGCGATAATTAAATCGAATTATAAATTTACGGATAAAATAATCCATAATTACACCATTTTCGTCATTTTTTTTAAATGAAACAGTAACTTACTTTGAATATAAACAAAAAATAAAATGGATAAACTGCAAGCTGACCTCCCATTATTGGATGATTTTAAAAAATTGCCTGAAGAAAATGTTCAGGAATTTCAAGAAAAGGGACATACGTTAGTAAAACAAGTGCTTACTGCTGATGAGGTTGCAGTTTATCGCCCGGTTATTGTTGACGCCGCCGAAAGGTACAATACTGAAAAACGCCAATTGCAGGACAGGGATACCTACGGTAAGGCTTTTTTGCAGATCATGAATTTGTGGCGGAATGATGAAGATGTGAAGAGATTTGTGCTGGCAAAACGAATGGCAAAAATAGCTGCCGACTTGATGGGGGTGGAGAATGTGCGATTGTACCACGATCAGGCCCTTTTTAAAGAACCGGGCGGCGGCCCGACACCATGGCACCAGGACCAGTACTACTGGCCAATTGATACAAATAATACCATTACCATGTGGATGCCACTGGTTGATATTGATGTGGACATGGGGATGCTCACATTTGCATCTGCTTCGTTTACAGAAGGGGCTGTGTTTAATTTTGAAATATCCGATGAATCAGAATCCGCTTTTGACAATTATGTAAAAGAGCATCATTTTGAAATAAGTCGTGCAAAAACCATGAAAGCCGGCGATGCTACATGGCACCGTGGCTTTACCATGCACCATGCGAATGGCAACAATTCACAAAAAATGCGCGAGGTAATGACCGTTATTTATGTTGCAGATGGTGCCCGTGTGTCACCTTATAAAAATGAATGGCAAAAAAACGACCACCTGAAATGGCTGATGGGCAAACCCATTGGAGATATAATAGATTCGGAATTGAACCCGAAATTGTTGTGAGTTTTGATTTGTTGATTTGATTGGCATCGGTTGATTGAGTTAAGTTTAACTCAGTCAACCCGATTGCTTTCCCTTACGTACTCCGCCACCAGCATTAATATCTGACACTTAATAACTAATAGGTTAGCGCTGTTCAAAATCATGCTTATGCTGGTTCCCTTCCAGGAACATCGACAGGAATATTTTCTGTTCTGTTCGCACGGAGTAAATTGCAGGCAAAGTTTTTATGTACCGATCATCATAATAGATAAAATGCTCAAAACCGGCGCTTACGTTTTTAAATAACAACACTGTAATCCGCGGTTTTAAAATGCTGATATGGTTATTGCTTTGCGGCCCAACATAGGCGTGCAGTAAATAAAAATAGTATTCAACCGATGTGGTTACATACTTTCCCCAATTAATAGTGGCAGTAAACTTAGCCTCGCCGCCAGCATTATACGTATAGTCACGCACTTGCGAGGTGTCGGGGCCAAATCGGGTACTGTTGCCGGCCAACGGTATCCCGGCTACGTGCGCTGTGCTATACACGGTAATGGCGTTGGTTATGGGGTACCTTGCTACTACTCCGCCGCCAAAACCAAGTGCCCCCAATTCAAAGGTCATGTTGTCCCAGTAATCATAATATTGAAACGCGCCATACAGCATTGATAATTTCCCGATATTGGCATTACCGCCGAACAACACACCGTATCCCAGTACGTTATCCAGTATTTTTCGGCTCGAACCAAAACTAAATTCTGTCCGGAATTTAAAATAATCGAAGGGTTTTCGCGACCGGTCCTCAAATGGATTTCCGTAGTCAACCTGCACGTTAAACAACACATCGGTCGGCCCATTGCCAAAAACAGTATTGTTATCGGTATTTATTTTATGTACACCGGCAAATAGCGTGATATTTAAAGGCTCCTTTTGATAGACCTCTTTGCCGGTTTTTCTGAAAGACTTTCCTTCGAACAGCCTGTTCAGGCCCCTTACCGGGTCAACAACGCCTGCAAATATCTCGCGCCAGGCCCGGTCTGCTCCCGTAGCGCGGTCATCAAGGATATTGGAACTTAAACGATAGAAAATTTCACCGAGGAACGCGCCGTTCATAGTAGTATTAATAATGTCGTTGTATGACGGACGCGTCTCTTCGCCAAAATATTCCCACATTAAACTTCCTGATGCAGCAAACGGCATCGATGCAAAATAGCCATAGCCCTGTGACCGTGCCGCGTTAAAATACATCGACCCGGTGTAGGGGTGTGCTATAAAATTTACGCCGAACCTGTCGTCGTCCCATTGCCAGCCTTTGCGTAAATTATATTTCCAGCTAGCCGGCCCGATGTGCGAAAAGCTTTCGTTTAAAATATACCGGTCCATCGTCCAGGTAAAAACATTTACGCCCATCACTTCAACCAATGGCTTCCATACCGGGTACGTTTTGTTATATTCTTTATCATCGTTTAACAGGTAACCGTAATTGTTGCCGCTGGAGTCGATCGGTGTTTTTCTTAGCTTTATAATGGGCTTGCTTGCAGGCGTAGCCGTTTTTTTTGCAGTATCAACGGGGTTATCCTGTGCACACACATATTGGGAACCAAAAAGGGCTAACCAAAGAAATAGTAAGGGTTTTAATTTTTTCCCCCACCGGGCGGTAAAAACAAAACAAGCTATTAAAACCGGTATAATATAGTAAAGGTATAACATGGTAACAGTATTAATTATAACGTATTTTAGTTATAACTGAATTGCTGTTAAACTGTTTCGATTCCCCAAAAAATAGCAATAATATCCGTTTTTGAGTATAGCACAATAGTTACCGTTTGGTTTATGGAATTGACGGCGGTATTACAGAATTCCGCGGTTGGCCCCGCCATCAACCTGGATGGTTGTACCCGAAATATATGCGGCCTGCCCGGATGCTAAAAAGATGACCAATGCTGCCAATTCCTCCGGTTTACCTATACGGCCAAGCGGGATATTTTTTGCTCTTTCCTTTAGCGCTTCTTCAGGATCAGTGTCTTTTGGTAAAGTATGTTTCAGCCGGTCGGTAAGGATCATGCCGGGAGCGACATTATTAACGGTGATATTGTACGGCCCCAACTCATCGGCCATCAGTTTAGCCATTCCTACAACACCCATCCGCATGCTGGTTGAAAGCACCGAATTGGCCAATACTGATTTAACTGAGCCGCTGATGATATTAATGATACGGCCGCTGCCGGTTTTTTGCATATGCGGCAATACCAGCCGGCTGGTACGGGCAAAACTCAACAGGGTTAAGTTAAAAGCCTGTAGCCAGGCGTCGTCATCAAAATTCTCAAATTTATTGAATGGAGGGCCACCGCTATTATTAACAAGGATATCAATTTTGCCAAAAGTAGTTGCGGTCTTTTCAATCAGATAAGCGATCTGTTCACCATCGGAAACATCAACAGAGATAGCCAATACTTCGTTCCCGGTAATGCCGCTTATTTCTGCAGCTGTTTTTTGTATTTCGCCTTCATCTCGCGAGCCAATAATAACCTTAGCGCCTTCGGAAGATAGGGCAGTAGCAATGGCTTTACCCAAACCTTTCGAGGCGGCTAATACAATGGCTACTTTATTATTCAGCTTTAAGTCCATTTTTTAACTTAATCAACCCAATCAACTTAATCAACTTTCTTTCCCTTCGTCTCCCTCTTGTCTAAACTTAACAAAAATGCAGGTAAAAGGGTGAGATTGCTTACCATTGCCACCAACAGCGTAACCGAGAGTAAAATACCCAAGGCGCTTACACTGCCAAATGTTGAAAAACCGAAAATTCCAAAGCCAAAGAATAGCACGATGGCTACATAGATCATACTGATACCGGTTTCGCGGATGGTGTCCGAAACGATCCTTGGTATGCCTTTTTTTGTTTGGCGTAGCTCCTGCCGGTAACGGGTGATAAAATAAATGGTTTGATCGGACGAGATCCCCATAGCTATACTAAAAATAAGTATCGTCGACGGTTTTAAAGGAATACCAAAAAAGCCCATAATCCCGGCCGCAATGATCAACGGGATAATGTTGGGTAATAACGATATCGCGATCATTTTTATACCCCTGAACAATACCCACATTACACCTGCTATTAATACGATGGCCAGCGCCAGGCTTTCGTAAAGGTTTTTAACCATATAATTGGCGCCCTTTATAAAAATAATGCTCGAACCGGTGAGTTCAACATGATATTTTTTGGGGTTGAATATTGAATCGATCCGTGGCTGTAAATTCGCTATCACCTTATTCATACGGTTCGAGCCGACATCTATCATCTCAAAACTCGCGCGGGTAACCTGCTTGTTACTGTCAATGTAACTGCGCAAAATAGTGTTGCTTTTGCCTGAATTACCTGCGTAACTCAAAATAAAACCGTCTTCAAAACCTTGCGGCAGCCGGTAATAACTGGTATCGCCCCCGTAAAACGCCTGGGTTGAAAACTTTAGCCCCTGTATTAACGATAATGACCGGCTGAATTCAGGATAAGATGAGATCAGGTTCTCCATCTTTTCGACCTTATGTATAGTGACGTCGTTCATCACTCCGTTCTTTCGTTTGGTATCAATGCTTACTTCAAGCGGTAAAACACCTTTAAAGTTCGATTCAAAAAAACGGAGATCGCTTAAAGTGTTACTTTTTTTAGGCAAATCGTCCACCACATAGCTGTTTACATTGATCCTGAACATGCCGTAACAACAAATGGCCACCATAATTATGGTAATGGTATATATAGCTTTGCGTTGGGTATGCACCAGTTTATCAAGGGTTATCAGCACCTGCATCATCATTGGGCGATCCTTAATTTTGGTAAGTTTTGGTTTAGGACTAGGCAGGTAACTGAAAATAATGGGTACTATTATAATACACAAAGCAAAGGTGACCATGATGCTGATTGCGGCCACGAGACCAAACTGGGTTAACAACTCGCTGTTAGTGAAACAGAGTACGCCAAAGCCGATGGCGGTGGTGACATTGGCAATAAAAAGGGTTATGCCAACTTTTTCTATTACGGTATTTAACGACGCCATTTTGTCGCCGGTATGGGCAAACTCGTAATAATATTTGTTAAGGATGATAATACTGTTTGGTACGCCGATGATAACCATCAGCGCCGGAATTAGTCCTGTTAAGATGGTAATTTCGTAATGTGCCAGTACCAGCGTTCCCAGCGCCCATGTTACGCCAAGCAATACCACAATTACAGGGAAGATAACCGGGTAGCCCGAGCGGAAAACAAGCAATAAAATAATGGTGGTTATGAGCAGCGAAAGGCCCAAAAATAGGGTGAACTCATTTTTCATCAAATCGCTGGATATAGTGCGGATCAGCGGCAAGCCCGAATAGTGCATTTCTACCTGGTGTTTTTCGCCAAAGGTTTTACCGATCTTAAGGATGGTATCAATAATAGGAACCCTTTTCGGCGTGTTTAAAATTTTACCATCGAACGTGATGGCCATTAAGGTGGCCTGGTTGTTCTCGCTTAAAATAAGGCCTTTGTAGAACGGGAGGGACAGCAACTCGTTTTTCACGCTGTCAACCGATCGGTCGGTAGTTAAAACATGGCTAACCAGAGGCTTGAGCACAAAGCGGTGTTTAAGGGTATCCTTTTCAAGGTTGAATAAATTCGCCATTGAAATAACGGCCTTGATGCCTTTGATCTGTTGAATATGTTGGCTGGCCAGGTACCAATCGTTAAAAACGTCTTTTTTGAATATATCGGGCGATTTAAAGCCAATAACCATGGTGCTGGCATCCTGCCCGAATAGCTTTTTAAACTCGTTATACCTTATATAAGCTGAGTCGGTAACCGGCAAAACTTTGCCACCATTAAATGTAATGCGGACCTGGCTGGCCTTGTAACCTATAAAAACACTGAAAACGGCAATTAAAACCAGGATCAGCAGTCGGTTTTTTAAAATAATATCAGCTATCTTTCTCCAAATCATTATTTAACGTGGGTTATTTCGGGTCGCTAAACTACGAAAATAGATTTATCATGGTATTTACGGAAATCATATTGTGACAATGTTGTGCAAATGTGCAGATTTGTGGGACGAATTTGGAAATTTGAGAATTTGAAGATTTGAAAATGAACCGGTTTGGAAGTAGAATTTATCAGGATAAATGAAAAAACTATTTAACAGTTTCGGTTTTGCTTTTAAGGGGATCGCTTATGCTACCCGGACCCAGCTGAATTTCAGGATACATTTGGTGGCTACCGTAGTTGCGGTTGCAATGGGATACTTGCTGCGGATTTCAGTAAGCGAGTGGCAATGGATTGCCCTTTGTATAACGCTGGTTTTGGTGACCGAGATCTTCAACACCATGATTGAAACACTTGTTGATCTCGTCTCACCCGGATATAATGAAAAGGCGGGCCATATTAAGGATATGAGTGCGGGCGCGGTGGTGATCGCGGCGGTTTTTGCATTGATCACCGGGTTAATTATCTTTTTGCCAAAATTGCTGTTACTGATCAAATAATGCTTCATAAAACACGCGGCATCGTTTTTAAAACCACTGACTATGGCGACAATAGCATCATTGTGCAGGTTTTTACCGAAAAGTTTGGCCTGCAATCGTATATCGTAAATGGCGCTAAAAAGCCGAAGGCGAAAATAGCCCGCAATATGTTTCAGCCGCTGCACTTGCTGGATATGGTGGTTTACCATAAAAACACGGGTAACGTACAGCGCATAAAGGAGGTAAAAAATTCGCCGCCGCTGCAATCTATTCCGTACGATGTGATCAAAAGCAGCCTGGCTATTTTTTTAAACGAAGTGCTGTATAAGGCCATTAAACAGCAGTCGGCTGATGAGCATTTGTTTGACTTTGTGTTTAACGCCATTGAGTGGCTGGACCATCAAACAGAAGGCCTTGCTAATTTTCACCTGTTTTTTTTGATCCGGCTTACCCGTTACCTCGGCTTTTATCCCGACCGTTACGCAGCAGGCAAAGCGGATTATTTCGACCTGAAGAACGGAACTTTCAGCAATTATAAGCCCGATACCAATTTATACCTCTCGCCGCCACACACGCAGAACTTTACCGCTTTGCTCGAATCGACCTTCGAAAACATTCACCTGCTAAAACTAAGCAATGACGAACGCCGGTACCTGGTTCAAAAAATACTCGACTACTATACCCTGCACATTGAAGGGTTTGGCAATATCCGTTCGCACGAAGTGCTGGAGGAGGTGTTGGGGTAAGGGGGCTGAACCGGGATAAAGCGGATTAATTAGATTTATTGGATAAAGACTTTTTGTGAGTCATAAAAGCCTGCTCAGTACAAAACATCCGTAAAAATGGAAAAGCGTGTTAGTAATTTAATATAATATTTAAGCCGCCTCGAAGGGCTTTATATGTTCTAATTCTTCGCGTTTTTCGTCTAATTCCATTTCTATATCAAAATCATCCTGCAACCCGAGCCAAAACTTTGCGGAATTTCCAAAGAACTGGCTTAGTCGCAATGCCGTGTCAGCAGTTATTCTCCGGTTCTTTTTAATTATTTCAGAGATCCTGGTTTGGGGGATATTTGTCTCTTTGGCCAACCTGTATGCCGTGATATTTAAAGGAATTAGGAATTCTTCCTGTAAAACCTCACCCGGATGTATGTTAGGTAATTTTTCCATAAGTTTTATAATTAATGATAATCGACAATTTCAACATCGCTCGCATTTCCATTATCCCATTTAAAAATTATTCGCCATTGATCGTTAATTCGAATGCTATAATATTCCTTCAACTGTCCTTTTAATTTTTCCTTCACGTGATCGATCCATTCGGGCACATTACGCACACCGCTCAGGTCATTAACAAATATCATAAAAAACATATTTAGCGCACGGAAAACATCAATGGAAAGCATGCGCTTTGGATTTTCGATCATAACAAAAGGTTGAATAAGTGTAAAAG
>Ga0206964_10335_pt1 | contig 12226 bp, 10 predicted proteins | sample Alteio_BWOrgHeat_25_FD_152980 | JGI IMG/M metagenome (GOLD analysis project Ga0206964, IMG submission 152980) | Enriched cells from forest soil in Barre Woods Harvard Forest LTER site, Petersham, Massachusetts, United States -... | ecosystem: Environmental > Terrestrial > Soil > Temperate forest >...
TCATACAGCATCGTCATTGGTCTTGAAGTACACGCCCAACTTTCCACGAATACCAAAATGTTCTGCGGTTGCCGCGTCGAATTTGGAGCGGAGCCCAATACGCTGGTCTGTCCCGTGTGTCTTGGCATGCCGGGAACTTTGCCATCGCCCAATGCCACTGCGGTTGAAAGTGCCGTCAAGATGGGACTGGCCTGCGATTCGGATATTCAGCCGCGACCGATGTGGACGCGCAAAAACTATTTCTACCCCGATCTTCCCAAGGGATATCAGATCACGCAGCAGGGTGGTTCTCCGATTTATGACAAGCCCATCTGCACGGGTGGACATCTTGAAATCGACCTGGAGGATGGAACGCGCAAGCGCATCCGTCTCAACCGCATTCACATGGAAGAGGACGCGGGAAAACTGATTCACGATCTCACCGTCGCCGATTCGCTGTTCGATGCCAACCGTTGCGGAACGCCGCTGATCGAAATCGTTTCCGAAGCCGATCTCCGCTCACCGCGTGAAGCTTATCTCTACCTGGAAAAGCTCAAACAGATTCTGGAATATCTTGAAATCTGTGATGCGAATATGGAACGCGGAAATCTGCGTTGCGACGCCAACGTTTCTTTGCGTCTCGATGAAAATGCGCCCTTCGGTGAACGCATCGAACTCAAGAACATGAACTCCTTCCACAACATTGAGAAGGCGCTCGAAGCCGAAATCGAATTGCAGACGCAGATTCTCGATCGGGGAGATGTCGTCAAGCGCGAAACGAAGCGTTGGGATGTGCAAAAAGGAACCACCGTCAGTACACGCGCCAAAGAGGATGCACAGGACTATCGCTATTTTCCGGAACCTGATCTCGTGCGTTTGAGCGTCACCCCGGCGGACATCGAAACCATTCGCAAAGGCTTGCCGGAATTGCCGGAAGCGCGTCGCAGACGTTATGTGGAATCCTATGGGGTTCCTGTGTACGATGCCGATGTGCTCACTCGTGAAAAACCGGTGTCGGAATTTTTTGAAAAGGTCTGTGCCATCACGCCGGATAAAAAATCCGCCTCCAACTGGGTGATGGGTGAAGTTCTGCGTGTGTTGAAGGAAGGAAATCTTTCCATCACCGATCTCAAATTCACACCGGAACATCTGGGTGAAATGATCAACATGATCAACTCGGGCGCGATTTCAGGGAAGATCGCCAAGACCGTTTTTGAACACATGCTCGCTGAAGGAGCGTCTCCGGAACAGATCGTGAAGGAAAAAAATCTCTCCGTCATCAACGACTCTTCGGCCATCGAAGGTTTCATCCGCGAAGTGATGGAAAAAGACGCCGATAAAGTTGCGGAATACCGCGCCGGAAAAGTGAAGCTGTTCGGTTATTTTGTGGGCCAGATTATGAAGGCCAGCCAGGGCAAGGCGAGTCCCGATCAGTTGAATGCGCTGTTGCAAAAAATGCTGGCGGGATGAACGGGATTCCAAACAGAAGGAAAACTTCCTGAAATTCGTTCCTCTCTTTTTCAGTATCGCAACTTTTCTTCTTGCTGCCACTGCGATGTCGACCCGGGCTGCAACAGAGCCACCCGTTGCAGTTGTGGTGGCGGACTCCACGAAGTCCGTACCCTTGGATTCTATTTCGCAACATTCTGCTACACGGGCTGATACCATTCATGTGGTCAAACATCAGTTCAATCACCGCGAGCAAATCATCGCCGGGAGCGTGATTATGGCCTGTTTAATAGGCGTTTTAGCGGTCATGAACAATTATAATCCCCGCTGATTTATTGCTTTTTCGGGTTGGAAGTGTATATTTGGTTCATCAAAGAGCTTTCGTTTAGCTCCACTCCAGTTTCACGATCGGCGTGAAATCCCGTCCAGCAAGTCAGCGGTTTCCGGTTCTCGAGATGAGAACGGCCCTATTTGAACAACAACAATCGGCGTTTGCGAATATCACAACAAAGCAATTAACGACTCCCTGAATCAGGCCATTCAAATGCAAGAACAAGATCCCGGCGAAAACTCCAGCGATTTGTCCACCGGAAACATTCCGGAGGAGGATGAATTCTACACCCAGAATGTGGTCGCCGATGAAGACGATGGCGAAAACGAAGGCGCTGAAGAGGACGACGGCATTCCTGAAGACAACGTTGGAAATGAAATTTCACCCCGGAATAAAAAATCCTATGACCCTCTCAAACAGATTCAGAACCTCTCGCAGATTTCCCATGAGTCGAATGACAGCCTTCGCCGCAATCGCAAGCGGACCAAGATCAACAAACTCATGACGCGCATCAAACCCGGCAAGCGTCGTGGAGATCCCACCCAATCGTTCGACTACACGGCTGATTTCGATTCGCGTTCAGAAGCCGAGGAGTACACGGCGCTGATTGAAGTGGTGGAAGCCGGACACGGTTTCATGCGATCGGAGCGTTTGAATTTTCAGGCGCAGGACACCGATATCGTCATTCCGCGCGAAGCCGTGCAAAAGTTCGGACTGCGTTCAGGGCACAAGATTCAAGCCATTGTGCGCAGCAAGAAAAATCGCCGCCAGCGCGTCGTCACGCAACTGCTCGCCATTCAGGATGAACCGATCGAAACCTGGAAACCATCACCGCAGTTTCACACTCTGACCAGCATCAACCCTTACGAGTTTTATCATCTCTCATCGCCTCAAGATGAGGACAAGAGCATGGTGCTGCTGGAACTCCTGACTCCGATTGGCAAAGGCCAGCGCGGTTTGATTGTCGCGCCTCCGCGCACGGGTAAAACCATGCTGATGGAAAAGATCGCCAACGGCATCGCCTACAATCATCCTGAAGCCGACATTTTTTTATTGCTCATCGACGAACGTCCTGAAGAAGTGACTCACCTGACGCGCCGCATCAAGGGAAAGATCTACGCCTCGTGTCTCGACAAACCCATCGACGAGCATGTCGCCTTGACGCAGATGGTGATCGATATGGCGGAACGCAGGGTGGAGCGGGGAAGAGACGTCATCATTCTTCTTGACTCCATCACGCGCATGGCCCGTGCCTACAACAATCAGTTGAAGTCGTCGGGTCGAACCCTTTCAGGTGGCGTGGATGCGAAGGCTTTGCAGGAACCGAAAAAATTCTTCGGCGCCGCCCGAAAATTGGAAGAAGGCGGAAGCCTCACGATCATCGCCACTGCATTGGTGCAAACCGGTTCGCAGATGGATGAAGTCATTTTCCAGGAGTTCAAAGGCACGGGCAACATGGAGCTGGTGCTCAACCGTCGTCTGGCAGAAAAGCGCATCTATCCCGCCATCGACATTGGCATGTCCGGCACACGCCGCGAAGAACTGATTCTTCCTCCCGAATATTTCAAAGCTTCGGGACGTTTCAGACGCTATCTCGCAAATCTCACCGAAGCGAATCAGATGCCCGCAGCGATTCAGGCGCTGGAAAAATTCAAGACGACCGAAGAGTTTGTTAAGGCATTTGTTTAAGTTGATTGTGTTGAGGATGATATGAAGATTCAATTACACGGCACACCCGACTTTCACTTTGAATCCATCAGCCCGGATAATGGTTACAAGTTTTCCATCGGGGCCTCCAAGTCGATTGGTGGTGATGAATCGGGATTCAGACCGATGCAGGTTTTGTTGGCATCGCTGGGTGGCTGCTCCGGAATTGACGTGGTGAACATCCTGAAAAAATCCCGTGTCGAATTCAATGGCATCGATGTCGAAGTGGAAGGCGAACGCGAGAAGGATGCAGTACCGGCGCCTTTCAAAAAAGTCCGTCTACTGTTTCGCGTTCATGGAAAAAATATTGATGTGAACAAGGTTCAAAAAGCAGTGAACCTGTCAGTGGAAAAATATTGCTCCGCCATCGCCTCGCTGGATCCGAAGATTCAGATCGAAGCGATCGGTGAAGTCGCTGAATAGATTCTAGACCTGCTCCGAACCGGATTCCGAGCTCTGCTCCGGGTAGGATTCTGAATCCGGTTCCTGGTTGTCACTCGATTGCAATTTCTTTAAACGCTTCTCTTCCTTCTTCTTTTGCTTGGCTTGTTCCTTCTGACGCTTGGCAAATTCGTAATTCGGCTTGGCTGGCATCTGGTTTTCTTCCTTTGGTTCAATGTGAACGAAGGATACCTATAAAGCCGGACGTTTAGGAAACTTGTTTCAAAACTCCTTGTGCCGCGTCTCGCGAATCAACCACAGTGCGAATAAAGTGATCAACGCAGCGGCCGAGAGGTAATAACCCACGAATCGCAAACCATAATGCGTGGCGAGCCATGTGGCGATATAGGGAGCGAGCGAGGCTCCGAAAATTCCCGCAAGGTTGAATGTCAAAGAGGCGCCGGTATAACGCACGGAAGCGGGAAAGAGCTCGGATAACAATGTGCCGATGGGTCCGTAGCACATTCCCATCATCCATAATCCAAGCGCGAGAAAGAACACAACGACATAGGTGTTGCCGGAACCGAACAACGGCGCATAGACGAGACCGAAAAAAAAGATCGCCACTGAAACCCACATCTGTGTGACACGACGGCCTTTGCGATCGGCCCATACGCTGGAGACAGGAATGGCGGCCGCGAAGAACAACATGCTGAACATCTGCATCAACAGGAATTGTCCGCGCGAAAAACCCAGCGCTTTTGTTCCCCAACTTAACGCGAACACGGTCATCAGATAAAAAGTGACGAAGGTTGTCATGCCCAGCATGGTTCCCAGAAGCAAATGTTTTCCATGCGTCCGGATGACTTCGAACATGGGAACCGCCACACGCTGTTCCTTCTCCATGGCATTTTTAAACACGGGTGTTTCTTCAAGATTCAATCGCACATATAAACCCATCATCACCAGCAGCGCGCTGGCGAGAAATGGAATGCGCCAGCCGAATTCAAAAAATTGTTCGTTGGAAAGGGTTTCGCTTAACAGCAAAAAGATTCCGCCGGAACAGATGAATCCAAGAGGCGCACCGAGCTGGGGGAACATTCCATACCAGGCGCGTTTACCCGGTGGCGCATTTTCAGTTGCCAGCAAAACAGCGCCGCCCCATTCACCCCCGAGTCCCAAACCCTGACCGAATCGACACAATGCCAGCAGCAAAGGAGCCCACAAACCGATGTGGGCATAGGTTGGAAGCACGCCGATCAGCACAGTCGATAATCCCATGGTGAACAATGCCGCAACCAACGTGGCCTTGCGTCCGATGCGATCACCGAAATGCCCGAACAAGGCAGAGCCGATCGGGCGCGCAAAGAAGGCAATGGAAAAGGTGGCCAGCGACTGCAAGGTTGCGGAAGCGGGATTCGACGCGGGGAAAAACAATTTTGGAAATACCAGCACTGCGGCGGTGGCGTAGATGTAGAAGTCGAAGAACTCGATCGTGGTTCCAATCAGGCTTGCGAAAAGAATGCGGCCTGTTGAATTTGTTTTTGAAATTGCGGTCATATCAAATACTCCGAAATGAGAAATTCTTCGTGCCCATCCCCAAACTTCACGCGCAAGTGCCCATCGCTGTTCAAGTCCAGCGGGAGAACTTGCGGTTGTCCAGGGCGATCCCGCAAACGCAGGGGAATATTCCAAAGCGCTCTGGATTTCCAATCCTCAATAATATGTGTTGTTTGCCGCGTTAAAAGTTTTTGGTGGATGTTTTCTGCAAATGTGGAAGACAGCAACGAACCGCAATCGGCATCCGCGCCGGCTTCAATCAGGCATGCGCTCGATGTTCCGCCATCTGAAATCGCGGGAGCCTTGACGATGTTGACTCCAAGACCGATGAAGAGATGATCACCGGATGTTTCCAGCAGCATTCCCGCCGCTTTGCGCTGTTCCCAGAGCAAATCATTCGGCCACTTCAAATGCAATGAAGATCTGTTTGCCGGTGGAATGCATCTGGCAGCGCTTTCCCACAACGCCAGGCCGACTTCAAGTGGAAAAAGTTTCAGCCGGAGATCTGGAAGGAATTTACGGTGGACGGCCAGAGTAAGATGGACATTCCCTTTCGGACTTTGCCACGCGCGCCCTTTGCTTCCACGCCCTGAAGTCTGCGTGTCCGCGGTGACAAGCAGGAAGTCATAGCCAGCAGCCTCGTTACGGGCTGCATCCATGGTCGAATCGATGGACTCGAAATGAAGCTGGTGAATCGGCATGCGGAATGATTACTTCAACAAGGCTTGCCACGGTGACGCAATGAAGGCGGCAAACTCTTCTTCAAAATTTGAAGTGAACAGATCCGTTCCAAGATGGGATTGAATTTCTTCGCGGCTCCAGAATTTCAGTTCATCGATCTCTTTTGCTTCTGGAATGAAAGGTCCGGCGTGATGGCAGAGATAGGTTTGAATGTTTTCGGATTCTTTTTCATTACGGATCTTTGAGAAGTAGAGATACTGCAGATCCTGAAACGTCAGGTTGATACCCAATTCTTCCTCGGCCTCACGTAGCGCGGCTTCGGCGTATGATTGTCCAAAGCGGACGTGTCCCCCCACGGACGTGTCCCATTTTCCGGGTTGCACATCCTTGTGCAAAGAACGCTTTTGGAGGAGTAACAAGCCCTCCGGATTCAACACGAGGATATGAACAGCGCGATGAATGAGATCGGGATTTCCATGAACACGGCCTCTTGCGATCGAACCTATGATTGCTTGATCGTCGTCGCTGACGTGAATCAATTGCTCTTCGGAATTTGAATGCGATGGGGAGGGCATGAGCGAAAATTAAAAAGCCTGAAAACAAAGAGGGACAACGTATTCGTTGTCCCTCTTTGTTTCAAACGAGTATATCTAGTTGCCGATGGCCACATTGACCGCGAAGACGCGATTTTCAATTTGCCCGGTGTAATATCCACCTTCATCGGCCCAGCTGACAGCTTCAATGCGAACGGCGCTGAACAGGCCGAGGCCTGCTCCAGCCGTCCAATAACCGCCTTTGAAGCCACCACCGAGACGAACGCTCATCAACCACCAGAGATTTTGTTCCACCTCAATGCCCATGTCGATTTTACTCAACGGTTTGTAATTGTTGTCGTTGTTGAACAAATCTTCGAAATCCAGCGCAAGATTGACCTTGCGGCTCAAACGACCACCGCTCTGCAGGATGAGAGGCGTGTATGCCGTACCGACTGTGAATTTCGGAGTCACGGGTTTGTGGTTCAAGTACATGCCCAGATTCTCGAGAGACGCGCCAAAGCGAACTTCATTCGTTTGTTGCCACAAGACACCCAAGTCAAGGGCATTTCCATAATCTCCGAAATTTTTGGCTCCGTCCAACTTATTGTTGAGAGTATCCTTGATGGCCTGAATCACGGTATCCGGCTGGGAAATATCGGACGCGGAAATCTGATAGTTGCTGATCTGCTGACGATTGGCGAGACGATAGCCGACACCCACCGAAAGCTTGTTGTCCAGCAGTCCACGAGCTCCGGCGATTTGAAAAACACCGTCCACTTGAAGATTTTGCACTCCCGCCTGCGGAATCAAAATGCCCTTGTCGACATAAGGGGAAACCTCAGCGTCAGCCCACGTCGCCACCCCAAAATTGTGCATGGCAAACACAAGTCCATCCTGAACGCCCACACCGAGAGGATTGCGATCAAAAGGAGTCAAATCTGAAAACAGGGTTTGATCGTTTCGCAAAGAATCAAAATCAGAGAATGAATTTTGATGTTTGTTATAGAAGTGATAAGTATCCCAGCCTTTGCCCCAGGGTCCTGAAAGTCCGACCACATCCCATTGAAGATCAAAGCGATCGCGCGGATAGGCCGCGAGATCCGGTCGGGACGAAGGATTACCCAGGGAATTGATCAGATTCAATCCTGCGGTGTTGTAATACATCGCGTCCTTGTCATCCACGACGGCGACAAAGGCGTTGCCCATTGCAAGCGCGCGGAAGGAGCGGTGATCCGGTCCCGACGTTGCAAATGCAGAAAGAGAAAGCAGCGATGCAAAGATCGCGGTATTCAGCGTAAGGAGTGTTTGCTTTTTCATGATGATGATCCTTTCCCTGCGCCTTAGTAGTTCCGCCAGCAGCCACCGATGTATTTCTTGGCCGAGTCGAGTTGAGGTTTATAAGTGGTTGCCAACTGAGACGGGGTTTTCAACGTCAGAGAATCATTTTGAATCTGAATCCGCAAGTTGATGTTGGCATCGCCTTTACGAATTTTCACCCAAGCAGAATCAGGATGACTTTGATTGTTCTTATAAAAAGTATTGACAAAACCCAGCCATTGGGGATTGGTTGAATTTACTGTTTTGCCAACAGGAGCCTCTCCGGCATCATTTATAACACCATTATGGTCATTATCAATGAGATCTTGATAAGTAACAGTGTCCGTAGGAGCAACGATCCGAGCGTCTTCGTCAACAAAAGCATCGAAGTCATTGTCTTTGCTATCCAGAACTTCTTCATCGATGCATCCATCGCCATCATTATCCTTCTTATCGCCGAATTGATAGAAGACGATCGTGGATCCAAGACTTTGCACAATGCTGTCCAGGTTGTCTGTGGTACTTGATGAAGCGTTACTGGAAGTATCTGTACTCGATGTTGTCGGAATAAACTGCTTGAGAATTGAAGAGGAGGCTCCAAGGGAGCTGCCAAGGTTTTGAATCACATTATTAAAGCCGTTACGAGTGGCAGTGTCGGTCAAACTGGACTTGACTGAATCCGCGTTGCCAAATCCGCCGCCACTGCTGGTAAGCGTCAGCCTGGTCCGGAAAGCGTATTCTGCGCTGTCAATGTTGCCATCGCTATTCAAGTCGTATGTTCCATTCAAACCTTGGATGAGCTTGTAAACGCCATAGTCTCCGCTGATGTTCTTGATTGGCATGGCAAAATCGGTGAGAGGAAACTGGCTTCGTTGATAATAACCGGGCGTGTTCAAATCGGCTTTCGCGAGATAACCTTTCATGAAAACGACACGCTTGTGGTATAGCGAATCATTGAGGCTGTCTTCCGCTTCAAGTGCCTTTGAGGAAGTGTCTCTCAAATAGTTGAAGTAACGCGTCAAGCTATCGCGCTTGGCAAGAATATCCAAGACCTTGTTCACATCAATGGCTGCATCCAGACGGCTGGTCAAATCCGCGCGACTGTGGTTGAGCAGCGGAATATTAACAGAGTTTTTCTGAGCCGTATCCTGATTGGAAGAGCTGTCCAAATCATTGAGAATGCTGTTGACACTGATGTTGTAGAGTCCGACGCTGGCCTTTGCATAACCATAATAGGCCAGTGATTTGGTGCTGTCTTCGGAGATCGCCTTGGAAAAGGCGGCCATAGACTCCGCATATTTGCCTTGTTGATATAGCACTTCACCTGACGTGATGTTACCCTGAGCCCCGTCACCGGCGTCTCCAGTGCCACTTGGATTAAATAAGTTGCAACCTGCAAGTAGTAGGGTTGAGGATAAAAAAAATCGTTTTAAAATCCTGAATTCCATAAAAAATCTCCCGGTTTCCGAACTCTTGTAAACAGCGCGTTACAATGATAAGTAAAAAATAATTAGGTCGCTGGTGAAAAATAGGGGACCCAGCTTATAGATTCTCCGTTTGATGAAAGTGAACAATGTGCTCGATGAATTTTTAAACGCGATATCTGTGTTACAACAGGAATTGCTTTCTCTTCCACAGGAAATCGGTTTGGAATACCACCAAAAATTATGGGAAATTCTGCAAACCAGACTGCCGCCGCTTCATCAAACTTATGATCGTTACGTTACATCGGAACTGGCTACTCGCGAAAACAGCATTTCCTGTGGTAAGGGCTGCTCGCATTGCTGCAGACATTATGTCACAAGTGTCGAGCCTTTTGAAATACTCGCCATTCATTTTCAAATCCGGCAGCGGAAAGATTATCCGGATTTGCTTTTTTCGAGTCATGCACGCACCACGCGTTTTGAACAGCTTCTCAATAAAGAAGGGGGTGATGTCGAAGCAGAAGATCGGGCGCTTTACCGCTATTACCTCCGAGGCATACCCTGTTCATTTTTGGAAAAAGATGGGACATGTGGTATTTACGAGAATCGACCCATGTCGTGCCGCATGTTTTTCTCCGAATCCGCTCCACGTTTTTGTGAAGGCAATGCCGTGACTTCGGGATGGAACAAAAATTTTCAGATTGAATTGCCTGATATCGCTGAAGAGGCTTTGGCGCGTTGTTCCGAAGCTCTTGCGAACCTAAATCTGCCTGTTGGTCTTTTTGAAGGGGTACTTGAAGCCAATTCTTTATTCGGGCAATACGAATCTTAGTTCTCTGCTTGATTCCATAATCGAATCAAAGTTTCTTTCCAGGGTTCAAAAATTCCCTCCAGAATCTTCGCTCGCGCAATTCGCATGAGATCCTGATAAAAATACAGGCTGTGAATCGTCGCGAGTTCCATGATCAGAATCTCACCTGAGACAAAAAGATGGCGCAGATAGGCGCGCGAAAAATTTTTACAGGTGTAACACCCGCAATCCGGATCGATGGGCATGTCCAGTTCTTTGGCATGCCGCGCCGCCTTGTAATGAAATGCACCTTGCCACGTGAACACAGTTCCGTTACGCGCATTGCGCGTTGGCATGACGCAGTCGAACATATCGATGCCGCGTGAAATCAACTCCAATAAATTCGAAGGAGTTCCCACACCCATGACGTAACGCGGTTTTTCTGCGGGAAGAATATTCGTGCAATGATCCGCAACGGAATACATCTCATCCGCGGGTTCGCCCACGGAGAGTCCTCCAAGTGCGTAACCGGGAAGATCAAGACCCATGAGATGCTCAATGGATTTTGTGCGCAGTTCCAGATGCATTCCACCTTGTGAAATGCCGAAAAAATATTGCGGATAACCATGCATTTCCGGATGTTCCGCCAGCCATTGCGCGGCGCGTTCATGCCAGCGCTGGGTCAACTCCAGACTCTTGATCGCCACTTCGAGTGTTGCCGGATAGGGCGTGCATTCATCAAAGGCCATGAAGATGTCAGCCCCGAGTTTGCGTTGCGCTTCCATCACACTCTCGGGAGTGAACATGTGTTTGGAGCCGTCGATATGGGAGCGGAACTCGACGCCTTTTTCCGAAAGCTTGCGAAGCGTTTCAAGACTCCAGACTTGAAATCCTCCGGAGTCGGTGAGCATGGCGTGCGGCCAGCTTGCGAAGCGATGCAATCCTCCGGCTTCGGCAATCAGATCACAACCGGGACGAAGATAAAGGTGATACGTGTTTCCAAGTATCAACCGTGCGCCGGTTTCTTCCACGTCGCGGGGAGAAAGAGCCTTGACGGCTCCTGCCGTTCCCACGGGCATGAACACCGGCGTTTGAATTTCTGCATGCGCGGTGCGCAATCTTCCCGCGCGCGCCTTGCTCGCAGGCGAGGTTTTTTCCAGGGAGAAGAAACTCATGATTGATAGAGAAGCGGAAGCGCTTCCGATAATTTTTTGACGGGATGCAACGCCATTCCTTTGACATGCAATCGCGCAGAGTCACCCGAAGGAACAATGGCGGATTTAAAGCCGAGCCGTGAGGCTTCGCGCAGACGAGCTTCGAGCTGAGGCACATGGCGTAATTCACCGTTCAACCCGAGTTCTCCGATGGCCAGTGTGGCAGGAATGCTGCGTCGTCCCAGATGATTTCCCGCCACGGCTGCGGCGACTGCGAGATCAACTGCGGGTTCCTCCACGCGGATGCCGCCCGCCATGTTCACGAACACATCCTGCATGCCAATTTCCACCCCTGCGAACTTTTCCAGCAAGGCGAGCAGAACCGACAGGCGTTTGGAATCAAAGCCCATGCTGACACGCTGTGGTGAGGCGAAATGCGTGCGTGAAACCAAAGCCTGCGCTTCAACAAGAATCGGCCGCGTTCCCTCCCACACACAGGCGATCATCGATCCGGGATCGCGTTCGCCATGACTTTGCACAAATGCCGCCGAAGGATTGTCGACCGGAGTCAGACCTTCGGCTCCCATTTCAAAGACGCCGATCTCATGCGTGGCGCCAAAACGATTTTTAACAGCGCGAAGAATGCGATAGGAGAGATGTCGATCCCCTTCGAAATAAATCACGGTGTCGACCATGTGTTCCAGCATGCGGGGTCCCGCCAGCACACCTTCTTTTGTGACGTGACCGACAAGAAAAACAGCGCAGCCGGAAGACTTGGCATACGACATCAACGAGAGCGTGCATTCGCGCAGTTGTGATGGAGATCCGGGTGAACCCGCAAGATCGCTGCGATGCATGGTTTGAATGGAATCGATGATCAAAATCTTCGCTTTGACATTCGTCGCATGCGAGAGAAC